>Ga0209810_1005629_pt1 | contig 11227 bp, 9 predicted proteins | sample Coa_R1_7_FD_187159 | JGI IMG/M metagenome (GOLD analysis project Ga0209810, IMG submission 187159) | Surface soil microbial communities from Centralia Pennsylvania, which are recovering from an underground coalmine fire - Coalmine... | ecosystem: Environmental > Terrestrial > Soil > Unclassified ...
GAAGTTCGTCTTCCCGTGCTGGATCGCGGTGTTCGCGAGCTCCGACGAGCCGAAGCTGCCCTTGAACACGACGTGGAAGCCCTTCGCCTGCAGGGCCTGGCCGTAGAGCTGCCCGAGGATGTACTCCTCGCCGAAGTTCTTCGTCCCCAGGACGATCGTCGGCTTGCCGCTCGCGGCGAGCGTCTTCTGCGCGCCGGCGACGCCGTGGCTGGCGCCGCCGCAGGCGGTCGAGCCGAGGAGAAGCGCCACCCCCAGCGAGACCGCGAACGCCGCCGTCACGGCGCGCCGCATGTGTTTCCGGACCATCGCTCCCTCCTCTCGGTTGCCCTGCTCGCCGGGACCCTACGTGCTGGGTGCCAGCCTGTGGCGGGCGGCGCGCTGCGCGAGGGCCAGCGCGCCGGCGGTGAGGAGCGCGAGCGCGGACACGCAGAACGAGGCGGCGAGCACGCCGGCGAGGCCGTAGCTCGCCTGGTTGGCGATGATCTCGCCCAGGCCGCCGCCGCCGGCGACACCGGCGATCGTGGCCGTGGCGATCACGAAGACGGCGGCGATCCGGAGCCCGGCCAGGACGAGGGGCAGCCCGAGCGGCAGCTCGACGCGCGCCAGGATCTGCCGCTCACTCATCCCCATCCCGCGCGCCGCCTCGACCGCGTGCCGGTCGACGCCGGCGACGGCGAAGTACGCGTTCGTCAGAAGCGGCGGAACGCCGAGCACGACGAGCGCCGCCGTGTTGTTCCAGAAGCCGATCCCCAGGATCGCGATCCCGAGCGCGATCAGGGCGATGCTGGGTAAGGCGCGGCCCAGCGACGAGACGCCGAGCGCGAGGAGCAGGCCGCGGCCCCGGTGCCCCAGCCAGAGCCCGAGCGGCAGCGCGAGCACGACCGCGATCCCGAGCGCCGCGAACGACAGCTCCGCCGTCTCGCCCGTCTTGTCCAGCAGCAGCGAGGCGTGGTGCGGGATGAAGCGGACGGCGTCGACGAAGACCGAGGCGGCGGTCACGGGCGGCGGCTCCAGGGGGTGAGGGCGCGCTGCAGGCCGGCGAGCAGCGCGTCGGCTGCGAGGGCGAGCAGGATGGCGAGGCCGCCGGCCGCGAGCAGCTCGGTGCGGAAGATCCCCGGCTGCTGGAGGGCGTCGAAGATCGGCGCTCCGAGGCCCTCGCGGATCAGGAAGGCGGCGACCGTGGCGATGGAGACCGTGGAGACGGTCGCCACCCGCACGCCGGCGAGCACCGCAGGCGCGGCCAGCGGCAGCTCTACCCGCAGGAAGCGCTGCAGACGCGTCATCCCCATCCCCCGCGCCGACTCGAGCGCCTCGGCCGGCACGCCGCGCAGGCCGGCGACGAGGTTCCGGTAGAGCACGAAGAGCGTGTAGGAGACGAGGGGGATCTCGATCGTCGTCAGCGTCAGCCCGGTGAGCGGGATCAAGAGCTCGAAGAAGGCGATGCTGGGGATCGTGTACAGGATGTCGCCGAGGGCGCCGAGCGGCCCGTCGGCCGGGCGGAAGCGGAAGCCGACGAGCGCGAGCAGGAAGGCGATCGCGAACCCGAGACCGACGGCGATCACGGTCAGCTCCACGTGTTGGAGCAGCGCCGGCTGGAGGGTGTCGCCCCAATGCTGCCGCAGCCAGCCGAGGCAGAACCAGCCGTTGCGCCGCAGGCAGGCGGTGCCGTGACCGAAGTTGGGGATGATCACCTTGCCGCCGCCGGCGGCGAGGAGCTTCCCGCTCACCGCAGCAGGTCCTCGCGGGTGGCGACGCCGAGCGGCGAGCCGTCGGCTGCGGTCACGAGCAGCGCCTCCCGGTGCTCCGCCACGAGCAGTGCGAGCGCGTCACGCAGGCTCGTCTCGGCCGGCAGCCGGAGCAGCCCGTCCCCGGCGGCCGGTCGCAGCTCGAGCTCGCCCAGGGTGTGCAGCGACAGCGCCTTCAGCGCCCGGTCGCGGCCGACGAACTCGGCCACGAAGGCGTCCGCCGGCTGCGCCAGGACCCGTTCCGGCGTGTCGTACTGGGCGAGGCGGCCGCCCTCGCGCAGGATCGCGATCCGGTCGCCGAGCTTGATCGCCTCGTCGACGTCGTGGGTGACGAAGACGACGGTCTTGCGCAGCTCGCCCTGCAGGCGCAGGAACTCGTCCTGCAGGCGGGCGCGGACGATCGGGTCGATCGCTCCGAACGGCTCGTCCATCAGCATCAGGGGCGGGTTGGCGGCGAGGGCGCGGGCGAGGCCGACCCGCTGCTGCTGGCCGCCGGAGAGCTGCGAGGGGAAGCGGCGGCGGTCGGCCTCGGGGTCGAGCCCGACGAGCTCGAGCAGCTCCTCCACCCGTTGCCGGATCCGGCGGCGCGGCCAGCCGAGCAGCCGCGGCACCGTGCCGATGTTCCCCTCGACGGTCATGTGCGGGAAGAGGCCGACCTGCTGGATCACGTAGCCGATCGAGCGGCGCAGCTCGACGAGGTCGTGTTCGAGCACGGAGGTGCCGTCGATCCGGACGTCGCCGCTCGTGAGGGGGATCAGGCGGTTGACGAGCTTGAGCGCGGTCGTCTTGCCGCCCCCCGAGGGGCCGACGAGGACGCAGATCTCGCCCGCGGGCACCGTGAGCGAGAGGTGGTCCACCGCGGCGCCGTCGCGGCCGGGGTAGACCTTCGTCGCCTCGTCGAAGACGAGCTCGGCCGCCTCGGTCGGCATGCGGGAACTATGCCGCGGCGGCTACCGCGCCCGCGCTCGCCCGCCGCTAGAGGAGGCGCTCCAGCCCCACGGTGAGGCCGGGCGGCAGCTCCCCGAGCTTCTCGAGCACGAGCAGGACGCCGGCGGCGAACGACTCGCGCCCGGTCGTGTCGTGGCGGATCGTCAGCAGCTCGCCCTCGCCGCCGAAGATGACCACCTGGTGCGCCACGAGGCCGGGAAGGCGCACCGAGTGGATCGGCGGCGAGCCCCCGATCAGCGCCGCGGTCGCGCTCGCCGTGCCAGAGGGCGCGTCTCGCTTCGTCTCGTGGTGGAGCTCGACGATCTCGGCCCGAGGGAAGTGGGCGGCCGCCTCGCGGGCGAAGCGCATCATCAGGACGGCGCCGACGGAGAAGTTCGGCGCCACGAACAGCCGCAAGCCCTTCTCCGCGGCCAGCGCGCCGAGCTCGTCCGGCTGCCAGCCGGTCGTGCCGACGACGCAGGAGACGCCCTGCTCGAGGGCGGCGCGCACGTTGCGCGGCGCCGCCTCGGGGGTGGTGAAGTCGACGGCGGCGGCGCAGCCGCCCACGTCGGGCTCGTCGCCCCGGCCGAGCCTGCGCACTTCGTGCCCGGCCGCCTCGAGCCGCGGCACGATCGCCCTGCCCGCCTTGCCGGCCGCGCCGAAGAAGGCGAGCTTCACGCGGCCGCCCGCTCGAGGCTGCTGCTCGCCCGTCCCACCGCGGCCCTGAACGTCGCCTCGTCGGGCCCCACCCCGGCCGCTGCCAGCCGCTCCGGGGGCAGAAGCAGCCCGGCCAGCTCGGCGAGCTCGTCGCCGTCGACGGCGTCGATCTCGGCCATCACCCGCTCCAGCGTCAGCAGCTCCGTGTCCGTGACGAGCGACTTGCCGAGCCGGCTCATCCGGTTCGAGGTCGACTCCAGCGAGAGGACGATCCGCCCCTTGAGGCTCTCCTTCGCCCGCTCGAGCTCGCCTGCGCGCAGCCGGCCGGCGGCGATCTCGCCGATCTGCTCGACGCAGACCTCGACACAGGCGGCGAGGTTCTCCTCGCGGGTGCCGACGTAGACCCCGACGAGGCCGGTGTCGGTGTACTGCGCGACGAAGCTGTAGACCGCGTACGCCATCCCTCGCTTCTCCCGGATCTCCTGGAACAGGCGGGACGAGGCCGAGGCGCCGAGGATCGCGTCCAGGAGCGAGACCGCGAAGCGCCGCCGGTCGGAGCGCGAGATGCCCGTCGCGCCGAGGCAGAGGTGGTACTGCTCGGTGTCCTTGGGCTGGAAGCGGAGACCGGGCGGCGGGAGCTGGGCGAGCGGCCGGCGGACGCGCGTGCCCGCCCGCGCCGGGGCGCCTGCGTGCCGCTCGCTGCGCTGCAGCAGCGCGACGAGGCGGTCGTGCCCGATGTTCCCGGCCGCCGCGACGACGACGTTGCCCGGCGTGTACGCGGCGCGGTGGTAGGCGGCGAGCGCGCGGCGGCTGAGGGTCGAGACCACAGCCGCACGCCCGACCACGGGCCGGCCGAGCGGGTGGTCGCCGAAGACGGCCTCGGAGAACAGGTCGTGCACGAGCTCCTGCGGGGTGTCCTCGTACATCGCGATCTCCTCGAGCACCACCTCCCGTTCCTGGTCGACCTCGGCGAACGAGGGCGCGAAGACCATGTCCGTCATCACCTCGAGCGCCGTCTCGACATGCCGGTCGGGCACGCGGGCGTAGACCACGGTGTTCTCGCGGGAGGTGGCCGCGTTCAGCTCGGCGCCCATCGCGTCGAACGTCTCCGCGATCTCCTGAGCGCCGAAGCGGCGAGAACCCTTGAACAGGAGATGCTCGATGAAGTGCGAGACGCCCGCCCGGTCCTCTCGCTCGTCGCGCGAGCCGACGTCGATCCAGAAGCCGAGCGCGACGGAGCGCACGCCCGCCACCCGCTCCGAGACGACCCGCTCCCCGCTGTCGAGCTCGCTCAGGACGACCTTCTGCACCGCCCGATCGTAGCCCCGGCCCGGCGGGCGGGTCTCGCGGGCTAGGCCTGGGCGACGAACCGCAGGTCGTCGCCCGCCCGCTTGGCGTCGTACAGCGCCTCGTCCGCCAGTCGGAACAGGAGCTGCGGCTCGCAGGCGTCGCCGGGACAGGCGGCGCAGCCGAAGGTGGCGCTGAGCGCGGCGAGCCAGGGCTCGCCGCCGGCGGCCGCCCGCTCGAGCAGGGCCTGCACGCGGGCGACCACCCGGCGAGCGTCCTGCTCGGTCGCTTCCGCGAGCACCAGCGCGAACTCGTCGCCGCCGATCCGGAAGGCGTCGTCCGGGCGGCGCAGCGACTCGCAGAGCACGCGGGCGAAGGCCGCGAGCGCCTCGTCCCCCGCCGTGTGCCCGAAGCGGTCGTTGAGCTGCTTGAAGGCGTCGAGGTCGCAGACGACGAGCCCGAACGGCCGCTGGTAGCGGCGCGCGCGGGCGACCTCCGCGTCGAGCCGCCGCACGAAGGCCCGCCGGTTGAGCAGCCGCGTCAGCGGGTCGTGGTCGGCGAGGAAGCGGAGCTCGCCGAGCTGGCCGACCGAGACGAGGGCGGCGGCGGCGGCGTTGGCGAAGATGCGCAGCGCCTGCAGCCGGTCGGGCGAGGGCAGGAGGCGGTCGCAGGGGTTGTCGACCCAGATGATCCCGAGCAGCGCTCCGTCGCGGTCGCGCAGCGGCACGATCAGCCAGTGCCGGTTCCAGGCCCAGCGGCCGCGGCCGTTGAGCTGCGACGGGTAGACGTCCACGTCCTGCCGCAGGCGGGCCCGCGCCTGGGCGTGGCTCAGGAGGTAGCAGCCCTCGTGCAGGAACTCGTCGTCCAGCAGCGGCTCGAGCTGGGCGAGCGTGACCAGCTCGCGGCGCCGGAGCTCCTCGAGGCGCCAGCCGGCGCTCGCGTGGGGAACGACGGCGCCCGTCTGCGGATCGACGAGGGCGGCGCAGACGTTGCGGAACGCCAGCGCGTCGCGGATGCCGACGCAGACGCGACGGAGGATCTCGTCGCGCGAGCCTTCGCCGCTGATCCGGGACGAGACGGCGAGCAGCTCCTCGAGCGCCCGCTGGTGCCGGGCCGCCTCCGCTGCCTCGCGGGCGGCTTCGAGCGCGAGTGCGGCATGGTCGGCCAGGGCGACGAGCACGTCGAGCTCCTCGTCGCCCGGCCGGCGGCCGCTCAGCGGCTCGTCGACGGAGAGGATGCCGAGCAGGTTCCCGTCCGGGTCGCGCATCGGCACGAACAGCGCGTCCTCGGGGTCCCAGGCGCCCGGGTCGTCGGCGACGCGCTCGCCCTGCGGGACGTAGCTGACCCCGAGCGCCTGCCAGTCGACGGCGCCGCTCGGCACCACGTAGGCGCCGCGCCGCTCGAAGCGCGGCGCGAGGAGCACCGCCCAGTCGTCACCGGGTCGGACGCTGCCGAGCAGCGTCGCGCGCGCCTCCTCGTTGCCGTAGACGGTGGTCACCTCGAAGTCGTCCCAGGCCGGTCGGTAGAGGTTGATCGCGACCGTTCGGTAGCCGAGGGACTGGCCGATCGTGCGCGCGACAGCGTCGAGCAGCGTGGGAAGGTCCTCACGCGCCCGCAAGAGGCGGGTCACCTCGACGAGGCCCCGCAGCGGTGAGATGGTCGGAAGGCTCACGTGGTGGGTGTGCCCCGATCATCGACAGGATCCCCGCCGAGGATGAGCCGCGGGCGGGTGCCGTGCCCTACCCCGAACGGGGGACGCGGGCGCGGGGCGCAACCGCTCCGGCTGCGCCCCACGTCCGCCTGGAGCTACTCGCCGCCGCGCCGGGCGCCCCGGCCGCGACCGCGGCCGCCGCGTCGCTCGCCGCGGGGCCGCTCCTCCTCCGGCGGCCGCGGCGGGGCGTGCTTCGCACGCTCGATCAGCTCCTCCGGCTGGACGAGGCCGCCGTTCTCGTGCTTGGCCACGAGCTTGAGCCCGATCCGGCCGCGGGCCTTGTCGACCTCCTGCACGACGACGTCGACGACGTCGCCGCGGCTGATCACGTCCTCGATGTGCGCCACCCGGCCGGGGCCGACGTTCGAGACGTGCAGCAGCCCGTCCGTGCCCTTCTTCAGCTCGACGAAGGCGCCGAACTGGGTCGTCTTGACGACCTTGCCGGTGTACGTGTCGCCGACCTCCGGCTCCTTGGTCAGGGCGCGGATGGCTGAGATCGCCGCGTCGGCGTTCGTCCCCTCGGTGGCGTAGATGAGGATCGTGCCGTCCTCCTCGATGTCGATCTGGACGTCGTAGTCGGATTCCAGGCCGCGGATCGTCTCGCCGCCCTTGCCGATCACGAGCCCGATCTGCTCCTGGTCGATCTTGATCGACGTGATCCGGGGGGCGTGGCCGGCGAGCTCGTGCCGCGACTCGGGGATCACCTCGAGCATCCGGTCGAGGATGAACTCGCGCGCTCGCTTCGCCTGCTCGAGCGCGTCGCGCATGATCTGCTGGGTGACCCCCGTGATCTTGATGTCCATCTGGAGGGCGGTGATCCCCTTGCGCGAGCCCGCGACCTTGAAGTCCATGTCGCCGAGGTGGTCCTCCGCCCCCTGGATGTCGGTCAGGATCACGTAGTCGTCGCCCTCCTTGACGAGGCCCATCGCGATCCCGGAGACCGGGGCCGAGATCGGCACGCCGGCGTCCATCAGCGACAGGGTCGAGCCGCAGACCGAGCCCATCGACGACGAGCCGTTCGACTCGAGCGTCTCGGAGACGATCCGGATCGTGTACGGGAACTCGTCGGGCCCAGGGATCACGGCCTCGAGCGCCCGCTGGGCGAGCGCGCCGTGGCCGATGTCGCGCCGCTTGGGGCCGCGCATGAAGCCTGTCTCGCCGACCGAGAAGGGCGGGAAGTTGTAGTGGTGCATGTAGCGCCGCTCTTCCTCGAGCGAGAGGTCGTCGATCCGCTGTCCCTCCTTGGCCGTGCCGAGGGTGAGCGAGGAGAGGATCTGCGTCTGGCCGCGCGTGAACAGGCCGGAGCCGTGGGCGCGCGGGTTCACCCCCACCTCGACCTCGATCGGCCGGATCTCGTCCGCCGCGCGCCCGTCGGGCCGCCGCTTCTCGACGGCGATCTTGCGGCGGACGAGCTCCTTGTAGATCGACTCGCACGCCTTCTTCACGTACGTGCGGGTCTGGGCGTCCTTCGCCGCGGGCAGCGGCTCGCCCGTCTCCGCGTCGGCGGAGGCGGGGCCGACGGGGAAGGGCAGCTCGACCTCCTCGACGATCCGCTCAAACAGCAGCTGCCGCTTGGCGGCACGGAGCGCCTTCGAGTCCTGCTCCGCGTCGGTGAGGGCCTTCAGCTCCTCGCCGAACTGCTCGCGCACCGGCTGCTCGACGGCCGCGCTGCGCTGCGCCTCGAGCAGGGCGGCGAGGGCTGCGCGAACCTGGGTCTGGCGCGTGATGTCCTCGTCGGTCGAGTCCATCGTGATCGGCGGGGCCAGCTCCGCTGCGAGCTCGTCGACGTAGGCGCCCGCGTCGCGGATGCCGACCTGCTGGATCCGCTCCCGGATCGCGTGCCCGTAGTCGCGCTCCAGCTCCGCGAGCAGCTCGAGGTCGAGCCACTTCGGCTTCCCCGCCTGGCGGCGCAGCTCGTCCTGGGCGTCGCAGAGCTTGGCGATCTCGCCCTGGGCGAGCTGGAACGCGTCGAGGATCGTCTCCTCGGGCACCTCGTGGGCGCCGGCCTCGACCATGGTCAGCGCCTGCTTCGTGCCGACGACGATCAGGTCGAGCTCGGAGTCCTCCTCCGTCTCGCGCAGGGTGGGGTTGACGACGAGCTGACCGTCGATCAGGCCGATCCGGACGGCGCCGACGGGACCGAGGAACGGCAGCGGCGAGATCATCAGCGCCGCCGACGCGCCGTTGATGCAGAGGACGTCGTGGGCCGTGACGAGGTCGGCGCTGAGGACGGTGCAGATCACCTGCACCTCGTTGCGGAAGCCCTTCGGCCAGAGCGGCCGGATCGGCCGGTCGATCATCCGGGCGGTGAGGATGGCGCGCTCGGTTGGGCGTCCCTCCCGCTTGAAGAAGCCGCCGGGGATCTTGCCGGCGGCGTACATCCGCTCTTCGACGTCGACGGTGAGCGGGAAGAAGTCGGCGCCTTCGCGCGACTCGGCCCGCCCCTGGGCGGTGGCGAGCACCATCGTGTCGCCGCCGCGGACGACGACGGCGCCGTCCGCCTGCTTCGCGAGCTTGCCGGTCTCGAAGATGATCTCCTGGCTTCCGACCTGGACGGAGACCCGAGCCCGGCGCTCGGTCGCGATACTCATTCGATTGTCCTCCACTCTCGGTGACGAGGAGTGGGAGTTGAGTCAGCGCCTCGGCGGGGCGCTCGCTCAACTTCCACCCCTCACGGATTTGGGAGCTAGCGGCGCAGGCCGAGCTCCTTGATGAGGGCGCGGTAGCCCTCGAGGTCGTGCTTCTGCAGGTAGTTCAGGAAGCGACGGCGCTGGCCGACGAGCTTCAGCAGCCCCCGCCGCGAATAGTGGTCGTGCTTGTGGGCGCGCAGGTGCTCGGTCAGCTCGTTGATCCGCCGCGTCAGCAGCGCGATCTGCACCTGCGGCGAGCCGGTGTCGGCCGGCCCGCGGCCGTGCTTGGCGACGATCTCCTGCTTTGCCTCCTTGGTCAGGGCCACGCCCTCTCCTTCCTGTCGTCTCCCGGGGCCGGGCCGCTGGCGGCGGCCGCACGCGTGCGGACCGTGCCCGGGACGCGGGTAGGGTAGCGGAAGGCGGCATGGCGAGCCCGATTCCCCAGCGGCGGCTGGCCGAGCTTCTGCGCGAGGGGCAGGCACGAGCCGGCGTTCCCGTCGCCGCCGTCGCGTTCCACGCCGGCGGCCGGAGCGTGGTCGCGGGCGCCTACGAGCGGGCGTTCCGGATCGGCTCGATCACGAAGTCGTTCACCGCGACCGCGATCTCGCTCGCCGGCCTGCTCGACGACCGCCGCCGGGCGCTGCTCTCGCACACCGCCGGCTACCGTCCGGAGCGCCCGGAGCCGTTGCCGTCCGTGTGCGCCGGGCTCTGGTCGTACTCGAACGCCGGCTACTGGGAGGCGGCAGACGGCTTCGGCGGCGGCTACTCGGACGCGGTGCGCGAGCTCGTCCTCGAGCCGCTCGGGCTGCGGCGGACCGGCTTCGAGACGCCGGCCGACGCGGTGCTCGGCACGTTGCCCGGCGGCGTCACGGCCGACCCCGCCTACCCGCTCGAGCGCCGGCCGAGCGGCGGCCTGTGGTCGACGGTGAGCGACCTCGTGCAGTACGGGCTCGCGCACTGCCGGCAGTGGCAGCACCTGCACGAGCCGCTCGCCGAGGCGCTCGGCGCCCGCTACGCGCTCGGCTGGTGGGTGCGCGAGGGGCTCCTCGACCACGAGGGCTCGGTCGGCGGCTACCAGTCGCTGCTGCTGCTCGCCCCGCAGGAGGAGCTCGTGCTGGCCGTCCTGACGAACGCCTGGAACGGCTCGGCGCTGATCCAGCGTCTCGTCGAGGCGCTACGGCTCGTCCCGCCACCCTCCGGGGCGTCGGCCGAGGCGCCGGCCGCGGGGAGGTACGCCCTCGACGGGCTCAGCGCCGTCGTCGGCGACGGCCGTGTCGTCGTGACGGAGACCGACCCGCTGAGCGGGGCGCGCATCGAGCGGCGCTATCCGCTGCGCACCGACGCGACGCTGATCTCCTGGCGCAGCGACCTGCCGCGGCCCGGCGTCGCCCGGATCGGCTGGGTCGCCCTGCCGCGGGCCGAGCCAGCGGCCTGAGCGAGTCGCTCAGCCGGGGCGGCTCGCCTCCCTCGCCTGCTCGACGTCGGCGCCGATCGCGGCCACGAGCGCCGTCAGCGAGCCGAACCGCCGCTGGCCGCGCAGCCGGCTCCAGACCTCGACGACGAGCCGCTGGCCGTACAGGTCGCCGTCGAAGTCGAGCAGGTGGGCCTCGACACGCCGCTCGACGCCGCCGAAGTGCGGGTTCGTGCCGATCGAGACGGCTGCCCGGCGGCCGAGCGCGGCGCCGGCGTAGACGCCGTCGGGCGGGACGAGCAGGCCGGCGGGCACGTCGAGGTTGGCCGTCGGGAAGCCGAGCGCGCGGCCGCGCCCGTCGCCGCGGACGACGATCCCCTCCACCTCCGGCGGCCGTCCGAGCAAGGCCGCGGCCCGCACGGTCTCCCCCGCTCGCAGGAGCTCCCGCACTCGGCTCGAGGAGACCTCCGGCACGAGCGGGACGCGCCGCACGTCGAAGCCGAGCCGCACGAGCAGCTCGAGGTCGCCCTCGCGTCCGTGCCCGAAGCGGAACGTCTCGCCGGCGGCGACCACCTCGGCGCCGATGCCGCGCAGCACTCGTCGCGCGAACTCGCCGGCCGGGAGCGCGGCGAGGCGCTCGTCGAAGCGCAGCACGAGGACGTCCTCCACGCCCGCCGCTGCGAGCAGCTCGAGCCGCCGTTGCAGGGTGCTGAGGAGCGCGACCTCGCCTCCGAGCACCGTCCGCGGGTGCGGGTCGAAGGTGACGACCGCGCTCCGCAGCCCGGCCCGGCGCGCGGCCTCGATCACGCGCAGGTGGCCGAGGTGGACGCCGTCGAAGGTGCCTACGGCGACCGCGCGC
>Ga0209810_1005631_pt1 | contig 11224 bp, 12 predicted proteins | sample Coa_R1_7_FD_187159 | JGI IMG/M metagenome (GOLD analysis project Ga0209810, IMG submission 187159) | Surface soil microbial communities from Centralia Pennsylvania, which are recovering from an underground coalmine fire - Coalmine... | ecosystem: Environmental > Terrestrial > Soil > Unclassified...
ATGCTCCTTCGGTTTCCGAGGTTCGTGCGCTGCGACGATGGGGGCCATGATGATGCGATGCTCCTATGGGGTGCGATGTGTATGTCGGATCTGCTCCTGGACTATACCAGGTTTTTAACTGCGGCTGTAGTATTAGACTGATCACGGGACGCGTGATGATATTCGCCGATCGTCGTGATGCGGGCAGACAACTGGCGATCGCCGTGAGAGACCGGCTCGGCGACGCGAAGGACGCGATCGTGCTGGCCCTGCCGCGCGGCGGAGTGGTGGTCGCGGAAGAAGTGGCGCGTCTTCTCGGGTGTCCCCTCGACGTCGTCGTGGTTCGAAAGATCGGAGCCCCGGGCATCGAGGAACTGGCGATCGGCGCCGTGGGCGAAACCGGCGCCCCGGTGCTCAACGAGGCGTTGACCAGGTCCGCCGGCGTGTCGAGCCGGTACCTGGCGCAGGCGATCGAGACCGCGCAGCGCGAGGTCAGGCGGCGCGTCGAGGCGTACCGTGCCGGGCCCCGCCCGGATGTGCACGACAAGACCGTGGTGCTGGTTGACGATGGGATCACGACGGGGTACACGGTCGAGGCGGCCATCGCCACGCTCCGGGAGTGGCGGGCCGCGCGCGTCGTCTTGGCCGTTCCCGTCGCCCCTCCGCAGGCCGTCGCCCGGTTTTGCGGGCGGGTGGACGGCCTCGTCGTCCTCCACGCACCCGCCGAATTCTACGCGGTCGGCCAGTTCTACGACGACTTTGCGCAGGTGAGCGACGCGGAGGTGAAGGCGGCTCTCACGCAAACGGGCACCCGCGCCGCGTGAGCCGCGCGCCGGGCCATGGGTGCGCACAGGAGGGTGATCGAGATGGCGAACAAGCGGGCGTACGACATCATGACCCAAGACGTCGTGACCGTCACCCCCGACATGTCGGTGGATGAGGCCCGGGACCTGCTCTTCCATAACAACGTCCACGGTCTCCCGGTGGTGGACCACTCCGGACGGCTCGTCGGGGTCGTCAGTGTGGTGGACATCGCCGGGAAGTTCGGGACGCGTGTCCTGCACGTCATGGAGCGCAACCCGGTCACGGCCTCCGAGGACACGCCGGCCGGAGAGGTCGCCTCGCTCATGCTCTCGCGCAGGATCAGCCGCGTGCCGGTGCTCCGCGACGGCCGCCTCGTCGGGATCGTCGGGGCGAGCGACATCATCCGGGCATTTGTGGAACTCGACAAGGAGTACGCCGCCTCGCTTCGTCCGGCCGAGGCCCAGAAGGTCTGACGGGACGCCACGCGGCCGCCCGCACGGGGCGGCGGCCCCGTCATGTGTCCTCTGATCAGTGGTGCGGAACGTGAACCGTGGTCACGGGGCACGGGGCGCGCGTGAGCAGCGTGCCGACGGTCACTCTCGCGCCTACGGCGCGAGCCGGTGGAGGTGCGCGCCCGGAGCGCTGCGCGCGGGAGCGGCGCGCCGGCCACGCGGCCCCGGCGCAGCCGGCCTGCCGGTGGAGCGCTCGACCCGGACGGAGACCACGCAGATCCCGTAGAACCCCTCCGGCAGCGGCACCGCGATGATCTCTCCCGCGGCCTGCAGCGCGCCCAACGCCGCCGTCCACTCATCCGCGACGGCGTCAAACGGGATCTCCGGAACGGCCCGGAAGAACCGGTGGCAACGAAGGCAGTAGTGCAGCGAAGTGGATCCGTGCGGAATGGTGTCGCCCGAGCCGCACCACGAGCACCGCAGCGCGGCCGGGTACGGGGCCTCCGGATCGACGGGCCGGGATTTCGAAAAAAACCACATTATCCGCCTCGCCGCAACGCCGTCAACATCATGATGATAGGACGGTAAGACCGTCGCTGGGAATCCGGCCCTCGCCGGGGGGCGAATGAGGTGAAGGCCCGATATCGCGGGCCGTTCCTCGCGCGCGGCGGACACCTGTTCGGGACGTCTCATGCGCGTCACCACCCTTCGTGCTTCTCGCGTCTACGGGTAAGCGTACGGCTCGGCCGCGACCGGCGAAATCGGGCCCGGGTCCGATTGCGGGCGCGCGTCGGGTCCCGATCCGGGGCCGAATCCTTCACCGGCCCGATGGCGGGCCGGCGGCATCCCCCCGTACCATGAGTGCGGGAGGCCGGAGTAGTGCGCGCACGGCGCCCGGTGATTTCGTTTCATGGCCAGGGTCGTCATCGACCAGGAACTCTGCAAGGGCTGTCAGTTGTGCGCGGTCGCTTGCCCGCCGGGAGTGCTCGCGTTCAGCCTGAAGCTGAACACTCGCGGGTATCATCCGGCCGTGCTGGCGGACGACGCACGGTGTACGTCGTGCACGGCCTGCGCGCTCGTGTGTCCCGACGCGGCCATTACCGTCTACCGGCCTGCACGATGATGCCGGCCTTCACGAAGGGCAACGAGGCCATCGCCGAGTCGGCGATCCGTGCCGGCCTGCGCGCGTATTTCGGGTATCCGGTCACCCCGCAGAGCGAGCTGCCGGAGTACCTGGCGCGGCGCCTCCCGGAGCGCGGCGGTGTATTCCTTCAGGCGGAGAGCGAGATCGCGGCGATCAACATGGTGTACGGCGCCGGCGCGCGCGTGATGATCTCGACGAGCGGGCCCGGATTCAGCCTGATGCAGGAAGGCCTGTCGTATCTCGTCGGCGCGGAAGTCCCGTGCGTCGTGGTCGACATGATGCGCGGCGGTCCCGGCCTCGGCAACATCGCCCCCGCTCAAGGGGACTACTTTCAAGCCACCAAGTCCGCGGGGCACGGCGACGGCCGGCTGCTCGTGCTCGCGCCGTGGTCGGTCCAGGAAGCCTGCGACCTGACCCGGGTGGCGTTCGACCTGGCCGACCGCTATCGGAACCCGGTGGCGATCCTCGGCGACGGGCTCCTCGGCCAGATGATGGAGCCGGTCGTTCTTCCCGCTCCCGTCGAACCGGCCCGCGACGTGGCCTGGGCGACGACCGGGGCGGGGAGCGGGCCGGCCCGCGTCATTACGTCCCTCGATCTCGAGCCGGAGGCGCTCGAGGCGCGCAACCGGCGGCTTCAGGAGAAGTACCGCCGCGCGCAGCAGGAAGTGCGGTGGGAGGGCTACCGGCTCGACGACGCCGACGTGGCGGTCGTGGCCTACGGGATCTCCGCCCGCATCGCCCGGACCGCCGTCGACCGGGCGCGGGACGAGGGGGTTGCGGCCGGGCTCGTCAGGCCCATCACGCTCTTTCCGTTTCCCTCGCAGGCCGTGCGCGACGTGGCGTCGCGGGTCCGGATCGTCCTCGTCACCGAACTGAGCGCCGGTCAGATGGTCGAGGACGTGCGCCTCGCGGCGGACGGCCGGGTCCCCGTGCGATTCTACGGACGCTTCGGCGGCATGGTCTCCACGCCGCCCGAGATCCTCGATCAGATCGAGCAGGCCGCCTCGGAGGTGAGAGCCGCGTGAGGCCCGAGAGTCCCATGACGCGGGTGTTCGGACGGCCCCCGGTGCTGATCGAGACGCCGACGCACTACTGCCCCGGGTGCACGCACGGGATCGCCCACCGCCTCGTCGCCGAGGTGATCGACGAGTTGGGCCTTCGCGGCCGCACGATCGGCGTGGCATCGGTGGGCTGCTCGGTCCTCGCGTATCACTACCTGGACGTGGACTTTCAGCAGGCCGCGCACGGACGCGCGCCGGCGGTTGCGACCGGCATCAAGCGCGTCCTGCCCGGCCGGGTCGTATTCACCTACCAGGGCGACGGCGATCTCGCCGCGATCGGCACGGCGGAGATCATTCACGCGGCCAATCGGGGCGAACGCATCACCGTGATCTTCATCAACAACGCCGTGTACGGCATGACCGGCGGGCAGATGGCCCCGACCACGCTGGTGGGAATGCGCACGACCACGACCCCCGCCGGGCGCGATCCGGTCGTGTACGGTTTCCCGCTCCGGGTCGCCGAGCTGCTGGCGCCGCTGCCCGGCGTCGCCTACGCGTCTCGCGTCGCGCTCTCGAGCCCGGCCCACGTCAACAGGGCGAAACGGTCGATCCGGCGGGCGTTCCAGACGCAGCTGGACGGCCTCGGGTTCTCGATCGTGGAGATGCTGTCGACCTGCCCGGTGGGCTGGGGGCAGACGCCGATCGATGCGATGCGCTGGCTCGAGGCGGAGATGTTTCCGGTCTTTCCGCTCGGAGAGCTGAAAGCGCCGGCCGAGGTCAAAGCCTGACATGGCGGCTCTCGATCTGATCGCGGCGGGCTTCGGCGGACAGGGCATCCTGTTCCTCGGCGAGGTGCTGGCCTGGGCGGCGGTGCTCGAGGGCAAGAACGCCACGTGGCTGCCGTCGTACGGTCCGGAGCAGCGAGGAGGCACCGCCACGTGCACGGTCGTGGTCGCTGGCGGGACGATCGGTTCTCCGGTCGTGGCGGACCCGGAGGTGCTCGTGGCGATGAATGGTCCCTCTCTCGACAAATTCGCGCCGCGCGTGCGGCCGGGCGGGCTCGTGATCGTCGACGCGTCCATGGTGGACCGGCCGGTCGCACGCTCCGACGTGCGCGTCGTCCGTGTCGACGCGGTCGCTCAGGCCGCCGCGCTCGGCGACGTGCGGATGGCCAACATGGTGCTGCTCGGCGCTCTGCTCGCCGCGGTGCCGGTCGTGTCGCTCGACGCGGTAAAACGCGTGCTCGCGGATCAGTTCCCGCCGCCGAACGAAGCGCTGGCCGCGGCCAACGTCAAGGCCGTTACCGGGGGCATGGCGGCGTCTCGTGGGGCCGCGCAACCGCTGAGGTAACGCCGCGTGCGTGTCGTCATCGCCCTGGGGGGCAACGCGCTCCTGCGCCGGGGCGAGCCTCTGGAGGCGGACATTCAGCGCACCAACGTCCGGCGGGCGGCGCGTTCGATCGCGGCGGTGGCCCGATGCCACGAGGTGATCGTGACCCACGGCAACGGGCCGCAGGTCGGACTGCTGGCGCTGCAGGGCGAGGCGCTGTCGGACATCCATCCGTACCCGCTCGACGTCCTCGGCGCGGAAAGCGAGGGCATGATCGGCTACCTGATCGAGCAGGAACTGACGAACGAACTGCCGGGCCGGGACGTCGTCACCCTCCTGACGCAGGTCGTCGTCGACCGCGGCGACTCCGCGTTCCGCAACCCGAGCAAGCCGGTCGGCCCCGTCTACACAGAGGAGACCGCGCGCCGGCTTGCGTCGGAGCGGGGTTGGCACACGGCCCGTGACGGCGACCGGTGGAGGCGCGTCGTCCCGTCCCCGGAGCCGCGACGCATCCTCGAGATCCGCGCGATTCGCCTCCTGGTGGAAGCCGGCGCCCTCGTCATCTGCACGGGCGGCGGAGGGATTCCCGTGGCGGTCGGCGAGGGCGGCGTGATTCGAGGGGTCGAGGCGGTCATCGACAAGGACCTGTCGGCGGCGCTCCTCGCGAGCGCGCTGCGGGCCGATGTCCTGCTCATGCTCACCGATGTGCCGGCCGTTCAGCTGGAGTGGGGCACGCCCCGCGCCCGTCCCCTGCGCCATGCGACGCCCGCCGAACTCCGCCGCATGCGGTTTGCCGCCGGCTCGATGGGGCCGAAGGTGGAGGGAGCCTGCCGCTTTGTCGACGCGACCGGAGGGGTCGCCGTCATCGGCGCGCTGGAAGACGCCGCGGCCATGCTGGATCGTCAAGCCGGGACGGTGATCGGTCCGGACGTCAGCGGGCCGGTTGGCCCGGATTTTAATCGCGCGGTTGCCGGCCGCTGAGCCGGCCGGCGGTGACGGCCAGGACCGCCTCGGCCAGGCGGCCCCCGGCCGGCGCGCCTTCCGGGCGTTCGCGCGCTTCATAGGTCACGCGGGCGATCGGCCGCGCGACCGTGATGACGCGCCGCAGGTCGATGGGCGTCGCCGACACGACCACCTCGCATGGGACCGCGGCGACGGTTGCCTCGAGGTCCCGCAGCTGGCGCGCCCCGTAGCCGACGGCCGGCAGCACCGGACCGAGATGCGGATACTCCCGGTACGCTTCGGCGATCGCGCCTTGTGCCCACGGCCGGGGATCCACGAGCGTTGCTCCGAGCCGCAACGCGACGATCGCCCCCGCCCCGGAGGGCATGCCGCCGTGGGTCAGCGTGGGACCGTCTTCGACGACGAGCGCCCGGCGGCCGCGCACCCGTTCTTCGTCGTCGACGGCGATGACGAGATCCATGTCCAGGATCGCCGCGCGGGAATTGAGCGCGCGGACGTGTGACCGCACCGTCTCTGCCGAGTCCGGCCGCGCCGTGTTTACCTTGCTGACGACCACGACGTCGGCCATCAAGACGTTGGCCTCCCCGGGGTAGTACGTGGTTTCGTGGCCGGGACGGAGCGCATCGGCGACGACGATGTGCAGATCCGGCCGCACGAACGGCAGGTCGTTGTTGCCCCCGTCCCAGACGAGCACGTCGGCCTCGCGCTCGGCGGCCGCAAGCACGCGGCTGTAATCGACGCCCGCGAAGACCGGCACGCCGCGGACGAGGTGGGGCTCGTACTCCTCGCGCTCCTCGATCGTGCAGGCCGCGCGGTCGAGATCGTCCATGGACGTGAACCGCTGGGATGCCTGCCGCGCCAGGTCCCCGTACGGCATGGGGTGCCGGACGACGGCGGGGCGGAGCCCCGCGGCTCGGAGGATCTCCACGACCCGGCGGGCGACCGGGCTCTTGCCGGCCCCGGTTCGCACCGCGCACACCGAGACGACGGGCTTCGTCGCGGAGAGCATCGTGCGACCCGGGCCGAGCAACACGAAATCGGCGCCGCCGGCGAGGGCGACCGCCGCGAGATGCATGACGTGCCGGTAGGAGACGTCGCTGTAGGCAAAGACCACCCGGTCGACGTGAAGGTCGCGGATCAGCCCGGCCAGCCCGGTCTCGGGGACGATCGGAATCCCGTCGGGGTAGCGGGGGCCGGCCAGGGCGGCCGGATAGCGGCGGCCGGCGATCGTCGGGATCTGCGCCGCGGTGAACGCGACGACCGTCGTTTCCGGATCGTCGCGGTAGCACATGTTGAAGTTGTGAAAATCGCGGCCGGCCGCCCCGAGGATGAGAACGCGCGTGCTCACACAACCCAGGGTAGCGGCCCCGGCCGCGGTTCACCATCCGGCTGCGGCCCGATTCCCGGCGCGTACGCTGTCGAGTCGATTCCCGATCGACTTTCCGCCCGATACCGGAGAGCCGGGCACGGCGGTACCGTGGTAGGTGGACGTGCGCCGGGGCGAACGTTCGTGGGGCGCAACCGCGGGTGGCGTGTCGTGCGCGACATGTCTGCGAAGTCCATGACCGGCCGGCCGGAGGGCGCGCTCTCCGGCAACGCGCTCGAGGTGCTCGAGGCGCGATACCTTCGCCGCGATACGGGCGGGCGCGTGGTCGAGACCCCGCAGGAGATGTTCGAGCGGGTCGCCGCCGCGATCTCCGCCGCCGAGCGTACGTGGGGCTCCGCGGACTCGGCCGGACGTTGGGAGGCGAAATTCCGAGAGGCGATGGCCTCCCTGGACTTCCTGCCGAACAGTCCCACGCTCATGAACGCGGGCACGCCGCTCGGGCAGCTCAGTGCCTGCTTCGTGCTGCCGGTTCCGGACTCGATCGAGGGCATCTTCGAGGCCGTCAAGAACATGGCGTTGATCCAGCGGAGCGGCGGAGGGACCGGGTTTGCCTTCTCGCGTCTCCGCCCGCGGGGCGATCCCGTGGCGTCGACCGGCGGCACCGCGTCGGGCCCGGTGTCGTTCATGCGCATCTTCGACTGCGCGACGGAAAACATCAAGCAGGGCGGACGCCGCCGCGGCGCCAACATGGGCGTCCTGCGAATCGATCATCCGGACATCCTCGACTTCATCCGCGCCAAGCGGGACGGCGTCAGCTTCCAGAACTTCAACCTTTCGGTCGGCGCGACGGACGCGTTCATGAGGGCCGTCCGCCGGAGGGAGCGTTTCGACCTTCGCCGGCCCGGCACCGGGCTGCCCGCCGGGTCGCTCGCGGCCGCCGAGGTCTTTGACGAGATCGTCCGGGCCGCCTGGGAGACGGGCGATCCCGGGCTGCTCTTCCTCGACGCGATCAACAGCGTCAACCCGACGCCGAACGCGGGCGCGATCGAAGCCACCAACCCGTGCGGCGAGGTGCCGCTCCTGCCCTACGAGTCGTGCAACCTCGGCTCCGTCCACCTCGCGCACGCGCTCCGGGAGGACGGCGCCGGCGTCGATTGGGACCGGCTGCGGGCGGCCGTCCGCCTCGCCGTGCGTTTCCTGGACGATGTCGTCGAGGTCAACCGGTATCCCATCTCCGAAGTCGCCGGCGCCACGCGGGCGAACCGGAAGATCGGGGTGGGCGTGATGGGGTTCGCCGAGCTGTTGATTCGCCTCGGCATCCCGTACGATTCCGACCGGGCGGTGCGCCTCGCCGGCGGCCTGGCCGCGGTCCTCGCGGAGGAGGCGCGGCGGACGTCCGCCGATCTTGCGCGCGAGCGCGGCGCGTTTCCGAACTGGAAGGGCAGCGCCCTCGAGGCGGACGGCCCGGTGCGCAACGCGACGCAGACGGCGATCGCGCCGACGGGCACGATCAGCATCATCGCGGGCACGACGCCGAGCATCGAGCCGCTGTTTGCCCTGGCGTACCGCCGCACGCACGTGCTGGGCGGCCGGACGTTGGAGGAGGTCAACCCGCTGTTCCTCGAGGTCGCGGAACGCCGCGGCCTGGACACGCGAACGATCCTGCCGCGCGCCCTCGAGCGGGGCCGGCTCGACGCCGCGGACGGCGTGCCCGAGGACGTGGTGCGGCTGTTTGCCGGCGCCGTGGACATTCCCGCATCACGCCACCTCGAGATTCAGGCGGCGTTCCAGGCTCACGTGGACAATTCGGTGTCCAAGACGATCAATCTGCCTCACACGACGGCTCCGCGAGACATCGCATGGGCCTACGACCGTGCCTGGGAGCTTGGGTTGAAGGGGATCACCGTGTACCGCCACGGAAGTAAGACGTCTCAGGTGATCGAGCTCGGCACGGGGCAGACGCCGCACGAGTACGAGCACGGCGCGCCTTGCGACCCCGGAGAGTGCCGCCTGTAGGCAGGATGGTGAGGGCATCGTGTACCGCCGCATCCTGATCCCCGTCGACGGGAGCGCCTGCAGCGACGCGGCGCTCGCCCACGCGCTGCGCCTGGCCAGGGACCAGGACGCCGGCGCGAAGATCATCCACGTGCTCGATACCCAGGCGCTCTACCTGCTGGACGAGGGCGTATACGTGGAAGACATCGCCGGCAAGTGGCGCGAGGCCGGGCGGGCGCTGCTGGAGCGCGCCTCCGCACAGGCCCGGGAGGCAGGGGTCGCCGCGGAGACGGCGTTGCTCGAAGAAGACGGAAGAATCGCCCACGTCATCGTCGATCAGTGCAAGCGCTGGGGCGCCGATTTGATCGTCATGGGCACCCACGGGCGCCACGGACTCGATCACCTGCTCATGGGCAGCGCCGCGGAAGGAGTCGTGCGCACGACGACCGTGCCGGTCCTCTTGATCCGTCAAGGCTGACGGACCGTCCGGCTGCGGCCACATTGCAGCCTGCACGCGAGGGCCTGACGAGCGGCGAGGCCGGCGCCCGCCTCCGGCGGTACGGCCCCAACATCGTGGCGGAGGCGCCCGCCCGTCCCTGGCTCGCGCTCCTTCGAGGGTTTGGGGCGCCGATCCCCTGGACGCTCGAGTTTGCGATCGGACTCGAGGTTCTGTTGGGCCTTACGCTCGAAGCGCTCGTGTTCGGCGTTCTGCTCGTCTTCAATGCGCTTCTGAGTTTCTTTCAGGAGAACCGCGCGCAGCAGGCAGTGGCGCTGCTCCGGAGCCGTCTTACCGTGCGCGCGCGGGCCCTCCGCGACGCCGGTGGACGCTCGTTGACGCCCGCGCGCTCGTCCCCGGAGACGTGGTGCGCCTGCGAGCCGGCGATCTCGTCCCGGCGGACACGACGGTCGTTGACGGACAAGTCCTGGTGGACCAGTCGGCGCTCACGGGCGAGTCGCTGCCCGTGGAGGTCGAGCGGGGCGGGCGAGTCTACGCCGGTTCGACCGCAAGACGAGGGGAGGCTACCGGGGAGATCACCGCCACCGGGCCGCGGACGGCCTACGGTAAGACCGCCGAACTCGTACGCGCCGCGAGGATTCCCGGCCATCTCGAGATGCTCATCGCCGCCATCGTCCAGTATCTCGTCGCGATCGATCTGGTCCTGGTCGCCGCCGTGCTCGTCTACGGGGTCGCGGCGGACCTGCCCATGGCGGAGATCCTGCCGTTTGCCCTGATCATCCTGATCGCCTCGATTCCGGTGGCGCTGCCGGCCACGTTCGCGCTCGCCACGGCGATCGGGTCGGTCGAACTGGCCGGGCGTGGGGTGCTGATGACCCGCCCTTCCGCGATCGAGGAGGCGGCGCAGATGGACGTCCTGTGCGTCGACAAGACCGGCACCCTCACCCAAAACCAGCCCACGCTCATGGCGCTCTTCCCGTCTCCGCCGCACACGGACGACGAACTTCTCCGCGTGGCCGCGCTCGGTTGTGACGAGGCGACCCAGGACCCGGTCGACCTTGCGATCCTCGCGGCGGCGCAGGCGCGGCAATTGCGCGCCGACCCGGCCGAGCGCCTGCGGACGATCCCGTTCGATCCCGCGACGAGGCGATCGGGAGCGGTGCTCAGCCGGGGGTCGGCCGGCGCCGCGGGTGATCACCGCGCTCGTCCGTGCGGATCCGGCGGATCTGGCTCGGGCTGCGGATCGCATCGCGGCGGGCGCCGCCCGCGTGCTCGCGGTGGGCGCAGGGCCCGAAGAAGCCATGGAGTTGATCGGCTTCGTCGCCCTCCACGATCCGCCCCGGCCGGACTCCAAGGCGCTCATCGGGCGCCTCCGCGACCTGGGCATCCGCGTGATGACGCTGACCGGTGACAACTCCGCCACGGCCAGGGCCGTCGCCGCCGAGGTCGGCATCGGCGGCCGCCTGGGAGACGTCGAGTACGACTGCCGCGCCGGCCTCTCGACTACGATATCTTCGCGAGGATCCTGCCCGAGGGGAAGTTTCGCCTCATCGAGACCCTGCAGCGGGCCGGCCACGTCGTCGGGATGACCGCTGACCAGCCAGGGCCTCGTCGACATTGTGTCCGCGGTAGAGACGAGCCGGCGCGAGTGTGTGCTATAGTTCGTTGAGAATGCGGGAAGCGGCCCCGGCATGGTGAATGGAATCGTTGGGAGAAACGCACACACCATGCGAAGGAGGCCGCTCCCATGTCTAAGGTACTACGCGTTGGCGC
>Ga0209810_1005634_pt1 | contig 11213 bp, 9 predicted proteins | sample Coa_R1_7_FD_187159 | JGI IMG/M metagenome (GOLD analysis project Ga0209810, IMG submission 187159) | Surface soil microbial communities from Centralia Pennsylvania, which are recovering from an underground coalmine fire - Coalmine... | ecosystem: Environmental > Terrestrial > Soil > Unclassified ...
ATCGGAATCTTCTTCAGCCTCGTGATCGTCGGCCTGTCGGGGAGCCTGCCCGGCGTCCTCTATCACGGCCTCACCAGCCACGGTGTCGCTCAATCCGCGGCGCTTCGGATCTCGAAGCTGCCCCCGGTCGGAAGCCTGTTCGCCTCGTTCCTCGGCTACAACCCGATCGGGACGCTGCTCGGTCCCGGCGTGCATCACCTACCGCACGCGACGGCCGCCTATCTGACCGGGCACCGGTTCTTCCCAACGCTCGTCTCGCACCCGTTTGCGAGCGGGATCCACGAAGCGTTCTACTTCGCCGCGGGCTGCTGCGTGGTCGCCGCGGTCGCCTCGTGGCTGCGCGGCGGGAAGTACTACTACGTCGCCCCGCCGCAGCCGCTCGACGTCTCCGCCGACGGCCAGGGGCCCGCGGCGCCGCCGGAGCCGGAGGCCGAGCCGGCCGGGGTTTCGGCGTCGCGCTGACCGGGGGCTATCGGTTGACCGGCCCGACCGGTTGGCCGGGCCGATCGGCTGACCGGACCGATCGGTTGACCGGGCCGATCGGTTGACCGGGCCGATCGGGTGACCAGCCCCTACGGGTTCTTCTTGCGCATCCGCGACGCCATCAGGCGCTGAACGGCGATCCCCACCTTCTCGACGGGGCTGCCCTCCGGCGGGGCGGCGCCGAGCTGGCGCGCCATCCCGAGGTTGTCCCATTCGGTCCAGGTCTCGACCACCTTGCCGTCCCGCCAGTGGTCGATGCTGATGCCCGTCACGGTCACCCGCACGCCCGTCGGCGCCAGGCCTTCGAGTTCACCGCGGTGCGTTCCTTCCGCGTGCCAGCGCAGCGCGACGCTGTCGCCGCTGCTGAACGCCTCATCGACGGTCATCCGCACATCCGGGAAGGCGCCTCGGTACGTCTGCACGATCTGCCTGAGCACCTCGGGACCGCGTAGCGACCGAAGCCTGGCAGGCAGCGACGGGTCGTGTGAGACCGCGTCCGGAGCGACCAGCTCGTCGAGCAGGTCGAACTTGCCTTCGTTGAAGCTCTCTTCGAGCAGCCGCCGCGAGTGCTCGGCCGCGCCCGATGCTGTCGCCGTTTCTGCCCCTGTGGACACGTGCCCACCTCCTTCGTAGTTGCCGCGGCAACCCTACGCCTGAAGCGGCGCGATGACAACTGCGGCGTCCCCGGGGCCAGGGGGCGTGGGACCTCCCGGGCGACCCACCAGGGGTGACGGTGAGGCCCCGGCGACTTCGCCGGGGCCCCACGGTCACGTGATCAGCCGGATGGCGTCTGCGAGCCCAGCCCCAATGCAGCCAGGATCTGGTTCAGCTGCAGTTGGGTCAGCCCGGAGGTCAGGCTGGTGATGCCCAGCTGGTTGAGCAGGTTCTGAATCTGCGTCGTCGAGAGGCTCAAGCCGAGCGTGCTCAGCAGGCTCTGGAGCCCGGCGATGCTCGTGATGCCGGTGCCGCCCGCAAGGCTGCAGAGCAGCTGGCCGAGCAGCCCCTCCGACGGAATCGCGTTGATGAACACCTTCACCGGATAGGCGGGGCTATAGCCGTAGAGATCGACGACCAGGCCGAGCAGGTTCAGATGCAGCGGCCCCAGGACCAGCTTCAGCACCTGGCAGCTCGCGGGTGCCGGCGTCGTCGCGGCGGTCCGGGCGTGGAAGTGGCCGTGCAGGCGCGCGTTCAGCGCGTGCGCGACCGCCGCCGATTTCGGGAAGGTGACGTTCGCCTGCGCCAGGCCGCAGAACAGGTTGCCCAGCACCTCACCCTTGACCGCGTAGACCTTGAGCGTGATGTACGAGGTCTTGACCTCGGCGCCGAGGAGCTCCAGGTCGAGCGGCGCGAGCCGCAGGTAGAGGACGTTGCACCGCCCTCCGGAGGCACCGCCAACGACCGAGAACTTCACCTTCGCGCTCGAGTGAGAGACACTCGAGCCCGAGTGCAGCTTGCCACTCAGGAGCCCGACCCCCTGCACCCCGGCCGCGGTCGCGCGGAAGCTGGTGATTTTGGCGCTCAGCGACAGAGTGGACTTCGAACTCGCGCTCGCGGGCGCTGCGCTCGCCGCAGCGAGCGCGAGTACTGAGAAAACGGCAACGACGAGCTTGCGCATCATCTCCTCCCTGATGGATGGTTGATTTGGCCTGCAGCGCCTCGTTTTACTCCGGGCCCGTCGCTCGCGCGCCGGTTCGGCAGGTTGGGATCTGACGCAGGGTCCTCTGCCCTTGGCCGTAAGGCGTCCGCCCCACGCGAAGCCCTAGTGCGCTCGGAGCCGGTCAGGCCTTGGGCAGCTTCTCCGCGACGAAGGCAAACTTGCGGACTCGGCCTTCCCGCAGCCAGTCGCTCCACAGTCGGTGGGCAGCCAGCAGCTCCTCCAAGGCGCGTTCCCCGAGCTGTGCGGCGATCTGCGGGGCCTCGGCGGTAAACGCGTCGATCAGCGAATCCGCGACTACCTTGTGCGAGCGGCTCCAGTCGCGCCGCCAGCGGATGTCGAGGCCGGCCCGTCCCAAGACGTCGAGCATCTCCGGCAGCGAAGTCAGCCAGACGGTGTCGGCGTCAGGCATGATCGCCCGCTCTGCCTCCGTCAGGGGCGGCCCTGCTTCCATCGTGAAGGCGAACCGCCCGCCGGGGGCGAGTGCCTGGGATATCGCCTCGAGCAGCGGCTCCTTTTCGGGAAACGCGAGCATCGTCTCGAGCAGCAGCACCACGTCGAACCGACCGGGAGGTATCGGCGGTACACGCGATACCTCGAAGCGGCAAGGTAGGTCACGGGCACGCTCACGTGCGATCTCGATGGCGCTCGCGCTCGCGTCCACCCCGAGGTAGTCGCAACCCAGCTCCCGCGTGATGAGCCGTCCGGGTCCGGCGACTCCGCAGCACAGGTCGAGTACCGCGGCTCCGGGCGCGATGCCCGCAGCGCTGGCCAATGCGCGGATCTCTCCCGCGGTCATGAAGCTCTCCTGCTCGACGTACTCGCCGGGGTCGTAGGCGGACTCGCGCGCTCGCTGCAAGGCGCGAACGAACGGCCCGCGCTCGTCCTGCTTCACAGGCGGTCCATCCGGATGAGCAGCGGATTGCTCAGGCGCCTCACGATCAGGCGTCGCCATCCGGGAAGGGTTGGCATCGCGCCAGCGTCAGTGGATGCGGTATGGAAGCAAGCGCACAGGCCCTGGGGACGCCCAGGACCGGACGCACGATCAGGTCAAGCGCCGGCGCGGTTGCGGGCCTCAGCTCCGTGGCGCTGTTGCTCGCGGGCCTCGAGCTGACCGTCGGCTTGAGCGGAGTTGGATGGGCCGTTGGATCTGCCTTCGGAGCGGTCATCAATGCTGCGCTGGCGTACGGCGTCTCACGCTATGGCTTGAGGCGCCTTGGCGTAGCCAACTCGGTGACCTTAGCTCGGGCGACACTCGCTGTTGGTGCCGCCACGCTGGTCGCGGAGGCGTTCGACCACCGCGCGGCGGTTGCGATGCTGGTGTCGATCGCTGCGGCGGCGCTCGCCCTCGACGCAATCGACGGATGGATCGCGCGGCGAACAAAGACCACGGCGGCGTTCGGCGCGCGGTTCGACGGCGAGGTCGACGCGTTTCTGATCCTCGTCCTTAGCGTCTACGTCTCCCGCTCAGCCGGCAACTGGGTGCTGATCATCGGCGCCGCACGCTATGTCTTTTTCGCCGCCGGATGGCCGCTCCCGTGGATGCGAGCGCGGCTGCCGCCACGCTCCTGGCGCAAATTCGTCGCGGCCACGCAGGGGGTCGTGCTAACGGTCGCTGCGGCCCACGTCGTGCCGATGGCCCTGACCCGCGCGGTGCTTGTCGGCTCCCTGGTCCTGCTTGCCGAATCATTTGGCCGCGACGTGGTGTGGCTGTGGAGCCATCGCGACGCGGACCGGCCCGCCACCCCTACGGGGGCTCGAATTGCTGGTTCGCGGCGAGTACGAAGGACGCTCGGTGGCGCCCTCACGTGCCTGGCCCTCCTGACTGTCTGGGGCGCTTTGGTCGCGCCCGACCAGCCGCAGCACCTCACGCCGGCGGCGTTCCTCAGGGTCCCGATCGAAGGCCTCGCACTGATACTGATGGCGGTCGTGCTGCCGAGGACGCCGCGGCGCATCCTCACCGCGCTGACCGGACTCGCCCTCGGCCTTGTGGTCATCCTCAAGGTCCTTGACATCGGGTTCTTCGACGCCTTCGCCCGGCCATTTGACCCGGTGGGGGACCTGGGCAATCTCGGGCTCGGCGTAGAGACGCTTCGGTCCGCGATCGGCAGCACGCAGGCGGACCTGCTGATCGTCGGCGGGATCGTTGTGGCCGTGGCCGTCCTGCTGCTCACGACCGTCTCGCTGTTTCGGCTGGTGCGGATCGCGGCCCACAACCGTCGACGCTCGCTGGGCGCGGCCGTCGGACTCGGCGCCGTCTGGCTGATCGCTTCAGCTTCGGGCGTCCAGCTTCTCTCCCATACCCCGATCGCCTCGACGAACGCCGCCGGGTTCATCGTCGGCGAGCTTCGAACCGTGCAGGCCGACATCCGCGATGCCGGCGTCTTCGCACGACAGATCCGCCACGACCGCTTCCGCAACACCCCTGGCAACCGCCTGTTGACCGCTCTGCGTGGCAAAGACGTTCTGCTCGTGTTCGTCGAGTCCTATGGACGCATCGCGGTCCAGGGCGCCTCGTTCTCGCCGACGGTCGATGCGCTTCTCGCCAAGGGGACGAGGCAACTGCGGGCCGCCGGCTTCTCCGCTCGCAGCGCCTTCCTCACCTCATCGACCTTTGGCGGCCTCAGCTGGCTCTCACACGCCACGCTCCAGTCCGGCGTCTGGGTCAACAGCCAACGTCGCTACAACCAGCTTGTCGGGACCGACCGCTTCACGCTCAGCGACGCGTTCAGGCGGGCCGGCTGGCGGACGATCGACTTCGCGCCCGCCGACGACCGCGCCTGGCCGGAGGGGTCATCGTTCTACCACTACGACAAGCTCTACGACCGTCGTCAGCTCGGTTATCGCGGCCCCACCTACAACTACGCCCCGATGCCCGACCAGTACATGTTCCTCGCGCTGCAGCGCCTCGAGCTCTCCAGGCGCCACCGCCGTCCGCTGTTCGCCGAGGTCGAGACCGTTTCGAGCCACATGCCCTGGAACCGCATACCCGAGATGGTCCCCTGGGGCGAGGTGGGCAACGGCTCGATCTTCAACCGGCATCCCGGATGGGTGGCGAAACAGGGCGCGTTCTGGCCGATCCGGGGACGAGTCCGCGCAGCGTACGCCCGGTCGCTCGAGTACTCGCTGAACACGCTGATCTCGTTCGTGCGCCACTACGGCAAGAGGAATCTCGTACTCATCGTCGTCGGTGACGAGCAGCCGTTGGCGATCGTGACCGGTCAAGGCGCGAGTCACGACGTGGTGATCTCCGTCATCGCCCACGACCAGTCCGTACTGAAGCGGATCGGAGGATGGGGCTGGCAGGCCGGCCTGCGGCCAAACCCACAAGCGCCGGTGTGGCGAATGAGCGCATTCCGCGATCGCTTTCTCACCGCATTCGGCCCTTCCTCGGTGCCACGGTGAGTCGTAGCGTGTGGGCGTGGGCGCGCTTCAGCTGCTCCGCAGTGACGTTGGCTGTGGTGGTTTGGCGCCTCGGCACCGGCCCCTTCCTTGACGGGCTTCGCACGATCCACGCCGGGGCGCTCGCGGCAGCGGCAGCGATCTTCGCGGTGACCACGGTGTGCTACGCGTGGCGGTGGAAGCTCGTCGCCCGCGGCCTCGGTGTCGACCTGCCGATGTCCGCTGCCGTGCCGGCGTACTACCGGGCCTTGTTCCTCAACGCGACGCTGCCCGGCGGGATCGCCGGCGACGTACATCGCGGCATCAGCCACGGTCGGGACGTGCGTGACGTGGGCCGCGCGCTGCGCTCCGTCGCGTGGGAGCGCCTCGCTGGGCAGGTCGTGCAGATCCTCGTGACCGTGGTCATCCTGCTGGCGCTTCCATCGCCTGTGCAGGCGTACATGCCGTGGGTGGCGCTCGCACTCGGCGCAGGGGCGGCCGGCGCGCTGGTCCTGGCGCGGGGCCAATCCGGGCGCGCTCGCGCTCGATGGCCGCGGTTCTGTCGCGCAGCGTCCGATGACGTTCACAACGGGCTGCTCGCCCGCACGGCGTGGCCGGGCATCGCGCTCGCATCAGGGCTGGGCCTTGCCGGGCACGCGGCGACGTTTGCGCTAGCCGCCTGGACCGTCGGCGCCACCGCGCCGATGTCGCGGCTGCTGCCGATCACGTTGGTCGTGATCGCGGCGATGACCTTGCCGAGCATCGCCGGTTGGGGACCGCGCGAGGGGGTGGCAGCATGGGTCTTCGGCGCGGCTGGCATGGGCGCGCAACAGGGCGTCGCGACCGCCGTCGTCTATGGCGTGATGGTGCTCGTCGCCAGCCTGCCGGGCGCCGCCGTGCTCGTGGTGGCATGGTTCGGTCACACCCGGCGGGCGGGTGGACCCCAACCGGTCCTCCGGAAGCGAGCAGCACGTGCCTGAGCGTCCCTACACGCTGTTGAGCTGTGGCGTATCGATCGACGGTTATCTCGACTGCGCGACGCCTCGACGGCTTGAGCTGTCCAACGGCGCTGACCTCGACCGGGTTGACGCCGTGCGCGCGTCGTGTGACGCGATCCTGGTCGGTGCCGCGACTGTGCGCAACGACAATCCGCGGTTGTTGGTGCGCTCCCAGAGTCGTCGTGAGGAGCGGACCGGTCGTGGGCTTCCGCCGTCGCCGATCAAGGTCACCGTCACCGAGCGGGTGGAGTTGGACCCGCGCGCGGACTTCTTCACGACCGGCGAGAGCGAGAAGCTCGTCTACTGCGCCAGCCCGTGCGTTGGCGAGGCTCGCGCGCGCCTCGGCGAGGTGGCGACCGTCGTTGACGGCGGCGAGCCGGTCGAGATGCGCGCGGTGAGCGAGGACCTCGGCGCACGCGGCGTACAACGACTGATGGTCGAGGGCGGCGGGAAGGTCCACACCCAGTTCCTCACCCACAACCTCGCCGACGAGCTGCAGCTGGTCGTCGCCCCCTTGTTCGTCGGCGACTCGCGGGCCCCACGGTTCGTGAGCGATGGCAGCTTTCCCTGGAACCCCGACCGGCGTGCGACCCTCGCCGAGGTCCGCCAGATCGGCGACGTGGTGCTGCTGCGATACGCGCTCTCGGCGCGCTTCCACGCCGACTGACCGAGGAGCCGATCGCGTTGCAGCTACCGATTGCGAGTATCCGTACCCAGGTGCCGCTGCCCCTGCGCTTCGCGGACGGGTACGTCACGAATGCGCGAGTCTTCAGCTTCAACGGATTGGTCGACGGCCAGGAGCACCTCGCCTTCGGTCTGGGCGATCGGACCGCCGCTGTCACCTCAGCCGGACGCGAGCGATCGCCGCTCGTGCGGCTGCACAGTGAGTGCCTCACCGGCGATGTGTTCGGAAGCCAGCGGTGCGACTGCGGCGCGCAGCTCCGCGAAGCGGTCGAGCGCATCGCTGACTCGGGTGGCTTTCTGCTCTATCTGCGCCAGGAGGGGCGCGGCATCGGCCTCTACGCCAAGCTCGAGGCCTACGCGCTCCAGGACGGCGGGCTTGACACCTATGAGGCGAACCTGGCGCTCGGTCACCGCGAGGACGAGCGCAGCTACGTGGTCGCCGCGCAGATGCTGAACGCGCTGGGCGTCCTGCGGATCGCCCTCCTCACCAACAACCCAGACAAAGCGAGGCAGCTCCGCCGGTTTGGCGTGACCGTGACCGAGCGGGTACCAACGGCGGTGCACCTGTCCTACGCCAACGCCCGCTACCTGGCGACGAAGGCGCGCCGTGGCGAGCACACGATCGACGTCCCGCTTTCGGCGGGGTGATGGACGGCGTCCGTCCGGGGAGCGCGACCTCGTCCCGGCTCCGGAGATGAGTCTCGGGCGCTACCTGATCGGCGTTGCCGCGCTGCTGGGAGTGCTGGGCTCGCTGGGTGTCGGCGCGGCCGCGTTGAGGCAGCGTCTCCTCCCCAACTGGCGCGGCGCCGATGCCCGGCTGGCTGAGGTCGTTATTGGATGCGCGCTGGTGGTCGGGATCATCGAGGTTCTGGGAACCGTCGGCCTGTTTCGGCTGGTGCCGATGGTCGCGGGTTCGATCGCCGTCGGATCGGCGCTGCGCCTCTGGCTGAGACCGCGGTCCAGTGCGCGGGCGATCCGCCCGCGCACCGTCCGGCCCGACGTTGTCGCTGCCGTACTCGCGCTCATGACCGCGGCCGGTATGGCCGCCGTGCTGCTCCTCTGGACGGGATGGAGCCTCAGGTCATTCGAGCGCGGAATCACCGGCGCCGACTCGATCGCCTACCACCTGCCGCACGCAGCGTCCTATGCCCAAACCGGCCAGATCTCGGCGATCCGCTACACCGATTTTGACTACCTGAACGGGTTGTATCCGGCGACTTCAGAGCTGTTCCACGCGCTCGGCATCGTGCTGATGGGTAACGACGTGCTCTCGCCCGGCATCAACCTCATATGGCTTGCGCTGACCGTCCTTGCGGCCTGGTGTATCGGTTCTGTCCGCGGGTTGGGCTCGACGTCGATGCTGGCGGTGGCGCTCGTCATGGCGACCCCGATGATGATCGGCAGTAATGCCGGAAGCGCGGACAACGATCTTGTTGGCGTGTTCTTCATCACGGCGGCGCTGGCTCTGTGGATGCGCGCCGCCGACCTCTCCTCGTCGAACCCGCGGGCCTACCGCGGCGCCAGCATCGTCGCCGCGGTCGCGGCGGGGTTGGCGCTTTCGGTAAAGCTGAACCTGCTGGCCCCGGTGGCGGCGCTCACGCTCGCCGCGATCGCGTTGGCCCCCAGGGGGCGACGGCGGAGCACGGGCGGGTGGTGGATCGGGGCACTGGTCCTCGCCGGCGGTTACTGGTATGCCCGTAACCTCATCGCGCTCGGGAACCCGCTCCCGTGGTTCAGCTTCGGCTTCCTGCCGACCCCTCACCCGCCGCCACTGCAGCAGGGCAACGACTATTCCCTGATCGACTACGCCGCACACCCCGGGATCCTCCGCCACTGGCTGATCCCGGCCTTGAAGCAGAACCTCGGACCCTGGTGGCCAGGGGTGGTCGCCGTGGCGGTGGGCGGCCCGCTCGTGTGTCTCTTCTCCAAGCGGGACCGAGTGGTGCTGGCCGCGGGCCTGGTCGCGCTCGCCTCCCTGTTCGCCTATCCAGTGACTCCGCTGACTGCGTGCGGGCCGTGGGCACATCCCTACTGCTTTCAGTTCACGATCCGTTACGGAGCCCCTGCGCTGACGCTGGCGCTGGCCGTGACGCCGCTGGCCCGACTGTTCAGAAGTCAGCTCGGCCGCCTGGCCGCGGCGGCCGTACTTACCACGCTGCTGGTGGCCACGGTCGCTTTGCGGCGGCTGTGGACAGCGGACTACAGCCCTGGCGGGCCGCATGCCGCCGCGGTCCTCGTGCTCGTGGTGGCCGTGATCGTGGTCCTCAGACCGTGGTCGCTGATCGCGCTCCGGCGCCCGCTCGTCCGTGTCAGCGCGGCGGCGTCGGCGCTTGCGCTTGCGCTGGCGGGGGTCGCGGCGGGGTACTCAGGTACCCGGGACTACCTGAGCCGTCGATATGTCGACCAGCACGGACCGTTCGCCGTCTACAAGCTGTGGCGCTGGGCTCGGAGCGTGCACCACGCCCAGATCGCGTTGGGCGGCACCTTCGGCTTCTTCTTCGGCTACCCCCTCTGGGGTCTCGACGATTCCAATCGCGTTGGGTACATCGGCCAGCGCGGTCCCCACGGCTCGTTCCGGCCCCTCACCAGCTGCCGGGCTTGGCGAACTGCGCTGAATCGCGGGCATTATGAGTACGCGGTCACAACGGCTCGCTCGATCTTCTTCACCACGCGACTCGTACCCTCGCCGGAGGTCGACTGGACGCGGACCGACCCCGCCGCCAGGCTGGTGCTCTCACCCAGCTGGGCGATCCAGGTCTTCCGGCTCACCGGGCCGCTTCATCCCGATCGTTGCTGACGGCCCGGCAACTCCTCGGGAAGGTTCGCGTGTAACAGCGCGTCCTTCCTCGAGATATCCGATGTCGAGGACCGTCCGAGCCAGCCGCAAAGTGATCAACCAGCAACGATGAGGATCAGAACCGAGAGCCGCATCACGATCGCCCGTCACGTCCGTGAAGTGTGGGCATATCTCTGCGATGTCGGACGCTGGCCAGAGTGGGCGCCAACGGTTCTCGACTGTCGCGTGCGCGGGGGAGCTGCGCTTCAGCCCGGCTCGTGGCTGGACCAGCGGGCGAAGGGGATTCTCGGATCGTCCCGCGGCCGCAGCCAGCAGGTGACCGTGGTCGATGCTCCCCGCTACGTGGCATTCGCGGGGCCGATGGGCACCTCCGCGGCGCGGTGGGGAATGGAGCTCGAGCCGATCGACGACCAGCAGACCGACGCCAAGATGTGGATCGAGGTCGACCTCGCCGGGATTATGCGCGCGATCCCCGGCCGCCTTCTGAAAGGCAGGATCCAGGGCGTCAGCGATCGCGAGATGGCGGCGATCAAGACCGCGGTCGAGTCCGCACCGCCGGGAAGCGCCGGCTCCCAGCCGTGACCCAGGTCGACCGTACACACGAGCACCTGATCGCGACCTACCGCAAAAAGGCGAAGCACTACGACGTCACCTCCCGGCTCTATCCCGCGCCCGGCTACCCCCAGCGGACACAACGCCGGACCGCCGTAGAGGCACTCGGGCTGCGCCCGGGCGACAGCGTGATCGACATTGCATGCGGCACCGGTCTGAACTTCCCGTTGATCGAGGCGCTGATCGGTCCGACCGGACGGATCGTCGGCGTTGACCTGACCGATGCGATGCTCGCCGAAGCTCAGCAGCGGATCGATGCGAACGGCTGGAGCAATGTAAGCCTCGTCCAAGCCGACGCGGCCGAGTTCGAATTCCCAGCTGGGGTCGACGCGATCCTGTCCACCTACGCGTTGTCGCAGGTGCCCGAATGTGCTGCGGTCATCGCCCACGGCGCTGCCGCCCTGTCCGACGGAGGGCGATGGGTCGTGCTGGATCTCAAGGTCCCCGGCAATACGCCTCGCTGGCTGATCCAGCTCGGAATCGCGACCGCCGGCCGGTTCGGCTCCTTGGAGGATTGGGTCATGCGCGGGCCGTGGGACGCGATTCGGGTCGCCATGCAGGAAGCACTGACCGATACCGCTTGGACCGAGCTGTTCTTCGGGAC
>Ga0209810_1005638_pt1 | contig 11207 bp, 9 predicted proteins | sample Coa_R1_7_FD_187159 | JGI IMG/M metagenome (GOLD analysis project Ga0209810, IMG submission 187159) | Surface soil microbial communities from Centralia Pennsylvania, which are recovering from an underground coalmine fire - Coalmine... | ecosystem: Environmental > Terrestrial > Soil > Unclassified ...
GGCCGCGAGCGGCGAGGCGGCCTCGGCTGGCCGGCGGCGGTGGCGGCGCCCGGCCAGGGGGCCGAGCGCGGCGCCGCGCTGCTAGCGGGCCTGCCCTGGTCGCGGCTCTCCGGCACGCGGGCCGTCGTCTGGCTCGTCGCCCTGTTCCTGATCGGCGAGCTGGTCCAGGCGCTGAGCGGCGTGCGCCTGGGGGCCTGGCGCGAGCTGTGGGTCGTCGGCACGGCCGGCCTCGCCGCGGCTGGCGCGGTCGTCGTCGCCGCCGGCAGCAGCGGCCGCGCCGCCGCCGTCTGGCGGGCCTTCGCCGTCGGCTGCATCCTGTGGACCGCGGGAGCCTTCATTCGCGCGCTGCCGCTGGACCCTTGGCGACTCGGCCCCTTTTTCGCCGGACCGGCCCGCTCGGCGAGCGATCCCCTGCTGCTGGCCGACGTCGGCTTCCTCGGCCTCGCCCCCTGCTTCCTGGCCGGCGTGGCGCTGGCCCTGCCGGCCGGCACCACCACCCTGCCCCGCGTCCGCCTGCTCATCGACGCCGTGGTGCTGCCGGCGGCGTTGGCTCTCCTCGCTTACCTGGTGCTCGGGCGCGGCGGCGCCTCGCAGACGCCCACCGACCACCACATCCTGATCGCGCTGGTCTATCCGGCCGCGTACATCAGCGTGGCCTTTGGCGCCATCCTTGGCGCGCGGCGCGGCGACCAGGAGGCCGGGGGCTCCCGCCAGCCGCTCGTGGTCGGGCGGCTCGAGGCGGCCACGCTGGCCTTCGTGCCCGGCGCGGCACTGCTTGCCTGGACCAGCCTGGAGCCACAGGGACTGCCGCGCAGCCTGGCCGATGCCTGCTTCCTGGCCGGCTTCGCGCTCCTGACGCTCGAAGTTCTCGAGCGACTGGGCCTCGTCGTCGGTGCGCGGGCGACCAGCCCGGCCGGACGGAGCGCGCGGGGCGCGGCGGCCCCGCCGCGCACGCCCGACCAGCCGCCCTGGCGGTCGCTGGTCGTCGGCTCGGGCGAAGCGGCCGCGCGGCTGGCGCCGCCGCGCGGCGGGCGCCTCGAGCTGACCGCTCGCCTGCCGGCGCTGTTCGGCTCGGCCTGGAACCTCTCCCTGGCCGGCGCTGCGGCCGCCGCCGTGCTGGTGATCGCCACCCTCGAGCTGCTGGTCGTCCACGACGTGCGCCCGGCGATCTACCTCGGCTCGGTGGGGCTGCTAGCCCTGGTCGTCTGTCGGCAGCTCATCACGCTGGTGGACAACGGCCGCCTGATCAACCGGCTGGTCGTGGCGGCAGAGCTCGAGTCGCGCCTGCGCGAGGTGGGCCTCGCCGTGAGCGGCAGCCTCGAGCAGGCCGAGGTGCTCGAGCTGATCTGCCAGGCCGGCCAGCGGGTCTTCCAGGCCGACACCGTGATCGTCTGGCGGGCGGACGGTCGCCAGCAGGCGCTGGAGGCGGTGGCGGCGGTGGGCGAGCCGGCGCGGAGTTTCGTCGGCCGCAAGCTGGAGCTGGCCAACGAGCAGGCGCTGGCCGTCCGCGCCTTCCGCACCGGCAAGACCGAGCGCATGGCCCACGTCCAGCCCGCCCAGCGCGCCGACGGCTTCCTGACCGCGGCGACCGGCTCGCAGGCGCTGCTGGCGGTGCCGCTGGTGCAGGGCCAGCGCCGCCTCGGCGTGCTGGTGTTCAGCTCGCGCGAGCCGGAGAAGTTCGTCCGCGACGACCTGGTCAAGGCCGAGCTGCTGGCGGCGCAGGCGGTGGTGGCGATGGAGAACGCCAAGCTGTACGGCGAGCTGGCGCGGCGGCTCGGCGAGGTGGAGGCGCTGTACGAGCTGAGCCAGGCGACCCAGCGCGCGCGCACGCCGACCGACGTCGCCTGCGCCCTCCTGGAGATCCTCCGCCACCGGCTCGACTTCGTCCACGCCGCGGTGTACTTCACGGAGAGCGTCGGGCGCCCGCTGGTGCCGGTCGCGGTGGCCGTGGACGAGGGGCCGGTCCTGCCGGCCGACAGTAGCTGGCGTGGCCTGAGCGCCCAGCTCGTCGATCCCACGTTGCGCCGCGTCGTGGCCACGGGCGAGCCCGCCCGCCTCGACGGCGGCCCTACGGGCGACCATCAGTTCTTGCACGAGGGGATGCAGACGCGGCTGACGGTGCCGCTGAAGCTGGGCGAGCGCGTGCTAGGCGTGGTCGACCTCGAGACGAGCCGTCCCCAGGCCTATGCCGGACCCGGTGGCCGGACGATCCTCTCGCTTGGCCATAGCGCCGCGCTGGCCATCGAGAACCGCCGCCTGTTCGAGGAGGCGCGGCAGGTCGAGGCCTACCGCGAGCTGGACCGGCTGAAGTCGGAGCTGCTCCAGACCGTCTCGCACGAGCTGCGGACGCCGCTCGGCTCGATCAAGGGCTTCACCACGACCCTGATCGAGCACGACCGGCGCCTCAGCCGCGAGGAGAAGATGGAGTTCCTCGAGATCATCGACCAGGAGAGCGACCGCCTGCGGGGCCTGATCGAGGACCTGCTCGACATGTCGAAGATCGAAGCCGGCGTGCTCCAGCTCGACCGGCAAGCGGTATCGGTCGCCAAGCTGGCGGCAGAGGCGATCAAGCCCGTGGCCAGCCACTCGCCCGAGCACCGCTTCGAGGCAGCGGTGCCGGCCGACCTGTACGTCCTGGCCGACCCGCGGCGCATCCGCCAGGTGCTGCACAACTTGCTCGAGAACGCGGTGAAGTACTCGCCGGATGGCGGCCGGATCCGCCTCCAGGCGCGTCGCGACGAGGGCTGCGTAGTGATCAGCGTGCTGGACCAGGGTATCGGCATCCCGCGCCAGGACCTCCCCCGCGTCTTCGATCGCTTCCACCGCGTGGACAGCGAGGTCGGCCGCAAGGTGGGCGGGAGCGGGCTGGGGCTGGCGATCTGCCGCGGCATCGTCGACGCCCACGGCGGCCGCATCTGGGCCGACAGCGAGCCCGGCGCCGGGAGCATCTTCAGCTTCACCCTCCCGGCTACCGACGAGCCGATGTCGGAGGACGCGGCGTGGTGAGCAAGGACGCCGAGCACACGATCCTGGTCGCCGAGGACGACGCGCGGATGCTCCGCCTGGTCCAGCGCAACCTGGAGCTAGGCGGCTACCGCGTGGTCACGGCGGGCGACGGCCTGCGCGCGCTGGAGCTAGCCGAGTCCGAGCCTTGCTCGCTGCTCGTGCTCGACATCATGATGCCCGGCCTCGACGGGCTGGAGGTCTGCCGGCGCGTCCGCGAGTTCTCGTCGGTGCCGATCGTGATCATCACCGCGCGCAACGCCGAGCGCGACGTCGTGCTCGGTCTCGACGCCGGCGCCGACGACTACCTGACCAAGCCGTTCGGGGCGCCGGAGCTGCTGGCCCGTGTGCGGGCGGTGCTGCGGCGCTCGCACCTCGACCCGTCGTCAGCCGAGACGCGCCGCGCCAGCCACCGGTGCGGCGACCTCGAGATCGACTTCAGCCAGCACCAGGTCACTGTGCGCGGCAAGGTCGTCTCGCTGACGCCCACGGAGTACCGTATCCTCTCGCAGCTCGCCCAGCACGCCGGCCGAGTGCTGACCCACGAGGAGCTCCTGAGCAAGGTCTGGGGACCGGCCTACAAGGACGAGACGCACCTGCTCCGAGTGAACATGTCGCGGCTGCGCGACAAGATCGAGCAGGACCGCGGCCAGCCGCGGTACATCCTCAGCCGGCCCGGGCTCGGCTACCTGCTCGCGCGGGACTAACCCCTCTCCCCTCCCCGCGCCGGAGAGAGGGAGCCGAAAGGAGCAATTTAGAGCGGGGGACACCCGCGCCCCCCGTTCTTTTTCCCCTCCCCGCGCCGGGGAGGAGCCGTGGGAGGGGTTCGTCCCCCGCGTCCCTCTGCTCCCCTCCCTGCGCCGGGGAGGGGGAGAGGTTACTCCTCCGCTCCCCGCTCCCAGGGTCTGCGTGGGCACACCCCCGGCGGGAGGTGGGGTTGGTCCTCTGGTGGCGGAGGGCGCCGCTCGGTACTGTCGTCTCCAGGGGGTTGTGATGTGACCGTGACTGCCGAAGGCCGAGGTCGTAACGTGCCTGTGACTAACGTTGCGTAAAATGGCCCCACTTCCCTCGCGCTACCTGGAGCCGCCGCTCCCGCTTCCCCTCGGTGGGGCGGGGAGAGGCCGGCGCAGCGCCCAGGGGCGGCCGGAAGCCGCGGACCATGCACCGCTGGTGTGGCGCGTGGCGGACGAAGGACATGTCTGAAGGGAGACCACATGGAGGAAAGCGCCTGTACCGAGGAGCGCGCTGAGTCCGGGCCCGCGACGACGTCCGAGCTGGACCTGACGGCCACCGACCGCGAACGACTGACCTTTTTCAAGTGGCGATACGTGCTGCAGGCGGATGGCTTTGCCGCCGCGCAGGCGCGGCGCCTGACTTTCATGCGCTGGCTCTACCTCCAGGGGCGCCTGGTGGAATAAGCCGCCGCCGCGCTTGCAGGGGCCCGCGCACCCGGCTACCCTGTAGGGGCCGTCTCCATGGGACGGTAGCTGGGCGCGGCCTGTCGCCGCGACCTCGACGGGAGGCGGCCGATGGAGAGCGAGCTCGGATACGAATTCGTGACCGCCTCCCCGGCCGACGCGGCGGCGCTCCGCGGCCAGGTCCGCTACACGCTCACGCACCCCGACGGACGGGGGCGCCGCGAAGGCTACCGTGCCGCCGCCGAGCGCGGCGAGCTGCTCCTGCTGGTCCACGACGACCCGCGCGAGCACGAGCGACGCATCGACGGCTTCGTGGAGTACCACATGCGGGTGGACGACGTGCTCGTCCTCCGCGACGCGGGCTCGGTCGGCGATGCGCCCCGACCCGCGATCATCAAGCACCTCATCGGCGAGCTGTTCCGGTCCCTCGCGCCGCGGGCGGCGACGGCCAAAGTGCGGCGCGACGCCGAAGTTTGGAACGCGCTACTGGCAACGATCCCGGGCTTCGAGCTCCAAGGGAGCGAGTACCGACGGCCACACTGGATCAACGTCTGGGAATGGACCCGCGAGCGCGCGGCACGCGCCGGAGGCCGCATGCGCGGAGGAACCCTGCGGCGCCGCTAGTCGGCGCCGCGGAGGCCTGGCCGCGTAGCGAGCCGGCAAACCTTATGGTACACTGCTCGGCGCGTCCAGTGGGGACCAGGGCAGGCCTGATAGCCTGGAGGGCCCAATGGAAGACCACATCGTCCGCTTCCTGCTTTTCCTGAACGACGACCGCGGCCTGGCGGCGAACACCGTTGCCGCCTACCAGAACGATCTCCGCCAGCTCCAGGAGTATCTGCGCGGCCGCTCGAACGGCAACGGCCACGCCACGAACGGCAACGGCACCGCCGAGGCCGCGACGCTGAACACGGTCCTCGACGGCGTGACCCGCAACGATATCAACGAGTTCGTCCTCGGCCTGCGCGAGCGCGGCTACGCGCCCGCGACGGTCGCGCGCAAGATCGCGGCGATCAAGTCGCTGTTCCACTATCTGTCCAAGAACGGGCTGATTCGCGAGGACCCGACCGTCCATCTCGACTCGCCCAAGGTGGGCAAGCCGCTGCCGCGGGCGATCTCCGTGGGCGACGTGCAGCGCCTGCTGAACTACAACCGTGACCGCACCGCCCCTGAGGCGCTGCGCGACCGCGCCATGCTCGAGTTGCTGTACGCTACGGGGATGCGGGTGACCGAGCTGGTCTCGCTCGACATCGAGGACGTCGACCTGAGCGCCGGGCGCGTGCGCTGCGTCGGGCGGGGCCACCGCGTGCGGGTGCTGCCGGTCCGGCCCGCCGCGCGCGATGCCGTGCAGCTTTACGTCGAGCGCGGCCGCAATGCCCTGCTGCGGGCGCCCAGCGCGCATGGGCCGCTGTTCCTCAACCACCGCGGCCAGCGGCTGACCCGGCAGGGCTTCTGGCTGATCATCAAGGCGCGGGCGCGCGACGCCGGCATCTCCGCGAGCATCACGCCGCACACGCTGCGCCACTCGTTCGCGGCTCACCGTCTGAACGAGGGCGAGGACCTGCGCTCGCTGCAGGAGAAGCTAGGCCACGCCAGCATCTCCACGACCCAGATCTACACCCAAGTGCTCGTCCCGAGCGCCGAGCCACGCCTCGTCGAGGTCGGCAGCCACTAGCGCACTGTGGCGGTGCAGCGTGGTGGGTTGGCGACTGCTAACCCACCACGCTCTATCCGACAGCAGCTCGCCGCGTCTCCGTCGCCGCCGCAGGCGGGCCCTCAGGGCACGAGCAGGGTGTCACTCGTACCGCTCGGCCACCTCGTGCAGCGAGCCCTCGGCGATCGTCAGCGCCTTGATCGCTGTCTCCAGGTCTTCGCTTGGATGGCTTCCCAGGAAAGACTGGGCCGCGCCTCGCAGTTGACGCACCTGGGCAAGCCAGGCTTCGGCTTGCTGGTGCGCCTGGCGGTCGGGCGTGGACTCGATGTGCCCGCCCTGGCCCGTGTGCTCCAGCACTTCCTCGAGCGCGTGGTGGACGATCTCGAGGCCCAGGTCGGCGTGCTCGAGGTCCTCGTAGTGGGTGCGCTGATGCACGGCCTGGACCTGTTGCCGTAGCTGCTCGACCTGGCCGATGATCTGCCGCAGCTCACTTTCGGCCTGGGGCGTCAGATCAGACATCGCGCTTGCCTCCCGTCACGGTCTCATCGATCGCGCTCGACGTTTCCCGCCGGCACGCTTGCCTGGGCGGGCAAGCGCGCCGGGCCGCGTCCCTCCAGCACCTCGTCTACCAGCTCGCGGATCTTAGGTCGCGCTTCGGCTAGAGCGTCGCGGCCCGCCTGGGTCGCGGTGTAGTACTTGCGTACCTTGCCACGCACCACGCGGTTCTCCCGCGCCAGGTAGCCTGCCTCTTCCATTGCGTGCAGCACGGGGTAGAGCGTGCCGGGGCTCAGCTCGTAGCCGTGGCGCCGGAGCTCCTCGATCAGCGCGACGCCGTAGACCGGCGCCTCGGCGGCATGGTGGAGAATGTGGATCTTCACGAAACCCAGCAGGAAGTCGCGCAGCATCGTATCCGACCTCGATATCGCGACATGATAGCGTCATCCGGCGGGGGGCGCAAGTGCAGGCGTACCCTGCTGTGGCAGTGCACATCATCGCCCGCCGATATCGGCTGCTGAGGCATATATCTTGCGGCGAGCTCGCAGGAGCGATTCCTTGCTTTCGTGGGCAGATGCTCGACGCAAGGAGGACCGGACGATGCAACAGTACCCTGAGTCTGACCCCCGCCACCACACCGGCAAGATCAAGCAGATGCTTTCGGACACCATTACACACCTCCGGGAAGACGAGGGGCAGGTTAGCGACCCCAGGGCCAGGGCACTGTTCGAGACCAGCGCGGAAGTCCTGAACGGTCTGCTCAGAGCCTACGACGACTTTGAACAAGGGAAGCCCGCCTGGCGATAGGCGGCGGCAGCAAGCTGTCGGGCGCGATCACGGTGTAGCCGGCTAGGACAGGGTCTTCGGCTGTCTTGTCCCTGCTCATCAGCGTGGACGAAGGAAGCGACACGATGGATATGGGCCTGAACCAGACCCGGCGCGGGTTTCTCCGTCTGACGCCCGCAGTCGCCGGCGGTCTGATCCTGGTGGGAGCCGGCGGTTCCGTGCCTGTGCTCCACGGGAGCGCCGTAACCGCCCGGGCACAGGATCAGGAGCAGGGCGAGGAGGTGTCGGCCAATGAAGACTTGATGCGCGAGCACGGGATCCTCAACCGCGTGCTGCTCGTGTACGAGGCCGCACTGGGCCGTCTGGACGGACAGCAGGACGTGGACCCCGCGGTGTTCGCCAGCGCCGCGGGTATCATCCGCAACTTCGTCGAGGACTACCATGAGCGCACCGAAGAGCAGTACTTGTTCCCGCGCTTTCAGCAGGCCGGCACCTTGGTAGACCTGGTGACGGTCCTGCAGCAGCAACATAATGCGGGACGGCGCGTTACCGATCGCATCTTGCAGTCGGCGACCGCTGATGTGCGTCGCGATCCCAGCAGCCGCCAGGCGCTGAGCAGCGCGATCCACCAGTTCATCCGCATGTACCGCCCGCACGAAGCGCGTGAGGACACGGTGCTCTTCCCCGCCTTCCGCAAGCTCGTCTCGCCGGAGGAGTACGACGCGCTGGGCGACCAATTCGAGGCGCGCGAGCGACAGATCTTCGGCGGGGACGGCTTCGACATGGCGCGCGACCAGGTGCAGGCCCTCGAGCAGCAGCTCGGCATCTACGACCTGGCGCAGTTCACGCCAGCCTAGTGGGTAGTCACTCACGATCCGAGTAGTGTTCGCGGATGCAAACGCTGCTCAGATCCCCTGACACGGAGTACTACAACCTTTCGCGCACGCTGCTTCGACGAAGCAAGCAGCGTGCGCGGCTACCCTGCCATCATCTTGCTGCTGGCCCATTTTCCCCCTGCACCTCGTCCGCGGCGTCCCCGCTTGCCCCACACTGCCGCCACGTGGCATAGAGATGCTGTGCCCCGCCAGACGGCGCGGCAGAGGAGGACAGCGTGGCTACCGCCGTTGAGGCGCTCGTCGATCCGGTCAAGTACGAGATCTTCCTGCACCGGCTCTGGGCCATCGGCGAGGAGGGCCGCATCGCCCTCCAGCGCGTGACGGCGTCGCCGATCGTCGCCCAGGGCGGCGAGTGCATGTCCTCGTTCTACGCCCCCGACGGCACCATGATCCTCGCCTGCTCCGGTCACCTCCGCTTCGCTGGCGCCACGTCGCAGGCGATCCGCGCGATCATCGATTGGTACGCCGAGAGCCCCGGCATCGCGGAGGGCGACCAGTTCTTCCTCAACGACCCCTACGTGGCCGGCTCGCACACCTACGACCAGATGCTGATCATGCCGATCTTCTGGGAAGGGCGGCTGATCGCCTGGACGGCGTCGTCGTCGCACACCGCCGACGTCGGCGGCGTGCTGCGCGGCCAGGCTACGGAGATCTTCCACGAGGGCATCCGCATCCTCGGCCTGAAGGCGATCGAGCGCGGCCAGCCGCGGGACGACGTCTTCCGGACGATCGTCGAGCAGTGCCGCGATCCGCAGTACGTCGCGCTCGACCTCAAATCGCGGGTGGCCGCGAATAATGTCTGCGCCCGCGCCTTCCTCCAGCTCGTGGAGAAGTTCGGCGTCGAGTTCGTTGAGGCGGCCTGTGCACGGATCATCGCCGACACGGAGTCGCTCGCCCGCGAGCGGCTGCGGGCGCTGCCGGACGGTACCTGGACGGCGCGCATGTACGGCACGACGGTGGACCGCAAGACGCGGGGCGTGCACCCCTATCGCATCGTCTGTACGACGACCAAGCGCGACGACACCCTCCACTTCGACTTTACGGGCACCAGCCCGCAGGTCGCCGACGACATGAACTCGACGCTGCCGAGCACGCTCGCGCACATGAACGTGGCGCTGACCAACCAGCTCTTCTGGGACGCGCCCTGGAGCGACGGCAAGATGGCGCCGGTGAGCGTCTACGTGCCGGAGGGGACGATCCTCAACTGCTCGTTCCCGGCGGCCTGCGCCTCGGCGCCGATGGTCGGCATGTTCCTGGTCGCTAGCGTGTCGGAGTGCCTGGCGAAGATGCTCTACGCCGCCGGCCGCGTCGACGACGTGAACGCCACCTGGACCGGCTTCTGGTACTGGGGCGGGCCGGGGATGTTCTACGGCGGCCACAACCGCGAAGGGATCCCCACCGCGCAGGGCATCTACGACTTCCACGGCTCCGGCCTCGGCGCCGCGCCCACCCGCGACGGCGTGCCGACCGGCGGCCACATGAACATCCCCACGGGCGGCATCTCCGACGTCGAGCGCGTGGAGATGCAGTATCCGCTGGTCTACCTGGCGCGCAACCACAATCCGGATGGCTTCGGCTACGGGCGCTGGCAGGGCGGCGCCGGCTCGTACCGCCTGTACACCGTGTACGGCTCGCGAGACCTCACCATCGACTACAAGCCCTACGGCGGCATCCCCACCGGCGCGTTCGGGCTGTTCGGCGGCTATCCGGCCGGCTGCGGGGTGATCCGGGCGCTGTTCCCGAGCGAGACGCTGCTCGACCGCCTGCGCGCCGGCGAGCGCTACCCGGTCCTGCCGGACGAGGTGCCGGCCGGCGGCTGGGGCGAGGTGTGGTGCCCGCCGGGCACGCCGGAGCGGGTGCCGATCCCGGAGGGCTGGCTGGTCTCCGACTTCGTGGCCGGCGGCGGGGGCTTCGGCGACCCGCTCGACCGCGAGCCGGAGCGGGTGGCCGCCGATGTTCGCGGCAGGCGCCTCTCCCCGCGCATCGCCCATCTGCTGTACGGCGTGGTGGTCGACGGGGCCGGGGCCCTCGACGGCGCCGCGACGGCCGCGCGCCGCGAGGCGATCCGTGCCGAGCGCCGCGCCGCCGAGCCCGCCAGCGGTCAGACGACGGCGATCGAAGAGGGCTCGGCCGCGTCCTGGCGACCGGTGCTCCGCTTCCACCTGCACCTGGCCGTGGCGACCGACGGGACGCGCTACGCGGTGCAGTGCCAGCGTTGCGGGCACCTGTACTGCGACGCGGCGGACAACTACAAGCAGTACGCGCCGCGGCGCCGCCGCCCGCTGGAGGAGCTGGCCGGCGGGCCGCTGCCGTCGGGCGAGCCGTACCAGGGCTACCTGCTCGAGTACGCCTGCCCGGGCTGCGCCACGCTGCTGCAGGTCGACCTGGTGTGCCCGGCGCTCGACGACGACGCGCCGCTGCACGACGTGCGGTTCGACGCCGCCTGGCTAGCCCGCCAGGCGGAGGCGACCCGGCCCGCACGCTGAAAGCTGACGCCTGGTGGCTGACGGCTCTATTCAATGCTTTGGAAAGGGGAAGGCCGTGCGCCGAGCGGTACTCGGTCTGGTCCGACGGGGGCTCGGGCTGGCAACGCTTCTGGCCCTGGTCGCTGCCTGCAGCGGGGGCGCCTCGTCCGCGCCGACTGGCGGCGCCGCCGTGGCGAGCGCTCCCGTCGCGGCGACCGCGGCTCCCGCGCCGGCGGTAGTGGCCGCGGCGCCCACGGCGCAGCCCGCGGCCGCGGCGCCCAGCGTCGTGCCGCCGCTCAACCCGCCGGTGACGGTCAAGCTCGGCCTGCCCCGCCTGCTGGCCGACGTCGGCTTCTTCGTCGCCCAGGACCGCGGCTACTTCGCCGAGGAGGGACTCGACGTCGACTTCGTGCCCACGCCGAGCCTGAACGAGGTGATTCCAGCTGTCTCGACCGGCGAGATGGACGTGGCGAGCGGCGGGATCGGTGCC
>Ga0209810_1005641_pt1 | contig 11204 bp, 10 predicted proteins | sample Coa_R1_7_FD_187159 | JGI IMG/M metagenome (GOLD analysis project Ga0209810, IMG submission 187159) | Surface soil microbial communities from Centralia Pennsylvania, which are recovering from an underground coalmine fire - Coalmine... | ecosystem: Environmental > Terrestrial > Soil > Unclassified...
CCGGATATGTATCCGTGTCGACGATCTCGACCTCGCCGCAGCCCAGCTGCCAGTACCGCTCCGCGACGTGCTCGGCGCACTCTCTCATGCCGGTGCCATCGACGCTGACGCTGGGCAGCCGTACGTAGTCCTGGAGCGCACGCACCCCCTCCGATAAGTGATCGTCGATGTGCCGGTAGATCGATTCGACATCCATTTCAGTTTCCCTCGAGGGAACGACCGGCACGGAACAGCCGGATCGGCGAGTGGCCGGACTTCAGGGTGGGATAGCGGACGGCAGCCCGCATCACCTCCAACAGCGCGGCATTGAAGCCATCATCGACCCCATCAACCCATGGCACTGCGTAGCGCGTCGGCCCGTCGATCGCGCCGGCAGCCACAGTCGCATCCACCATCCGTCGGTAGGCGCCTGCCCCCACTAGCACCGCCGGATCGCGCTTCAGGTGCGACAAGTACGCGGCGATCGCGTAAGCGCCCCAGTCCGAGACGCTTGCGCTCACGGTGATGTCAGCGTGCGTGGGGCAGGCGATGCCACCACCACAGCCGCAGCCACAGTCGGCGCCAGCCGGCGTCTCGGCTCGGATCACGTCGTATAGTGCACCCATACCTAGCTCGTTACCGAAGTCGCCCACCGCGATGGTGAGCACACCGCGGGCCGCGAGGGCCTGGTAGAGAAGATCGATGGGCGCGATGTCGGCCGAAACATTCGCACCCATGGCGAGATGGTACTGTCCCCTGGAGTTCGCGCCCGGCCGCTCGACGGCCACGCACGCGGACGCGTCCACTAAGCGTGCCAGCCTTTCCGCCTCGGCCTCGGCGGCGTCCCTCCCGTTCGGAAATGGGAGCACCACAGCATGGGGGACGTCAGGCCGGTGCGAGGGATCGCCGGTGACGCTCAATCCCGCCCCGCGCAGCCCCGCCGAGAGTGGCGCAATGACCTCCGATTCACACGCGAAAACGGGTCGCGCGCCGCACGCCCTCTGTATGGCATGGGCGAGTACAGCGCTTCCGACCAGTCCATCCGTTTCGGGGTAGGGCTTAGGGCTCAGAAACCCGGTCAGCATGAGCACGTCTGAGCCCGATCGGGCGCGTTTGACCAGCGCGCTGGCAGCAGCCAGCGTGAGCGGGCCGCGCTGGATGTCACGGGCAGCCTGGTACAGCGCCCTGGAAACGCCGTCTCCGCGCAAGTCCAGCGTACAGAGCTGGTCCAGGTTCTCACCCACGCAGGCATCGAGAAGGCGGTCAGCGGCGGCGAGCAGCTCCCCGTTGATGTCGATCATCGGCTAACGATTCCTCCCATCACGGCCACAGCGACTCGGCCAGCTTCTCTGGTCTGCTGTCCAGCAGCTGGCGGGTGTACAAGCTGCGCGGTCGCTGGAACAAGTCATCCACGCTCCCCTCCTCGACGATGCGCCCTTCGTACATGACTATCACCCGATCGCACAGGGCTTGCACCAGGGATAGATCGTGGCTGATGAAGAGTACGCTCGACCCGATCTCGGCCTGGACGTCGCGGAGCAGGTTCAAGATCTGGCCGGCGACGGAGACATCCAGCGACGACACCGGCTCGTCCGCGATGAGCAGCGCCGGGCGCAACGCAATTGCCCGTGCGATCGCCACGCGCTGGCGCTGGCCGCCGGAGAGCTGGTGAGGGAACTTGTCTACGAATCGGCCGGCGGGGCTGAGGCCGACGCGGTCGAGCAGGCGAAGGACCTCCTCTCGCCGCTCCGACCGAGACAGCCGCGAGTGCAGCTGGAACGGCAGGCCCAGCGTTTCCCCCAATCGTCGGCGCGGGTTCAACGATGCGTACGGATCCTGGAAGATGAAGCCGATCCTGGCCCGCATCGGTCGCAGCCGGCGATCGGAGAGGCGGTCCACCCGTTTGCCGAAGGCGACGACCGACCCCGAGTTCGGCCTCAGCAAGCCGCTCGCGATACGGGCCACGGTGCTCTTGCCGGCCCCACTCTCACCTACCAGCCCCACCGTCTCACCCGTGCTCAACTCGAACGACACGCGGTCCAGCGCGAGGATGCGACCACGGTCACGTCCCAAGGGTGAGCCAACCTGGAACTCCTTGCTGACCGACTCGAACGCGAGCACTATCATCCCCGTCCCTCCACCAGCCAGCAGGCTGCGCGCCAGTTGGCTTCGGCTTGGAGCAGCGGGGCCTCACGACCGCAGCGATCGAAGCGCCGCGGGCACCGTGCCGCGAACGGGCAACCAGAGGGTGGGTGGCGCAGGTCAGGCGGCGCACCGGCGATGGTAGGGAACTGACCCCTGGAATCGGGCACGCGCCGGCTGGCATCCACCAGTGCCCGGGTGTACGGATGCCGGGGAGAGCTGAAGACCAGCTCGCAGTCGCCGGACTCGACGATGCGCCCCGCGTACATGACGTAGACCCGCTGGCAGGTAGCGCGCACTATAGCCAGGTCGTGGCTGATCAAGAGGAGCGACGATCCGAGTTCCGCCACCGCCTCAAGCAGCAGCCTCAAGATCTGCATCTGTACAGTGGTGTCGAGGGCGGTGGTGGGCTCATCAGCGATCAGAAGGCGCGGCCCGATAGCCGTCGCCATCGCGATTATGACCCGCTGCCGCTGACCTCCCGAGAGTTGGTGCGGATACTTCCGGGCCATCAAGTGGCCCGGCACCAGACCCATTTGCTCCAAGGTGTGCTCAACCCGAGCTCTGGCCTCGCGCCTTCCCATGCCCCGGTGCGCCATGAGTACCTCGGCGATCTGATCGCCAACTCGCATCACCGGGTTCAGGAACGTGAACGGATCTTGATAGACCATGCCCAGCCGGCTCCCGCGGACCCGGTTGAGGTCATCCTCCTTGAGACGGGCGAGATCAGAGTTCTCGAACTTGATGCTGCCCGCCGTGATCTGCCCCGGCGGGCGCAGCAGCCCGGCGATCGCGAACGCAGCGGTAGATTTGCCGCTGCCCGATTCGCCGACCAGCCCTACCCGCTCTCCCGCCGCCACGTCGAGGTCGATGCCCCGCACCGCTCGCACCGCTCCTCCCTCACCCGGATACTCGACGCGAAGTCCACGCACGGTCAGCAGCTGCGGGGCGGCTATCACCGCCGCAGCCTCGGGTTGAGGACGTCGTTGAGCCCATCCCCAACTAGGTTCATGGACAGGACTAGGAGCGCCACCACCAGTCCCGGAAAGACGCTCATCCACCACGCCGCCTGTAGGAACTGGACCGACTCTTGCAGCATCCGGCCGAGGCTGGGGAGGTTAGGATCGGACAGGCCAAGGAAGGCGAGCCCGGCTTCGAGCAGGATGGCGCCGCCGACGTTCAGCGACGCGGTCACGACCATAGGCGCGATCGCGTTGGGGAGGATCTCGCGCACGATGATGTGGCGCGTCGGGGCCCCGAGTACCTTGGCCGCAAGGACGTACTCCATCTCCCGCCGGGCCAGGAACTCGGCGCGTAGTACACGTGCCGAGGGCGGCCAGCTGAGGATACCGATGGCGGTCGCCGTGACGGCCACGTGCTCCCCGAACAGCGCCACCAGGAGGATGGCAAGGAAGATCCGGGGGATCACCTGGAACAGCTCGGTGACGCGCATCAACAGGTTGTCGATCACGCCGCCGAAGTAGCCAGCAACGGAGCCGATCAGTGCGCCGATCACGAGCGCGATGGCGGAGGCGCTGAAGCCGACCACCAGCGAGGCGCGCTCGCCGTACAGCACCCCGGAGAAAACGTCGCGGCCCAGATCGTCGGTGCCCATCGGGTGCTGGAGGCCGGGAGGGCGCAGCGGGAAGGCTACGCCCCGCAGCGGCGCGTAGGGCGTAAGCACTGGAGCTAGGAGGGTGATGGCAACGAGCAGAGCCAGCAGCGCCAGACCGAGCGTGGCCGCCCGATTCTCAAGGAACACCCGCACTCCGCCCAGTCGGGGGACGCGTGGTTCTTCAAAGGCCGGTGCGACAACCTCAGCCATACCGGATCCTTGGGTCGACGATCATGTAGACGACGTCGCTCAGCAGATTGGCGGCGACGACCGTGAACGTGACCAGGATGAATAGCCCAGTGATGACTGGATAGTCACGGGCCGTGATGGCGTCGAACGTTAGCCGGCCCAGTCCCGGCCAGCTGAAGACCGTCTCCACCACCACGAAGCCCGCCACCAGCCATCCCAGCTCGAGTCCGAAGACGGTCACCACCGGGAGCAGCGCGTTGCGCAGGGCATGTCGGTAGGTCACCCGATGCCAGCTCAGCCCCTTCCCCCGGGCGGTGATGATGTAGTCCTGGTCCAAGACTTCGATCATCGCCGAGCGGGTCAGGCGAGAGATCAGAGCCATCTCGATCAGCCCCAGCGTGACCGCTGGCAGCACCAGATGCCAGGCGATATCGACGACGTGCGTCCAGCCCGTGGCGCTGAGCTGCGAGCTCATCCCTAGGATCGGGAACCAGCCCAAGGTAACGCCGAACACTAGTATCAGGACCTGGCCGAACCAGAAGGGAGGCAGACTGTATCCGATCAGCGACGCCACCGTGGCTGCGTTCCATACCGCGGCGCGGCGCCCCACCGCGGTGCGCACACCGATCCAGATCCCTCCGCCGGTGGCCAGGACCAACGACGTCCCCATCAGCAGCAAGGTCGCCGGCAGCCGGCTCAGGATGACGGTCGAGACCGGTGCCTGGTAGGTGAACGAATAGCCGAGGTCGCCGTGCGCAAGCCGCGTCAAGTACCTATACAACTGCACCGGGAGCGGTTGATCGAGCCCGAGCTGGTGGCGCAGCAGTGCCTGGTACTGTGGCGTCGCTCGGTCGCCGGCTAGGAAGCTGACCGGGCTTCCGGGCGCGAGATGGATGAGAAAGAACGTAATCATGACGGCTATGATCGCGATCACCACTGCCCACACCAGGCGCCTAGCGAAGTACAGGATCAGCGCCACCGTCTCGCTCCCGTTCCGCCGCTAATACACCTTCGGGCAACGACATGGACGGCTACCCGCTCTTCCAGGTTGTCGCCCAGTTGATATATCGGTCGTCAGGTGCCACGAAGGCACTATGGAACTCCGTGCGATAGCCGCTGATGAAAATCGGCTCCCAGAGCGGGATCAATGGCAGGTCCCTCATGATCTGCACCTGAATTCTCTTATAAAGCGCCGTGCGTGCGCTGCGGTCGACGGTGCGTTGCGCCTCCGCAATCAGCTGGTCGACGGTGCTGTTCGAGTAGCCCTCCGCATTCGAGAAGTAGGCATGGTTGATACCCACCGTGCCCAGCCAGGCGGGCAGTTGCAGACTCGGCTCAGGACCTAAGGGGATCGAGTAGACGGCGAGGTCGAAGTCCCAACGCTTGAAGATCGCATCCAGCGTTGTGGTCGTCTCGGCGGCGATGATGTTGACGTCGATGCCGACATCGGCAAGGTTCTCCTTAACGATCTCCGCTGTCTTCACGAACTGATCGAGGCTCGAGACCACACGCAGGTTGAGTGAGAAACGGGAGTTGCCACGGCGGGGGAGGCCGGCTCCATCGAGCATCTGGTTGGCCTTGATGACATCACGCTTCAGCTCTGGCAGCGAGGTGTCGAAATACGGGGACTTGCTGCCAATTGGTCCTCGGGCAGTCGTGGTCTGGTTGAACGCGATGTCGCGCACCATGCGGGGCCGGTCGATGGCCAGGCTTATAGCCTGCCGCACCTTGAGCTGGTTCAGCGGTACCTTCCGCAGGTTCGGCCAGAGGTCGAGGGTTCGCGCCAGGACCGATGGAGAGAGTGTGGCAACCTGGTGATCGCTCTTCAGGCGCTGCGCGTCGACCGGCTGGATCTGCGTCAAAACGAAGTCCACGTCACCTTGCTGAAGAGCACTCGCCGAAGCGGCCGGGTTGGGGATGGGCCGAAACACGACCTGGTCGAGGTAGGGCAGGTTCTTCTGCCAGTAGTCGGGATTGCGGGAAAGCGTCAGGTGATCGCCGCGGACCCACTCCTTGAACATGAACGGACCCGTGCCGACGGGACGGGAATTCGCCGGGTTCGTGCGCGGGTCCGTGCCCGAGTAGATGTGCTTGGGGAGGATGTTGAAGTTGGGGTCGCCGAGGTACGCCAGCAATGCGCCCGCCGGCTCGCTGAACCGGAACACGACCTTGCCCGGGTCCGACACGTCCAGAGACTCCAAATGCCTCATGACCAGGGTGTACGTGTTGGAGTACTTCGGCCCGGCCTCTTGAAATGTGTAGGCGACGTCGGCCGAGGAGAACGGCTGTCCGTCGTGCCACTTGACGCCATTGGCAAGCACGAAGGAGAACGTCTTACCATCGCTGGAGACGCTCCACGAGCGCGCTAGCCACGGGACCAGGTTGAACTTCGCGTCATACTTGACGAGGGTGTCAAAGATCTGGTTGCTGGGATAGAACGTCTCCAGCACCTGGCTGGTCATCGGGTTCAGGTTGGGCGCGTCCGCGTCCATCGCGACCACGAACGTGCCCCCCCTCTTAGGGCTGGTCACAGCCACCGGGTTTCCTAACGTCTGCCCGTTCTCGCAGGCGGCCAGCGATCCAGCCAGCGAGAGCGCCACGCCACCGTATCCGAGCTTGCGCAGGAACTGGCGTCGGGTCAGCCTCCACGACGGTCGGTCGCACTCACCGGGCATTGCATAACTCCCTTGGGGTCATCGGATCCTGAACAGGGTTATAGGTTCTGGATCGTGATGTGTCCAATGTATTATTAAGGGGGAATTAATGCATTTTCCTTATAACCGTGGAACTGCGTGATCTCGAGGTCTTCGTCGCCCTCGGCGAGGAACTGCACTTCACCCGGGCTGCCGAACGCCTCCATATCACCCAGCCTCGGGTCAGCCAATTGCTGGGGCGCCTGGAACGGGAGCTGGATGTCGCCCTCGTGCTGAGGACGCGTCGGAGGGTAGAGTTGACCGAAGCGGGACGGGTCCTCCTGGAACAGGCCCGGCGTACCATCGCCCAGGCGCGGACCGCGGTCGCCTTGGCGCAGTCCGCGCACCGCGGCCACACTGGGCGGTTGCGCATCGGCTTCGTCGAGGCTTCGGTTCATTCCGTGCTCCCGCCCGCGGTCCGCAGCTTCCGTGAGGCGTATCCGGGTGTTGAGATCGTCCTCACCGAACTCGTATCCATGGAGCAGCCGGCCGCGCTCGAACAGGGGGACATCGATGTCGGGATCCTCCGACGGGTACCTATGGGGCCGGAGTTGATCTATGAGGAGTTAAGGAAGGATCGGCTGGTCGTCTACATGGCCCGGGATCATCCCCTTGCTCAGCTGAGACATATCGAGGTCGAACGCCTGCGCGAGGAGCCCCTCGTCTATACGCCGCGGGCGATCTCGCCGGATCTCTTCGACCAGGTGCTTGGGATGTTCTTGAGCAGAGGCTTCTCGCCCCGAATCGTGCAGGAGGCCACCCAGCTCAGGACGGTGCTGGCCCTAGTTGCCGCCGGCATCGGGGTGACAGTTGCGGTGGAATCCCTGAAGCCGGTTGCCGGGCGACATGTGGTCACCAGGGCGCTCGATGACCCCGCGGCTTGGGTCTCGGTCGGCCTCGCCTGGAATCGGGATGACCACAACCCAGCGGTGCCGGCGTTTCTGCAGGCGGTACGGTCACATGGCTGGCGGTAGCCGGATGGCCCGCCACGGCCGGCTGCGCGGTCACGACTGCTCATTCGGGTGAAGCCGGCTGTCGCGTGACGCGCTCCCGCCTGGGCCGGAACGAGCCTTCCTCGCATAGCCGCCATCCATGCGGTCCCTGATCCGCGGTAATGCGCCGCGATCGCGAAGGTCCTGAGCGACCTGAAGGAAGGCAACCAGGGGCGCCGAGGCGTCGTCCTTGCGCCACGCCACGTACATCCCCAGGGATGCCGACGAGCGGGCGAGCGGTCGGAACGCGACCACATCGGTGCCGACGGCGGTCAGCGTCTCGGGGATGATCGAGACACCTGCTCCCGCAGCCACCAGCCCAATGATCGTATGCCCCTCGCTCGCCACTTCGGCGATGCGAGGAACGAAACCGGCCTGCCGGATCAGACCGAGGAGGCGGTCGTGCAGCCCAGGGGCAGCACTCCGATCCGGGAACACGAACGGTTCCATCTTGAGATCGGCGACCGCGACGGCCGGGCGCGAGGCCAACGGATGATCGGCCGGGAGCGCCACCATCAGCCGCTCACGGCCGATCTCCTCGAACTTGAGCAGGGGCCCCGCGGGGGTCCGCCGCACCAGGCCGGCGTGGATCTCTCCGCGCTGGAGTGCTCGGATCTGCTCCTCGGAAGCCATCTCTCGCAGCGACACCTGCACCGTCGGGCAGAGGCGCCGATACTGGCGCAACAGCTGCGGGAGATAAGCGTAGAGGGAGGAGTCCACGAAGCCCAGCACGAAGTTGGCCGAGACCGTCCGAGCGACGGCACGCGCCGTCTGACGGGCGATCTCCGCCTGGGCCACTGTCCTGCGTGCCTCCTCCAGAAACGCTTTGCCCGCCGGCGTCAGCTCGACGCGCCGCGTCGTCCGATGCAGGAGCGGCGTTCCGAGTTCCCTTTCCAGGAGGCGGATCTGCTGGCTGAGTGGAGGCTGCGCGATGTGCAGCCGAGCAGCGGCACGGGTGAACTGCAGCTCTTCCGCCACGGCGATGAAGTAGCGCAGCTGCCGGAGTTCCATTGTGTGAAATCATATCAATTTCGTCTAATTCGTCAACGATTTATATATTTGATGTCTGCCCGGCTGCTCCTATGGTTCGAGCAGGAGCTCGCCAGCCCGATGACCGAGGAGCGGTGCGATGACGGTTTCTGATGAGCGTGTGCGACCCGGTACAGCCGTCGCGCCGGTGCCGGCAATGGCGGAATATGTCGACCGGCTGATCACGGTCGAGATGCGGAACCGGGGGATGCCCGCCGACAAGATCAGGCACTTATACGACGCGGCCCGTGCCGACGCGGGCGCTCCCCTCGCCTTTCGGGCTGCCGACGGTCTCGTACGAGCCATTGCGCGGCACGAGCCGGTGCTGATCGTCACCGGCGCGGGATCCGGCCCGCTCATCCCGAATGGAGAGAACGATGGTCCAGTGGGGGCTGCAACCCTGGCTCGGGCTCTGCAGCTCGGCCTGGGAGCATTGCCAATCCTAGTCTGCGAGCAGCATCACCTGGGTCCCATCGTTGCGTCCTGTCACGCGGCGGGAATAGAGCTGCGCCCCCTCGAGGTCGCGCTCGCGACCAGGATCGGCGGGGCGGCCGCAATCGCGCCCACCGAGCAGGCTGAGGTGTCCTCATGGGCGCACCGCCTCTTCGACGAACTCGACCCGTCGGCCGTCATCGCGATCGAACGACTCGGGCCGAATGAGAAAGGCATCATCCACGGCGCGACTGGCCTGTCCGACTGGGGGCCTCTGGTCGATCTGTCGCCTCTCTTCGAGATTGCGGCCGCACGCGGAGTGCTCACGGTCGGTGTCGGCGACGCCGGGAACGAGATCGGCTTCGGACGCATCGTGGGCGCGGTGCGCAGCATTCAGCCCTACGGCGCGGCCTGCCAGTGTCCATGTGGGGCAGGCATGGCTACCGTCGTTTCCACCGATGTCCTGGTCGTGGCGGCGGTCTCCAACTGGGGAGCGTATGGCATCGAGGCATGCCTCGCCATGTTGCTGGAGCGCGCTGATCTCGTCCACGACCCCAACGATGCACGACGGATCATCCTCCGCTGCCTGGAGAGCGGTGGACTAGAAGCGATGCACTGTACCCGTCGCTTCTACGTGGACGGGATCCGGGGGGAGGTTTCCGTCAACGTGGTTCAGATGCTGCGCGAAATGGTGCGTATATACCTTGAAGAACCTGATCGAGGGGCGATTCACTGAGTTCGGTCCGCGACTCAGGAGAGGAGAAAGAACGAGGAGAAGAGAGGATGAAGGACAACCCCGTCCTTGCCAATGCGCCTCCGGAGGCGCAGATCTCCGGAGCCATGAACAGAATCGGATCGACCAAGGGGTATGCCCTGGCCCTGGTCTGGTTCGGCTGGACGTTCGCCGGCATGGACTATACGATCTATGCCTACGCTCTACCCCTCATCATCAACGAACTCCACATCTCGATCCCGACCGCAGGGATCGTGTTCTTCCTGTCTCTTCAGGGGACGTTCCTTGGCAGCCTTCTGGTCCCGATACTCGCCGACTACTTCGGGCGCCGGCCAGTGATGATGGGCAACATCCTGCTCTACGCACTGTCGACCGGCATCGTCGCGTTGGCGCAGTCAGCGGTATTCCTCACCCTCGTCCGCTTCCTGGTGACCTTCGGCGTGGGCGCCGAACAGCCCGTCGGGGCGACCTACATATCCGAGCAGTGGACGCCTAAGACCCGCGCCAGGGCAATGGGCTTCATGCAGAGCGGCTTCGCGATCGGCGTGCTGGTCGCCACGCTCCTGATCGCGGTCCTTGCCGCGTCGTTCGGATGGCGAATCCTCTTCGTCATCGGAGCCATACCTGCACTGCTAGTCGTGCTCTTCCGGCTGTGGCTGCCCGAATCCACAAGGTGGCAGGCCTCCCGCCGGAAGACCAACGCCGGCGATGTGCCCGAGCAGAGCGCCAGCTCCCGATTCCCGATGCGAGAACTCTTCACCTCCAACGTCTGGAAGCTGACCCTGATCGGCACGATCCTGTTGGTGATGGGCAATACGGCCGGCGGAGGGATCACCGCATGGGCGCCGACATTCCTCAAGTTCGCGCGCCATCTCGACATCAGCTCCGTGGGCTGGCTCGGTGTGGTGAACTCGGTCGGCCTCCTGGTCGGGTACAATGCCGCCGGCTGGGTCGCGGACTGGACGTCGCGGCGGGTGTCGCTGATGGTGTTTTTCGCCCTCGGCGTGGTTTCCATGATCGCGTTCGGTGTGGTCACCAACCTGGTCTGGGTGGGCGTCGCCTACTTCGTCGTCGGAATGGCCCAGGGAGGGCAGTTCGGCAACTTTATCATCTATCTCTCCGAGCTGTTCCCCACTCACGCCCGGGCGACGGGCGTGGGCTGGTGCATGGGCATCGGGCTGTTCTTCTGGGCTCTGGTGCCCTATGTTCTCGGCATTCTGGCCCCGAGCGGCAACTTCGGCAATCTCTTCGCCGTGGTGGGCGGGGCCGCCTGCCTGATCGGCCTCATCACGAGCTACTTCGGGCCCGAGACGAAGAATCTTGATCTGGGCGGTGTCAGTACGACCCCTGTGACGACCACGACGGCAGGGACCGCATGACGGAGGGAACAGAGATGAGCA
>Ga0209810_1005642_pt1 | contig 11199 bp, 15 predicted proteins | sample Coa_R1_7_FD_187159 | JGI IMG/M metagenome (GOLD analysis project Ga0209810, IMG submission 187159) | Surface soil microbial communities from Centralia Pennsylvania, which are recovering from an underground coalmine fire - Coalmine... | ecosystem: Environmental > Terrestrial > Soil > Unclassified...
AACCCCAAATCCACCCACACGCTCGCGGCGATCCCTGCGCGCCGCGCGCCTTCCTCGGCCAGAAGAAGCAGGATGGCTGTCGCGATTTGCACCGCCAGCAGCGCGAAAACGCGCGAGATGTTCACCCACGCGAGCATCATGCTTCGCAAAAGCGCGAACGGAATAAGGGTGAGGGTCTGTGCGTCTTTTTCCAGTGCCGCAAACGGTTCCGCGTACACGAGCATGCCGCCGAGGAGAATCGCGAGAAATCCGAAGACCACGTCGACGCCGTCGGCGCTCTCGACACTCTTGAGCGCGCTCGCGTTCAGAACCGAGAATCCCACGTCCATGACGATGATGGCCCATGCGCGTTCGGCGATGCGTTCCCAGCATTGCGCGGTCGAGAGTTTGCCCGTGGCGTCCGCTCCCGCGAACACCGTGACGACGGCGATCACGAACGGCTGTCCGACGATTGCGGCGTACACTTCCGGATGGGCGATGCGGGCGAACGACGCAAACGCGAGCTGCAAGCCGAACACTGCCGCGCACGTGAGCAAGTAGAGCGGCCAGCGTCGCGCCATCAGGCGCGCCGTCACGAGCGCGAGTGGCCGGTAGGACGGAGCCTCGTCTCCTGGCCGCTGCTGCAGTTCAGGCCAGTTCAGTTTGGCTTACCGCATGCCGCGAGGGGACGAAAAATCGCACGCTCGCGAAATCGCCGCAAACGACGACCGCGTCCGCATCGTCGAACGCGCGCCCGTCGATGTGCAGCGTGAAGCGGCCGGTGGAAAATCCGTGAAGGGTGCTGCGCAGCATGCGCGCGACTTTGTCCGCGGGCGCGCGCGAACCGATCGCTTCCCGCACGGCTAGCCCGAGAATCTCCCTCACCCGCAGCGGCGTGGCGAGCGCGAACGCGCCTGAACCGCTGCAGGAAACGGCGTGAAGATCCAACGGCACGCGCACGCGTATCATGCCGTACCCTTTGCCCACGTTCGAGGAGCCGCCTGCCGTTAGGGAGTAACGATTTCTTCAATGTCCGCTTTCGGCCAGTTCGCCTCGGAGCAGGTCTTCGATGCCGCTGAGAAATTCATAACCAAGATGGACGAAGGAGCTTTGGCTTCCGCCATCGAGCACAGCGAGCGAACGATGAACGCGCAAGGCAGAACGCTGCTGGTCGAAGCGATATTCGACGCCTTTCGCCAGCGCGGCGAGTCTTCCGAAGATGCCGCCGAGGCTTCCGGCGCACCATTGGAAGCGATCTTGCGTTACGATCGCGATGCGGTGCACCGATTGCTCGCGTACGCTCGCGCCAACGCCGGCCTGCTCAAGGAAGCGGCGATCGGCCTCATCGAGCGTGCGCCGCAGATGCTCGATCAACTCTCACCCGAGATCACCGGCGGCATTCATCGGCGCTTGCTCGACCGATGAGCGATGATTTTCCCCGCCGGCGCAGGCTGCGCGCAGGCGGCTCGCCGCGACGGACTCCGCCGAACGGCAACGGTCCGCTCAATCCATGGGTCGTTACGATTTTTGCCGCGATCGCGGTCATCGTCGGCGGGTGGTTCCTGGGGCAGGCGCTGGCGCGCGTGTTCAACGGTCCGCAGAAAACGCAAACCGCCGCGAACGCGCCGACGCCGCTACCCGTGGTGACGCCGGTTCCTTCGCCGACGGCGCCGCTCGTCGCATCGGCCACCCCAACGCCGCGTCCCCGCCCCACCGCGCAGCCGAACAGTCCACCGACGGCGCATCCGACGCAGCCGCCCTCACCCCAACCCACCGTGCAGCCCTCGCCCACCGCCACGGTGAAAGTCACCATGGCTCCCACCCCAACGCCCGCGCCGGTTCCGACGACGCAGCCGACGCGGGAGCCGACGCCCGTCCCCACGCGGCGAGCGACGCCCTCGCCGCCGGCGACGCCGCTGCTTTCGCCCGCGTCCGCCGTGGTGCGCGACTACATCGAGGCGCTGCGGCGCGGAGACCCCGACGCGGCCTCGGCTTACTTGGGAAACGGCTCGCCGGATGAATCGTTCATCGATTCGGCGACGCGCATCGAAAGCGTCACCAGTGCGCGCAATCCCGACGGAAGCTACAAGGTCGTCGTGCGAATGCAAACTTCGCAAGGCGAATACGACGAAACGTTTACCGTCGCGTCAGACCGGATCTTGGAGAAGAGCGCCGTCAAACCGTAGAGATGAGCTATAGAGCTCATCTCATAAATCCGCGCGCCCAGCGTTTGGAGCGCCGCCCAAACCCTTCGGGCGCCGGCACTTTTGGCGCATATCATTGTTGCTGCGGCGGCCACAATGCGCGATGGCATTGCGTCCGTCCTCGCGCCGCGATCTGCGCCAAAACTGCTCGCCGCGCTGGTGCGTGGATTTATGAGATGAGCTCTAGTTCGTCCATCGAGAAAAACACCTGCGCGCCCGCATCCCGTAAGGCGGCGGCGTCTTCGGCTGCCGCATAGCCGTAAACGCGCATACCCGCAGCTGTTGCAGCACGCACGCCGCCGGGAGAATCCTCGACGACGACGGCGTCTTGCGGGCAAACACCCATGCGTTGCGCGGCCAGCAAAAAGAGATCCGGTGCCGGTTTGGGACGCGCCGCCATCTCCGCGGTAAAAACGCGATCGCCGAAATACGGCTCCAGTCCCGTGACACGGAGTGAGAGACGCACGCGCGCAGACGGCGACTGCGATGCGACGCAGGTTTGCACGCCTGCAGCCCGCACGCGCTCGATGAGGTTTCGAATGCCGGCCACCGGCTGGAGTTCGCGTACGAGCGCCAGGGCCGTCCCCATCGCCCACTCGTAGCCGAAGGTCACCGGCAATGCGCGACCGATTTGCTGTTCCAGCGCTTCTGCGACTTGGTCCACCGTCTTGCCTTTGAAACGCGCGCAGGCTTCTTGTGCGCTCATCGGCACTCCGAGTTGTGTGAAATACTCCGCCTCGATGCGATTGACCAGCGGCTCGCTGTCGACGAGCACGCCGTCGCAATCGAAGATGACGAGCTTCAACTTTCGTCAGGCCACGCGGCGAGACGGCCGATCGCGGCGCTTTTGAGCACCTTCAAACCGAGCATCGCGCATTTCATACGCGTGGGACTGATGCCGATACCGACGTTTTCCAGAACCGCTTCCTTTGGAAGCCGCGCGACTTCCTCGAGGGATCTCCCTTTCACGGATTCGGAGAGCATCGACATCGAGGCTTGGCTGATCGCGCAGCCTTTGCCGGAAAAGCGGAGGTCGCGTATCATGCCGCCGGGATCGAGCTGAAGCTCGACGCGCAATTCATCGCCGCACAGCGGATTCATGTCTTCGGCGCTTACGTCGGGTTTTTCCAGGTGGCCGAAATTGCGCGGGTTGCGATAGTGGTCCAGAATGAAGTCGCGGTAGAAGTCGTCCATGCTCTACGAGTCGATTAGACTTGGAAGATGTCGGCGGCTTTGCCGAGCGCGCCGACGAGCGCGTCCACGTCCTGCTCGGTGTTGTAAATGTAGAATGACGCGCGCGCGGTTGCCGGCCATCCCATTTTCTTCATCAGCGGCATCGTGCAGTGATGCCCCGCGCGAATGCAGACGCCTTCCGTGTCCAGCAGCGAGGCCAAGTCGTGGGGATGAATATCGGCGAGGTTGAAGGAAACGACGTCGGCTACGCGCCCGGGGTCTTTGGGGCCGTAGATCTCCAGGCCGCGCTTTTCGAGCGTCTGCAGCCGGTCAAACGCATACCGCATGATCCGGCGCTCGTGCTCGCGCACCCACTCCATGCCGATCCCGCGCAAGTAATCGACGGCGACGCCGAAGGCTATCGCGTCGGCAATGTTGCTGGTGCCCGCCTCGAACTTCCAGGGCAGATCGTTGAACGACGTTTCGGCGTACTCCACTTTGCGGATCATATCGCCGCCCGTGAGGAACGGCGGCATCGCTTCGAGCAGCTCGCGCTTGCCGTACAGCACGCCGATGCCCGTCGGGCCGCACATCTTATGCGCGCTGATCGCATAGAAATCCGCATCCAGCGCACGCACGTCGACGGGCATGTTCGGCGCCGCCTGAGCACCGTCGATCAGGATCACGGCGCCGGCCGCGTGCGCTTTGGGAATGATGAGGTCGAGCGGCGCGATCGTGCCTAACGTGTTGCTGACGTGCGAGAGGGCGAGCAGCTTGCAATCCCGCAGCAATTCATCGAGGTCGTCAAGGACGTGAAGGCCGCGATCGTCTACCGGGATGAATCGCAGCTGCGCTCCGGTCCGCTCGGCGAGCAGCTGCCAGGGCACCAGATTGGAATGATGTTCCAGCTGCGTGGTCACAATCGCGTCGCCCTTGCGCAGGTGCGACAACCCCCAGGAATACGAAACCAAGTTGATCGCTTCGGTCGTGTTGCGCGTCCAGATAATCTCTTGCGGCTGGGCGTTCAGAAACTCCGCCACCTTGGTGCGCGCCGCCTCGAACGCGTCGGTGGCGCGCGCGGCAATCTCGTACACCCCGCGGTGAATGTTCGCGTTGTAATGCGCGTAGTAGTCGACCAGCGCATCGATGACGCACTGAGGCTTCTGCGAGGTGGCGGCGGAATCGAGGAAAACGAGGCGTTTTCCGCGGCTGGTTCGCTCGCGGAGGATGGGAAAATCGGCGACGATCCGTTCGGCTTTCGGGTCCAGCGCGTGGATCACGAGCGCACTTTCTCTTCGAGCGACGCGCGCAGAGCTTCGCGCAGCGCGTGGGTGGGGAAACGTTCGATCGCCGGCTCGAAGAAGCCGAGCGCGATCATTTTCTCGGCTGCCTCCGGCTCGAGGCCGCGGCTGGTCATGTAAAAGATTTGCTCGTCGTCGATGGCGCCGACCGTCGCGCCGTGGTACGCTTTCACGTCGTTGGCTCCGATCTCGAGCGCCGGAATGGAATCGATGTGCGCTTTCGGCGAGAGAAGGAGAGCATCGTCGCGCAGCGCCGCTTCGGTGCGCTGGGCGTGCGGCGCGATGCGGATGTTGCCGAGATAGCGGCCCTGTCCGCGTCCGGTGGCGGCGGATTTTACGAGCGTTTCCGAACGGGAGTTGCCGACGCGGTGATCGACGTTGGAGTTGACGTCGACGTGCTGGTCTTCGCGCGGGAAAAACAAGGCGGCGAGATCCGCGTGCACGCCCGGCTGCTCCACGACGACCTCGAGCGACGAAACGCACAGATGTCCGCCGAGCTCCGCGAGCGCCCAATTGACGCGCGCGTCCTTGCCCGGCCTTGCAGCCCGCGTGAACAGCGCTTGCGTATCTGCGTCGAGCTGCTGATCGACGGCATAGGTAACTTGCGCGCCTTCGGCACTCACGATCTCCGTTATGCCGCAAACGAGCGTTCCCGCGGCGCCGCGCAGTCGTTCGACGACCGTGCACTGCGCGCCCCGTTCGAGCACGACGAGCGTAGAGGGAAAGAGCGCACCGCCCTGCGCGCTGTAAAGAATTTCGATCGGCTCGTCGAGCGCGATATCCGCGGGAACGTACACGAATGCGCCGGTGTTGCGCAGCGCTGCGGCGAGCGCGGCGAATTTCGCCGCGCGCGGATCGACGGCGCGGCCCCATGCGCGTTGGGCGATTTCGCGATGCTCTCGCATACCCGTCGCCAAATCTACGGCAACGACCGCGGGGTTTGCGGGCAGGCTGATTTGCGGCGCACAAGCTTCCCCGACGCGTATGCCGCTCAAATCGAGCGCGTCGACGTCGATTTTCCAAAACCGGCCCGGACGCTCGCGTCCGGAGCGCAGCTCGAACGCGCGCGCCAGCAGCTCGCCGCGGCGTTCCCGCTCGGCCGCGCCGCTTTCGAGCAGCGCAATCGCCCGCTCGAGATTGTCCGGGACAGCGGTCGCCGACGCAACGGCGGTAGAGCTCATCTCACAAACCCACGCGCCCACCGGCGCCGGCGATTTTGGCGCATATCATTGTTGCTGCGGCGGCCACAATGCGCCCCGGCATTAGACAAGTTGCCCGATCTCCTCGCGAATCGTATCGTATCCTTCGCGCTCGATCCGCAGCGCGAGGGACGCATCGCCTTCCTTTACGATGCGGCCGTCCATCATCACGTGCACCACGTCGGCCGTGATATGCTGCAGGATGCGCGGATAGTGCGTGATGATGAGAAATCCGGTGTCTTTGCCTTCCGCCCCCGCGCGCAGCCCCTTCACCGATTCGCCCACCGCGCGCAGCGCATCGACGTCCAGACCCGAATCCGTTTCGTCGAGAACCGCGTATTTGGGCGCAAGCACCGCCATCTGGAGCATCTCGAGACGCTTTTTTTCTCCGCCGGAAAAACCGTCGTTCAAATAGCGCCCCAAGAACGCGGGATCCATGTCGAGCAGCTCCATCTTTTCCATGAGCATCGCGCGGAATTGCGCCGGCGTGAGACTGCCCGGACGAACCGCCTGACGCGCGGCGTACAGGAAGTTCGCCACCTTCACGCCCGGAATCGCGGAGGGGTACTGAAACGACAAGAACAGTCCGGCTTTCGCGCGTTTGTCCGGCGCGAGCACGAGCAGGTCCTGACCGTCCAGGGTCACGCTGCCCGACTCAACCGCGTAATGCGGATGGCCGGTAAGCGAGAAGGCGAGCGTTGATTTGCCGCTGCCGTTTGGACCCATGAGCGCGTGAACGCTCCCCGGTTCCACTGCGAGCGTGATTCCCTTGAGGATTGGGGTGTCGGCGACGGTGACGTGGAGGTCGGTTATGCGCAACCCGCTGTCCGGCGCGCCCGAAGGGTTTCGAGTATCGGCGGTTATCACTTTGTCATGCTACGACGGACGATCTGAGAAAGTCAAGGAAAACCTGGACTATCTTCCCATTTCGTGATAGCATCCGCGTAGGACACCATGCAAGCCGACCGCTTTTTCCAGACCACGAGGGGACGCATCGTCGAGGAGTTGCGCCGGCGCAAAAGCGCGTCCGCGCAGGACCTGGCGGAGCACTTCGAACTCTCGCCCAATGCCATTCGGCAGCAGCTGGTCGTGCTCGAACGTGACGGCCTGGTCGTGGAGAAATCGGTACGGCGCGGCCGCACCAAACCGACGTACGAGTTTTCGCTCACCGGCGAAGCCGAGAAACTCTTTCCGCAGCAGTACGGGAAGATGCTGGGCGCGGTGCTGCGTGAAGTCAAGATGCAATTCGGCGATGACGGCGTGGCGAAGGTCTTCGAGGGCATTGCGAAACGTACGGTCGCGAAAGCCAAAAACCGCTTGACGGCACCGGACACGCAAGGGCGGGTTGCGCAGCTCGCGCAAGTGCTGCGCGAAGGCGGCGTGGTCGCGGAATACAGCCTCATCGACGGAGGGTACGCGTTGTACGAGCACAATTGCCCGTACTCGGAGGTGGTAAAGGATCATCCGGAAGTGTGCTCCGTGATCCATCACGTGCTCGATGAATCCGTCGGTGGAACGCACGTGCAAACCGAATCGATCGCAACCGGCGGCACGCAATGCCGCTTCGAGGTGAAAACGACTTGAACTTTCCGAAATTTCAGCGCCTGGTCGAAGAGCGGGCCGGATTTCGCACGATGGAGCAGCCGACCGCGAGCGGGGAGTATTTCAGCGACTCGTGCGGCGACATGTACAATTTCTTCTTGAAGATCGGCCCCGGCGCCGTCATCGAGGACATTTCGTACTTCACGACCGGCTGCGGCTTCGGCACGGCGACGTGCAGCCTCGTCGTCGATCTCGCGAAAGGCAAAACGATCGACGAAGCCGCCGCGATTTCAACCGACGACATCGAGCGCGCGCTGGACGGCTATCCCGAAAAGAAGAAAGATTATCCGCAGCGCGCGTTGGAAGCGCTCCACGTCGCCATCGACGATTACCAAGCAAAGGTTGCCTCGGGCGCAATTCCGGATTATGGTTCGATGCCGGCGCCCGAGCGCAAAGCGGAGCCGGTTGCCCAAGACGGCGCCCGCGCGGAAGAACGCGCGGACGACGGGAAACTGCTCATCCGTTTGCATTAGCGCGTTCAAGCGTTCGCGTTGAGCGCGGCGTGCTTGCGAACCTCGTAGCGGGTCGTATGTCCCGCGGCGATCGATTCGAACAGCGTTATTTTCGTGACGTGCAAGTGCATCGGTTTGATGTCGAGCACGGGCAAGTGCGCGCGGCCGCCCTTCACCCGCGCGAGCGTGACGTGTGCGACGGCATCCTTTCCGAATGAGAATCCCAACGTTTCGAATGCCGCTTGCGCCGCGTACGCGAGCGCGCGGTACGGCGCGCCCTGATCGCGCGCGCCGATCCAAACCACTCTCGGGCGCCGCTCGTGCGGGAATGCGCCCAGCGTATCCAACGTCAGCGTGAAGGGACGCACGGCGTTTGCGGCCGCCGCCAGCGCCTCCTGAATCGATTCAACGCGCTCGGTATCGGTCCAGCCCAGAAACGCAACGGTGATGTGGAATTTTTCCGGCGGTTCGAAGCGCGCGTCCAATCCCTGCGCTTGCAATCGCGCGGAAACGCGCGCGCAGCTTGCGCGCACGCGTTCGTCCAGTTCGATGTCGGCAAAGAGTTTCGGACGGTACGGCATTACTGCAAGTACGGGTTCGAATTGCGTTCGAAGCCAATCGTAGTGAACGGGCCGTGGCCCGGTATGACCGTCGTGGCGTCGTCGAAATCGAGCAACTTGCGGTGGATGCTTGCGACGATGTCTTCCATCGACGTGCCGCCAAGGTCCCAGCGCCCGATGGAACCGGCAAAGAGCGTATCGCCTGAAAGAACCGTCGGCTGCGAGAAGCCGTCGATCGCAAAACACACGCTGCCGGGAGTATGCCCGGGGGTATGCAGCACTTCGATTCGCGTTTGTCCTAGATGAAAGACGTCGCCGTCGTGCAACTCCGCGTCCAATTCGACGATCCGCGGCGCTTGCGCCAAACCGATCCAGTGCGCCTGGATTGCCAGCGTTCGGTACAGCGGCAAGTCGGCGGGATGCAGCAGCGCGCGGCCTCCCGCTCGTTCGCGCAGCGTTCCAACGTCGCCGATGTGATCGATGTGCGCGTGGGTGTGCAGCAGGTGCGTGACGCGCAAGCTGCGCGCCTGGAGGCGCCGCACCACCGCATCCACCCCGTCGCCGCCGTCGACGACGATTGCCTCTCCGCCGGCCTCGTCGGCCAAAATCGTGCAGTTGCAGCCCAGCGACCCTACTGCAAAGGTTTCGATCGTCACTCCGGTCCCTATGCTGCAGCCGGCGGCCGTGCCTGCCGATATCGACAGAGGTGGATATTCAGCTGGACTTGGCGGCGGTGCAAGCCCGCATCGACCAAATTGCGGGCGCCGCTTCCGTGCCGGTGCCGCCCGTCGCAGGCGGCGCGTTCGCTTCACTCGTCAATGCGGTCTTTCACTACCCGCAAGGTGCCGTTGCGCAGCCCGGCGCGCCGATGCAATGGCCCGTTGCGGGCGAGATCACCTCGCCGTTCGGCGAGCGCGACAATCCGCTCGGCGCAGGACGGGAGTTTCATCCCGGCCTCGACATCGCGGCGGACGAAGGCACGCCGATCGCTGCCGCAGCCGGCGGCCGCGTTATCGCAGCAGGGCCGGACGGCGGGTACGGAAACGCGATCGTGATCGACGACGGCAACGGCGTCACCACGCGCTACGCGCATTGTTCGCACATATTCGCGCGCGTCGGCGAGGCCGTGTCCGCGGGCGAAACCATCGGCGCTGTCGGTTCTACCGGGCATTCCACCGGGCCGCACCTGCACTTCGAAGTCCGCGTCAACGGGACGCCCGTCGATCCCGCCCCACTGCTCGCACGCTAAATCTCGTCACGGCGAGCCTCTAAACTCGCCATGTTGAGCTTGTCGTCCCTCGACAAGCTCGGGATGACGACGGGTCAGTTTAAACTGAAGTATTTTCCGAAATACCGCTCTTGCTCGGTGCGATGCGGGTCGTCCTCACCGCGTTCTGCTCGTGCTTTTCGTTCCGCGTCGCGCCGCTCGAGCAGGGTAACCATCTGGGGAAGTAAGCGGCGCAGAAATCCCAGTTCCAGCCGCAATCGCTGCTTCGTGCCGTGCGCTTCCAGTAGGCGCTGCTTTACGCTGTCGGCAACGTGCAGCGAATCTGCAACCGCGTAAGAGAAAGCCGTCGCGGCGTCGGGCAAATCGATCGCCTGCGGTTCGCCGGTGAACTTCGCCAGCAGGTCGAGATATTCGAGAAAAGCCGCGCGCACGTTTTCTTTCAATTCGTCGACTTGCGGTCCGTCGGCGTTCGGATCCGGCAGCAAGTCCACTTCCACGGTAAGATAGGGATCGCGGCTCGCGATGCTTTGAATGCGAAATCGCCGGCGTCCGATCGTCGAAAGATAGAAGCGACCGAACGGCAACGGCGTGACCTCGACGATTTCGGCAATGGTTCCGACCTGGTGCGGCTCGACGCTTGGGTCACCCGCTTCACGCCCTTCGCGAATCAGGACCACGCCGAAACTTTCGCCCGATTCCGTGCACTCGCGGATCATCTGTTTGTAACGCGGTTCGAAAACGTGCAGATTCAAAACGGAGCCCGGGAAGAGCACGGCGTTCAGCGGAAAAAGGCGCAGCCGCGAAGACATCGGACGCGAGCCTTCAGCCGCAACGCGAGCTGCGCCTGCCGCCCGCGCAGCGGCGAGTCAAGGAATCGTCGGGCTCTGCCCTAACACGTCACGCGATGTACGACGACGTCCGCCGCTATCTCAAGTCGGCGCATCCGGAGCCGCATCCGCTGCTCGCGGAACTTGAAGAGGTTCAACGCAAGGCGGACGTGCACGGCGTCACGCGCGCGGTCGGCAGGTTGCTGTCGACGCTCGTGCACGCAATGCAAGCGAACCGTATTCTCGAAATAGGAACCGCTTACGGTTACGCGACGCTCTGGATGGCATTAGCGCAGCCGCCGATGGGCAAGATTTGGACATTCGATCCCGACGTCGAGCGCACCGAAGTCGCGCTCCGCTATTTCGAGCGCGCCGGTGAGGCTGACTACATCGAGATCGTGAATCAGCCCGCGCTCGAGGTCTTAAACGTGTTTCCGCAACGCAATATGGACATCGTCTTCGTGGATGCACCGCGAGCCGAGTACCGAGCGTACTTGGATCATGGCCTGCCGCTGCTCAAACTCTCGGGACTGCTGATTTTCAACGGCTTGCTGGAAGGTGAATCCACTCGGGCGTTTCATCGAACGTTTCTGTCGCATCCGGACTTGGATGCCACGATCATTCCTCTTGGAGGCGGACTAGGTTTGGGCGCGCGAAAGCGATGAGCAGGCCGT
>Ga0209810_1005643_pt1 | contig 11197 bp, 8 predicted proteins | sample Coa_R1_7_FD_187159 | JGI IMG/M metagenome (GOLD analysis project Ga0209810, IMG submission 187159) | Surface soil microbial communities from Centralia Pennsylvania, which are recovering from an underground coalmine fire - Coalmine... | ecosystem: Environmental > Terrestrial > Soil > Unclassified ...
CCCCCGAGCGTCCGCAGCGTCTGCTGCAGGCTGGGCGGCGCGGTCGCGGCCGCCTCGACGTAGCCCTGCGCCCACGCGCGCTGCAGCACGCGCGCGGCCGCGGCCATCCGCGGCCGCGCGTCCGCGCTCGCCTCGTGTAGCAGATCGCCGAAGGCGTCGGGCGCGGGGTCCATCTCGATGAAGTACGTGAGCACCATCTGCAGGTACGGCACGCCCGGGCCCTGCGCCATCCGCCGCCTGAGCGACGTCAGGATGCGGTCGCACCATTCCCTGGGAGAGAGCGCGGCCGGCGCCCCGGCGCTCGCCGTGCGCCCCGACGGTCCCGCCGTCGGAGAGAGTAGGCGCGGCCCGGGCGGCGCGTCCAGCGCCTCACGCACCTTGCGCGCCAGCGCCTCCGTCGTAAACGGCTTCTGCAACAAGACCATCTGCGGCTCTAGTACGCCGTGCCGCGTCATCGTGTGGGCGGTATACCCCGACGCATAGAGTACGCGCAGGTCGGGGCGCGTCAGGCGCAGCCGCCGGACTAGCTCGCGGCCGTCCATGCCTGGCATCACCACGTCGGTTACCAGCAGGTCAATCGCGCCCGGATGCCGCTCGCTGACCTGCAACGCCTCATCCCCCCCGCTCGCGACCAGGACCGTATACCCCCGCGCCTCGAGCACCGCGCGCACCAGCGACCGCACGGCGTCCTCGTCATCGACCACCAGCACCGTCTCGGTGCCCTCCAGCCTCACCGCCGGCGCCGCGCGGGGCGCCGGCGGTGTCGCGGGCGCGTCGACGCGCGGCAGGTAGACTTTGAACGTGCTGCCCTGTCCAGGCTCGCTGTACACCCAGACGTAGCCCCCGCTCTGCTTCACGATGCCGTAGACCGTCGCCAGGCCGAGCCCGGTCCCTTTCCCGTGCTCTTTCGTCGTGAAGAACGGCTCGAAGATGCGCGCCTGCGTCGCCGCGTCCATCCCGTGACCCGTGTCGCCGACCGCCAGCATCACATAGTGCCCGGGCGGGACGGGCACCCGACGCGCCGTATACGTCGCATCGGCCTCGAAGTTGTCGGTCTCGATCGTCAGCGTGCCGCCCCGCGGCATCGCGTCGCGCGCGTTCACGACCAGGTTCAGGATCACTTGCTGAAGCTGGCTGCGGTCCGCCTGCACGTGCCCGAGCGCCGCGCCCGGCGCGATGCTCAGCGCCACGCGCTCGCCGGCCAGCCGCTGCAGCAATTCCCGCATCTCCGCGAGCAGCGCGTTGAGGTCCAGCACCTCGGGGGCCAGCACCTGCTGGCGGCTAAAGGCCAGTAGCTGCCGCACTAGCGCCGCCGCCCCGTCGGCCGCGTCGCGGATCTCCTCGACGAAGCTCCGCCGCGGGTCGTCCGCGGCGAGCCGGTCGGCCAGCAGCTCGCTGTTGCCCAGGATCACGGTCAGCAGGTTGTTGAAGTCGTGCGCCACCCCGCCGGCCAGGCGGCCCACGGCTTCCAGGCGCTGGGCCTGCTGCAGCTGCGCTTCCAGCCCCTTGCGCGCCGTGATGTCTACGAAGGTGTACACGAGCAGCTCGCCGCCGCCCGGCGGCGCCGGCAGGGGAAGGCGGTCCATCTGCAGCCAGCGCTGGGAGCCGTCCGCACGCAGCACCGTCATGGTGCAGCGGTGCAGCGCCAGCTCGTCCCGCGCTGCTCCCGCCCCGTCGTCGCCCGCCACCAGCGGCACGCCATCCGGCCGGATCACCGGCCATAGCGCCTCGGGACGCTTCCCCAGGAGCCGCGCGAGCGGGAAGCCCAACAGCTCCTCGGCGGCCGGGTTGGCGTCCACGATCGCGCCGGTGGCATCACACAGCGCCACCCCGCACGCCACCGCCGCGAGCAAGCGAGCGCCCTCGGCGCCAATCAGCCGGCGATCCGTCATCCGCTGTCCAGGCCGGCGGCTCCCGGGAGCTGCCGGGGCTATACTGCTAATCTGTTACCTGCAGCATAGCAGCCCGGGCATCCCGTGCGCTCCGCCTGCCCACCGCAACCCCACCGCCAAACGAGACGCGGCGCTATAATCCGCCACGCCGCGCCCGGCGCGGCGGGCGCCCGTCACCCGCCGGCGGGCGGCCCGGCTACCTGTAGTGGACGCGTGAGCGCCCTTGTCGCCACCAGGGAGGCTACCGATGACCGCGGTCAGCACGTTCCGCAAAGAGCTGGAAGACGCGGTGCTGGAGCGCCACTGCGCGCACCATCCCATGACGCAGAAGTGGGCGCGCGGCGAGCTGAGCCGCAACGCCCTCATGGGCTGGGGCGTCGAGCACTGGCACTGGGTCAGCAACATGTCGCCGGTCACCTTCTACAACATGGCGACGGCGCCCGCCGACGCGCGCCAGGCCATTCTGGAGAACTATCTGGAGGAGAACGACCCCGACCGGCCCCACCTGCCCATCGTGCTGCGCTTCGCCGCGGCGAATGGCGCCGACGTCGAGGCGGTGCAGCGCGGGCGCGGGCTGCCCACCACCGAGTCCTGGGTGGCGTTCCTCACGCGCGCCGCCAAGGAGCACGGGTGGATCGCCGGGGTGGCGGCGACCAACATCGGCACCGAGTCGCAGTCCCCCCTCCTCTACAGTACGGTGCTCCCCGCGCTGCGCGAGAAGTACGGCTTCGACGAGCACACCATCGAGCACTTCTGGCTGCACACCGAGGCCGACACCGAGCACGGCGGCCGCGCCTTCGAGCTGCTGGAGCGCTACTGCACCACCCGCGAGCAGCAGGAGCAGGCGATCTGCTGGGCGCGCGAGAGCGCGAAGATGCGCTGGTTCTACTTCGACGGCATCTACCTCCACTACGAGCTGGGCTACCCTCTGCGCTAATCCGCCGGCTGCTGCCTGCAACCCCGCGGCTGCACGTAGGAGGGAGCCTCCGATGACGGCACTACCGCCCGCCCACGCGCGTGGCCTGGCCGGCCGCCTGCCCGGCACGCTCGTCCTGCTCGCGCTCGTCGGCGCCTGCGCGGCCCCGACCGCCAGCCCCCCGCCCGCGGCGGCGCCACCGGCCGCGGCCGCCCCCGCCCAGCTCGCCTCGCCGCCGCCGCTTACGCACGTCACGGTAGCCTACCCGGCGCGCGCCGTCACCATGACCGGCTTCGACATCGCCATCGAGCGGGGCTACACGCGCGAGGAGGGCCTGAACGCCGAGATGGTGCAGATGAACGGCACGCTCAGCGCCCAGGGCATCGTGGCGCACCAGGTGGACTTCGGCATGTCCGCCGGCGCGCTCCTCGCGGCCCACCTGCGGGGCGCCCCCATCCGGAACGTGTTCGTCCAGATCGACAAGCCGTTGTTCTCGATGTTCGCCCAGCCCGACGTCCACACCTGGGCCGACCTCGTCGGCAAGCCGATCGGCATCGCCGCCGTGGGCGACAGCACCCAGCTCGCGGCCGTCGCCGCGCTCGGCGCCAACGGCGTGAGCGCCGACCAGGTCACCTTCATCGCCAACCTCAGCGGCAGCGAGGTCGCGGCCGCGCTCCAGGCCGGCTCCGTGGCCGGGGCGGTCACGTCGCCGCCCGTCGACATCGCCGCCGAGCAGCTTGGCTTTCGCAACCTCGGCTTCCTCGGCGACTACCTCGACTACCTCACCGCGGGCCTGGCGACGCACGAGGACACGATCCGCGAGCATCCCGAGCTTGTGCGGGCCGTCGTGCGGGCGGAGCTGAAGGCCCACCGCTTCATGCAGCAGGACCGCGACGCCACGATTCCGCTCATGGCCGAGTTCCAGCAGGTCGAGCCGGCCGACGCCGCCACCGCCTACGACCGCTATCTGAAGTACCTGACCAAGGATGGCCTGAGCACGCCGCAGCAGCTCGAGGGCATCCTGCGGACGGCCCGCCAGGAGATCCAGCTGGACAAGCCAGCCAGCGTGGACGAGGCGTTCGACCTCAGCTTCGCCCGCCAGGCCGCGGCGGACCTCGACCGCGAAGGCTGGCATCCCTAGCCGCCGCGCCCGCGCCGCTCACGCTGACCAAAAAGCCCGCCAGACGTAGGGCAGGGGCTTGTCCCCTGCCGCCCAGTCGACGCTGCCTGACTCGATGGTTCTGATGACCGCTACTCAAGACGCGGAGCCGCCAGGCTGTCGCGCGCGTGACGGCCGGCGGGGAGCTACGGGCGTATACTGGCGGCAACCGAATTGTGTAGCCGCCACCGAGGATCGCCATGGCCGCCGCTCCCGGGCTCCCGTTCAGCCGCCGCGGCTTCGTCCGGGCCGCGGGCCTGGCCAGCCTCGGGCTGCTGGCGGGGTGCGGGCGGCTACCGGGCCAAGAACAGCACTCGGTGCGGATGCCCGTGGTCGGGGTGCTCACCGCCGCCACGTTCTGGCTCGATAGCTTCCGGCAGGCCTTGCGGGACCACGGCTACGTGGAAGGCCAGAATGTCGTCGTCGAAGTCCGCTCCTCGGAAGGGCAAGAAGAGCCCCTCGCGGACTACGCGCGCGAACTGGCCCGCCTACCGGCTGACGTGATCGTGGTCGGCGGTCTGCCCGCCATTCGCGCGGCGATGGCGGCGACGAGCCGCATTCCGGTCGTCATGGTAGCTGGCGGCGCGGACGCCGTCCGAGCGGGCCTGGTGGCCAGCCTGGCACACCCCGGCGGGAACGTGACCGGGCTAACCGATTTTGCCGAGCAATTGACGGCGAAACGCCTCGAGCTCATCTGCGACACGGTCCCCGGGGTCCGCCGCGTGGGGGTCGTCCGGGTGCCCGCGGCTACCGCCGAGCAATGGCAGGAAGCCACGGTCGCCGCGCAGCAGCTGGGCATCGCGCTGGAGGCGTTAGACGTGCAAGCCCCGCAGGATCTGCCTACGGCCTTGTCGATCGCCGCCCAGAACGAGTATCAAGCCATCCTGCTGCTGCTCGACCCCCTGACCGTGCTCCACCAGGCTCAGCTTGGGCAGCTGACGTTGGCGAACCACCAGCCGGCGATCCATAGCATGAAGGGGTTCGCGGCCGCGGGCGGTCTGCTCGCCTATGGTCCGAGCATAACGGACCTGGCGCGCCGAGCCGCGGCCTACGCGGACAAGATCCTCAAGGGCGCCAGCCCCGCCGACCTCCCCGTCGAGCAACCTACCACCTTTGACTTCGTCATCAACCTCCAGACCGCCCAGGCGCTCGGCCTCACCATCCCCCAGCACGTGCTGCTCCAGGCCACCGAGATGATCCCGTAGCCCGGCACGGATACCGTCGATCGTTCCCCGTTCCAGCCAAGACGATTCTCGCTGTCCACATTGTGCGAGTCAGCTTCGCGGGGATAGTCGGCCAGAGTCGGCCTTCGCCGTGGACGGCGCGGCGCCGCGAGCGCTTGGCGAGCGCGGTATCCTAGGGCACTAGCACGACCTTGCCCGTCGCCTCGCCCGCCTCCACCAGCTCGTGCGCCTCGCGGGCACGCGCCAGCGGCAGCACCGCCGCGATCAGCGGCCGGATGAACGCACCTACTCTTGAGATGCGGACGAGAGGGAGTCAAGAAGAGGCCGTATCCTGTCCCAATCTACACCGGCTGAGCGAAACGAGGGAGCGTTCCCTTCAAAGACATATTAGGATGTGCTGCGGGCGGTCCCCGCTCGGCGACAGAAAATCGCCCTCCAAGATCACGAGTGTCAGAGGATGCACCGTGCGGGGAGTCGCGTAGGGGCCACTCGCTATAACCCCGCCCGAGCGGGTCCACGGTGGGGGCGATGGCAGTGGCTCGTAGCATCCCCCAACCGGAATCGCCAGAGTGCGAAGATCGCAATCTGTCACGGCCCGGGCGACAATAATTCTCGGGCTGCCACTCACTACCCTATACTCCATGAGGACTTCGGTGAGCGCGTGCCGAGCGAGTTCATACTGCCACGACGACGTGACACCCTCTCCAGAACACTCTTGGGCTTCCACGTGCGTCGCCATGGTCAGATTGGTCGCTAGCAGCAAGCTCGCAACCGCTATATGCCGCACGATATCCATCCGTACGGAATCTGCACGCTTCAACCGGCAACCCGCTATCTCCAACGTCGCCGCCAAGGCAGCCAGGGGGCGGTAGACCCGCGCGGGCACCTCCTCAATGCTCATCCGAATCTCCGGCGTGACGCACTACTGGCTAGTGACCGTCAGCCGGCCGCGCCACCGAGTCGAGCTATCTGAGGCAGCATAGTCGTAAGCGCCAGGGAGGTTGAAGATCACTGACCAGCGCCCAGCGGGCGTGATCGGTCCAGAACCCCAACCACCAGACGCCCCCCCTACTGGCGCGATTGCGACGGGCATTTCGCTATCGTTCACCCAGGTCACTTGTGTGCCAACTGGTACTGTAATCTCCGGCGCCTGTACACCGCGCTCGTCAATATGCAATCGTACATACTGCATAGGTCCAGTAGTGCCACAGACGGTGGGGATGAAGTAAGCACTCCTTGGGTCACAGAGCGTCGGCCGCATCACTCCGCACGTATCAACCTCAGTCACCAGGGCCGTCTCGGCACAGCTCGGCGGCACCACGGAGTAGTTTCCCTGCCCCGGAAATACTGGTTGCCCCGGTCTACGGCCCGGTGGGGGTAGTGTGGCAAGCCCTGGTGGGCTTACCGGTGACATGCCCGTGGATGTTGAGAGATGATCGTCCGGCAAATCGGGGTTGCTGAGCAGCGTCCGGAATGAACCGCCGCGGCGGGACGCTTGCCACGCCAGTAGGCTCTCCGAGCGAGGATGGAAGATATATGCTATGTAGCGCACTCGAAACCGCTCGGCGTCTGGCCCCAGGCTGTCATACTTTGAACTATCCCACCACGGGATAAGCCCGAGATCTCCTCCGATCACAACCACCACAAGCGTGGTATCCTCATCCGACTGAAGCCAATCCATTAGGCCAAAACTGGATAATTCCGATGTCTTGAGTATCCGGACCAGGGCCGTTTGTAGCTCCCCGCTAAGGATGCGAAAGTGCCTCTCAGTGTAGTCGAGCGCGGTTTGCTGCATCGAGTCGAACGTGCCATCGGCGCTATGGTCCACTCCGCTTGCTGGGCTTATCGTCCCACTTGCCACCGTTACGTGAGAGAAGAGTCCGAGGAGCGCCAAGATTCCCAGCACTTCCTTCCGCATCGCTGGACCTACCCCACTGGTGAGATTGGCAGCAGGGGCCTCTGCCCGGCCCCTGCTGCCTGCCTACACATGGTTATAGCGCCTAGCCTAGTGAGGAGGGAGGGTCGGCATCGCTGCTGGAGACGCAGGGAGCGTAGCGCCGTACGGTCCGCGATAGGGCGGCGCCGTCGGCGCAGGCGTCAGAGCATAGCCAGCGGGCAGCGGTGGTGCCGCGACCGGGGTCGGGTCGAGCGGGAGGCTGGGATCATTGAGAGCCTGACGGAAGCGGCCGCCTCGCGGAGAGGTCGCTATTAGAGTCGGCGCCCCTAACCGCAGGTCGAACACATAGGCGACGTGGCTCACCTGTATCTTCCGACCAGGCGTGATATTACGATCCCAGCCGGGAAAGCCCCCGGCTATATCGAAGTCACCGTGCAGGATAACTAACATGAGTGGTGGGTCATTGTCAGCGTAGGGCACTCCGTAAAGACCGAGCGATGGCAGTTGTGAGGCCAGCACCGGCCGAGCGAGTTTCACTTCGGGAGTGCCGTTCACTGAGCGGAAATTAGCGCGGCTGAACTCAATTGCTCGCTGCGCCACGTCCTGAGCGGACGCGCCTACTAATGGTGCCAATAGTGTAGTATAGGCAGCACGGTATTCTGGTATGGTGGCCTCGACCAAGTAGAGATGGTCAGATAGAGCATGATCGGATAGATGCCCCCATCCCGGAGCCGTCGCGGGTGAGAACGTGGCACCATCGTAGCCGAAAGTGCTCGGATTGGCAATCGGAAGAAATTCGGAGTTTTCAACCAGAGACCCCCGAATTTTTTCGGGGGTCTCTACAGGCTGCGGTAGGCGGAGCGGAGCGCAGTCTAGATCCAAGCGGGTTGCTTGACTGGGCGGCCGACGTTGCTGGGGTGCAGTCGGGGTCCACCGGAGACGTGCATGATCATGCCACAGAGATCCTGTTTCCATCCGTGGCCGGTAGGGTGAGGAGACCGCTTTGGAGAGCCTGGACCACCACGCCCATGCGTGAGTGCACGTGGAACTTCTCGATGAGATGGGAGAGATGATCCGCCGCCGTCTTGGCTGACAGACCAAGAGCGGCGGCGATTTCGTCGTTGCTGTGATCGAGGACCAACAACTGAAGGCTCTCGCGTTCCCGTGGAGTGAGGTGCTCTCGGGCAATGCTCGTAGCCGGCTCTACGTGGAGGTCCACTTGGACCGTGGACCCTATGCCCGTCCGTCCGGTCTCGACGACTTGCACCGCCTGGCCCTGCGCCACGAGACGGACCGCCTTGGCGAGCTCCGCGGCTCCCACCGTCTTGGGTAGATACCCCAGGGCGCCCATCTGCCGGAGCGTTCGCTCGTCACCGCTGTTGGGATCGCCCGTAATGGCCAGGACGGCCACCTCGGGCGCGCGGCGGCGTACCTGCCGGGCTACCTCGATGCCGCTCATATCCGGCAGCCGCACATCCAGCAGCAGGACATCGGGGCGATGCGCCTCAACCAGCGGCAGCGTCTCGGCGCCCAGCATGGCCGTGCCCACTACCTGGACCCCGCCGGCTCTCTCCAGCCACGTCTGCATCCCGGCCAGAACCATGGGATGGTCGTCCACGATCACGACGCGGATCGAGGCTGGACAATGCGCCCACACCTTCGCGCGCTCCCGCATTGGCCCAGCGGCCTGGTCCCCATCTGTCGCCATTGGTCTGCTCCCCCACGCTGGGCAGTGGTGCCCCAGCCGAGCGCAGCATCCGGCAGCCGGTGTATGGATCAAACGATGGGGGAGGCAAAATGTTACACGAGACGCAGGTGCCGGGCGCAGCCGACCAAGCGCGCCCAGCCGGAGAGGTGGTGCAGGGCACAGGCACCAGCGGTCCTCAGCGCTTACTGAGGCGGCACCGGGCGGGCGCCGGCGTGCCGTCCGCCGGGCTACTCGCTGGATCGGTCGAGGTCCAGGACGGGACCCACCACGGTGTCTTTCGTGGCGACACGCACGACCCGCCGGAGCTTCGCGACCCCCTCGAGCGCCGTGTAGAGGCTTTCCCGCGCGCCCTGCAACAGCTTAGCCAGGTCTGCCGGCACCGCCACTTGGTGGGGCACCCACTCCAAGATGCTCAAGGCTGCCACCATGTTGTTGTTCAACAGGTCGGCCAGCTCGCGGCCCGCGAGGACCACCCCTTCCAGCCGGGCCTCCTCCTCAGCCTTCTTGAGTAGCAGCTCTTGCGCGTGCTTGCGTTTGGTGATGTCCCGGAAGTTGCCCACGACGGCCTGGACGCTGGGCTCCGCCAGCCGATTGGTCCAGACCGTTTCCAGCCAGCGCCAGGTGCCATTGCGGTGCCGGACCCGCATCTGGCCCGTCACGCTGCTGCCGGGCCGCTGGAGCACCGCCTGGAACAGCCTCCAGGCCTTCTCGCCGTCGTCCGGGTGCATCCGCTCGAAGACGCTCCGTCCCGTCCGCTCCTCGGCCCGGTAGCCGAGCATACGGGTCATGGCTGGGCTGACGTACTGAATCGTGCCGCTGGCATTTACAAGCCCAATAGCATCCGCGCTGTGCTCGACAAGAGCGCGGAAGCGCTGCTGGCTCTGGCGCATCGCCACCTCCGCCTGGCGGCAGGCCGAGATATCGCGCGCGGCCACGATGAGCCGCTCGGCGCCTCGCTGATCTGAGCTGAGCGAGAGCTGTACGGTAGCAAGGATGTGCTCCCCGGTCTGGCGAAGCAGGCGCCACTCTCCGCTGTAAGCAGTACGGTCGGCAAGCACGGCCTGGACGGCGGCCCGCGCCTGTGGGAGATCGTCAGGGTGAATCCGATCGAAGAGCGTAGTCTGGATGAGCGCATCCGGCTGGTAGCCCAGCACGCGGGAATGCGAGGGAGACGCGTAGAGGATCGTACCCTCCCGATCGAGCAGTGCGACCAGATCCAGCGAGTTCTCGGCGAGCAAGCGGTAGCGCTCTTCGCTGAGGCGGAGGGCGTGCTCCGTAGCGTGCAGCCGTGCGAGCACGTCCCGGCCTGGTTTGTGGCCGCCTCGCGCCGGCCTTGGCCGCCGTCCCATCGCCATCACCCTTCCGCTGACCTAGCGGCCCGGTGCGCTGAGCAGCCCAGCCTATCAGCGCGCTGGTTATCCACTAACGCATCTAGAATAAACCGGTCCGCGGACAGCGTGTTACAAGGACGCGCCTCACGCTGGCTGACCGCAGCGCAGCGCTGAGAGTGGTCGCGCGCGGGGCCGTTCCACAAACGATCGAGGTTGGCGGTGAACGCGCAGAGGCAGGAGGCCGCCGGGCGACTACGGCACCAGCACGACCTTCCCCGTCGCCTCGCCCGCCTCCACCAGCTCGTGCGCCTCGCGGGCCTGCGCCAGCGGCAGCACCGCCGCGATCAGCGGCCGGATGTGCCCCGCCGCCGCCTCCCGGAGCGCCCGCTCCACATCCTGCGGCTCCCCGTGCGCGCCGCCGATCACCGTGATTAGCTCGAAGTACAGCCGCCGCACGTCCAGCGGCACGATGCCGCCGCCGTGCGCCCCAATCGTGATCAGCCGCCCCTGGTAGCCAATGCTGTCGAACGCCCCCGGCCAGAGCGTCGGGTCGCCGATGTTCTCAAACACCACGTCCACCCCGCGCCCGTCCGTCAGCCGCCGGCACTCCGCCGCCAGGTCCTGCGCGCGGTAGTTCACCCCGTGGTCCGCGCCCAGCGACCGCGCCAGCGCCACCCGGTCGTCCGCTCCCGCGCCCGCGATCACCGTCGCGCCCACCTGCTTCGCCGCCTGCACCAGCGCCGACCCGAGCGCCCCCGCGGCCCCCATCACCAGACACGTCTCGCCCGCCTGGAGCCCCACCCGCCGGATCTGCGCGTAGGCCACCGGGAAGTGGCGCACGATCACCGTCGCCTCCGGGAACGGCAGCCCGTCGGGGATGCGGTACAGGCCCCGCGCCGGCACCACCACGTACTCCGCGTAGCCGCCCCAGCGGTGTACGCCCAGCATCCGCGGCGTCGGGCAGCCGCGTCCAGCGCCGCTCAGGCACGCCGGGCACGTCCCGCACGGGACGGTCGAGCGCGCCCCCACCCGGTCGCCCACCCGCACCCCCTCCACCTCCGGCCCGACCTTGACCACCTCGCCGGTCGGGTCCACGCCCAGCACCAGCGG
>Ga0209810_1005646_pt1 | contig 11195 bp, 10 predicted proteins | sample Coa_R1_7_FD_187159 | JGI IMG/M metagenome (GOLD analysis project Ga0209810, IMG submission 187159) | Surface soil microbial communities from Centralia Pennsylvania, which are recovering from an underground coalmine fire - Coalmine... | ecosystem: Environmental > Terrestrial > Soil > Unclassified...
GGCCGGGTCGGCGAGGTTGACCCCGGCCGGGGCGAGGAGCCGCTGGGCGATCCAGTTGGCGGTCAGCCCGGGGCCGAGGGGGCCGAAGGCAGGCACGAGGCCGGGCGGGCCGAAGAACGCGGCCACGCCATATGGGCCGGCGCCAAAGGGGTACGTCAGCGGCGCGTAGCCAAAGGGCCCGTAGCCCGCAGGGCTGAACGCGTAGGACTGCTGGAGCGACGGGAGCGCCATGCGGGCCGCATAGAGTGTGCAGGGGTCGGGCTCCTCTGACTGGGCGTGGACTGCAGGGATGGCTCCTAGGAAGAACCCTGTAAGAGCAAGAACGCCTACTGCGAGACGCAACTCCCCCTCCTTCAACGATATGCTTCAGGCCATAGAGAGCTAGATCAGCCCCCGCTGCGGGGTACGCACGGGCGGGGAAGCCCCTGGTGCGTCGGTAGTAGTCCCCCAGAGCCCACGAGCATCACGCCCGTGGGAGGCGGCTGGGGAACGGGTTATAGGGGCGTCCGCCGCGCGCTCACGAGCCGCGGCTCGCGAGCGCCGGATCCTGGCTCGTGCGCGAGGCGGATCCGGAAGAGATGGTCGGCGTGGTCACCGTGGAAGCCGGCAGCATCATCCAGCTGACGACGAGCACAAGGAATGCCGCGAGTGCCACGAGGAGCGTGAGCAAGTCAACCACTGTGCACCTCCTACTGCAGTGGGAGTGGCTGCGGCCCGCCGCTACCCAGGCGTGTCCGCTCTGTGCAATCTCACCAGCGCAAGAGTTTACGCCGCGTGGGTACGTAGGGCATTGGACGGTTGTCACGAAGTTTGCCCCTCCGCTTTTGGGCACACTGGACGAAGCGCGCGAGCGTGGCCAGGCGCGGAGGGGGCAGGTGGTCATAGCGGGAGGTGGTTGTCGGCGACGGCCTTGTAGGCCAGGATGTAGGCGCCGGCGTTCCACGACTGGTAAGGCGCGCCACGCGGCGCCCCACTGGTGGCCTCGAGCCACTCGCGGAACTCCCACGCGCCCGCGGTACCCAGGCGGTTGGCCTCGGCGAGGCGCGCCAGCATGGCGCGGGCTTGCTCCCGCCGGCCAGCCTTCCACAGCGCCAGGACGTAGAACCCGCCGATAACTGGCCACACGCCGGCGTTGTGGTAGCAGTACGGCGGGTTACGCCACTGCGGCGCTTGATAGCGCTCCACGGCGGGCTGGAGCAGGCCCCAGCGGTTGTCCGCCGGCCTCTCGGGCTCCGGCCAGCACCGCACCGGATACGGGTGGGCGATGCGCGTCTCATCCAGGTAGTCGAGGATGGTCGCGGCCCGGCGGGCATCAGCCAGGTCGCAGAGGATGGCCAGCAAGTTGGCCCAGACGTCGCATTTGTCGACGAACTGCGCGTAGCGGACGTGCGAGAGGTAGAACCGCCGCCCCTGTGCTGCCGCGCGAAAGGCACGCCGCGCGGCGCGGTGCGGGAAGCGTGGCCGGGCCGTTGGCCCATACGCGACGTGCCGCAGAAGCTGGGTGTAGTCGGCGGTGCGGGACGGCCAGAACAGGAAGTTCAGCTTGAAGTGCAGGTCCGCCACATCGACGAGCGCGCCGCTGCCGCCGAGGCGGGCGTGGAGCGCGTTGGCCCCTCGTGCCGCCCAGTAGTACAGCACGTTCACGTACAGGACCTTCCCGCTCCGGTTCAGGGTGGAGTCCATCCAGTCGCCGCCGGCCGGCGAGTCGATGAGCCCGCACTGGTTGGCGTCCTGATAGCGGAGCCAGGTGAGCGCTTGCTGGAGCGCAGACCAGAGGGCCTCGATGAAGTCGAGGTCGCCGGTGGTCTGGTAGTAGTGCCAGGCGGCGATGAGGAACCAGGCGGTCGCATCGGTGCAGCCGGCTTCGCCCCAGTCCCAGTAGCCGCGCGCCGGCCAGTAGGCGTTCGGCAAGAGGCCCAGCGGCGCCTGGAGCCGGGCGAGCGTGGCGAGCGTCTGCCGGGCGGTCGCGAGGAGCGCGGGGCGCCCCGTGAGGTGGGCGCCTAGGGCGGCGATCGCCGCGTCGCGCGTCCAGATCGCCGCGTAGTGGGCGCGCGCCGACGAGGCGACGAAGCCCTCGGGCGTGGCGTTGCGCTCCAGCAGCGCAACGGCCCGGCGGTAGCCGGTCTCGATCAGAGTATCGGTCGCCATGGGGAGTCCTCACCACGCCGCAGCGCGCTGCTCGCTATAGTAAAGCCATGACGCCTGCCGGAGTAGCCACCGATCCGCGTGCCCCGCAGCGCGGCGGCCGCTTTCCGCCGGGGTTCGTTTGGGGAGCCGCCACAGCCGCGTATCAGATCGAGGGCGCGGTGCGGGAGGACGGCCGCGGCGAGTCGATCTGGGACCGCTTCAGCCACACGCCCGGGAAGACCGCTGGGGGCGCCACCGGCGACGTGGCCTGCGACCACTACCACCGCTGGCCCACCGACCTCGCGCTCCTGCGCCAGCTCGGCCTGAGCGCCTACCGCTTCTCGGTCGCCTGGCCGCGGGTACTGCCGGCGGGCCGGGGCCGCCCGAATGCTGCCGGCCTCGACTTCTATGAGCGCCTGGTCGACGCGCTCCTCGCCGCCGGCCTCACGCCCTGGATCACGCTCTATCACTGGGACCTCCCGCAGGCGCTCGAGGACGCGGGGGGCTGGCCGGCGCGCGCCACAGCCGAGGCCTTCGCCGCCTACGTGGACGTCGTCTCGCGCCGGCTGGGCGATCGCGTCTGCCACTGGATCACCCTGAACGAGCCCTGGTGTAGCGCCTTCCTCGGCTACTACCGCGCCGAGCACGCGCCGGGCCGGGCCTGCCTGGCGGACGCGCTGCAAGCGGCCCACACCCTCCTTCTCGCACATGGGCTAGCCGTCCAGGTGCTCCGCGCCAACTGCCCACGCGCGCTAGTGGGCATCGCCTTGAACTTGAGCCCGGCGTACCCGGCCAGCGCCCGCCCGGCCGATCAGGCGGCCGCGCAGCGCTGGGACGGCCACACTAATCGCTGGTTCCTTGACCCGCTCTACGGCCGCGGCTACCCGGCCGATCTCCTGGCGCTCTACGGGCCCTCTGCCCCCCGGGTGCGCGCCGCGGATTTCGACTGCATCGCGGTGCGAACTGACTTTCTTGGCATCAACTACTACACCCCGGCGTTCGTCCGTGATGCCCCGGAAGGGGCGCCGCTTCGGGTCGAGCACGTGCGTTTACCTCAGGGCGAGTACACCGCGAGCGGCTGGCTGGTGTACCCCCAGGGCTTGTACGACCTGCTGCAGCAGGTGCACCGGGCAGTAGGGCGGACAAGCCCTGCTGCCCCCGTAGGCGCGCTCTATCTCACAGAGAGCGGAGCGGCCTACGCGGATCCTCCGCCGCGCGCCGGCCGCGTGAGCGACCCCCAGCGGATCCGCTATCACGCAGTGCACCTGGCCAGCGCGCGGCGTGCCATCGCGCACGGTGTGCCCCTCCGGGGGTATTTTGTCTGGTCGCTGCTGGACAACTTCGAGTGGGCCCGTGGCTATACGCTCCGCTTCGGCCTGGTCTATGTCGATTACGCGACGCAGCAGCGCGTCATCAAAGACAGTGGCTGGTGGTATCGGCGCGTGAGCGTGCGGAACGCGCTCATCCCACCTACGGCGCACGCCGGCACCGCCCGATCCCTGTAACCCTCTCCCGACCGCTCCCCGGCAGGGGGCACACGGCGCCGCGCCCTCCTCGCTCTATCGCGCGCAGGCTCCCCCCGGCGCTGGCCTGGGTAGCCAGCGCCGGTCGCCTTGCAGGCGCGCACGGTTCCCTGTACCCTGTGCCGGTGCGAGCGTGGCGCCGGCCCGGTGGGTAGCGCCGGCGATCCGCCGGGGCGATAAGACCTCGGCCTGGTGGCGGGAGAGGAGTGCGCGCATGCCTATTTATGCGCACGGCGAGTTCATAGCGGTGCCGACGCGCCCGGGCATCCGGGCCCGGCCGCTGGTCGGGCCGGAGCACGGTGTGACTTCCTTCTTCGTTCAGGAGAGCTGGCTGGAGCAAGGAGCCTACATTCCCCTTCACACCCACCCTGTGGACGAGGCGCTGGTAGTGACGGATGGGTGCCTGACGGTCGAGGTGGGCGCCGAGACGCACCTCGCGCCGGCGGGCAGCACCGTCGTGATCCCACCCGGCGCGCCGCACCGGCTGGTCAACCACGGCCCGGCGCCCGTCCGCATGCTGGCGGCGGCGCCGTGGAACCACGCGACCTTCTACCGAGAGGGTAGCGTGTATCTCGAAGGCGAGCCCCGCCAGTGAGCCGGTGTCTGCCGCCGGCGGGGCTCTTGCTCGCGGAACGCCGCGGCAGCTATCGGCGGGCTGCCGCCTCCGGGCCTTTGGCGGCCAGCGGTCGACCGCCGCGCGCCGCCGGCGAGGCGTCCCTAAACGAGGCGTTCGTAGCGCGGCTGTGGCGAGCGCAGCGCTTTGCCCGCGCTGCCTTGCGCACGGTCGAGGGCTTCCCGCTCGAAGTGGTCTACCCTGGGCGCCGGCGTGGCGAGCGGGGCCCCGACTTCCAGGATGCCCTGCTCGTTTTCGCTGCCACCGAGCTACGCCGCGGCGGCGTAGAAGTCCACCTGCGCTCCTCCGACTGGGTGCGTCACGGCCACCACCACGATCCCGCTTACAACACGACGCTGCTGCACGTGGTGCTCTGGCACGATGTCCGGGAGCCGCTCCGCCGGCAGGATGGCGCGCTCCTCCCCACCTTGGCGCTCGCCGGCTATCTCGAGGATGCGCCGGCGGTGCTGGCGGCCACCCTCCCCGCCGATCCGGGGGAGTGGCCGCTGACCGAGCGGGGCGCGTGCGGGCCCGACGCCGCCAGCGTGGGGCAGCGCCTCGAGGCGGCAGGCCTGGCGCGGTTCGCGGCTTGGCGCGCCCGCTACGAGAGTGAGCTCACGGTGCAGAGCAGCGCCGCGGCGCTGCTCTGCACCGGCCTCATCGAGGCGACCGGCTTTGGCGCCAACCGCGAGCCCGCCCGTGTGTTGGCGGCCACCCTGCCGTATCCCACCCTCCGCGCCGCCGCGGCGGCGGGAGACACGGTGCTGGAGGCGCTCCTCCTGGGTGCAGCGGGGCTCTTGCCCTCGCAGCGGGGCTTGCCGCCCGACAGCCCCGCGGTCGCCGCGCTCGAGGCCGCCTGGCGGCAGTGGCGCGGCAATGCGCCGCCGCCGCTCACCGCCCGGCACTGGCGCTTTCACGGGGTGCGACCAGCCAGCTATCCCCCGCGGCGGCTGGCGGGTCTGGCCCGGCTCCTAGCGCGGCAGCCGCCCGAGCGCTTGCTCGCCGCGGCGGCCCAGGCGCTCCGCACGCGCGCGCCCCGGCCGGCGGCGCGCGCGCTCGCCGAGCTATTGGTCGTCCGCGCCGAGGAGGGCTACTGGCGCGATCACTGGGACTTTGGGCGCGCTAGCGCCAGGCCCCTGCCCGCGCTCCTGGGCCCCGAGCGCGCAGCGGAGATGGTCGTGAACGTGCTGCTGCCGCTGCTCGCAGCCTGGGGGGAGGCGCTGGGCGATGCAGCGCTGACCGCTGCGGCGGTGACCTGCTACCAGCAGCATCCGCCGACCGGCGACAACGAGCGCTTGCGCCACATGCGGCGGCAGGTCCTCGGAGGCGCGAGCCGGGCGGTGATCGCTACGGCCTGCCGCCAGCAGGGCCTGCTCCACATCTACCAGCAGACCTGTGGCTGGCGCCGCTGCGAGGGGTGTGTCATCGGCCCGCCGGCTGCGGGGCGGGGCTGACGCAAACCGGCCGGCTTTATGCTATACTCACCTGTGCGCGCCGGCAGCCGGCCGGAGCGTGAGTAGTGTTGCCGACAGAAGCCGCTCCTCAGAGCGGCCCATAGAGGCGCTCACAGCACCATTTTCTGGGCTTGGCTAACACCCCGCAGCGTTGGGGAATAGCGCTGCGCCGCGCTTGCGCGGGGCCACCTGGGGGTGGTGCTTTGTCGTGGGGAGCACGATGACGCACAGCCCTACTAGTCCCCGGCACCACGCCTGGCACTCCCGGACGAGGGCGTTGGCGGATTCGCTCCAAGGCTTTCATCCTGCGAGCGCTGGCCCGCAGGGGCTGGGGAGAATTGGCGGTGGCTTGGCCGATCCCTGACGTTCGCACGGCTTGCCGGTTCGCTGGCCCTAGGATCCTCTCGCAACTCCTCAGCCTGTCCTTCGCACCAGGCGGTCTTCTCCTCCACCGCCCAGCTGGCCTGACCCGGACTATGCCGCTCGGTCTCAGGGGACCTCGCAGTGGTCTGTGGGGGGTGGCGCGGCTCGGTGGCCCCAGCGGGCCTGTAGCGGCGCAGCGCCGCGGTCGGGTAACGGAGGAGGTGAGCATGCAGTCGACGGCGCCGCGCGGCGCCGACTGCCGCCCGTCGGCGGCGATTCTCGGGTGGAGGTAAGCGCGGTGAAGAGCGTGGGGCGGCACCTAGTGCTGGAGCTCTGGGGCTGCAAGAACCTGAACTCGCCGGCTGCGGTCGAGCAGGCGTTACGCGAGATGGTCGCGGCCTGCGACGTGACGCTGCTCGACTTACGGGTCTATCCCTTCCAGCCGATGGGAGTGACCGGGATAGCCGTGGTGGCGGAGTCGCATATCAACATCCACACCTGGCCGGAGTTCGGTTACGCTGCCGTCGACATCTTTACCTGCGGCCCCCGGAAGGATCCCGCAGCAGCCATTCCGGTGCTGCGCGAGTTCTTCGCGCCGGGCCGCATCGAGACGATGGAGATGACGCGCGGTATCCTCCTCGACGAGGCGGTGGACGAAGCGGTAGGCGCCCGCACGGGCGAGTAAGCCGTCCCGGCGCCGTGGGGCTGGTCCGGCGCGCTCCGGTGGGGCGGGGGATGGGCGGTCCTCCGGGGCCGGGCCGGCCGGTGGCCGGCGTGTGCTCGTGCGCTCCACTATACCTCGAGGAAGATGGGTGCGTCGTCGGTGATGACACGTGTCCAGGCGGTGTAGGCACGCCGCAGCTGGCGCGGTAGGCAGAAGAGCGCTTGATGCGTGATCCCGTCGTAGAAGCGCAGCTCGTGGAGTCCCGCCGCCGCCAGTCGCTGGTCGATAAAGGCCGGGTCGAGCCGGTCGGCGGCGATGGTCTGCGACGCCACGAGGAAGCCCCAGCTCTCCTGAAAGGAGGGCACGTGGGCCCGGTAAGGGGCCACGTGGGGGAAGACCTGGCGGACCGTGTGCACCACGGCCAGGTGGGGGTCCCAGGTGCCGATATCGGTGCTCTCGGCCTGCACCGCCAGCACCCCCTGGGGGCGCAACCGCGCGGCGGCCAGTTCGTAGAACTCACGCGTGAACAGGCGGTAAGAGGGGCCGCCGGCCAGCGGGTCGGTGATGTCCACGATGATGGCATCGAACTGGTCCGCGGAGTCGGCGAGTACCTGCCGCGCGTCGGCGTGTACCAGCTCGAGGCGCGGGTCGTCGAAGGCCCCTTGGTGCCAGGTGGGCAGGTGGGTCCGGCAGGCCTGTACGGCCGCGGCATCGATGTCGACCATGACCACGCGCTCCACGGTCCGGTAGCGCAGTACCTCGCGCAGCGTCGCGCCCTCGCCGCCCCCGGCGATGAACACCGTGCGCGGTGCCTCGACGAGGATGAGCGCCGGATGGACGAGCGCCTCGTGGTAGATGAACTCGTCGAGCTCGGCGGACTGGATCTTGTGGTCGAGGAAGACGAGCGCCCATAGGTAACGGTATCGACGATCTCGAGCAGCTGGTAGTCGGTTCGCTGCTGTAGGACCACCCGGGCTACCTCACGGATGATCCGTTCACCGCGCCGGTTGACGAAGGAGTACCAGAGGGTCATCGCGTTCTCTCCTGGGTGGATCGTTGCTGCAGTGCGGGTAAGCAGCGTGGGCCACGATGGCGCACCGGTTATAGCACAGCGCGCGCTCTGGTGTCCTGGCCCGGCCGGCAGCCTGCACTGCCCCGCGGGCCGCGTGCCCGCCGACCCACCGGCCGTCCATACCTGCGATGGGAGGGTGACAAGGTCAGCATGCGCTTTAGCCGACGGATCGTTGAACTGAGCCGGATGCTTGATACCCCGGTCCTCCTGCTGGACCGGGCATCGCTGCGGCGCGCCTATGCCCGCATGCGGGCGGCCTTGCCCGAGGCGGACTGCTACTACGCGGTGAAGGCTAATCCCCACATCGAGGTGCTCCGGACGCTCGCAGGGCTGGGAGCGGGCTTTGAAGTCTCGTCTGTGGCCGAGCTCCGCGCCGTTTTGGAGCTGGGGGTGGCGCCCACGCGCATCATCTCGAGCAACCCCGTCAAGACGATCCCCTTCATCCAGGCGGCCTATCAAGCGGGGATCGACCGGTTCGCGGTGGATTCGCGCGCCGAGCTCGTGAAGCTGGCCCACCACGCGCCAGGCAGCCGCGTGTACGTTCGGCTGACCGTCGACAACTCCGGCAGCGAGTGGCCGCTATCCAAGAAGTACGGTGCCAGCGCGGCCGAGGCGGTGCAGCTCCTGCGGGAGGCGCAGGCCTTCGGGTTGCGGCCCTATGGGCTCACCTTCCACGTAGGCTCGCAGTGCCTCGACAAGGAGAGCTGGGCCAGTGCGCTCCTGCTCTGCCACGAGATCTGGCGCGAACTGGCGGCCGAAGGCATCTCGCTCCGGATGCTCAGCCTCGGCGGCGGGTTTCCGGTGCGCCATACCCGGCCGGTGCCCTCGCTCGAGGAGATCGGTCGTGAGACGAGCCGGGTCCTTCGCAGCCTGTTTCCCCTCGCCCAGATGGAGTTCACGGTCGAGCCGGGGCGGGCGCTGGTGGGCGAGGCCGGGGTGCTAGTGGCGAGCGTGATCGGGCAGGCGACCCGGGGCAACGAGCGCTGGCTATACCTCGACGCCGGCGTGTTCAACGCGCTGCTGGAGTCGATCCAGGGCTTCCGCTACCAGCTCCGCACGGAGCGGAGCGGTCCCCCGCGCCGCTACGTGCTGGCCGGGCCGAGCTGCGACAGCGTGGACACCATCGCTCAGGACGTCCTGCTGCCCGAGCTCAGCGTGGGCGATCGCGTCTACTTCCTAAACGCAGGGGCGTACACGCTCTCCTATGCCTCGGCGTTCAACGGCTTCGAGCCGCCGCGCGTGTACGCGTTCGACGAGGCGGCGCTCCACCAGGAGGCGCGGCCGGCGCCGCAGCCGTCGATCGCCGCCGGCTACTGAGCTGCCGCTGGAGCCCCGGCCTCGTGCCGCGGGCGGCTCCCTGCCCGCGCAGGTCAGGAGGCCAGCAGGTCCACGAGGCTCACGAAGCCATAGCCCTGCTCGCGCAGCCCGGCGATGAGCGCGGGTAGGGCCGGGCCGTCCTGCGACTCGATGCCCACGTGCATGAGGATGATGGCGCCCGGCTCCGCCAGCCGCAGGCAGCGCGCGACGATCTCGCCGGCCGGAATGCGCCGCCAGCCGAAGGAGTCCACCGTCCACATCACGTTGTAGAGGTAGCCGGCGCTGAAGGTGGCCTCGAGCGTCGCGTCGTCGTAGTCCCCGTAGGGCGGGCGGAAGAACGGCCGCGGGCTCTGGCCCGTCAGCTCGAGGAACAGCGCCTCCGTGCGCTCGAGCTGGGCGCGGATCTGGGCAGGCGACTGGCGCCCGCGGCGATCCGACCGGCCGGTGAAGGAGCGGTGGTCCCAAGTATGGTTGATGAGCTGGTGGCCCTCGGCCACCATGCGCTGGAGCAGGTCCGGGTTCGCCTCGGCCCACCGGCCGGTCACGCCGAAGCTGGCCGGGACGCCCTCGGCCGCCAGGGTGTTCAGGATGGCCTCGGCGTAGCCCCGATCGGCGCCGGCGTCGAAGCTGAGGTGGACGACCCGCGCCGTGGGCGCGCCCCGCGTGATCGTCAGCGAGCGCGGCCCGGGCACCTCGGGGAGCTGGGCCGCTGCAGGGACGGCTCCGCCCCAGGCGAGCAGGAGACTGAGCAGTACGGTCCAGCCGCTGCGCCGCACCTCCAGCCCTCCCTCTGTGCGTTGCCAAGCCCCGGTATAGCAGGTGCGGGCGCGGCGGCTCCAGCGTTCGCCTCCCTGCGGCTGGCGCCGTCCACCACCGGCGCGCGCTCGCCCGCCGAGGCCGCGCTATGATGTACCCAGGGCGGCCGATACCGGGCCCAGCTTCGCTAGGAGGTCGGGGATGTGGCGCGTGATCGGGCTAGTTAGCCTCCTCCTGGCCGGGGTAGCATGCGCCGCGCCGGCCGCGCCCCCGCCGAGCGCGGCTCCCGCGGCGGTACCCACGCCTTCCGCAGTGCCGCGCGAGCGCGTGACCGTGCTGTACCCCAACCAGGGGGCCAACCAGACCGCAACCTGGCTCGCGCAGGAGGCCGGCCTGTACGCCAAGCACGGCCTCGAGGTAGACCTGCAGTTCCTCGAGGGCAGCCCCAGCGTCATGCAGGCCATGGCGGCCGGCAACGCGCAGTTCGCGGTGGTGGGTACGACGGCGTCGATCAGTGCCGGCCTGCGCGGCCTAGACGTCGTGCTCATCGCAACGGCCCAGCCAGGCCTCATCTACACGCTGTGGACCAACGGCATCACCCGGGTGCAGGATCTGCCGGGCAAGCGCATCGCCACGGGACGCATCAACACCGATCCCGACTTCGCCCTGCGGCTGCTGCTCGACCGCCTGAACCTGCGCTACAACGAAGACGTGACGGTCGTCCACGTCGACGCGGGCGGGGAGGTGGCGCGCATCGCGGCCGTCCAGGCCGGCGGGGCCGACGCGCTGATGCTCACCGCCGGGTATGGCCCCCGTGTGCGTCAGTTGGGGTACATCCCGCTGATCGATCTCACTGCTGAGCGGATCCCCTACGAGGCGGCCACGGTGGTCACCACCCGCACCTTCGCCGCGAGCAAGCCGCACGCGGTCCGGGGCTTCGTGCAGGCGTTCATCGAGGCAATCGCGCTAGCGAAGCGCGAGCGGCCTCTGGTGCTCGAGCTGTACCGGAAGTATGCCCGGCTGGATGATCCCGAGATCGCTGCTGAGTGGTACGAGGCGTACGTGGAGCGCGTGTTCCCCGACGCGCCCTTCGTCTCGGAAGCGGGGATCCAAACGGTGCTCGACCTATTGGCGCGCACCGAGCCTCAGCTAGCCAACGTGCGCCCTGCGGACTACATCGACAATCGCTACGTCGAGGAGGTCTGCGGGCCGCCCACCCCCGCCCGCACCTGTGCGGGAGCGCGCTGAGCGCGGTGCAGCGCCCGCCACCTGCCTCCGGCCGGGCGGGGGCGTGCTATGCTGAAGC
>Ga0209810_1005649_pt1 | contig 11192 bp, 8 predicted proteins | sample Coa_R1_7_FD_187159 | JGI IMG/M metagenome (GOLD analysis project Ga0209810, IMG submission 187159) | Surface soil microbial communities from Centralia Pennsylvania, which are recovering from an underground coalmine fire - Coalmine... | ecosystem: Environmental > Terrestrial > Soil > Unclassified ...
GACGAGGTGCGGGCGCAACCCCAGGAGCACGCGATCCTTGCGGCTGGCCGGCTCCGATTCGGCGGCGTTGACGAGCACGACCGGGCGGCCGGCTCCCGCCGCCACCGCCCACCACTTGGCGCCGGCGGGGTAGGCGCCGCCGCCGCGGCCCCGCAGCCCGCTCGCCGCGACCAGCTCGATCAGCTCGCCCGGCGCATGGGCCCAGGCCTCCGGCGCGTACCCGCCGCGCTGGACGTAGTCCGCGAACGACTCGGGTTGCTGACTGTGGCCGCCGAGCAGTCGCGTCGCCCCGGCGGGCGTCGGTTGCCACGGATGGAGTGCTTCGTTCATTGACGCGGTCATCGTCTCCGCGTCGCTGAGGGGCGCGATCATGTGCTCCGTTGTCCTCGTCCCGGTGATTGCTCTCGGTCGTCGGTCACTGGTCGCGGGCGTCCTCGCCGCCCTGCCGGTTCTCGTGCAGGTAGGCGACCGCGATCTGCGAGAAGCGGGCGTGGAGGTCGAGGAGCTGGTCCGGCGTCAGGCGTAGGATCTGGGGACCCCGCTCCGGGTCGTGGCCTTCGAGCCGGACCTGCTCGAGCACGGTGCGCCCATTCTGCAGGCGCGTGACCGGTCGTACCTCGGCCATCTTGATCTTGCTTCTGTTTCGTCGTTGCATGCCGCACCTCTCTCATCATCATGAGGGAATGAACGCCGCGGCGTCCTTCGCCGGCGCCGCGGCGACAACTGCCGGCCGACCTACCGCTCATGGGCGCCGGCCAGGGTTGAGACGCGGCGCGTGGCGGCGTGGCCCATCCGCGGCGCGGTCGGGCGCCGGACCACCGAGGTCCCGCCCCAGGCCACGGCAGCCACGATCCACGGCCACGCCACGGCCGCGAAGAGCGTCGCGGCGCCGCCGCCGGAGGCCGCCCAAACGGTGACGCTCGCCATCGTCAAGGCGGTCGCCGCGATCGAGCCGAGGAGGGCGCACGCGCCCCGCATCGGGGTCTCGGCGGTTTCGAACGATTCCTTCGTCGTGTGCTGCATGGTTCCACCACCCTTTCGTGTGGTTGGCCGCCGACTCGGCGGTGTCGCGCTGCCAGGCCCTCGCTGCCTGACGCCGCCACGATAGGGGGTGGGGTGTATGGTCGCCGTATGGACGGGCAGGTCTTGCCGCGCGGCGGAGACGGCATCCTTCTCCCGACACGTGCGGCTTTAGGCCCGGCGATCGGGACCATACGCGGACCATATGCGCCGCTTCTTATCGTGGCGGCGTCCGGGGTGATCGAACTCCGGACCGACCGTCAGAGCCCCGGCGGTCCGGCAGTCCAAGCGGGGCAGGGCCGCCGGGGTTCGGATATCGGCAAAGGAGTTCGCGTGAAAACGCATTCGATCCGAGCCGTGACGGCGCCGCGCCGCGCGCTCCTCCTCGGCGCAGGGGTGGCGTTGGCGATGTTTGCGGCCGCCGCCGTCCTGATCGGCCCGACCTTCGCGCAGTCGGCGACGCCAAGCGCGACCACGTCGGGGACACCCACCACGCAATCCGGGACGAGCACCCAGACCACCCAGGGCACGGCCCAATCGCGCTACCAGGACTTCGTGAGCAAGCTCGCCAAGAATCTCGGCATTAGCGACACGACCAAGGTGGACGCCGCCATCAAGACCACCCTCAAGCAGGTGGTGGACGAGCAGTTGGCGGCAGGCCACATCAGCGCCGACGAGGCCAACCGCCTCAAGCAGGCGATTGATGCCGGCCAGGTCCCGTTCGGGCTCGGGTTCGGCCCCGGCGGTATCCGCGCTCGCGCCGGGCCGCGCGGCGGCGACTGGCAGGGGCCGCCGTCGGCTCCCGCCAGCGGCCAACAGCCAGGAACGGCGGCGCCGACCGCACCGGTGACCGGGACGCCGACGGTGTAGACCGCACTCCGCTCATTCCGGTCCTCCTCTCTCCCTTTCCCCCGGCCGGCGCGCCTCTCGCAGGCGCGCCGGCCGCTTTCCGTCGGGGGGCGGGCCCCGGTCCGGGCCGCGTGGGCATACGGAGACCATACGCCGCCCCCCTATCGTGGCCCTGTCTCCTGGGGGGGACAGGCCGCGGAGCGCCCCGGTCTTGGACACAACGCAGACACAACCGTGAGGTGAGCCGATGCATGTCGAACTCGACGCTTTGAATCCCGTGCGGGAGCGCCCGCGACGGCTGAGAGACGCGCTCGGCCGGGCCGGCACGCGCGCCGCCTGGCTGACCTGGCCGCACGCCGCGCTGGCCGCGATCGCCGGCCTCTCGCTCGTCCTCGGGCTCTTCCGCCTCGGGCGCGTGGGCTACGCCAACTCCTATTACGCGGCGGCCGTGCGCAGCATGCTCGACGACTGGCACGCCTTCTTCTTCGCCTCGCTCGATCGGGCCGGGTTTGTGACCGTCGACAAGCCGCCGCTCGGGTTGTGGATCCAGACCGCCTTTGCCGCGATCCTCGGCTTCCACGGCTGGAGCATCTTGCTCCCGGAGGTGCTGGCGACGACCGGCTCGGTCTTGGTCGTCTACGCGCTCGTGCGCCGCGCCTTTGGCCAAACGGCGGGGCTGATCGCGGCGCTGGCGCTGGCCGTCGCCCCGATCAACGTCGCCGTCGCCCGCAACAACACGGCCGACAGCCTGCTCGTTTTCACGCTGCTGCTGGCCGCCTACGCCGTCACGCGCGCCGCGGAGCGGGGCAGCCTGCGCTGGCTCCTCGCCGGCATGGCGCTGGTCGGCCTCGGCTTCAACATCAAGATGCTGCAGGCGTATCTCGTCCTGCCCGCGCTGGTGCTGGTCTACCTGCTCGGCGCGGCCGCCCCGCTGCGGCGTCGCCTAGGCCACCTCGCCCTCGGGGGCGTCGCGCTCCTGGTCGTCTCGTTCTCCTGGGCGACGGTCGTCGCCCTGACGCCGGCCGCCGACCGCCCGTACGTCGGATCGAGCAGCAACAACAGCATCTTCAACCTGATCTTCGGCTACAACGGGCTCAACCGCCTCCTGCCCCGAGGCTGGTCCATCTTCGGTATCACCAATGGGTCAACTGGAGTGAGCGGCGCCTTCGGTGGCGGTGGCGTCGGCGGGGTCAGCGAGAACGGGCCGCAGGGGCTGTTCCGCCTCCTCGACACCCAGCTCGGCGGCCAGATCGGCTGGCTCCTGCCGCTGGCGGTGATCGGGCTGGTCGTGGCCTGGGGTTGGCCGCTGGCGCTGCGCCGGCCGCTCGACGCCTCCCGTCGCGGGCTGGTGCTCTGGGGCGGCTGGCTCGTGACCCAGGTCGGCTTCTTCAGTGTCGCCGGCTTCTACCACCGCTACTACCTCTCGATGCTCTCGCCCGCGATCGCCGCCCTCGTCGGCGCCGGGGTGGTCGCGCTCTGGCGCCTCTACCGCGCCGGCGGCTGGCGGACGTGGTTGCTGCCGGCCGCGCTGGTCGTCTGCGCCGCCAGCGAGATCCGAATCCTGCGCGACTACCCGACCTGGCGCGATCGCCTGGCGCCGGCCATCGTGGTGCTGACCGCGCTGGCCGTCGTCGGGCTGCTCGCGGCGCGGCTGCGTCGCGTCGCGCGCTGGCACACACCCTGGCTGGCGCGCGAGTTGGTGGCGGTGGGCTTCGTCGCGCTGCTCCTTGCGCCGAGCGCGTGGGCCGGGATCACCGTCGCCAGCGGCAACACCGGCGGCCTGCCGTCGGCCGGGCCGACCGCGGCCGGCGGAGGTGGACCCTTCGGCGGCGGGAACCGGCGCTTCGCGTTTGCCGGGGCGCCGCCCGCAGGCGCGGGACAAGGCGCGCCGGGCGGCGGCCCGGGCGGGGGCGATATCAGCAACGGCTTGCTCGCCTACCTCACCGCGCACCAGGGCAGCGCGACCTACCTTGTCGCCGTCCGCGGCGCCAGCGAGGCAGAGCCGATCATCCTCGAGACCAACAAAGCGGTGATGGCGATGGGCGGCTTCTCCGGCAACGACCCGATCCTGACCGTCGCAAGCTTCAAGCAGCTCGTCGCCGAGGGGAAGGTCCGCTTCGTCCTGTTGAACGGCTTCGGCGGAGGCTTCAACGGTGGCGGCGCCCCGCCGACCGGATTCGGGTCGAGCGGGCAGTCAGCCTCCGGCCAAGGCGGCGCCGGGGCCTTCCCGGGTGGCGGCGGATCGTCGGGAGCCGTCGATCAGTGGATCGCTCAGACGTGCAAGGTCGTCCCGGCCTCGGCCTACGAGAGCGGCACGAACAGCACCGGCAACGGGTTTGGTGGCGGCCAGGGGCAGACGCTCTACGACTGCCAGGGCACCGCGACGAAGTAGGCAGCCGGGAGACCCGGTCGGGGGAAGGGCTGATGCCCTCCACGGCAACGGCCCTTCCCAGGACGTGAGCAGGAATCATCGCCATGGTCGCGCATAAGACGCTGGTCAACCGTCCCGCTGCCGCCACCCGACGTGGCGGCACCTTCAAGCGACTCGTACCCCTCCTTGTCGTCGCCGCGATCGGGGTCGGGCTCTTCCGGCAGGGTCAAGGGCTGGATTGGCGCGGTACCCTCCACCAACTCGGGCAGGCCAGTCTCGCCCTCGTCTTCCTCGCGCTCGGCGTCTTCTACGCGGGTTTCCTGCTCCGCTGCCTCCGCTGGTGCGTGCTTCTTGCCAACGCCGGCATCGCGCGGGCGCGCGCCGGCTCGATGCCGTCCTACGCGGGGTTGGTCGGCATCATGTACCGTGCTTGGTTCGTCAACACCGTCACAGTCGCCCAGGCCGGGGATGCCTACCGCGGCTTCCTCCTGAAGCGCCGCGCCGGTGCCCCGTTGCCTGCGACCGTCGGCACCATCGTGGTCGAGCGCCTCGTTGACGTCAGCGTGCTCGCAGCGCTGCTGCCCCCGGCGATCGTTCTGGCGTTCGATCGCCACCTGCCGGCGGATATCCGGTGGATCCTCATCGCCGCTGCGGTCGTCTCGCTCGCCGGCTCGTTGGCGCTCGTCGCCCTGCGTCGCGTCGAGCCGTTCGCGGCGCACCGCCTGCCGGCGCGCGTCGCAGCCCCGATTTGCCACTTCAGCCGGGCGACCGTCGCCTCGCTGCGGCGGATTCCGTTGCTGATCGTCCTCTCGGCGGGGGGCTGGCTGGGGGAGTGCTTGATGCTCGCCCTGGTTGCCCGCGCCCTCGGCGTCCCGCTGGCGCCGGCGCAGGCGGCGACGGTGGCGCTGATCACGGCGCTGCTGACGATCCTTCCCGTGACCCCGGGCGGGCTCGGCGTGGCCGACGTGGGCATGCTCCTCCTGCTGGGCTACTTCGGCGTCGCGGCGCCCTCCGCGGCAGCCATCACCCTGCTGACGCGGGCGATCAGCGTGGGCAGCGTGGTCGCCGGCGGCGGTCTGCTTTGCCTCATCAGTTGTTGGAACGAACGGCGGGCACCCCGCCTCATCCTCGAAGGGAGTCGCGTCATGGAACTGACGCAGTCGGCGGGACCGCTCGCTGCGCGCGTGCGCGTGGACGTCGTCGTCCCGGTCTACAACGAAGCGGCGGCGTTGCCGCGGAGCATCCCCACCCTCTGCGGGTACCTGGCGGCGCACTGCCCGCTCGATTGGCGGGTCGTCATCGCCGACAACGCCTCCACGGATCGCACGCTGGCGATCGCGCGGGCGTTGGCGGCGGCCGAACCGCATGTCGCGGTGCTCCACCTCGACCAGAAGGGTCGCGGCCGCGCCCTGCGCGCCGCCTGGCTCGCCTCGCAGGCGGACGTCGTCGCCTACATGGACGTGGACCTCTCGACAGACCTACGCGCGTTCCTGCCGCTGGTGAAGCCGTTGGTCGCGGGCGACGCCGACGTCGCTGTCGGCTCGCGGCTGCGTACCGGCGCAGTCGTGACTCGGCAGTGGAAGCGGGAGCTCCTCTCGCGCGGCTACAACCGGCTGATCAGGCTCCTCTTCCGCAACCGCTTCTCCGACGCCCAGTGCGGCTTCAAGGCGCTGACGCGCGAGGCGGCGCGGGCGCTGCTGCCGCTGGTCGAGGACCAGGCCTGGTTCTTCGACACCGAGCTGTTGCTCCTGGCCGAAGCGCGCGGTCTGCGCGTCCACGAGGTGCCGGTGGCGTGGGTCGAGGACCGCGACAGCCGCGTCAACCTCACCGCCACCGTCGCCGAAGACCTGCGCGGGCTCTGGCGGCTTCGGCGCCGTTTGCGGGGACGGTCGTGCCAGCCGATTCCGGCGGCGAGCGGGGCCGGCGTGCGCGGCTCCTAGATACGGGCTGCGGCTTGCCGACGCGCACTCGAGGGCGTCCCCCCTACGCAAGCCGCTGGCGGTGTGCACGCCGGGTTGCTTGAACTCCGCCGGCGGGATGAAGACCGGGAGCGCGGCGTCGCGCGTGGCGAGGCGAGAGCGGCTTTGGCTTGACCGATCCGAATAATCCTTCGCGTGGGTCAATGCGCCCGCGGCTGTTCACGCCGTGATATATAGAGCGCCATGAGCGCACCCGGCACCACGCTGCCCTTGCCGCCCGCGGAGGAGCCGATTGGGCCCGCGCACGACGCGGAGCTGCTGGCGGCCGGCTCCGGCGCCGAGCTGATCGCCCTCTTGCAGGATGGGGTCTACGAGCTCGACCGCGAGTTTCGCTACGTGCGCGTCAACGCGGCGGGGGCCAAACTGGCGCAAAAGGCCGCGCAGGAGATGGTTGGCAAGCGGGTCCAGGATCTCTTCCCCGACGCGCAGTCGCTGCCGCTCCACGAGGCCGCCCAGCGCGTCATGCACACGCGCCGGGCGGAGCGGATCGAGACGTTCTTCCCGCGCTTCTATCGCTGGTACGCCAACACGGTCTACCCGACCGCCGGCGGCGTCGCCATCTTTGCCCGTGACATCACCGAGCAGAAGGCGCTCGAACAGAACCTCGTCTTCCTGGCCAAGGCAAGCAAGGTCCTCGCTTCCTCGCTCGACTACGGAAAAACGCTCCGTAACGTCGCCAAACTCGCCGTGCCCCATTTCGCGGACTGGTGCACGGTGGATCTGCTGACCGGTCCGACGCGGGTGGAGCTCCTTGCCATGGCCCACGTCGATCCGAAGAAGGTGAAGTGGGGGCGGGCGCTGCGCCGCGCCAACCCCGTTAACCTGAACGACCTGGATGGGCTGCCACGCGTGCTGCGGACGGGCAAGCCGGAGTTCTACCCCCTGATCACTGACGATCTCTTGGTCGCGATGGCCAAGAACGAGCGCGATCTGGACTTGGCGCGCAGCGTCGGCTTCAGCTCGGTGATGATCGTCCCGCTCGTCGTTGAGCGGCGGACAATCGGTGCCATCACGTTCGTGGCGGCCGAATCCGGACGCCACTATACGAAGGCCGACCTCGCGATGGCGGAGGAGCTGGCCAGCCGTGTCGCGCTGGCGATCGCCAACGCCCGCCTCTTCCAGGCCTCCCAGCGCGCGGTCGCCCTGCGCGACGACTTCATCTCGATCGCCTCGCACGAGCTGAAGACGCCGGTGACCAGCCTCAAGGTCTACGCCGAGCTGCTCCTCCGGCAAGCGGCGCAAGCGGGCGACGCGCGTACGGGCGATCAACTCCGGAAGATGAATCGCCAGATAGGCAAGCTCGGGCAATTGATCGAAGACCTGCTCGATGTCTCGAAGATCGAAGCCGGAAAGCTGGAGCTGCGGCACGAGGCGCTCAATCTGAACGCGCTCGTTGCCGCGATCGTGGACGATATCCAAGCGACGGCGGAGAACCACGCGATCGCGATCGAAGGGGCGATCCAGGGGCGGGTCGTCGGCGACAGCGACCGGCTCGGTCAGGTCGTCGCCAATCTCCTGACGAACGCCATCAAGTACTCGCCGCAGGCGAAGCGCGTCGTGGTCCGGCTCGCCGATACGCCGGCCGGCGCCTCAATCCAGGTCGAAGATTTCGGCATCGGGATCGGCGCCGAGCATCTCGACAAAATCTTTGACCGCTTCTACCGCGTAAGTAGCGCGGAAGGCAAAACCTTCCCCGGCTTGGGCATCGGGCTCTCGATTTGCCGCGACATTGTCGAGCGACACGGCGGCCGCCTGACGGTCGAGAGCGTCAGGGGGCAGGGTTCGATCTTCACGATGACGCTGCCGTATCATTCGCCAGGATAATGGATCGCGCGGCCCCGGGAGTGGATCAACTTGCAGCGAGACAACTACATTCTTGTCATTGACGACGACCCCGATATCCTGGACGCGATTCGTCTCCTGCTGGAGGACGAAGGCTACGCCGTCAAAACATCCGACAAAGGGGAGTACGCCGAGTCATTGCACGACGAGAACGGCGGCCTGCCCGACTTGATCATCCTCGACATCCTTCTCTCTGGCAAGGATGGCCGCACGATCTGCCGCAAGCTCAAGGCGCGCGCCGACACGCGGCACATCCCGATCATCCTCCTCTCGGCCCACCCGGACGCGGCCCGCTCCGCCGCGGAGGTCGGAGCCGACGCCTACCTCGCCAAGCCGTTCCACATTGACGACCTTCTCGCGGAAGTCGCGCGGCAGCTCGCCGTGCCGCCGGCCGCGTCGTCTCCAGAGGAAGGGACCGTGTAGGGACACCGGCTTGCCGTGCCCCATAGGCATCAACTTAAGGAAACGCCGCGGATTGGTGCGGCAAACGGGCGGTTGCGGCCGCCGGGCGCGGCGCGTGGGCGGCCCGGCGGCCGGCCTTCGGGCCGCCTCTGCCCCCGTCACCACCGGCCGCACCCCCGAAAAACGCCCGTCAATCCGTCCCATTTCCTTAAGTTGATGCGTATGGGACACCGGCTTGCCGTGCCCCTACACAGCCGACGACCGCAAGTTGCCAAGTGCTTGCGCCGCCGTTGTTGGGGCGGCAGACTGTCACCCGAAGCAAATGCACGCGACGCAGAGCACGCGTCGCCGCCGACTAACGACGAGGTGGGCCGTGAGCGACCCCGAAAACCCGACGCAATCCCACGATCCCGCCGGCCCGCTCGCCGGCGTGCGCGTGCTGGCGCTGGAGCAGGCCGTGGCCGGTCCCCTCTGCACGCGGCACCTGGCCGACCTCGGCGCCGATGTGGTCAAGGTCGAGCGGCGCGAGGGGGGCGACTTCGCGCGGCGCTACGACACCGCCGTGCACGGGTTGTCGTCGTATTTCGTCTGGCTCAACCGCGGCAAGCGGTCGCTCACGCTGGACCTCAAGCACCCAGCGGCGCGCGAGGTGCTGGAGCGGCTCGTGGCGCGGGCGGACGTGCTCGTGCAGAACCTGGGACCGGGGGCGATCGAGCGGCTGGGGCTGGCGCCGGCGGAGCTGCGGGCGCGCTACCCGTCGCTCGTCGTTTGCTCGATCTCCGGCTACGGGCGCGGCGGTCCCTACGAGACGCGCAAGGCGTTCGATCTCCTGCTGCAAGGCGAGACCGGCGTCATCGCCACGACCGGCACGGCGGAGGCGCCCGCCAAGCTCGGCATCTCGGTCGGGGATATCGGCGCCGGCGTCTACGGCGCGATGGCCGTCCTCGCCGCGCTGTACGAGCGGCGCGCGACCGGCCGGGGGCGGCTCGTGGAAACCTCCCTGTTCGACGCGCTCGCCGAGTGGATGGGCTACCCGGTACCCTACACGCTCTACGGCGGCGAGCCGCCGGCGCGGGCGGGCGTCCGCCACGCGACGGTCGTCCCCTACGGTTCGTATCGCTGCGGCGACGGGCAGGCGGTGCTGCTGGCCGTGCAGACCGAGGGGCAGTGGGCGCGCTTTTGCCGCGACGTCTGCGCGCACCCTGAGTGGGAGCACGACCCGCGCTTCGCAACCTCGTCCGCGCGCCGCGTCAACCGCGAAGCGCTCGAAGCGATGATCGAGGCGGCGTTCGCGGCGCACCCGCGGGCGGAGATCACGCGCCGACTCGAGGCCGCCGACATCCCCTTCGGCGACCTGAACGAGGTTGCGGGCTTCATCGCTCACCCGCAACTCGCAGCCCGCGACCGCTGGCGCGAGGTCGCGACGCCGGCCGGCCCGATCCGCGTCATCGTCCCGCCGCTCGACCTCGAAGGGATGGAACCGCGCATGGGTGCCATCCCGGAGGTGGGCGCGCACACCGACGAGATCCTCACCGAGATCGGCTACGATGCGGCACGCATCCAGGAGCTGCGGGCGGTCGGGGCCGTGTAGCGTCCCGCCCACATCCGCGGACGCGCACTGACCGAACGACGCCGTATCGGCTTGGGCGGCGCGCACAAACGGCCGCCGGTCACGCGCGCCGCCGAGCAGGGCGCCGGGACCAAGCGGGCGCGGCGGATGGTAAAATGGTACCGCATCGTCTCGTTCTTGCGGGCAGCATTGAGGCTGAGACGCAGACGCCGCCGGGTCTGCGAGGAGTTCCATACGAGTGACTGACCACAACGGCACGTCGCCCAACGGCGCCGAGCACGCGCGCGACCTCTACGACATCACCATCGTCGGCGCCGGGCCGACGGGGCTCTTCGCGGCCTTCTACGCCGGTCTGCGCGGCGCGCGCACCCAGATCATTGACTCGCTCGAAGAGCCGGGCGGCGCCGTGACGGCGCTCTACCCGGAGAAGTACATCTACGACGTCGCCGGCTTCCCCAAGATCACCGGCAAGGAGTTCGTCGAGCGGATGTACGAGCAGGCGATGCGCTACGACCCGAGGGTCTACCTGAACGAGCAGGTGAAGACGATCGAGCGGCTGCCGGACGGCACCTTCAAGCTGACGACGAGCCGCGCCGACCGCCGCAGCCGGGCGGTGGTCGTCTGCGCCGGGATCGGCGCCTTCGAGCCGACGCGGCTGGACGCGCCGGGCCTGCAGGCGTTGGAAGGGCGCGGCGTCCATTACTTCGCCAAGCGGGTCGAGGATTTCCGCGACCGCGACGTGGTCATCGTCGGCGGCGGCGACTCGGCGGTGGATTGGGGAAGCACCCTCGAGCCGGTGGCGCACAGCGTTACGCTCATCCACCGCTCGAAGTTCCGCGCCCACGAGAAGGCGGTCGAAGAGCTGCTCCAGTCCCGGGTGGATGTCCACTTTCCAGGCTGCGTCGTCTCTGAGGTCCACACCGACGCGGCGCGCCGTCTGTGCGCCGTCTCCTTTAGCGATGCCGCCGGCGAGATCCACCGCGTCCCTGCGCAGGAGCTGATCGTTGCCATCGGCTTCAAGGCCGATCTCGGTCCGCTCAAGACGTGGGGCTTCGATCTGCAGCGCAACCAGATCGTCGTGGACAAGATCACGATGGGGACGAACATCTCGGGCGTCTACGCCGCGGGGGATGTCGTCTCCTACCCGGCCAAGTTCAAG
>Ga0209810_1005652_pt1 | contig 11188 bp, 9 predicted proteins | sample Coa_R1_7_FD_187159 | JGI IMG/M metagenome (GOLD analysis project Ga0209810, IMG submission 187159) | Surface soil microbial communities from Centralia Pennsylvania, which are recovering from an underground coalmine fire - Coalmine... | ecosystem: Environmental > Terrestrial > Soil > Unclassified ...
ACGTCGCTGGTCAGGGCATCGAGCTCGTGGCGCAGCCGCTCGCTCGGGGTTACTCTCGTAGCCATCTGGGCGTACCTCCTGCGTTGTCGTGACGGACAAAGCGGAGGCTACGCCCGGATCCTCTTTTCCCCGGCTACTGGGACGTCACCCAGCGCCGGCCGAGCGGCGTCAATAGAGCTGCCGCCACCTCGGCCGCTCACCCCAGTTCGTCGAGCAGATTTGCGCCGTTGAGCGGCCCGGATGGGTCGGGCAACGTCGTCACAGCTCCCGCCCCAGTCCAACCGATCGCTCGTGGACACTCTCCACGATCTCCCGCACAGGCGGATCGTCGGGCATGCCTCGGTCGGCCCGAAGGCGCTCCACCTCCCCAGCAAGTAGCTCGCGCGACTGCTCATACCGGTTACGGTCCTTGGCCGAGACGCGCCCCGGACTCGATCCAAGCGGACCATCGCGGTCGACATCGATGCCGTACTCGAGTCGGTGCCGCTCGAGCCTCTCAGCAAGCTCCTCCCATCGCTTCGCGAACGCCACTCCGGAGACCGGCGGCGGGCCGATCAGCTCGCGGACGTAGTCGGGCGGGTCGATGCGCGCCCGCGCAGCCTGCTCCGCGATCGAACGCTCACGCCAAGCGGCCAGCTCTTCGCCGGCCGCCAGGCCAAGCGCAGCGCGATCCAGGTGTTCACGAACCCACAGGTCCGGATGGCGCCCGGTGCTGCGGAGCCGGTCAAGCTCCAGCTCGATCCGGTCCACGTCGGCGAGATGGCGGTCGATGTGCGGGCGCTGTGCGTCGACCGCGTCCTCGAGCACACGACGCTCGTGCCGCTGACGCCAGCCACGAGAAGCCGCCTGCCGCTCGAGTCCGGCGACACGCTCCTCTTGCTCACGGACGCAACGTTCGTGTTCCACACGTTCCCGCTCAAGCCGCAGCGTCTGAGCCGCGGCCACACGGTCGAGTGCGTCCAACGCGGTGCGCCCATCCGAGACCGCCACATTCAGCTGGTCGCCATCGAAAGCGCGGACCTCGTGGCGCACCCGGTGAAGTGCCTCATCGAGCACCACACCGCGCTCCTCCCCAAGAACTGCCCGTACCCGCGCGGCAAGCGTGTCTGGCTGCCCACGTTCGACTCTCCCCTGCTCGAGCTCCCGCTGCACTCGCCCGATCAGAGCCGCGACGTGATCGTAAACCCTTCGGGCTGAGGGATCACCGGGCGGGTCGCCGAGCAGCGTGTCCTCACGATCGATGTCGTGATCGAGGCGGTAGCCGGCGACCTCGCGCACGGCTCGCTCCCAATGCCGGCGAAGCCTGCCGTCGGCGGGCGGATCGCCCAGCGCCTCGCGCGCCCAAGCGGGCGGGTCAGCAACCTGACGCGCGACGAGTTCCGAGCGCAGCTGGTCACGCTCGCCTTCGGCTGCGGCCAACGCGCTCTCAAGCCCAGAGCGTTCGCCGCGGATCTCTGCCAACGACCCCACCTCCCGCTCAAGCTGGGAGAGCAACGAGCGCACGCCATCGAGCTGAGCCTGAACTCCGGCCAATTCGCGGCCGAGATTGGTGCGCTCAACGAAATGCGGGTCGCGGCGCATGCGCGGGGGTGACGGCAATGAGGCAGCGCGCCCGGCGAGCTGCTCCTCGCGGGAGAGCAAATCGAGCTCCTGGCGCTCCGCTGCCTCAAGCCGCTTGACGTCTCGCGTGGAGAGCGCTTCGAGCTGGGCACGGAGCGCTTCGACCCTGTCGCGCGACGCGACAAACGATGCAACCGTCACCGTGCCCTCACCGCCCACAGCATCAATCACATCAGCGCCGCGTTCCTGAAGGCTCGTCGTCGCGTTTTCCAACACCGGATCGTTGGCGCGTCCAGTACCCACCACCACCGGCAGCTGCTCGACAGCGAGGTCCTCGTCGTCACGCGTCTGCATGTAGCGCGCGACCTGCTCGAGCAGCTCCTTCGTCGTCAGCTTCTCCTGGCGCTCGCCCGGAGCAATCTCATCGCGACGCTGCTCCTCGTGGTGGTGCCAGCCCTCACCCTCTGAGACGACGAACAACCGAGTTGTCCCGCGCGCCCTCGAGAGGGCGGTATACGACCAGCCGCGGGTCAGCTCGTGCGGCACCGCCACCACTCCGGCCCACTCGACCGTGCCCCCCTGCATCCCATGCCCGGTGAGCGCGTACGCCAGCTCGACATGCTCAGCCAGGTACGCCGCCGGAAGCTCGCGCACGACGCCGCCGTCGGTCTCGATCACCGCGCCTTGAGCAGCGAGGCTCTTGACGGTGCCCCGCGTTCCGTTGTCGACGTCGACCTCGCGATCGTTGCGCCGGCAGATCACACGGTCCCCGACCGCCAGCGTGACCGGACCGTACCGCCATTCGTCGCCGAGCCGATCCTCGTGGCGAAGCAGCTCCCGAGCACGTTCATTGAGAGCGCGGCGGGTCTCGTTGGAGCGGGCAATCAACACCGCTCGCGACAGCCCATGCTCTTCCACCGCCTTGCGCCACTCGCCAACCGCCAGCTCAAGCTGTTCGCGCTCGGCGCCAACCCGGACGCGCTCGCCAGCGAAGGCCCATTCAAGCCAGCCTCGGGGCCTGCCTTCGTGAAGAAGGCCGAGCGCCCGGCGTTCGTCGGGATCGCGCTGGCGCATCACATCCGAGAGCTTCAGCGTTCCGACCTTCCGGCCGACGGCGCGCATCCACCCGCCGGCCTGGACCGAACGAAGCTGCCCCGCGTCGCCGATTGCCACCACCTTCGCGCCTGCCGCCTGCGCCGCCTCGAGCAGCACCGCCGTCTCACGCGTCCCAGCCATTCCGGCCTCGTCGAAGATCACCACGGCGTTCTCGGGCACCTGCGCGCCCTCGCGCAGCGACGAGGTCATGCTCGCGAGCGTCCTCGACGGGATCCCCGCCTCCTGCGCCAGCTCGCGGACCGCGCGACCGGTCGGCGCGACCCCGACCACCTCGTAGCCGGCACGCTCGTAGACATAGCGAAGGACGCCCGCCATGTACGTCTTTCCAGTCCCCGCCAGCGCCTCGATCACCTGGACTCCGTGGCCAGATGTCACCGTCGCCCGAAGGGCATGCTCCTGACCTCGGTTCAGCCCGCGCTCGCAGACGGCGAGGGCGTGCTCGAGGGTGTCCGAATCCACCCGCCCGACGCCCTCCGAAGCCCGACCCTGCGCTGCGGCGATCAGGCGCCGCTCGATCCCGACCAGCTCGCTCGTGGTCAGCTCGCCTGTCCGGGTTCGCAGCACGTCCACACGAGCGGCAAACTGGGCGGCCCGTGCGCGCAGTACATCGACCGTTGCTCCCTGTGCCTCTGCTTCCGCAAGCGCGCGCAGGACGTCGGGCTCCGCGAAGGTGTTCTGCTTCTCGGTGAGGCCGTGCTCGGCCGCCAGCGCGTCGAGGAGGTCGCGCAGCTCCTGCTCCGCGGCAGCGCGGTCCGGCGCGCGACCGGTACGCCGGCGCCCGCGCTCGACGATCCGACGGCACGTGTCGAGATCGAGACCGTGCTCGCGGGCGCGAGCCCTCACCTCCTCCTGCCAGGTGTGGGTCTCGACGCCGTACTGCTTGCGCTCCCTCGTGGCGAGCGCGACCGCCTGCGCTCGGCTCTTGGTGTCGAGACCGAGTCCGCCAGCCTCGAGCGCACGACGCATCTCGTGCCGGCGGCGGGAGAACTCTTCGAGGACTGGCGACGGAACGTCCGCGAGCTCCGCCATCCCCTTCCGGACCGGCCTCCACTCCGAGCCGAGGCGCTCATGCACGAGGGCGCGCAGGTGCGCCTGGTACAGGTAGCCGGCCGTCAGCGCCATCCTGTACAGCGAGGGGTGGTGCAGGGCCGTCCAGCGTCCGTCTTGGCCTTGCGCCATGTTCGCCGCGACGCAGTGCGTATGCAACTGCGGATCGAGTGCCCGTGACATCCGGTGCCTGAAAGCGGCGACGACGAGACCGCCGGCGTGTTCAAACGAGGCGCCGCCCTTCCCGCGCCTGACGAACGCCGCCGTCTCCTCCATGTACCCGAGCGCCGCCTCCGCCGCCTGCTCGTGGCACCCCACGAGCTCGCGCTGGACCTCCTCGGAGCCAACGGCGAACAGAACGCTGACCGACTTGGGCGCCGAGAACGTCAGATCGAGTGCGGCAACGTCCACGTCGCGCTCGCGTAGGAGCTGGCCGGTGCGCGGATGGCGCCCCTGCATGAGGCGGCCCAGCTCTCCGTCCTCGACGGTCCCTACCAAGCCGAGCGTCGTAGCTGCCCTGCCGAGCCACCGGCCGGGGGATTCCCCGCGCCCGGTGTAGTAGTCGTCGAGCCCCGAGGCGACCTGCTGCTCGTAGTACCGCTCCTGACCAGCGGCGAGTTTCCCGATCGAGAGCATCAGCTGAGGCCGGCGTGTGAGGTGGCGGAGGACATGGTCGCGCACGCAGTTTAGTACCCCTATACGCGATCGCCCAATGCCCCCACCAGGCGGTGATACTGTGTGCTGGCGCGGCGGAGCCGCGACGGCGGGGCTCCCTACGGTCCTCTGCTCCAGCTGAATCCGCCTCGCTGGATGGGCGACGCGGGATCCCGAGCCGCAGCCTGGGATGGTCGACCGGGATTACGCTGCGAGCGGGCGGGGTGATCTCGCAGGGGCGGCGGCGGGCTGCGTGCGGGCTTCAGCTGGCTGTCCGGTTGAGACGCGGTGCCGCCGTCGGTGGCTTTGGTCGAGCTTCTCGACTTCGTAGAGCGATTGCTCGAGTTGGTCGAGCGCGAGCGTCAGGTGCAGCGCGGGCGCCGCGAGCAGTAGGGAGTCGCCGTCGTCGAGCGGTTCGCGTGCGATCTCTTGAACGACCTCGTCGAGGTCGCAGGCGAGTCGCGCGAGGCGGACCGAGAGCGGCGCGATCCGGGAGGCTGCCGCGACCGACTTCATGTCCGCCGCTCCCACGGACCGCGGCGGAGCTCCTGCCGCGCTTCGACGAGTTCCTCGACCGGCACGCCGAGCCCCCAGGCGGCGCGGCGTGGATCGAGCTGGTCGCGCTCGAGCACCTCCGCCGGGATGAGCGCCGCGCGGGCGTACCGCCGGGCTCGCTCGTCGCTGTAGGGGCCGGGTAGCTCGCCGCGCAGGACGTCGCCGGCGTACGCGCACATGAAGACGACGAACGTCCGCTCGGGATCGCCGGGAGGCCGGCGCAGCAGCTCGCCGCAGAGGAAGAACCGGTCGGCGGTCGCGCACGCCGCGAGCCTGCCGCGATAAGTGATCGCCTCGAGCCTCATGACCCCTTGAACCATCGCCACCGCCGTTTCACCCCCCGTCGCGAAGCTTCCGCCGCCCGCGGAGGATCTGCCGCTCGACCGTCCGGATCGACGCGCCGGTGATCGCGGCGATCTCCGCGTAACTGAATCCCAGGCCCTGCATCGCGAGGTACTGGCGCTCCCTGGCCGTCAGGCGGCGCAGACGCTCGCGCAGATCGCGGTGATGCTCACGGGCCACGACGACCGCGAGCGGGTCCGGAGCCGGACCGGCAGGCTCGGGAAGCTCCTGCTCGGTATCGGTCTCTGGCAGCCAGCCGCCGACGCCGACCTCGCGCTGCCGCGAGACGTGCCGCCAGACCTCTCGGATGGCGGTGGTGACGAGCCACCGCACCGCCCCCGGCGCTTCGACCTCGACGTCGGGGTGCTCGCACAACCTGGCCCACGCGGTGTGGCACGCGTCCTCGATGACGGCCTGCGGCGCTCGCACACGCCGGGCGACGGCCCGCTCGACGGTGACGGCATGCCGCCGGTAGAAGGTGTCGATCCGCCGGCATCGCTCGACGGACCCTGCTGACGTGGTGGCTCTCACGGCCTCGGCTCCCTTCCGGTCGGTGGTGAACCGGGGGTCCGGGGCTGGGTTTGTGATCGCCCCTCCCCCGGAAGGCTTCAGGGCGAAAGGGCGCCGCGCGCAGCCGGGTCAAGGGCAGCCCGTCAGGGCCGAGCGAAGCGAGCCGCGAAGCGGTGCCCTTAACGCGGCGAGCACGGCGCTACCCTGAGCCCCGCCTTCCGGGGGAGGGATAAGTTGAGTTCGCGGCCTTGGCCGCGCGCAGCTTCAGCTCGTAGCCGCGCTCATGAACCGCGTCGGCCGTCCGTCGTCATTGCTACTCGGCGCGATCGCTAGCAGCGAGGTTGCAAGCAGCTCCGACGAGCGAATGCATGAGGAGCGTCAGCGGAGTGCTCGTGCTCCGCGCGATGGTTGGCGCGGCTTGAGTACCGCGCTCGCCTCGCGCTCTACTCGGCGGATGGGATTCCGGTTAGACACCCCCGGGGCGGTAGTTTGGGCCGTGTCACCGGGACCGCGCGCGGTTGGTCGCCTTGGGGGTGGTGGCGGCGCGGATGAGGGCGAGCGCGGCGTCGGCCGCTGCGCGCAATTCACCTGGGTCACGGCGCGCCTTCGTGAGGAGCAGGCCGCCCTGCAGGAGGGCGAGTGTCTGCTTTGCCAGCTGCGAGGGATCGGCGTCCTTTCGGAGCTCTCCGCGCGCGGCCATCCTCTCGAGGCCACCTCGCAGTCCCTGCTCCCAGCGAGCGTAGCCGACGGCGAGTTCGACCCGCGCGTCGTCGTCGCGCTCGGCGAGCTGGGGGACTAGCGAGCCGATCGGGCAACCGCGAGCTTGCTTCTGCACCTGGTCCGCGACCGTCATGTCGAGATAGCGTTCGATCCCGGCGAGCGAGTCGAATTCCGCGAGCGCGTCGGCCTGGTTGTCCATGACCGCCTGGCATGTTGCCTGTGCGACTGCTCGCATCAGAGCGTCGCGGTCGTCGAAGTACAGGTAGAGCTGGCTCTTCGATGCGTGCGCGCGCTTGCGCACGTCGTCGAGCGAGGTGTCTGCGGCGCCGCGCTCGGCGACGAGGTCGGTTGCCGCCTGGACGATACGAGCGCGTGTTGCCCGTCCGGGCCGCGTTCTTGGCTCCGTGCTCACATCTCCATTGTAACGCTACATGGACCGTTCGGTCCATGTGTGCTACGCTACCTGGACCGTTTGGTCCATGTCGATACAGAGAGGAGCTCCGCATGAGCGCTACAGAGCAGTTGGTGCAGGACGTACGGCAGACCGGCGCAGAGGTCAAACAGCGGGTGGTTGGCGCTGGAGCGCCGTCAGCGAGCGATCCGTTTCTGGCGCCGTTCTTCGAGGCCGCAACCGAGCACGTCTGGGGTGGACTGTGGAATCGGCCCGGTCTGGAGCTCAAGTACCGCAGCCTGGTGGTGGTCTCCGCGCTCGCCGCGACCGGACACCCCGGCGAGCTCAAAGCGCACCTGCACGGTGCACTGAACCTCGGATGGACCGTCAACGAGCTCCGCGAGGCGCTGCTCCAGATCGGCGGCTACGCGGGATTTTCCGCAGCCCATGAGGCACTCGACGTGCTCAGCGAGATCGTCACACAGGACTGAGACCGAGGTCCATCGCCACTCACGACGCGGCCGTCGCGACGAATAGGTAGCCCCCTACCGGCGGCCCCGACCGCCGACGAAGGAGAACCGTTCGACACAGAGGCCGCGGCCGGCACACGCGGCCGCGGCCGTCTTCCCAAAGAGACCGAGATTGCGGCGTCCGCCGAAGCGGTGCGGCGCGTAGCTCCACTGAAAGGTCGCCAGCTCAACCCACAAACCCACAGGGAGCACAAATGATCCCCAGCTACTTCAACAACTACGAGAACCTCGCGATCGACCGCACCGAGTCGGGCATCCTGACCGTGCGCCTGCACACCAATGGCGGCCCGATCGTGTTCACCGGACAGACGCACCGCGACCTGCCGCGCGCGCTTGCCGAGATCGGCGAGGATCGCGACAACAAGGTCGTGATCCTCACCGGAACAGGAGACGTGTTCATGCAGGAGATCGACGGCGCTTCGCTTGGCGAGATTTTCAAGCCGGGCGAATGGGACAAGATCTACTGGGAGGGGCGGCGAGTGCTGCAGCGCCTCCTCGAGATCGAGGCGCCGATCATCGCCGCCATCAACGGGCCGGCGAGCGTCCACAGCGAGTACGTGCTGCTGGCTGACATCACGATCGCATCCGAGGACGCGACCTTCGCGGACAAGCCGCACAGCGCCTTCGGGATCGTTCCCGGTGACGGCATCCACGTGATCTACGAGGAGCTGCTCGGCGTCAACCGCGCCCGCTACTTCGCGCTCACCGAACAGGAGCTCAGCGCGCGGGAAGCGCAGGCGCTCGCGCTCGTCAACGAAGTCGTACCCAAGAGCGAGGTCTATGACCGTGCGCTCGAGATCGCCGAGCAGCTCGCTACCAAGCCGCGGCTGTTCCTGCGCTACACGACGCTCGCTCTGCGCCAGCGTCTGCTGCAGCGGCTGAACGACGGCACCCAGCTCGGAATGGCCCTAGAGGGCCTCACCGCCGCGGACCTCGCCTACCAGCCACAGCAGACTCCCGCCTAACCCGCCGCACGCGCGCTCCGCCGCAGGGCGGAGCGCGCGCCGAACGGGCCCTCCTTGCAGGTGCGGGTCTCGCTCGCCGCCACTGGCGAGATCGAGGCGGCCGACACGGCATCGGGGGCCCAAGGCGACGACCGACCGAGCCCTGCAGACCGCGCAAACGGGGTTCGGGCGGAATCGTCGAGGCGTGCGCGCCCGGGGACAAATGCGGGTCTGGATGAATGCGGTGGGCGGCCGATGAGCTCGACTGCCCGCGTCGGTCTAATGATCAGGTCCTCAAGAGACGAAGGGAGAATCGTGACCATCGCGTTTCCAGGCGAATCAGCGGACTATCGAGCGGCGCGCGACCTGCTGCTCGAGCAAGAGATCGAGCTGCGCCGGGCGACCGAGGCGGTAGCGGTCTCGAGGCGGGCGCTGCCGCCAGGCGGACCGGTTCCGCATGACTACGTGTTCCAGGACGCCGGTCCGGAGGGCGCCCCGAGGAACGTGAAGCTGTCCGAGCTGTTCGCGCCGGGAAAGCACAGCCTGGTGATCTACAACTTCATGTTCCCGCGCGATCCAGCCGACCCGTCCCCTGGGCCGTCGACCGGCGAGACGGCGCTGCTTCCAGTGGAGGAAGCCCCGTGCCCATCCTGCACCGCGCTGCTCGACCAGCTCGAGGGCGCCGCCGAGCACGCCGCGCAGCACATCAACGTCGCGGTCGTCGCGAAGACATCGCTTCCTCGTCTGCTGACGTTCGCTGAGGAGCGCGGCTGGCGTCGCCTCCATCTCCTGTCCTCGGCCGCCAACACCTACAACCGCGACTACCACGGAGAAACCGCCGAGGGACTCCAGCGGCCGATGCTCAATGTGTTCCACCGCGACCCGGACGCGATTCGCCATTTCTGGGGCTCAGAGCTGCTGTACGCCTCGACGGACGACGGCGAGGACCCGCGTCACGTCGGCACCCTCGAGCCGCTCTGGAATCTCTTCGACCTCACCCCCGAAGGACGCCCGCGCGACTGGTACGAGCAGCTGGACTACTAACGAGCGCCTCCAGCAAAAGCCATCCGGGCTCGCGCATGCCGCGCAACTCAGGACCGCGGCTGGAGACCGCGAGATTCGCACGGCGCGAGGAAACCAGGACCCGCAGCGTCAACGTGGAGACGCACAAGCGTCCGCGCGCTCGAGCAGCGCGGCCCGCTGCCGCGAGTTCGCGGTGCGCTGCGCGGCCCGCTCGAACTCGGCCCGGGCCTCGCCGGGGCGGCCCAGTTTGTCGAGCAGGTCGCCGCGCACGCTGGGCAGCAGGTGGTGGCTGTCGAGGGCGGGCTCCTCTCGAAGGCGGTCCACGATTTCGAGTGCCGCCTGCGGACCGAACGCCATCCCGACAGCCACGGCGCGGTTGAGTTCGACCACGGGCGAGGGCATCAGCTGGGCCAGCCCGTCGTAGAGAGCCACGATCCGCTCCCAGTCGGTGTCCTGGGGCCGGCGGGCGCATGCGTGGCAGGCGGCGATAGCGGCCTGCAGCGTGTAGGGCCCAATTGGGCCGTGCGTCGCATACGCGCGCTCGAGCTCCCGCATGCCGCGGCCGACGAGGAGCCAGTCCCAGCGCGACCGGTCCTGTTCGGGGAGCAGCACTTGATCACCCGCAGGCGAGATCCGCGCCCGCGTGCGGGACGCCTGCAGCTCCATCAGCGCGACGAGCCCGTGGACCTCCGCCTCGCGCGGGAGCAGCTCGGCCAGGATGCGCCCGAGCCGCAGCGCCTCTTCCATCAGCTCGGGTCGGATCACCCGCTCGCCCGCGGTGGCCGAGTAGCCCTCGTTGAAGATCAGATAGACGACCTCGAGCACGGAGGCCAGCCGCTCGCGCAGCTCGTCCCGGCCCGGTACGACGAACGGGACGTGCGCGGCCGACAGCGTGCGCTTCGCTCGCACGATGCGCTGCGCTACGGCCGACTCCGACGCGAGGTAGGCCCGCGCGATCTCCCGCGTCGTCAGCCCGCACAGCAGACGCAGGGTCAGCGACACCCGCGCATCGGGGGAGAGCACCGGGTGGCAGGCGGTGAAGATGAGCCGCAGAAGGTCATCGTCGAACGGGTCGTCGGCCACGGCCGCAAGGTCCTCCTCACCAACGGGCGAGTGCACTTCCGCATCGCGGCCCAGCTCCTCGGTCTTGCGCTGGTGGACCTCCGCGCGCCGCAGCCGGTCGATACCGCGATGCTTGGCGGTGGCCATGAGCCAGGCGCCCGGGTTATCCGGGACGCCCGACTCCGGCCACTGCTCAAGCGCGGCGACGAGCGCCTCCTGCGCAAGATCCTCGGCCAGCGCTACGTCGCGCACGAGGCGGGCAATGCCCGCGATCAGCCGCGCGGACTCGATCCGCCACACGGCCTCGATCGTGCGCGTGACGTCGCGACCCGCCACGGCCGGGCTACGCGCCCGCTTCCGTCTGCGCGCGCAGCCGCTCCTCCCTCTCACGCAGCTCGGGCGTGAACTCCTCTCCGAAGTCGTCGGCCTCGAACACCGGACGGACCTCCACCACGCCATGCTCGCCCGTCGGATTGGGGATCCGCCTCACCCACTCGACCGCCTCCTCCATCGACCTAACCTGCCACACCCAATAGCCGGCAAGGAGCTCCTTGGTCTCGGCGAACGGGCCGTCGATCACCTTACGCTCAGAGCCCGAGAACTCGACTGGAGCGCTCCCCGTGGGTGTTGACAGCTCAGGCCGCTTGTTTTTGTAGTTGGTCCTGGGCGTTGTCCCAAGTTTGACGGACTTCGGACGGTGTTCGGTAGTTGAGCCGGCTGTGGGGCCGGTGGTG
>Ga0209810_1005657_pt1 | contig 11182 bp, 10 predicted proteins | sample Coa_R1_7_FD_187159 | JGI IMG/M metagenome (GOLD analysis project Ga0209810, IMG submission 187159) | Surface soil microbial communities from Centralia Pennsylvania, which are recovering from an underground coalmine fire - Coalmine... | ecosystem: Environmental > Terrestrial > Soil > Unclassified...
GCGGCACGCACGAGATGGTGGCTGTTGTCGGCACGGGTCACTCCCCGCCGTCCTGGATGGCCACCAACGCAGGGATGATCCGCTCCAGGCTGTCCTGGACCCGCCGGAGGTTGTCAGCGAGGCGGAACTGGCCGTCGGCCTCGGCCCGGGCGAGTAGGCGACGGTTGCTCGCTGCGTGCTTGCGGTGGATGTCCAAGAACTCCGGGGTGGTCTGGAAGTCGGGGCAGGTGAGACAGGCGTTGGGGTGCGGGCAGTCCTGCTGGGGCGGCCGGCCGCAGTAGCCGTTGGGGAGGCTGTCGCGGATGCGCGCCAGGTTGTGCTTGACCCACTCGGCGTCAGCGGTGAGGGCGTCGGGCTCGTAGACAAGGTGCTCTCCGCCGGTGTTGACCCGCTGACGGCAGTAGTTCTCGAAGGCCTCCCGCACCGTGCGGTCGTAGAGGGCGGCGTAGCGCGCCGTCATCCGGGGACTGGCGTGGCCGAGCAGCTTCTGCACGACGTGCTGGGGGACGCCGGAGTTGATCAAGCGTGTGCCCAGCGTGTGGCGGAACTGGTGGGCATGGATGCGCACCGGCTGGCCCGATTCGTCGTGCAGGCCGATCTTCTTCTGCCAGGGCCCGAGCTGATGTGACAGCGAAGCATGAGCGTAAGGCTTGGTTCCCTCAGGGTTCTCCATGATCCCGGGGAACAGCCAGCGAGATCCCTGCGGCCATCGCCCGAGCACATAGGCCTGCTGGGCCTTGATGGTGGTCGCCGCCTTGTCGCTCAGGGGGATGAGCTGCTCGGTGCTGACCTTGGAGTTCTCGAATCGCAAACAGGGCCAGCCCACGCTGTCGGTGATGATGGGGTTGAACGGCAACACGCAGGCGTCACCGCCGCGCATGCCGGTCTCCATCAGGACCACAACCAGGTTCCGCACCGTCGGATGGCTGGGCAGCTTGGCCAGGTTCTCCTCCGATTCGAGCTGGTTCATGATGTACTCGGGGATGAAGCGCGGGAGCAGATCTGGCGGCCGGCTTACCTCCTCCTCGTATAGGACCGCGCCCGAGGGCAGGCCGGGGAGCGTGGCGTGGCGCTGTCCCCAATCGAGGAGGACCTTCACGAAGGTAAGGGTGTGATGGCGGGTGTTCGTCCCCCATTGGGTCTGGGTGGGCATCCAAACCAAGAACCGCTCCAGAAGGTCCCGGGTGAGCCTGTCGAAGCCGTCCACCTCGGGGTGCTCGGACAGGAACAGCGAGAAGCGGGCCAGGGACTGGGCGCCCGAATCGATGGTGCTGAACGAGTAGCCCGCCGCCAGACGGAACCGTGACCAGGCTTTGATCGCCTCCCGCAGCCAGGGCTGGCGGATCACCCCGAAGCGCGCCATGTTGCGGCCCCGTCGGGCCGGCACTCCGAGGCGCCAGGCGTCCCAGGTGTCTCGGGCGTACTCGTCCTCGATGGACTCGCCGACCGCCGCGAGGAGCTCGGGGCGGCGCTGGAGGTGACGGGCGGCCCCGGCGGCGGTCATGCCCCGGCCTTCGCTGTGCCCCAGACCCCAGCGCGCTCGAGGGCGGCGCGGATGTCGGCGACATCGAGATGCACGTAGGTCTGGCTCGTCGTCGTGGACGAACGATGGGTCAAGAGCCGTGCCACGACCTCCAGCGCCATCCCGGAGCGGATCAGCTCGGTGGCCTGAGTGTGGCGCAGCATGTGCAGGTTGAAGCAGACGCCGGTGCGCGCCTGCACCCGGCCGACGAGCTCGTGCACCGCGGCGTAGGTCAACGGAGCACCGATGCGCCCCGACCACAGGTTCACGAAGACGTAGTCGGAGTCCAGGTCCCCGTACTCGGCGTGCATGTACTCCGAGTACATGCGCACCAGGCCGGCCGTCACCGGCACCGTCGCCGGCGAGCGCAGCTTGGCCCGGGCGCCGTTGGCATTGTCGGCCCGGGGGACGATGTGCACTTCCTTGCGCCGACTGACGAAGTCGGCGTGGCGCAGCCCGAGGGCCTGCCCGATGCGCATCCCGGTCTCGGCCAAGAGCGCGAACAGGAACCGGTCCCGGGCCCGCTCGGGGGCGGCGAGCACAGCGACCAGCTCCTCGGCACTGAGCACCTGGGGGGCCCGGTGGGGCACGGCGAGCTTGATCGGGCGCGTCGGCACCGGGTGGCCCTTGGTTACGTGGTGCAGGAACGGCTTGTAGGAGCCCCGTCCGACCCGTCGCCACGCCACCAGGGCCGGTGCCACGTCGACGCCGGATCGGGCGTGGTGTTCGTAGAGGCCGAAGACCGCCGCCAGGTGGCGGTTCACCGTCGCCGGGCAGCGCACCGCCGCGCCGGGGTAGAGCACAACCACGTTGTCGGCTGGGGCCCGCAGCCACGACACGAACCGGGCGACGTCGTCAACGCTGACGTCGTCCCACACCCGTCCGACCCGGCCGAGATACTCGAACCACAATCGCAGGCTGATCGCGTAGGCCCGCTGCGTGTTGGGCGAGCGCTCCAGTGCGGCCAGATAGGCGAGGTAGGACTCGACCGGTTCCAGTGGCGAGCCGTCATCGCCGAGCACCGTCCACGACACCAGACCGGTCACCGGCATCATCACGCGCTGCACCTGCATCGTTGTCGACCTCCACACCGACATCGAACGTGTGTTCGTGCTGATGATGCGCTCGCCAAACGACTACGTCAAGTGCGATGCGCGCGCCACCTCAGAGAACGCGTCCTCGACGAATCCAACAAGGCCTCGTGCACTACATGGAAGACGCGCAGAACCCCACTCGAGATAAGTGCCGTTAGGGGGGTAGGTCCGCCTAGCAGGCCGGCCTCGAGTCCCCCCGCTCGTGACCTCCGTCGATCCATGCGGCCCTAGCAAGCAATACTTTTCCGAGCTGACGAAAATTCTCCCTAAGATTTCCCGCTCCTCTTCGGGCAACACCAACGCCCGGGCGTCCACCAGGGCACTCGTGCTCACTGCAGCGCCCACACGTAACTTGCCCAGTTCTGTTCCGATTTGGACGAGATATGGTCGCCGGCGACGGCGAAGGACCGTCCGGATGCAGCGTTGGGAGCAGCCATGTCATATCCCGAGCCAGCGTTTCTCAAGGTCGAAGAGGCGGCCAGGATCCTGCGCATCTCCCGCTCGGCCGCCTACGAACTGGCCAATGCCTATCTGGCCACCGATGGCCAGACTGGCATCCCGGTGATCCGCCTCGGTCGCTCGATGCGGGTGCCCAAGGCCGCCATCGAAGCCTTGGCCCGAGGCCGAGGCTCTAAGTCTCGCCGCGATCTCCAGCTGGGTAGTCGGAGGAGGGAGCCATCCGCGCCTTGCCCGGTCGCACGATGTGAGAGGTGAGAGGGCATCTATCGCCCCGAGCACTTGCAGACCGATCTACAACAGTGCGGATGAGAGCCATGTGGGCGGACAACGAAGTGGACAGAACCGCAGGTCAAGGATGGAGCGGGAGTGGTGAAGAGAGCGGTATCTCCGTTGCCAAGGTCGGGGTCGCGGGTTCGAATCCCGTCTGCCGCTCCAACTGCTCTCCGGCTTCTCTAGCGCCCGGACAGCTTGGTTTCGGCTGAGCCTTGGACCGCCCTCCTCAGCGCCGGTATATCCCGACATCCGTGCGGCTCAAGATCAGTCGGGTACCCCGGGTCCGATGGGCGCCGCAGACGCCACCAGGCCCGACGGACCCGATGGGCCGGCCGTTCCCCTGCGGACACGGACGGAGGATACGGTCTGAGGGTGATCCCCGTGCCGCTGTCCGCCCCGCCCCGCTGAGCGGTGCCAATTGACCCCGATCGCCGCGATAGGTGCGCACCGCCAGCCAGACTCTTGAGTAGGCCGGTCGAGCCTTGGCCGCCAGACCGAACTGGTTGACGGGGGCGTCATCCAGGAGTACGCAATGGCCACGGTCACCGGCTCCGCGGGGGAGAGGGGCCCGCTGGGAGGGTCAATGGCCGATCCGATTGGTCTCGGGATGCGTCTCCACTCCTGGTCGGCGGTCGTCGTGGCCGTCAGCGGAACGGTGGGCTCTCCTGTCGTCATCCACCGCGACCACGTCACGTTGCTCGAAGACCCTGTGTTGCGGGAGCCGTACCACGCCGCCGTCGGCCGTCCCCTCGACGAGGCCCAGGCCCTGATCGAGTCGGTCGCGGAGACAGCGGCGTCGGCGGCGGCAATGACCCTCACCGAGCTCGCCTCGTCTCTGGGCTCGGTCGCCACCGTCGGCCTCGTCGGCGGTGACCGGCGGGTCCAGACCGACCTGCCGAAGATCCTGGCGTCGCACGCCCGGCTACACGCGGCCGAAAGGAACCTGTACGAGCAGGCGATCATCGAGGGTGCGTCCCGTGCCGGCCTTCCGGTGACCGCCGTCCCAGCCACAGGCAAGCTCTTCGATCACGCTTCTCAGGCGCTCGGTGTACCTCTCGAGCCGTCGCTCGCCGCTCTGGGCAAGGCACTGGGTCCGCCGTGGCAGAAGGATCATAAGGAAGCCACCGCGGTCGCCCTCGTTGCGCTCGGGAGGATCTCCGTCTAGCGCCATACCGCCGAACACTCACCGGCCCCGCCTCGGGTCGGTACGAGCGTCCAGCCTACGGGTCCAGCTGCACTCGGATCGTAAGGTGTCTGCGCCCGGCGATCATTATGAAGAGCCCGTTGGCGGGATTGAGCCGGAACATGCGCCTCCGGGGATTGTCTTCGGGGAGCGGAACGGCGACGCCAGTCCTCCAACGGCCACCGACGCGAACCCGGACGTGCGGGTTGGCTTCCAGGTTTTTGACGTATCCGGCGTGGTCCGGGTCGGCGGCTACGAACCAGAAGGCTTCTCCGATTATCCGTCCACCGACAGGAACCTGGCGGACGGCCGCGGTCCGCCGCCCGGTGGTCTCGACGATGGCCCAGCCCGGGAGTCGGCTCATGATCCGGCCGCCCGGATTGCCAAAGCGTCGCTGGAAGCGGCGCTGCACCGGCCGGGGGAGGAACCGCTCGAGCACTGCTGGGCCGTAGTAGGACCCGATCACCGCCGCCACAGTGCCGGCGACGAGCTTCCCGGGGCGGATTCGCCTGGAGTCCCTGGCTCTGGTTGTCCCGGAGACTCTCATCCCGCTAGGCCTTCCGGGGCTTCAACCAGCAGAGGCAGAACGGATGGCCGACGGGAACCGCATCCACCCCGTAGGCGTCGGGCGACTCTGCATCTTCTGGCTCCTTCAACACCCTCGCTCCTAGGGACGTGACGAGGTCATGCGCCTCGGCAGGGTCATCGACCCAAAGGTCGAGCCGCCGAGCACGCCGGCCCGGAACCCGCTCTCCGCGGCCAGGTCTGCGGCATCGAACACGACGACCTGGAACGCGATCTTCACTTCGGCATCGTCGCAGCGACATTGGGTCCACGCAACGTCGCCGGTTGCCCTGGTAGCCTTTGCCGAGGTCGGAGTCGCAGATTCGGATCCCGTCTGCCGCTCCAGAGCCAGCCGCCTCCCAAGTTCCGATGCCCGGCCCCACCGTCGCCCCCTACGGCTCCTGGTCCTCGCCGGTGAGCGCCGCCATGCTGGCGGAGCGGGCGGTGGGGATCTCCCAGCTGGCTGTTGACGGCGGAGTCGTCTACTGGAACGAGGCCCGGCCGTCCGAAGGGGGCCGGAACGTCATCGTGGCCATGACGCCGGGCGAGGATCCGGCCGACGTTCTCCCGCCGCCGTGGTCGGCCCGGACCCTGGTGCACGAATACGGCGGTCGGTGCTACGTCGTCCAGGCGGGCACGGTGTGGTTCTCGAACTTCGCCGACCAGCGCCTCTGGCGGGTGGGCACCGGAGGAGCTCCCGAGCCGGTCACCGCCGCCCCCTCCGAGCCCCGGGCGGTGCGCTACGCCGACCCGGAGATCGTCCCCGGCGGCGAGTGGCTGGTCTGTGTACGGGAGGCTCACACCCGCGCAGCGGTGGTCAACGACCTGGTGGCGGTCTCCCTCACGGATCCGCCCGGTCAGGCACGGGTCCTGAGCCTCGCTTCCGGGCACGACTTCTACTCGGCGCCCCGGCTATCGCCCACGGGAGACCGGCTGGCCTGGCTCAGCTGGGATCAGCCCGACATGCCATGGGACGGCACCGAGCTATGGGTTGCCGAGCTCTCGTGGGGGAGCAAGCCAGCGCTCGGTGAGGCCGGGCTGGTGGCCGGGGGCAGGCAGGAGTCGGTGAGCCAGCCCCGGTGGAGCCCGGACGGCGACCTGCACTACGTGTCCGACCGGACCGGGTGGTGGAACCTCTACTCGACGGTGGCCGGGGCCCTGGCCCCCATGGCGGCGGAGTTCAGCCGGCCGGACTGGGTTTTCGGCCAGTCCACCTACTGCTTCGTCCCCGGGGCCTTAGTGGCGGTGTGGTCGAGCGACGGCATCGACCGGCTCGGGACGGTGACGGCGGGCCGGACTCAGCCGCGGGAGACCGGGTACACCCACCTCGACTCCCTCCAGCCCCTCGGCGACGCGGTGGTGGCCCTGGGCGGCTCTCCCCGCCAGCCGCTCTCGGTGGTGCGCATCCCCATCGACGGTTCCCCCCCGGAGGTGCTCAAGCAGTCGAGGCCGGTGCCGGTGGACGACACCCACCTGTCGGTCGCCGAGCCCATCGAGTTCCCGACCGCCGGGGGTCGAACGGCGCACGCCCTCTACTACCGGCCGACCAACGCCGATTTCCGGGGCCCTGACGGCGAGCGGCCCCCGCTGGTGGTTCTCAGCCACGGTGGACCGACGGGAGCCACGACCTCGGTCATCAACACCGGGGTGCAGTTCCTCACCAGCCGGGGCCTGGCCGTGGTCGATGTGAACTACGGCGGCAGCTCGGGCTACGGCCGCCAGTACCGTGACCGGCTGGCCGGCCTCTGGGGCGTGATCGACGTGGACGACTGCGTGAACGCCGCCGGCTACCTGGCCGAGCGGGGGGAGGTGGATGGCAACCGCCTTGCCATCCGCGGAGGCAGCGCCGGCGGCTACACCACCCTGGCCAGCCTCGCCTTCCGCGACGTCTTCGCGGTGGGGGCCAGTCTCTACGGGGTGGCCGACCTGGCCCGGCTGGCCGAGGATACCCACAAGTTCGAGGCCCGTTACCTGGACAAGCTGGTCGGCCCCTATCCGGAGCGGGCGGACCTGTATCGGGAGCGCTCCCCGCTGGCGGCGGCGGATCGCATCGCCTGCCCGGTCATCTTCTTCCAGGGTCTCGAGGACGCCGTTGTGCCGCCGGCCCAATCCGAGTCGATGGTGGCGGCCCTGAGGGCCAACGGTCTACCGGTGGCCTACCTCGCATTCGAGGGCGAGCAGCACGGCTTCCGCCGGGCCGACACGATTGTGCGGGTGGCCGGGGCCGAGCTCTACTTCTACGGCCGCGTGCTCGGCTTCGAACCGGCGGACGAGATCGAGCCGGTGGAGATCTTCAACGAGGACCGCCTCGGTCAGCCGGCCTCGCTCGAGGGCTGAACCGGCGCCGTTGCCGGCGCCGACCCGTTCGTCTCCACCACCGCGGCCGGCCTGGTAGTGCCCACGATGCCCGACAGCAGCCCGGTCAGCTCGACGGGGAGCACGAACTTGGTCGAAGGGGCCGAGCCGATCTGCTTGAGGGCCTCGAGGTACTGCAGGGTCATGGTGTTGGGGTCGACCCCCTTGGCCACGGTGAAAATCCGGTGGAGGGCCATGGAGAAGCCCTCCGCCCGCAGGGTGGCGGCCTGGCGTTCACCCTCGGCGCTCAGGATCGCCGACTGCTTGAGGCCCTCGGCGGCGAGGATCGCCGACTGCTTCTGACCTTCGGCCACCGTGATCGACGCCTGCTTCTGGCCCTCCGCTTCGGTGACGACCGCCCGCCGGGTCCGCTCGGCCGACATCTGGCGGGTCATGGCCTCCTGCACGGGTGGCGGCGGGTTGATCTCGCGCACCTCCACGTTGGTCACCTTCACGCCCCAGCGCTCGGTCACCTCGTCCAGCTTGGACCGCAGGAGCCCGTTCATCTCCTCCCGCTTGGAGAGGACGTCGTCGAGGTTCATGTCCCCGACCACCGAACGAAGGGTGGTGGCGGCGATGTTGAGGGCGGCACCGCGGAAGTCCTGCACCTGGAGAACGGACGTCACCGGGTCCACCACCTTGTAGAAGATGATGAAGTCGATCGAGATCGAGGCGTTGTCGCGGGTGATGGCGGTCTGGTGGGGGATCTCGAGGTAGCGCTCCCGCAGATCGACCCAGTTCACCCGGTCGATGAAGGGATTGATGAGGGTCAGCCCCGGCCCTCGGGCGCCTACGGAGCGACCGAGGCGGAACAGCACGATCCGCTGGTACTCGCGGATGATCTTGACGGCCGCGGCGATGACCACCAGGGCGATCACCAGGACCGCCGCTATGGCGGCGATTATGCCTGCAATCAACGTCTCTCCTCTCCTGAGCCGATCTGGTCGAGCCCGCCGACCAGGCCGGCGTCCGACCACACCCTGAGGCGGAGGCCCTGACGCGAGGCGACGTGGACCGTGGCCCCGGCGGGAAGGTCTCCGCTCAGCGATTCGGCTGACCAGGTCTCGCCCCCCACCCGCACCGTTCCCGCCGGCCGCAGGTCGCTCAGGGCCACCCCTTCGGCTCCCTTGAGCGGATCGGGGGCGGTGGCGGACAGGGCGGCGTGGGCCCGCCAGGCCGGCACGGCGATGGCCGTGGCGCCGGCGGCGGTCAGCAGGCAGAGGGCGGCGAGCGTCCAGGACAGGGCGGAGGCGCCGTCGTTCAGGGTGACGGCCAGCCAGGCCAACCCCAGGCCGATACCGGGCACGGGAACGGCGAAATGGTGGCCGCCGGCGTGGGCGGCTGCCACGACCGAGATGACCAGGGTGGTGGCCACGACCCCGCCGACCAGCCATGCCAACTCCATCGGCCACCTCCGTGCCGCTTCGAGTGTACGGCCGCCGCCGGCCCAACCGGGCCGGCGCCGGCCCCTTTGCCCGACGGCCCGAAATAGTCGCCGGCATCGTCCCTGGGGACGAGGGCGAATAGCCCTTGCGGTGGATGTGGCCCGGCCGGGGCCCTGGTTACCCTGACCAGGTGACTGCGGGCACGGGGCCGATACGTCGGCGCCACAGCGATCGGGGGCTTCTGGGCGCCCTGCTACTGGTCATCGGGGCTGCCTGGCTCATCGGCGACCTGCGCATCCTCAGCCTCAGCTCCGAGACTCTGTTGTCGGCCCTGCTGATCGTCACCGGCCTGGGCGTGCTGGCCAATCCCCGCAGCCGCCGGCGGTGGCCGCTGATCCTGGGGGCGGTCGTGACCTTCGCCCTGGCGACCTCGACGGTGCACCTGTCGCTCCCCAACTCCCACAGCGTGGGGGACCGCCTTGTGCAGCCGGCCGGGGCCGCCACCCTCCAGCCCGCCTACAGCCTCGGAACGGGGAACATGACCCTTGACCTGACCACCGTCAGCCTCCCGGCCGGGCTCCACCCGGTGAACGTGAGCGTGGGCGCCGGCAACCTCGAGGTGCTGGTGCCCGACAATGTCGGCATCTCCGTGCACGCCCAGGACGGCGTCGGCTCGATCACCCTCCCCGGCGGGGCGAGCTCAGGTGGCCTCGGGGTGACGAGGGACTGGCAGAGCCAGCGCTATTCGCACGACGCCGTTCAGCTGCAGCTGCACCTGCATGTGGGAGTCGGCGACATCGTGGTGCGCACGGAGCCGCCGGCTTCGGACAGCTCGGTGGTTCCCACCCCCACCGCTCCCACCGCCCCGGCGGCGCCCAAGGCGCCGGGGGCACCCGGAAAGGGCTCGCTCTGATGGCCATGGCCATGGCCACCCGCCCCCAGGACCACCGCCGAGTGGCCGGACCGTGCGCCGGGGGGCCGCCGGCTTCCACCCGCGACGGCTACCGCCCCCGCCGGGTGACCTTCGGCGTCGTCTACCTGGTGGTGGGCATCGCCTTCCTGCTCGACAGCCTCCACGCCTGGACGGTGCGGGCGGGCGACATCTGGCCCCTAGCCCTCATCGCCCTGGGGACCTCGATGCTGATGGGCCGGCGCCAGCGGGCCCGGGTGGAGGAGGACCGCACCTCGCAGCTCGCCGTGGCCGAGGAGCGGGTGCGCATCGCCCGCGAGCTGCACGACATCGTCGCCCACAGCGTCAGCCTCATGACCATCCAGATCGCCGCCGCCCGTCGGGTGGGCAAGAACCAGCCGGAGGCAGCCGACCAGGCCCTGGCCGCCGCCGAGCAGACCGGGCGCCAGAGCCTGGTCGAGCTGCGGGGGATGCTTTCCATGCTGCGGGGGGTGGACGCCTCCATCGAGGCCGCCGGCCACCGCGGGACCGGGCCCGAGCCGCCTGACGGACGCCGGCCCCTGCCGGGCCTGGCCGACCTCGAGTCGCTGGTGGCCGGAGCCCGCGACGCCGGGCTCGACGTCCGCCTGCGCGAGTCGGGCACCCGGCCCGAGTCGGCCTCGGGCGTCGGCCTGACCGTCTACCGGGTCGTGCAGGAGGCGCTCACCAACGCCATCCGTCACGCCGGCCCGGCGGCCCACGTGCAGGCCGAGGTCACCTACGCCCCCGGCTTCATCATCGTCTTCGTCGACGACGACGGGACCGGGGCTGGCACGGGTGGCGCCCGGCCGCCGGTGACCGGCCCGGCCGCCCGGACCGGGGACGGCCACGGCCTGGTGGGGATGAGAGAGCGGGTGGAGGCCCTCGGCGGCACCATGGAGGCCGGGCCCCGCAGCCCGGGCCCGGGCTGGCGGGTCCATGCCCGCATCCCCACCCTGCCGGAGACGCCTTGATCAAAATCCTCGTGGTGGATGACCAGGCCCTGGTGCGCTCGGGGTTCCGGCTCATCCTGGCCAACGAGGCCGATTTCGAGGTGGTGGGCGAGGCGGCCGATGGCGAGGAGGCGGTCAGGGAGGCCAAACGATTGAGCCCCGACGTCGTCCTCATGGACGTGCGCATGCCCCGGGTCGACGGGGTGGAGGCCACCCGCCGCCTGGCCGAGGTGAGCGAGGCGCGGGTGCTCATCCTGACGACCTTCGACCTCGACGAGTATCTCTTCGACGCCGTGCGGGCGGGCGCCAGCGGCTTCCTGCTCAAGGACGTGCCTCCCGACGAGCTGGTGACGGCGGTGCGAGCGGTCGCCCGCGGCGACGCCCTGGTGGAACCGCGCATGACCCGCCGCCTGCTGGACGAGTTCGCCCGCCAGCCGGCCATGGTGGCGCCGAGCCTGCCTGCCGC
>Ga0209810_1005660_pt1 | contig 11178 bp, 10 predicted proteins | sample Coa_R1_7_FD_187159 | JGI IMG/M metagenome (GOLD analysis project Ga0209810, IMG submission 187159) | Surface soil microbial communities from Centralia Pennsylvania, which are recovering from an underground coalmine fire - Coalmine... | ecosystem: Environmental > Terrestrial > Soil > Unclassified...
ACCAGAACTCTATTACATCATCCTGAACCTGTATAGGTTCTGGGGTGACTTTCTTCATGTTATTTATATCAGCGCGGATAACATAGGCCATCCAACGGCTCTCTGTATAGGTCAGAGGGATAATATCATAGTCATATTGGGGGTCCGCTACTCCTTGGCTTATAATGTGAATACGCTCCCTGTCTAGTGGAAGGGGTGGTATTTCTCCTTCAGATAACCATGGACTGCTGTACTCATTACCTTGAGCTCCCATTTTCTTTACCTCCTTTGTTGAATTTTACCGACTGAGCGATCGCTCGATTTCCACTCTAATATATGTCCCACTGAATGTCAAGAGCTTTTTTCACGAGAATAGAAAAGGGATAGAAAAACCGTAAAATTGTTCTAACGCCCTATAAATATTACCTTTTACAGAAAATAACAGTCAATAAGGTATACGATTCACTACATGAGTCGTAGAAATGACCGATTATTCGCTCAGCTTAATGATAAATATTTTAGGATCCAAAAAAACCTGCTGCCTACCTAGAGGATTTTGTGCCGGTGGTAAGTGCACTTAAAATCAGTTTAGTCTGAGTCTCAATGTACCTTTCAAGGGTATAATTCTTCTGCAACATCCATCTTCGAAAAGCCCACATGTGTCCAATAACCATAATGTTGTGAGTTATAATATTTACATCCCTTCTATCAATGGAAAAGGAACCCTCATCAACACCTTGGATCAAAATCTCCTCAAATATCTGAGTCATTTCCTCTTCCGCTCTAAATATATATTTTCTGGCCTCATGGCTCAGGGATTTTGTCTCTTGATATAGAAAGAGAACATAATCCTGCATCTCATGGATAATAGTAAAGTAAGTGTAAATAGCCTTTTTCAACGTATCTATTGAATTGCCAGTTACTGTCAAAGAGGGCCTAACTTTATCCCTTACATTAGAATGGATGTAGTCACAGACTAAGTAGAGTATGTCTTCCTTTGTTCTTATATATTCATACAATGTTCCAATACTCATCCCAAATTTCTGGGCAATCTCGCGCACCGTGGTCTTGTGAAAGCCCTTTCGTATAAACAGGTCTACCGCTGCCCTTACAATCTCCCTTCTCCGGACTTCTACAAGCCTTTTATCCTTAATCTGTGATTCAATTCGCTTTGTTTCCGCCATATTAATCCTTGAGATAGGAACACAGTTCTAACAAACCCCGAAGGAATTATACATTAAATGGGTATAAGAAGCTAATTATGGTTTCACTCAACATAATCCTTCAAGTTCACAACCATAAGTTTCAACTCCGTCATCTCTTCTATCGCATACCGAATCCCCTCTCTTCCCACACCCGAATCTTTGACACCACCATAGGGCATATTCTCCACCCTGAAACTCGGATAGTCGTTTACAATAACGCCGCCTACTTCTAAAGCCCTGTAAGCATCAAATGCCTTTTTCATATCTTTTGTAAACACCCCGGCTTGAAGACCAAACCTCGAATTATTTACCCATTTGAGAGCCTCGTCAAACTCCTTATACCGCTCTATATGAACCACAGGACCAAACACCTCATCGCAACTCACTTTCGCTGTAGGCGGGACATCCGTTAGAACGGTGGGTTCAATTAAACGACCATCTCTCCCTCCGCCGGCAAGTAGCTTTGCCCCCCTGTCTACCGCTTCATCAATCCATTTCATTATTCTATCCGCTGCAGAATTGTCAATCACAGGCCCTACATCCGTATCCTCAACCATGGGGTCTCCAACCCTCAGAGCCTTTGTCTTCTGGATAAACATATCTATGAATTTATCGAATATTTTATCATGTACATAAATCCTCTGGACAGAGATACAACTCTGTCCTGCCTGATAAAAGGCCCCCCAGCAGTTTCTACTCACGGCAAATGCCAAGTCGGGCGGATCTTCATCAACTATGGTTGCCGCATTTCCTCCGAGTTCAAGCGTGACCTTCTTTTTGGAAAATTTCTTCATAATCTCCCAACCTATCTCGTCGCTTCCAGTAAACGATACCTTTCTTATTCTATCATCTTCAATTACAGGCTCAATCTGAGAGCCGGGAACGGGAAGGATGTTTAGCGCACCCGGAACCAAGCCCGCCTCCACAACAATTTCTCCGAGTTTAAGAGCCGAAAGGGGGGTTTGGGATGCGGGTTTGAGGATTATTGCGTTTCCCGATGCAATTGACGGAGCAACCTTATGCGCGACAAGATTGAGCGGGAAATTAAAGGGAGAAATTCCCATAATAACCCCAAGGGGGAACCGCCTTGACATGCCAAACCTTTCTTCATTTCCGGGGATAATATCAATCGGAACGAGTTCTCCGCGGGCAAACCTGTTTGCTTCTTCCGCCCCAAGCGTAAATGTCATTACGGCGCGGGCAACCTCTACCCTTGCGGTTTTTATCGGCTTTCCATTCTCTTCTACAATGGTTCTGGCAAGCTCTTCTTTTCTCCTTTCAATTCCGTCTGCGATTCTCCTCAGTATCGCGCTTCTTTCATAATTGGGGCTATTTTTAAACCTCTCAAATGCCCTTTCAGCGCCGTCAATCGCCTCTTTTGCTTCCTTTGCCGCAGGTATATTTATTACACCTACAACTTCGTCATTATAGGGACTCCTTATCTCCCTCTTTTTCGTGCTATCTCTCCATTTACCATCAATCAAAAATCCATATTCCCTAGCCATAATCCTTACCTCTTTTTATTTCTCATTTAATTATGAGCACACAGGCTTTGTCATAAGCCATTCATCAATTCGTCAAGCCCCGTCAAACTGCTCAGTGCAACAAAGGAACCCGATATGAAGTGTCATTCCAAACCATGTCCTGAGCCGAAGCCCTGAACGTAGTGAAGGGTCAGGCGAAGGAGCAGTGAGGAATCTAGACCGCTTCGTTCGCAATGACATACTGAGCTGATTACCTCTTCAAAGAAGAATAATCCCAATTAATTTCTACAATCTTATAGATTATTAAACAAAAGGTTAGGAGTTAAGTCAAGAAGGGAATATTTTATGTAGAGACGCAAATTTTGCGTCTCTACATGAGGTCGAGAAGTATGGTTTGCATAATAAAACTCAAAGAAAAAACTTATGGGGTCGGTGAAGGAGCAGGAGTAGGCTGGGGAACAGATTGGGTAATTGTAACAACCGCTTGAACCTGGCGGTCTTCTATCGGAACGCTTGGGCACCTTGAGTCAACATCGGATGGGTTGGGAAGAGTTATAGTAGCGGTTATGACCTGAGTTCCTCCGGTATTGTTGATAGTATCATACTCAGTAGTAGCAGTGCCGCTAATCTCCGATCCACTTACCGCAGTAGAGGTCGGGTTGAGGCTCCCCAGATCGGGTCGGCTGAGTGAGAAATTCACAGTTGTCCCCGGTGGAATGCCGGTAGTTATAAATGGCAAGGTTAGAAAGATTGAAGTAGGGCTACCGGAAGGGTTGGTCGTAACCGCCTGGTCCGCAGGCGGTGTTATATCTATGCACTGTAGTGTTATTGTACCAAAATCAGACTGTTTTATACCCTCGGGTGTGGTTACCGTGATTGACACATTTACCTTTGCCGTCGGGGGGGTCGTCCCAGAACAGGACGTGGACTTAGGAATGAATATACCAGCGACATAATCTACAAACGCCTGACCGTTTGTAAGAACCGCGCTCGGGTTAATCAAACAGCCCCTTAAGAAACTCGCAAGGTTTGAGCCGGTAAGCGCAAACTGAACAGTCGAACCATCGGGGAATTGATTGGTAGTAGCTTGAATCTGGCTATCAATCTGAGCATGGCCCGTTCCATCGGGCTTAGCTCCATTTCCAAACAGCACGTCTGGATTTGGGATAACGGCAATTATCCCCGCCCCGATAGGGTTATTATCAGAACCAGGATTATCCAGCCCGTTGTTACACGTAGTTCCGACAAACAAAAATAAAAGGAGAGAAAAAAGCAGCAAAAATCGCTCTAACCTACCGACAGTTAAGCTTTTTATTAGTTTTTTCACCAAGTATTCCTCCCTGAAAATAGACTTCAATCGTTACTTAAGGATTCGTAACGTCAAATTGGGCAGTAGCAACGTTCCCATTCCCCAAGGCAGCCTCTATAGTAGCAGGACTGACTGGAAAATCACCGCTCATCAGTATTATCACCGTGGCCTCTCCACGGTCGTCCGTTAGCGTCTCAAATGGAGAGTTAACAAACGCTCCCAGAGCCGCCTGCTGTGATATAGGCGTGCATTCACAAGAAGGAATATCGTTGCCACAGAAGTTATTTCCACACCCATCAGGATTAACAAGTTGAAGGGCGTGCGCATCGGCTACCCCATCCCCATTTGTATCCTCTACAAGGTCATTCGGCCCCGCAAATGAAAGAGAGAATATTACCCTTACATTGTTTATCGGCACCGTGTTTCCACTTGAATCTGTCGTCGTAACGAATGCCCGTACAGTCTCTTCATTGAGAGTATTGGGAGGTATGCTAATTGACTGAGGCGGGTTCTCCAGCGTTACAGTTGCGCCAGCGGGAGCAAATGGGGGATTAGAACCGCAACTGAGTCCGACAACAAGCATGAAAACTATAAGTATTGGGAATAGGGCTAAACCCAAAAGGGTCTTGTGCATTCTTTTGTCCTCCTTTACTTAACTATCCTTGGGGTTATAAAGACCAAAAGTTCCCTTCTTTGGTCAACATTTGAAGTGTGTCTAAAAAGGAATCCAAGAAGCGGAATCCTTGAGAGCCAGGGAAGTCCGTTAATATTATCCGTGGTTGTTCTTGTAAAAATCCCTCCTATCACAATCGTCTCGCCGTCGGTGGCAAGCACCTGAGATTCTGCCTCATTCCTCCTTATGGCAGGCTGTCCATTTGCCCCAGTGATGGATGGATCGGGAGCATTGTCTGTGACCTTTATCGTCATAAGCACCTTGCCATCATTTGTCACATGCGGCGTAACTTCTAGCCTCAACGTCGCATCCACAAACTGGGTCTGAGTACCCGCAGCAGAGACACTGAGGAAGGGAATCGAAACGCCCTGCTCTATCCTTGCAGCCTGATTATCAAGTGTTAAAACCCGGGGGGATGAAAGAATTCTCCCCTCTCCCCTGTTCTCAAGCGCAGAGAGCCTTATATCCAGATCAAATGCCCCTGTAAGACTTCCGAGGACTACTCCTAAGGCTCCGCCCGCTCCAGTACCCACCGCGGCAGGTAGATCTACTATGAAGTTCTGCCCCGGGTTTCCAAACGGTGCAGGGTTTCCCGCAGTAACGCCGCCCGCCGCAATACTCGACGGGAAGAACGCGCCCGTCGGATTTCCGGTAGCGGCAGACGCCTTATAGTTCGCTCCAAACTGAACTCCAAGCTCACGCGTAAAATCAAGGGTCGCCTGAACAATACGCGACTCTATTAAAACCTGAGGAGTTCTTGTATCAAGCTCTTTAACGAGTTCCTCAACATGTGCAACTCTTGGGGCAGTATCCGTAACCAGTATGCTGTTTGTGCGTACATCAATCTTGAGTTCGCCCCTTTTGCTGAGGACGGGTTCTATAAGGGGTTTTAACTCTTCGCCCGTAGCATAATTTATAAATATCTGCTTTGTAATGAGCGGCTCAAGCTGCTCTTTCGAGGAAGCCGCCTGCTGGATCTCATTTTGCCTTGCCTGAAGGGTTCTAAGAGGAGCAATCTTTATTACGTTCCCTTCAACGAGTGCACCGAGTCCCGCGTTCTCAAGCACCACTTCGAGTGCCTGATCCCAAGGGACGTTTGTGAGTTTCAATGTAACCGTTCCCTTTACATCTTGGGAAACTACAAAATTAAATCCGCTTACATCCGCAAGAACCCTGAGCACATCTCTTACATCAGCGTCTTTGAAATCAAATGACACTAATTGCCCGCGATAAACCTTCTTTGCGCCTGGAGTAGCTGCAATGCGAAAATCAAAGGCATAGAGAGGAGCCTCTTTCGGCGGCTGTTGAGCCTGGACCTCTTCGGTTAATTTCTCGGCTTCTTTAGGTTTTCCAAACTTTGCTGTAATTAAATTCCCATCCTGTTTAATCTCGACAGGAGAGTCCTTGGGAGCATCTTTTTTAAGTTCCACAATGATTATTACATCATTCGGTTTAGCAGGATCCCTAAAAGAAGATATAAAAGCGATTGGGCTATTAAAATCGCCTACGTCCCGTGCGACCTGAAATTCATCGGGAATGGCTACATCTTCAATCCTTAGGCTGAGCCTTCTCTCTTCCTTAGGAAGTTCTTGATACTTTACGGGAGCTGAGGTTTTTATAGTTACGACTCCAACTCCATCTTTAGCCTCAAAACCGATACCCTCTACTGTGTTTGTTCCCCCAGCAGCAGGTGGATTGGGAGCAGAGGGTTGAGATTCAACCGTTTGAGCCCCTTGAGGGGAAGAAGGTTCCTCCTCAGCTATTTTCCTATTATTCTCTTTGGTGAATAATCTATTTTCTGTGTCTTTGTAATTAACCAATCCGCTTGTCTGCGGGTTTGAGGAGTAAGTAAATCCAAATAGAACGATTGCGATAAAAAAAAGCTTCGAGGTAAATTTCATCCCACCATTTTCCTCCTTAGGTTAGTATCCACTCCCCCCTTGCATATGCTCGACTAATCTCATATTAGTCCGCGTAAGGAGTGAATCAGCTTGAAAGACCGTATTATTTCACTTGCCTTTTCATCTTATAATTGCCAGATGTATAAGAATCAAGCTCTGAGTGAAGGCAGTTCAGGAAGAGACGCCGCATTCCTTATTCTTCCTTAAACGCTAGAGACGATTTCTTAATCTCAACTCTTTTTTGACCAAATACGTCCTCAGAGTATCTTTTCTCTTCAACTAAAATACCGTTATCTCTCACTTCAACGATCTTCCCCTGTTTGTTTCCTATCTCGTCTCCTATTCCAAGAACATAGGTATTTTTCTCAGGATCAACGATCATAGCTTTAGGCTGCTGTCCCACAAATACAATTCCAACTAGCCTAAATTGTTCAAGCGAATACCTTTTAATTGGTGGGAGCGATTTACTTAGCTGAGGTTTTACCTCCTTTGTTTCAATTATTTTGATGAACGGCTTAAATGGGTCGCGCTTTCCTGCGGCGCTATATGCAGACTCGCCCTGAGGTGAAATACCTGTAATATCGGTTTTCTGAGTTTCCTCAGCACGGACACCCGCAAACCATAGAGCAGTTATTAAGAAGAGAATTATAGCTCCCTTAGCCATATCCCCTCTCCTCCTTTTCATCTAGGCCCTCCATTTCCAACTCCCGCTTTTGGTTGCTGTGGTGGAACGGAGGGAAGCAGCCTAAAGGTGACGGCGGTAAAGGAGGCATCAAGGATGATTCTATCGCCCATGCTTCTCTTTTTCTCTTGGCTTAAATTAAGGTCTCTGATGTTTACAATCCTGGGGAGTTTAGAAACTCTATCAAAGAAGCTTGCGAGGTCATAGTAAGAGCCATACACCTTCATCTCTATAGGAATTTCTGCATATATATCTTTTTTCACCTCGGGCTTAGGGGCAAACGTATTCGATTCTAAACCGGAAGCCGACACCGCAACATAAACACCGTCAATCAAGCTGGGAATCTCTTTCTCTTCCGGGAGCCTACTGGCAGCCTTCTTAAATTCTCTATCCAGCTTATTAAATTCCTGCTCAAATCTCGGAAGTTCTTTGGCTATGTTTTCGTACTCATTTAATTTGGCTCGCTCTTTTTGAAGCTCATTTCTGGCACGGGTCAGTTCCTCAGATTTTGGCGACCAGAAAAAATACCAGTACACGCCACATATAATCAGAATTATCGCTAACAGAATGCCAACCTTGACATAAACTGATTGCTGATCTAAGGATTCGGCCATGTTTTCAATAATAGCCATCTTTACCTCTCAGCTTTCTGTTTTGGTTTTCCCTCAGGACTCTCTTCCGTTTTAACCTTCCCTGAGTAGTTTAACTTCGACTCGATCACAAAAGTCTTGAGAGAAAGCTGCTCTATCTGTTTTGTGTTAATAACAGCGAGATCAACGTTCTGGAAATAAGGAGAAGATTGGAGCTTTTTCATAAAATCCGAAACCGTAAGCTCGTCCCAAGCTGTTCCCTCAATTCTAGCCATATAGTTTTTCTCAGAGAACTCATCAATCCAGGCTCTGTTGGGAATGGCCTGTCCAAGAGCATCCATGACAAATAGGGGTCCAGTACGGTTTTCTTCAAGCACGGATATAACCTTGATTTTTTGTTCGAGTTCCCTATTCTTAACCTTAAATTCCTCGACCTTTTTCCTTATTACCTCCAATGCATTAATCCGTCTTTTTACCTCTGCAATCTCATTGTTCGTATCTTTTATCCTCTTAGACTGAACCAAGTCTATAGCCACAATGACGACAATTGCGGCGATTATCGCAAGAACACCTATTATAAGGTCGTTAAGACCCCTTATCCTTTTTTTCTCTTCTTTCGTGGAGAGAAGATTTATTTTTATCATCTACCGCCTATTCTCCTAAGGGCAAGTCCCACAACCACACCCATCTTGGGAGCTATATCGAGAATATATTCAGGATCAAAGTCTCTCTCACTATATAGAACATTTCTAAAAGGATTAACCATTTCAACCATGGCTCCACTTTTATCTTGTAGCATCTCCCGTAGGTGCGGAATCTTTGAAGAGCCGCCTCCAAGTATGATTTTACGAACCGTTTCTCTGGATGTCATTGTAGTAGAGAAAAAATCTAAGGTTCTTTTTATCTCACCACAAATTAATTCCGTAAAATCAAGGGTTATTCTGCCAAGTTCAGGTACAGACGTATTTACTCCCAGGGAATACTTCTTCTTCTCAGCTTCATCATAGCTTAGATCAAACTCCTTTTGTATCCACTCGGTAAACTGTTTTCCGCCTACCGTTATGTCCCTTGCGAAGATCGAGACCCCTTCTTTTAAAATATTGATGTTTGTCACAGAGGCCCCAATGTTAATTAGAGCCACAATCTCATCCGAATTTGAATAGTTTACTTCATACATATTCTCAAGCGCGAACACATCAACGTCTACTACTACGGGGTTCAGTCCAGCATCGCTAGCCACCGCTATGTAGTCATTGGCTATGTCCTTTTTAGCCGCGACGATTAGCACGTCCATATTACCTTCAGGACTTTCTTCAGGAAGAATCTGAAAATCATAATTTACTTCGTTGACACTGTGAGGTATATATTGCTCAATCTCCCACGGTATGGCCTCGCGCAACTCCCTTTGACTCATCTGTGGAAGGCTCACCTTCTTTATAATTACAGAATGCCCAGAGATAGAGATTGCAGCATCTTTGGTCTTTATTCCCAGATTCCCTATTAAAGAGGAAACCGCCTCCACTACTGCATCCGAATTGATTATAATTTTGTTGACTATAGCCTCAGGAGGAATGATAGCTTCCCCGATATTCTTTAACTGGTATCCCTTTCGGGTTTCTTTTATCTCCGCAAGTTTTATTGCACTTGAACCTATATCGAGCCCGATAATGTCCTTTTTTCCAAAAAACAAATCTTTCTCCCGGTATTATGTTCTTTTAATACTATTGTCTAGCGTTTTTAACTTTAAGCTAAGTTCTAAAGAACCTTTGTAATCTTTCCCATTAATAAGCTTAACAACACTCTTAATGGATTGAGCGTTAGTTGACTTTGTTGCGAATATCGGATGGAAGGAACCACTCGGTTTCTCTATACTATGGGGTCTACGGTTCAGTCTGCTTTTTTTCATCTCTAACTTCGGCAACCCTGCCACCTCAAGTTCCTTGAATCTTCAGGCCGTTGGTTTTGCGCCCCGTTGAACGGTTTGCCTTTTCGGTTAGAAGGCGAATTATGATTGCGAGTTTTGCTCAAAAAATACTCCCCTTGTCAATTCTTGTCAAGAGCCTGGGCAGAAAGTTTATATAAAATGACTAAAATCGGGATAATACTAAAGTTGTAAGGCTGAGAAATGGGCTTTATGCAGTACTATAACCCCCAGATCATATAATTGAAGTCCATATAATTTGGTATTACACAGATAAACAATTAAAGTCCGCATTTGGACTACATGAATGTCATGAATTCACTGGATGGAACCTTTATTATATTTAAGGATATAGCTTGATTCAAAAGGTTTGAAGGGTGTGAGAAAGCTAAAACTGGTTGATGAAATTCTTTCAAAATGGCATTACAAATTTGATATTAAGTCCGAAAATCCAACTAAGCTGACAAAAATTGTCATATTTCTATGGAATTAGAATGCGTAACCTCTTGTAAGTACTCGAAAATATTGTGGCTCTCCACTGGCATAAATATTGCAAAAGTAATATTAAAACATAAGGAGGGCAAGAAAGTGAAAAAGGTACTCCGCAAGGAAGAGGTATGGTTCTCGATAAAGTCTGCAGTCTGCGGATGTTGTGGCAATAAAACCGACGTTATTTATTTAGAGGGAGAAAGAAATCTAACCAAAGGCGAACTTGGCCTAAGCAATACATTTAGTTCTCCACTTGTCTGTCTCAACTGTATGAAGCGAATACAGAATATGATAAAGGAAGAACTCAATATTGTAATGCTCCAGAAAAAGGCAAACTCAGGCGGTAAAGACGGCCTTGAAGCAGACGTAGAGATTGAAGAGGATTTAGAAGAACTAGACCAGGAAGTCTAAAATTTTTCTATTGATATAGCTGCCTTAAAAATTTTAAAGCTCATAATTACAGGGGTAATTCACAAATCACCCCCTGAGTTTATCGAAGAAATAGCACCTTTAATTAGACAATCAAACTTACCCCCCTTGAAAGCCATATAAATAACCAATAAGCGCTCCCTTGCACGGCTACAAAGGGTTAGGTAGAATCATACTCGCTCATCAGAAAATAAACAGAAAAATATTCATAGAATATCCAGCCCGGATAGCTCAGTCGGTAGAGCAGAGGACTGAAAATCCTTGTGTCGGCGGTTCGATTCCGTCTCCGGGCACGTTTTTGTAAATATTAAAGGGAGTGATGCCGAAAATTAATTTTTGTTAGGCGGGTGTTAAGAATCTGCTGTTATTGCTGTCCTTCTTTTATTATATGAATAGGTTCAGAAAGATATGAGACAAGAATAGATTAGAAGAGGGGTAAAATACAGTTAGGAGGTACCCCTCTGAATGATAGTCTTTAGCATTGTGAAAGGATTTCATAAACTCACAAAGAATATT
>Ga0209810_1005661_pt1 | contig 11176 bp, 10 predicted proteins | sample Coa_R1_7_FD_187159 | JGI IMG/M metagenome (GOLD analysis project Ga0209810, IMG submission 187159) | Surface soil microbial communities from Centralia Pennsylvania, which are recovering from an underground coalmine fire - Coalmine... | ecosystem: Environmental > Terrestrial > Soil > Unclassified...
CTCGGAACGATTGCCAAACTGCATGTGCGTGTTGCCGAACAGCATATGGGACGTATCGAGGATGCACACCTCATTATCTGCCACATGATCTGTTACTACTTTATGGAAAACGAGTAACAAGTTGAAACGCGTTCTTCTCTCCTGGAGCAGTGGCAAAGATAGCGCATGGGCCTTACACGTATTGCGAAAGAAACCGGATATTGACGTTGTGGGGCTGCTTACGACGTTCAACAGTGCATTCGATCGTGTCGCAATGCATGCCGTGCGGCGTACCCTTGTTCGGGAACAGGCCAACCGGGCGGGTCTCCCTCTGTGGGAAATCGAATTGCCCTGGCCATGCTCGAACGCGCAATATGAAGCGTGTATGCGAAACGTAGTGGAACGCGCACGCGCTGAAAAGATTGATGCCACTGCCTTTGGGGATCTTTTCCTTGAAGATGTTCGAGCCTATCGGGAGCGTCAATTAAAGGATACGGGTTTAGAGCCTCTTTTTCCGCTTTGGCTGATGCCTACTGACCGGCTGGCTCAGGAGATGATGGCCGCTGGTGTAAAAGCCAAAATTACCTGCATTGACCTGAAGAAACTGGATCGGAGTTTTGCAGGACGTGAATATGATACAGACTTCCTCGGGCAGCTACCAAGTAATGTCGACCCGTGCGGGGAATATGGAGAATTCCATAGTTTTGTTTATGCTTCTCCTGAGTTCCGCAGTGCAATTCACGTGATTCCTGGAGAGATCGTTGAACGTGACGGTTTCGTTTTTGCGGATCTGCTGCCGACGGAAAGCTTGGCCTGACTGCTAGCGAGGTTAGCTCCTCAACCCGTCAAATGCCTTCTCAATTTCAGCCCTGCCTTCAGCACAGGGGGGCACAAAGGGCAGTCGTGGCGGACCGCCGTAATAACCGTTCAGATCCATCGCATATTTGAGACCCGGTATGCCGTATTTTGTACCAATCAGCTTTGAGGCTGGTGCAATACGAGCCTGCCAATCGTCTGCAATCTCCATCTCGCGCCTGCGGAAAGCCTCCCAAATGGTGACACAGGCATAAGGCAGAGGATTGGCAATAGCGAGGATGGCTCCAGCCGAGCCCTTTTGCAGCGCTGTGCCGAAATTCGCCCCGCTTCCCGAAAAAATCGCAAAGCCAGGCTTCACCGCTTTTACTGTCTGCTCCAGTTTTTCCAAATTTCCTGAGCTGTCCTTCATCCCTGCAATGTTCGGGTGCTCAGAAAGAGCGGCAATTGTGTCTACCGGTAAGTCATAGCCGGTTACTTGGGGAATGTTATAGAGCAGTACGGGTATCGTGGAGCGATCCGCAACCGCCCGGAAAAACAGCGCCTGCGTATCTGGCCGGTACATTTGAACACGGTAGTAAAACGGTGTTAAGACGAGCGCGAAATGATAGCCGATTTTGGCAGCTTCGTTTGCGATACGAACGGTCTCGTGTACACTCTCGGCGCCAGCACCGGCGATCAGTATCTTATCTGGATGCGCAGCTTCGCGTACCCATTCCATCAATTGAAGCCGTTCAGCAACACTGAGCAAAGGCGTCTCACCAGTCGATCCACATACGGTATAACCTGCAAGCGCGATCCGGTTTAATTTTTCAATGTTGTGATAAACCTTGGCTTTATATAGGTTACCTTCGAAGTCAAAGCAGGTCGTTAGCGCTGGAAAGATACCTTGGAGCTTCATATTTAACCTGACCTGAGCCTGCCAGTAGCACAACCGGCAGGCTCGTTTCGTGTAATGACTATCTTGCTACAAAGGTGATGACGAGCGTGTACAAAGCAAGTGACTCGATCAAAACTAGACCAAGAATGAGCGCGAAACGAATGGCGGCCACCGCTCCGGGGTTGCGTGCCATTGCCTCAGCCGCTGAAGCCGTAGCACGGCCTTGACCAAGTCCGCACAGTCCAGATGCAAGTCCCATCGCCAGATAGGCAGCCGCCATACGTCCCCATTCAGAAGGCGCATGGACTGGTGCTGGGCCTCCGGCGGGCGCTTGTGCCAGTAATGGCGACGCGAATGCCATGAGCGCAAAGCCAATCATCATCAGTAGGTGTTTCATCTTATCTCCTTTTATAAATGTGCTTCCAGGAGGTGGTTCGACACCGTACGTTGGGACGCCGGGCGCTCACACTGGAAGCTAGCAATCCGTCAATGCTCGTGCGACACGGCCCCGCCGACGTAGATCATCGCAAGCAGCATAAAGATATATGCCTGCAGCAAAGAAACAAATAAATGCAGGCCTACGAAAACAGCCGGAATAATAACTTTTGTTAAAGAAATGAACGTAAGATAAACTTGTTCTCCGGCAAACATGTTCGCAAATAGACGAAGCGTCAAGGACAAAGGCCGTGCCAGATGACTAATAATCTCAATGGGAATCATCAGCGGAGCAAGCCATACCATTGGCCCCACAAAATGTCTGATGTATCCAATCCCGTTGGCCTTTATGCCCACCGCATTGTAATAAAAGAAAGTGGCTACGGCGAATCCCAGTGGAACCATGGGGTACATCGTGGGCGAATCAAATCCGGGAATAAGGCCGATGAAGTTCAAACAAAGGATAAAAAGGAAGATTGTGCCGAAAAAAGCCATGAATTTTGGCCCTTCGTGTCCGGCTGCTTCTTCAGCTTGGGCATGGATGAATTCGTAGATCAACTCCAGGGTGTGCTGCACGACCCCGGGCCTATCCACCGAGAATCGGCCCCGCATGATACCGAAAAAAATGAAGATGAAGACAGCGACCAGGATTTCGCACACCATCCAGTCGCTCCAGGGACGAGCAGGATCATGCGTCAAGCCCAGAGAACTCAACAGCCAATTAGCCGGGCTGCTCAGATGATGATTGAAAATCCGGGTGATCCAGAGTTGATGCTCTACTTCCATCTAATATGTCGGACCTGTGAAAAGCTTTGAATCAGTTCGATAATGATCGATACCAGAACGGCAAACGTGCTGGCGAGCAGTCCCAGAACAATGGATAACGGACTGACGCCTAAGAGTTTGACTATACCATAGCCAGTAAAAAACAAAATTAGCAAACGGCTAATATACAAGCTCGTGGGCCATCGTCTCCTGGAGCTGCCTGAGGGCGAGATTGCGCGCGTAAGCCAGATAAAGAGCCACAAATTCACGAAGGAAGCCAAAGCGCCGAACGCAAATCCAAGCAGCCCCTGGAACTGGGCGGCGTAAAAGGAATAGACGCATCCGCCGAAAACATATAGCCCGGCCAGCCAGCACAGCCGCCAGAGCGAACGCAACAAGTCCTGTTCCGTCATTGCCGATCTCCGTCCAATTTCTCTTCGCGCAACAGCTCCTGCAGGATCTTGGTTAAGCCTGCTCCAACTCCCAGCAAAATGCCCACAACCTTGAGGATCGACAAGTGCAGCCAGTCATCAGCGGCTGCGCCCAGGAAATACCCGGTGATGACGGCGGCTGGCATGAGCAGCGCCAGCGAGGCGTACTTGCCTACTAAGAACAAAGTATGATCGCGTTTGGCGGGCAAAGGACTTTCAGTCTATCATCATACCCGGTTTATTCACCAGAAGCGCTGAAACCACGCCAGCGCGCCATGGCTGGCATGTCAAGGCCAAATTGATCCAGCATGCGCCCCACAATATGATCTACTAGGTCGCGGATGCTCTTCGGATGATTGTAGAAAGCCGGGACCGGAGGGAAAATCACTGCTCCGAGACGTGAAAGGGCGAGCATATTTTCCAAGTGTATTTGGCTAAGGGGGGTTTCGCGAGCCAGTAAAACCAATTTTCGCCTTTCCTTCAGTACTACATCGGCTGCTCTTGAGACCAGCGTATCTGCATAACCAGCCCGAATAGCCGCTAAGGTCTTCATGCTGCAAGGTGCCACGATCATTCCATCGGTTTTGAAAGAACCGCTTGAGATCGCAGCCGCCTGGTTATCTTCCCGATGCACTTCTGACGCAAGCTGCTCGACGTCATCCAGTGAATAGTTAGTCTCGTGAGCAATCGTGGTGCGCGCCCAGCGGCTCATCACCAGATGCGTTTCTACCTTCAGTTCTCGCAGCGCCTCCAAGGTGCGAATTCCGAAAATCGCTCCGGAAGCCCCGGTGATTCCTATGATCAAGCGCATATCGATCTACTCATTGTGGTATATCGGTTCGAGGAATTGCAGATAACGAAGAAGATGAAAGCAACCGTTCAAGTTTCCCTGGATTTCGTGGAGATGCGAGACGCTCTTGAAACTGCGGCCATCGCCGTGCGAGCTGGTATAGACTGGCTCGAAGCAGGAACGCCGCTCATTATGGCCGAAGGCGCGCGAGCCATACGGGACCTCCGCACACGTTATCCCAACATACCGATTGTTGCGGACGCCAAAATGATGGATGGCGGATGGCTGGAGACCAAACTGATGGCGGAAGCGGGAGCCAGCATGGTGGTAGTCATGGGCCAAGCACATCCCGAAACTATCGAACTGGCTGTGAAAGCCGGTCGGGATTTTGGTGCGAAGATTATGGGCGATAACATGGGGATGTCCGATCCGGTAGAGGGAGCAAAACGACTGGAGGAGTTGGGTTGCGACTACATCGTTCACCATATCGGCTATGACATGCGGACGCTCCGCGCCAAACGCGGGCTCGCCGTGCCGAGTGCCCTGGATCGCTTGCGTGAAGTGGTCACGGCAGTTTCTATTCCCGTGCAGGCTGTTGGCGGGCTCACGATTGAAGAGGCCATTCAAACGCCGCAGTATGGCGCCCCTATGGTTGTCATTGGTGCTCCCTTAATTGGCGGAACTGGGGACGTGGAATCTGTTTTACGGATGATCTGTGAACGTGTGCATGCGCAAGGCGAGATTCAGACGGGAGGCTGTGTAAGAGCATGAAGAAAACCATGCAGGCGCTCGTCAACTTCGCTCGAGAACCGTTTTCCGTAGAACTGCGCCAAGTACCGCTGCCGCAAATTGGGGAGCGTGATGTGTTGCTGCGCGTGCAAGCAGTAGGCATCTGCGGCAGCGACTTGCATCAATGGCGAGGATCGCATGCCTGGCACGTAAATTATCCCTGCATCCTCGGCCATGAGTTCGCCGGAACGGTTGCGGAAGTGGGAACCGCGGTTTCGAACTTTAAACCAGGTGATCGCGTCGTCAGCGAGACAGCGGCTGTGATTAACGAAACCTCTTCACTGTCTCGCTGCGGCCTCTATAATCTCGACCCGGAGCGCAAGGGTTTCGGATATGGTGTAGACGGCGCAATGGCCGAGTATGTCCGTGTTCCCGAGCGCTGCCTGCATCGCGTTCCAGATCACGTTGCCTTCGAAAAAGCAGCTCTCACGGAGCCTTGCTGTGTCGCCTATAACGCCATGTGTGTGAATGGTCGCGTGAGACCAGGGGATGCGGTCCTTGTGCTTGGTCCGGGCCCGATTGGGCTGTTATGTGCGCTCATGGCAAAGCTGAGCGGCGCAGGTTGCTTGATCCTCGCAGGATTGCCGTCCGATCGTTTACGGCTCGCGGCTGGGCGCCAGCTCGGTGCAGACGTGACACTCGAAAGCGGAGTTCTGGAATATATCTCCCATGTTGGCGATGGGCTTGGTGTCGACGTAGTGGTGGATGCATCTGGCATCTCCGCAACGCTGCAAATTGCCTTGCAAGCGGTACGTCCCGCAGGGCAGATCATTAAGGTAGGATGGGGACCGCAGCCGTTACCGTTTAGCCTCGACCCGCTGGTGCAAAAGAACGTCACCATTCACGGAAGCTTTTCCCACAATTGGCCTATTTGGGAGCGAGTCATTTCCATGATGAGTTCGGGCCAGATCAATTTAGACCCGATCATCAGCCATGTCGCCTCACTTACAGACTGGCGCGAATGCTTCGAGCGAATGGAACACGGCGAATATGTCAAGGCAGTTCTAAAGCCCTAAAGCCCCAAATTTGTCCTCAGAACTGAAATTCTGCTTCGAACTGGACCTCTCGTGCCGGAAGTTGATTGGTAATACCCGGCAGCGGCTGGCCGAATCCCGGCCCTGGGGCCGCCCCGTTTCCGTAAGTTCCGCTGTAACCTACAAAGTTTGCGTGATTGAGCGCATTGAAGGCTTCAGCTCGCAACAGGAACGATAATCGTTCGGGCTTTAGGGTAAATGTGCGCTCGATAAAGGGGGAAAAGTCATAAATTGGCCGGCCATGCCCGGTGTTCCGGCCCACAACCACGCTTCCAATAACTGGCCGGTCTGTTGTCGCTCCAGAATCTCCGCTGTTATTGATCCCAGTAACAATATTGAATGGAAATCCGGAAGCCAGCGTGGCAATGCCGCCAACGTTAATTTTTAACGGGGCGACGAAAACAGCGCTGAAAACAAATCGTTGCCGTTCATCGAAAATTGCGTTGCCGTTTTCCACTCTGCCGGTGAAGTTTGGATCATTTGGATTTTGGCTGGGTACGTCTGGATCTACGTTATCAATCGCATGCGACCAGACATAACTCGCCAATAACGATACTCGATCGCTAAAACGATGACTGAGATTAATATCCAAGGCATCGTAATAGGCATAGCCATCATTCACATCACTGAAGATCACGGCATAGGGGGGTTGCGGATTCGTTGCCGCTACTGGATTACATGTCATTCCATGCTGCGCATACCACCAGACCCAATAGGGTCGTGTGCAGTTGGCCGCCTGAGCCGAACGGACTTGCCCTGGAGCGGTACGGATGAAGGGAACGGGTGGATCTACATCAAGCGGACGGTTGATTTTGAGCGTATGCGAACCGATATAATCTGCGCTCAGTACCCACTCTTTTGCAAGCTGTCGCTCAAGACCCAACGTCCATTGCTCAGAATAGGGGTTTAAAAGGGCGTTTTGGTATCCAACTAAGGTAGATGTTGGGAAAAATTGATTTAAATAAGCGCTTTCCCCCGGGCGAACATAGAGATTGCGCAAAGGAACTACCGCTCCGGCGGGGAATGCACGCAAGGGAACGGCAGTAATGCTTGTTGGGAAACCAACTTGACCGGGTGCCGCGGTGTAATTAAAGACTCCGGTCGGTCCGGTGAGTGCATAGTTGGCTTCTGCATTGTCGACGATTTGCGAGTAATAAATTCCAAACCCACCGCGGACTACCGTCTTACCTTCACCCTTCCAGTTATAGGCAAAGCCCACGCGCGGTGCGAAGTCCCTGGTGGAATCGGTAAAGGTTTGCCGTTCATAGCGCAATCCGAGGTTGACCGTGAGGTCAGGTCGCAGACTGTAATCATCTTGGACAAAGAGGGCCCAAAGCACATCATTTACCGTATAATTTGCGTTTCCATAACTCTGCGTGTAAGTCTGCACGTTCGCGAGATTGCCAAGATAGGCGCTGCTTTCACAATACGAAAGCGGGCCTGTACAGGTTTTGTAAAGAAACTGGCCATCATAGATAGGGCCTCCAAATTCTTTGCTGTTGCCACCATTATGGGCAGCAATGATATCGGCTCCAAACCGAATCTGCTGACGCCCCTGTACCAGCGAAACGGTATCGTTGATTTCATATTGCCGGTTCATCAGGAGCGCAGATTGGGAAGTCCCGGAAGTAAAAGTGCCGCCCGATGAGATCGGCACGACGAACTGAGTGCCATAGATCACCGGTTGAAATTGAGTAATGGGCGAAGCAAGTTGGAACTGCAATCGGATGTTGTTTAACAGCGTTGGGCTGAGAACGGCAGTTTCACCGAGTTCCTCTGAATACGTGCGGCGTTTGAAGACACGATCCACACTGGGCAAAGTGTTCCCGCCAACCGTACCGTTGGGGTTTGTGTCATAAAACGCATCGACGTCGCTTCGGAAAAAAAGCGTATTTCGGTCATTAAATTGATGATCAATGCGCAGGAACCCCAGCCAATCGCGATAATGTCCAATAAAACTTCCAGGAGCAATCGGTGAGGTTATGGGTGAAGCACGATCCTCGACCGTGTATTCTCCCGCGAGAAAAAACTGCGTATGCCCATCGGTGCCGATAGGCCCGGAAAGGGACGGCGCAGTTTGATGAACGGTATCATTTGTGAGTTCGTTACCGTTAGTTGCCGTAGCCGGATTAAATCCCGAGAGCCGTGCCTCTGTAGCGGAGGGTCGCCACATTTCGAGCACTCCGCCATGAAAATTATTTCCGCCGCTCCTGGTAACGATGTTGACCACACTCCCTGCCGTTGCGCCGTATTCGGCCGAGAATGCATTCTCAAGTACTGTCATTTCCTGCACGGCAGCCAAAGGAATGCTGGTAAAAATGGTCTGTCGCCCCCAACTGTCATTGCCCGTGCTGCCATCAATCTCAAACCAAGTTTGCCGGCGGCCCGAGCCGTTCGTAGTGAAGAGGTTTTGATTCAGAAAGACATCCCCTTGGTTGATGGCCGGATGGTTAGCGGCGTTCAGCAGCGGCAAGTAGGTGATTTTACGGTCAGGTAAGGGCATCTCTTGCATCTCACGTGCGCTGAGCAGGTCGCCAAGCTGCGGTTCATCAGTTCGGACACCGCCTGCTGCTCCCATCACGGTTACCTCCGTTTTGCCTCCAGAAGGACTGAGCCTGAGCTGAACGTATGCCGTGCTTCCGCTTGCAAGATGAATATCGGCAATGCTGGCCTCCGTAAAACCCGATTTCGTAGCCGTAATTTGATAGGAGCCAGCTATCGGAAGGCTGCCAATAAAAAAGCGGCCGGACGCATCTGTTTCTGCTGCCCGTTGCAAATGGGTGAGGGTATCCCATGCGATCAGCTTCACTCCCGGTAGAGGTGCGCCTGTCTCATCTACCACCGTGCCGCGAATCGTCCCGGTATCCGGCGTTTGAGCGAAAAGGGCTAGAGATGTAAAGGAGAAAGATATCGCTGTGAGAATACCTAAACCTTTTGTGCGTGCCATCATAACGTTTCAGGAAGTTCTGGTAAATTCGCATTCCGCAATTGCCGGTTTATACGAGGCAGATCTTGGGAATGAATTTGCTTCCAAATTAACAGCCTTTCTCGTAAGCTCTTCGTAAGTTGAGCTGCCGCAGCTAAGGTGGAGGCGGTGGGTGCGTTATCAGTCCCCTGAACAATTTCAAACACATGGACTAACTCCCGGTTCAGGGCTATTAAGTGAATTTGATCGCTGTTTGCCTGCGCGGACCGTCGGCCTCTTGCGCCCTCCAGCAATGTCAACTTCGAATCTAATGTTCTCAAATCTTCTTCTATACTCACCGGCAAGTTTTGCCGCCTCAGATTTTGAATATGCTCGTGCAGAGCATTGATTTGCGAGATTGCATCGAAATCTTGATTGATCAACTGAGAGAGACGTTGGGAAACTTGAAACTGCTGTAAAAGTCCCGTCCAGGGTGTCTGGATACGCGGATCCATAGCAACCGTTAATAGTTGCGAATAGATTTTGCCGCCGACTGTGAGTTTCACTCGATAAGTGCCGGGTAAAACGATGGTGCCGCGCGGCTCCCGCGGTGTATTGCGATAGATTGCGGCTATGGGATACTCATGCTCTAGCGCTTTAGGCGGCGGATACCGCAGATCCCAGATGAACCGGTGAAAACCTGTCTTGGCCGATAGAATTTGGGAGGGCCGAACCCAATATGTGGGGACATTAAGCTGCTTTTCTAAATCAATTTCATTTACCTCGGGCTTATCCTCGCTCGAGTACCGTCGCACAAGTTCGTTTTTAGAATTTAAGATCTCGAGCGTAACTGGCCCACCCGCCGTCGCAATCGAATAATCGATGATGGCGCCATCTGGGGGATTTTCTCCCGCTGGTATCTCTGGGGGCAGGGGCGTATCCGTATTGCGGTTCCACCGCCAGCGGATAGCAGGTTCCGGCTTGAAGAGAAATGTGCTCGCCAAATTACCGCTTTCCGTTACCTGTCGTAGCGGTGTGATGTCATCTAATATCCAGAAGGAGCGGCCGTGAGTTCCCACAACAAGATCATTGTCGTGAACGACTAAATCCCGCACGGATGTTACCGGCAAATTGAGTTGTAAGGATTGCCAGTGAGCGCCATCGTCAAAGGAAACGAAAACTCCAATCTCCGTGCCGGCATAAAGTAAGCCTCTCTTCTGGGGATCTTCCCGCACTGCGTTTACTACCGCGCGGTAAGGCAGGCCATTGACGATTTCTTGCCATGTCAGGCCTCCATCATGCGTTCGGTAAATGTGTGGCCGGACATCATCCAGGCGGAAACGATTGATCGCTGCATAAGCGGTTTGGGTGTCAAAGTGTGATGCCTCGATCAGTGAAACCTTGCTCCAGGCCGTCAATTTAGTCGGCGTGACATTCTGCCATGTCGTTCCCCCATTACGCGTCACGTGAATGAGGCCGTCGTCTGTTCCCGCCCAAATCACGTTTACGTCCCTTGGTGAGGGAGCAATTGTATAGATGACCCCGCGGTGTGCGCCCTTCTCTGGGTCTTGCGAGGCGAAGGGCGCAATGACGTCTGGCATCTCCCATGTCTTTCGCGTCAGATCAGGACTAATGATGTCCCAGCTTTGGCCTCCATTTGTGGTTTTGAAGAGGACGTTCGAACCGAGATACAGAATGTGTGGATCGGCCGGAGAAAACACCAACGGCATAGTGCGCACAAAGCGATACTTGCCGGGAATCACTTGAGGGCTTACATCCTGAACATCATGGGTAATCCAGTTAAACCGGGTCACTTTCCCGCCATAGACAATTTCGGGGTGCAGCGGATCTGGTGCAATATAACCGTACTCTTCTGCACCCACGGGATGCCAGTCGCGGAATGTAATCGATCCATCGTCGCTTCGGCTTTCCACCGCTGCTGACCCGCTCTCCTGCTGGCCTCCATAGACCCAGTAAGGAAAGCGGTGGTCCGTTATGACGTGATAGAACTGTGCTGTCGGTTGGTTATACCAGGAGCTCCAAGTCTTGCCGCCATTTACACTGATCGTCGCTCCTTGATCCGAGCCGAGAAAAACGATATCAGTATTGTTTGGATTAATCCAGATGCTGTGGTAATCATCGCCACCTGGAGCGCCTTTGATTGGGACAAACGTATGTCCCCCGTCCATGGACCGATACGTGGAAGTGTTGGCAATATAGACCTCATCTTCGTTCTTTGGGTCCACACGAACGCAGGCGAAATCACCGCCCCGGCCCCATAGTCGGATCTCATTGTTGATCTTGTGCCAGCTCTCGCCAGCGTCATCGGACCGGTATAGGCCCCCGTGCGCCGGA
>Ga0209810_1005662_pt1 | contig 11176 bp, 9 predicted proteins | sample Coa_R1_7_FD_187159 | JGI IMG/M metagenome (GOLD analysis project Ga0209810, IMG submission 187159) | Surface soil microbial communities from Centralia Pennsylvania, which are recovering from an underground coalmine fire - Coalmine... | ecosystem: Environmental > Terrestrial > Soil > Unclassified ...
AGTGAATCAATGCGTTATCCGGGCAATCGCTTTTCATGTTGGCGCACTTCCCCGCCTCGGATGAGGACATCGTTTCCTTGACTCGTAGTTAATCGTTGACGCTCCCGATCAGAATTATGCCGATCGGGTTCTCTACCACTTCATGCGACATCTCGGTGCAAAACACGTCACGATCGACTTTTTTTTCGACAACGTCACCGAATAGGGAGCGGGCGAGCTGGGTTCGGATTTACATCTACATGCGTTCCGAAATGGCGACCCGCAGCCCCCCAGACCAATGTCCGGTGAAGAGGCTCCACAGGCCCAGCCTCTGGTGACCCCCAACCAGATCCAGGCACCGGCTCGACAGCAACAAGGGCAATCTCAGGCTCCGTCGCCCCGTCAAAACACCCATGCCAGCACCCCCTGTATTCCGTGCCCGATCTACCCTCGGATCAACAGCGCTGGCAGCAGATGGTCATGGCCCCTTTTGAGAACATTGGCCAAAACGCTGAGGGCAGCGAACCAGGATGAATCGGTTCAAAACAGGCGCGCAGGAGCCTGCGCAGCGCTCCTGGCCGGTATGGTCGTCGAAAACCCGTCACAAGCCGAGTTGCTCAAACAGCGTGCGGATCACGAGCACAGGATCCCAGGTCCAGGTGTCGAGGATATCCACGTCGGTGGGCTGGCCGGCCGGGCGCGGTTCGCCGCGGAGGACGCGTTCGAGTTTGGGCAGCAGGGCTTGGTCAAACGCGGTCAAGAGCTCATCCTCGCGGGCAATTCGTTGCTCCGCACCCTTTGCCGGAGTGCGATGGGCTTGAAGACTCGAAACTGGGATCCCAGAAGGCGTCTATCTGGGAAAGCTCGGCTGGTCGTCCGGCGATCTCGGAAGAGAACGCCGGATATTTTTTTGTACACAGCCGCCGCCAGCGGATAGCTGGGACCAGCCACCGCTTGGGCAAAGCGGTGTTCATAGTCGCTGTGATTGGTGCCCATCAGCCGGTCCCAGACGTTGAAGTACAGGCCGAAGTTGGCTCGGAACTTCTCATGGTGCAGGGCATGGTGCGTGACCGAATTGAGCACCCAGCCCGCGGGAGTCCGCAGGAACCAGGGCGGGAAAAGTTCATAGCCGCAATGCCCTAACACGTTGAACGTGATCTGCCACACCATGAACGCCGCGAACGCGGTCGGGTGGACCGGGATGGTGAGCACGATCACGAGGCCGATGCTGGCCTGCACCAGCGCCTCGGCCGGGCTGAAGGCATAGGCGGCCCACGGCGTCGGGCTGGTGGAGAGGTGGTGCGTGTGGTGGAAGATCCGGTACAGCCGGCGATGGTGCATCAGCCGGTGCGTCCAGTAGAAGTACGTGTCGTGCATTACGATCATCAGGCCGATGCTAAGCACGAACCAGGTCCAGCCGTAATCGCCCACTCGATAGTACAGCCGCGTCCAGCCCAAGCGGGCGGCGCAGACCATCACCAGCGTCACCAGGCCGAAGACGGCGATGCTGCGCAACGAGTGAGCGATCTCGCGCCCGACCTGCCGGGCGGTCGGGTCGCCGCGGGAGACGCGGCGGTGGCGGAACGCGACCCGGAAGGCGACGGAGAAGAGCAGCCACACCACGGAGGCCATCAGGGCGTACCAGAACAGCTCGATGAGTGTGGAACGCAGCGAGGCCTGTAACGGCGTATGAAGGTGTGCATTGAGGTCCACTTGGCCACCCTCCTTTGGATTGATCCGGAATTTTTTTGGCGGTTGTTTTCTCTTCACTGCTGCCCATCGTGAAAGAAGGCGGGCGGACCAGCGGGGGAGGTACAGGGAATTGTTCCATCCTTCCGCTGGCCGCGCCCCTGTTCTCATCAACAGCAATGGCGGGCGGGCCAGCGACAGAGGGAGGATGCACCGGAATTCCCCCTATCGCCGGCACTGCCCGGGGCTCGCTCTGGTGTTGCATTGCCCTCTGGCCTCCGATGGCCGGTGCCGCGGGTTATTGTCGGCAGCGTCGATCGCTGTGGAACGACGCCACCATCGGCTATCTGGCGCAGCTGGTGCAGGATGGGACGTTAGAGAACATCCAGGAAGGGCACCCGCGAGGCTATCGGCCGCCGGGGGGCGAGGAATGAAAAAGGGCGGTGCCGGAATTAATCGGGCTGGCCTCCGTCGGGTACCTTCTGCCGGCACCGCGTCGGTGTCGGCAGTTCTACTTTCATCTGATTGGGCCGATGCTTACGCCTCCGGCTCGAAAAGAGCAACGGCACGGCGATGCCAGCGCAAGTAGATAAGGAGTGCTTCTTGTGCATGATCCCTCCCGTGAATTCGGGCGGGGCGAAATAAAGAGACTCGGTAAGGCGAAAATGGCTTGGGGAATCGTTCGAGCCCGCCACGGCGCAGTCACCTTGCCGCGAGCCGTACCGGCAAGCCGAAGGAAGGGCATCCTAAGGGAAACAAGAGTCCAGATCAAGACAGCTTTCACGAGCCGCACAATCGATACAAGGCTGATAGGGGCTTCGAGCTAGGTAAAGCTCCTTGGCCGTCTTTGTTGGGCTTGCGGCGAATAAACAAGATCTTCGTGGCACTGGCCACCGGGCCCATCCTCGCATCACCTCCGACCGCTTTGCGGGCGTCGGAGTGAAGCGCCCAGTCATTTTGGCGAGCCGCCGGGCGGCTCGGGCGTTGGACGGACAGTCTCCGACGTCTTCCCTTCCGGTTTCTTCAGGAGTTTCTGGAAGTCGTCGCGACCCCGTAGCGGCTCTAGTGGTTCATTGCAGGCGAAGTGTTTCGTTCTCGGCGAGCGGGGGGCGTAAGCCCCCTGTTGCGAACCATCAGGGGGCTTACGCCCCCCGCTCGCCATCAAGCAAACATGTCAGATGCAATGCACCACTAGCGACGTTTCGAGATTCTTGTCACCAGCTCATTGGCGATGGTAGCCAGCAATAGAGCGCCGCCGATCACGGTATATTCCAGCTGGCTGCCGATGTAAGGACTGGTGTTACAGATTTGCGCCAACAACGGCAAAACGGCAGCACCGAGAATCATGCCCGGAACGGTGCCTTCGCCGCCGCGAAGACTACAGCCGCCCAACACAGCTCCGGTGATCGCATAGAGTTCCAGCAGTGCCCCGGCGTCGCTCGGCGTGGCATTGCGATACTCCAACAAAAATATCACGCCGCCTAGCCCCGCGCAGGTCGAGCTGATGATGTAGGCAGCGATCTTGTAGCGGTTGGTGGCGATACCGGCGTAGCGGGCCGCCTGCTCGTTGTAGCCGATGGCGTACCAATAGCGGCCGTAGACGCTGCCGTGCAGCACCAGGGCGAGCAACGCGGCCAACAGTCCCAGCAATAACAAAACATGAGGTAAACCCAAGGTCTTTCCGCTGACCAGAAAAGAACGCAGCCATTCGGCTTGCGGCTGTACCGATTCGTAGGGCAGCACGACAGCGGTATCGCTGAGCTTCCGCGCCAGACCTCGATACATGAACAAGCCGCAAAGCGTGACCAAGAACGGCTGTAAGCGTAGCCCTGTCACCAGCAGTCCATGAAACAGACCAATCAAGACCGAGCCGGCAATGACGATGGTCGCCGCAGTCCAAGGCTGCCAGTGGTGTTTGTTCATGAGATGGCCGAAGGCGACGGCGGACAATCCGACCAGCGAGCCGATAGAAAGATCGATGCCACCCGTCACGATCAGGACGCCGACGCCCAGCGTCAGGACGCCGTAAAACCCAAGCCGTCGCGCCAGCACTTGATGATTGTCTAGCGATCGCGCGCGTTCAAAGAAGCCCATGAGAACGGCGTACAAGACCAACACCATCAGCAGTACGCCCAGCAATCGGGTCATCCCGCGAACTCCTGTTCAATAATTACTTCCGCCAGTGGCCAGATGCATGATAGCCTGTTCGCTCAAGGCCGTGCGAGGTAGTTCGCCGGCCAGACGCCCCTCATGCAGGACTACCACGCGGTCGCTCATCCCCAACACTTCTTCCAGATCGCTGGAGATCATGATGATGGCGATGCCGGCAGCTGCCAGTTCATCCATGAGAGCGTATATTTCGCTTTTGGCTCCAACATCGACGCCGCGCGTCGGTTCATCAAGGATAAGAACGCGCGGCTGCTTAGCCAACCATTTGCCGAGCACTACCTTCTGTTGATTCCCGCCGGACAGCAAGCCGACCGGCTGACTCAACCGCGGCGTTCGCACGCGCAGCCGTTCGCATAGCCGCCGTGCCATGTCGCTCTCGCGGCGCGGTGAAACCAGGCCGAGGCGGCTGTTCTGATCGAGGTTCGGCAGTCCGAGATTATGCTGGACGCTCTCTTCAAGCACCAGACCGTATTGCCGGCGGTCTTCCGGAGCGAGTAATAGCCCAGCGGCGATGGCGTCGCTGGGCGAACGAATCGCTACGGGTTGACCATCCAGCCGAACTTCGCCGCGGAGCAACGGCCGCAGGCCGAACAACGCCTCGGCCAACTCGGTGCGTCCTGCACCCACCAGTCCTGCCATACCGACGATTTCACCGCCGCGCACGGCAAAAGAAACCGGCGTTTCCGGCCCTCCCTGGTAACACAGCTCGCGGACTTCGAGTCGGATGGGATGTCCCTCCGGACGAATCGAGGCCGTGCCGGTCTCGGCCACAATGCCGGTATCATCTTGGGCTGGAACCACTCCGGCTCCCCCAGCGGCATGACCGCGGCGGAAGAACTGTTTCAAATCGCGGCCAACCATCAGCTCGACCATACGGCGATGTGTAATCTCCTCCCGTGCCAGCTCGCCGGAGTTGCGGCCATCGCGCAAAACGACGACGCGATCCGCGACCGCCTGCACTTCCATGAGCCGATGCGAAATGTAGACCACCGCTACTCCGGAGCGCTTCAGTTCGGCGATGACCTCGAAAAGACGCTCTGTCTCGCGTTGTGTCAGACTCGACGTCGGTTCGTCCATGATTAGAACACGCGCCTTTCTCGATAAAGCGCGAGCGATCTCGACCATCTGCCGTTGCCCCAGCGGCAAATCACCGACCAGCCGACTCGGCGCCACGTCCAAGCCAACTCGTTCCAGCAGTTGTTGGGCATGGACGTTCATGGCGCGGCGATTGAGCCAGCCCAACAAACCGCCCCGAACTTCCTCGTGGCCCAAGAACAAGTTGGCAGCGACCGAGAGATTCTCGGCCAAGTTCAGCTCTTGATGAATCAGGAGGATGCCGCGAACCATGGCGTCCGCGACATTGGAGAAGCGCACAGGTTGGTTATCGAGCAGCAATTCGCCGGCATCGGGAGTATAGATGCCAGCGAGGATTTTCATCAGCGTCGATTTGCCGGCGCCATTCTCGCCGAGCACGGCCAGCACTTCACCGGCGTGAACCGTCAGTGAAACGCCGGCCAACGCCTGCACGCCGGGAAAGGCTTTGCAAATGCCACGAGCTTGCAACATAGGTCGATTGGTGGTTGGGTGGTGGGTTACGAGCCGGAAGCGTAAGCGACGGAAGGCCACATCCGTCGCTTACGCTTCCGGCTCGTAACCCACCACCTACTTGCTCAAGAGGTCATTCAACTCCTTCTGAAACACCGCGGCGGGAATACGGTCCTTGCCGCCGTCCTTGGTAATGACGCGATGCGGCACGTACAAGATTCCATCCTTGGGTAATACGGAGCGATCCCCTTTCGCCAAGGATGCCATGATGCGCACGGCCTGATAGCCGAACTCGTAGGGGTTTTGCACGACCGTGCCGAAAATGTGGCCATCGATGATTCCTTGTAGGGTAGCCTCGTTCTCGTCGAAACCGACAATCTTGACCTCGCCGAGCTTGCCCTTGTCCTTGACCGCCGAGAGAATTGCCGGCGGATTGTAGGCCCACAAGCCGATGAAGCACAGCTTCTTCTCGCCGCCCAGGGCCGTGAGAGCGTCAGTGGCATTCTCATTGGCCTTGGCTCCGATAGCCTGATCGGTGTAAGTACGTGCCAAACGATATTTGCCGTACATCTCGCCGTCATTGCCGTAATCGATGTTGTTGGTGTCCTTCGGCTCGGGCTTATCGGCCAGTTCGTCGAGCATCCCTTGGCGACGTTGGCGGGCGTTGAGCGGCTCTGTCTGACCGACAAAGACGGCCAATACGCCGCCGTCGGGCAGCACTTCCTTAATCAGCTGACCGACGGCGCGTCCGGCCTTGTAGTTGTCGGTGCCGATGTAGCAAAGCCGGCCACTGTCGGGAGCATCATTGTCCTGTGTGAGGAGCGGGATCTTCTCGGCGATTTCCTTGAGATGGCCGCTCTGTCCTGGAGGATTGATGACGCTGACGGCAAGGGCCTTGATGTCCTGATTGAGAAGGTCGTTGATGATGTCGGTTTGCCGGGATGCGGTGCCGGGATCGGGCTTGCGGAACTCGACCTGGACGCCAAACTCTTTCTCGGCTTTGGCGCAGCCTTTTTCGGCGATGGTCCAGAATGTTTCCGGATTATTGCTGACGAAAGCGACTTTGGTGCGCGCCGGACCTTGCTGACAGCCAATTGTCACTGCCAGGAGCAGGCCGGTCGCCAGCCTGCAGAGAGGACGGAGAGATTTCATGGTGCTGCTCTTTTCCGTGAGGACAAGAAACCTATGCAAAATTCAGAGCCATTATACGAGCCGGAAGCGTCAGCGACGGCAAAGCCGCCGTCGCTGACGCTTCCGGCTCGTTAGTTCTTGCCGGTCATCGACATCTCCAGGCTGCTCTGTTTCTCAGCTTTGCGCAGCAGCTGCTTCACATTTTCGAGACTCTTGGAATCGTAGCCGGCATTGCTCAGATAGGTGCGGGCCAGCGTTTCGGGGGGAGGAGGTGTTGAGGGCAAGATCGACCGACTTTGTTCCCAATCCTTCTCGAAACGGGCGGCGATCATATCATTGGTGCGGTCTGCCGAGCCAAACGTGCCGCCAACGTCACTACCGACCGGCGAATTGAGGAGCAGACTAGCCGGTATCGGGTTTCGTGCGGGCCGGGTCTGGACCATTTGTTCGGATACCATTTTGCCCAGCTCTTCACACAACACCGCCGCCAATTCGCCATCGCTCTTGCACTGCTTCACCAGTCCCTCGGTGATGAAGATGGTGCTCACGTCTTTCTGGGTTTGATGGAAAATCTCCTCCTGCGGCTGGCCGACCGTCATGAACACGACTTTTTGATTAATCCGCGGATTGGCAGTGACGATCTGCTTGCCCACCCGGTCCACCCGAAGCGCAACCTCTTGGGTAGCCGGTGGAGCTGGCTTGAAGGACGCCACTTGAGTACGGCTCATTTTTCCGAAGGCACCCGGAGAAACGGTGGTAAGTTTCTTTTCGTCGGAGAGGCAGCCGGCTGCGGCCAGCATCAAGCCGAACATCAGCAGCGCTAGGCGAGCTTTCATGTTCTCCCTCCCCGCCACAGATTTCTGATTGCAGATTGATGATTGATGGTTAAAAGACGGATTGTTCATCAATCATCAATCCGTAATCATCAATACGATCGCGCGGCAGGGAGGGTAGCGATAAGCTTGTGTTGTGTCTAGGTCTTCTTGCGTCTTATTCGGCATAGTAGGCGACAATGCCGGATAGGCGGCGCGTGGCGCGCGGCTCGCTGACGCCGTAATGCTCGGCGATGTCGCCAGCGGCGGCGCGGATGGCCCGATACTCCACCACTTCCAGAGGCAACGATTGTTCCATCGCTTCGGCGCGGAGACCGGGACCGCTGAGGACGAGCACGGCCCCATGAACGGCGATGGCAGCTTCCACTTCGGGAATGCCCTGATTGGCCAGCCAGGCGTATTGCTGCTGCAACAGCGTCTCGAATTTGCGGGAGAACTGATCGTCATCAAGCTCGCCGGCTCGATAACGGCGGAGCTGGCGGTTCAATCGTTGGGCCAGGCGGGGCAACACAATGTCCATCAGCTCTTTGCTCATGACGACCTCGAGATGGAGTGTTCAGCCGGCCTCGGACGGCGAGCCGTCCGGAAAAGACGAGGGCGAGCGTCATTTCGTCCTACCTTCATTCTAGGTTGTCGAGGCGAGGCAAGCAAAAGGGTTTAGCGGCAGAATGCGGATGCGGCACCGTGGCACTAAGAGAATGGGAGGAAGACGCCGAAATTTCCTAACATTCCGCCGTTCACCGCACAAAGTCATCCGTTTCAAGAAAAGCCGGCAGCTGAGGGCGGACACCTGGAAAAAAAACGCCGAACGAACTCATCCTCGTGCAGATGGCTCTTGACCTGCCTCGCCGATCTCATTAGATTCTCCGCCCGACCGCGCGCCCCCTGGCACAATTCTTTTGGCAGGAGAGACCCATTATGTCGCCACAGCGCATTGCCTTCGCTCTCACCCTGCTTTTCGCCGCACTGATTCCGATGCGCGGCGAGGCCGGGCTTATTCCCTGGAGTTACCAGTGGAGCGCCGCGCCTGGGGTCATCGACGCCGATCCGCTCGGTCCTCACCACAGACCAACCGGCGGCATCACGCTGACGCCGGGAGCTATCACCATCACCGGCGGAAACCCGGGTGTTGCCCTGGGAAGCGCCGCTATCGTCGCCGTCAACTTGACCGCCTTTGCTTTTTCCCCTCGCCCCGACGGGAAGCCGTATTCCTTCACCCATTCGCTGTACCGTTTGGGAATCTCTCTGACTGATGTCAATTCCAACAAATCCGGCACGCTCCATTTTGCCGGCGTTTTTGACGGGAACCTCACCGACAATACCGTGAACCTACATACACATTTTACTTCGGCTGCAAAGCAATCGCTGATCCTCGGCCATAATTGTTACACCGTTAGCCTGACGACCTACACGCCGCCCGATCCGCCCGCTGAGGGAGGAGCCGGGAAGATCAGCGCCTTTGTGAACGTATCACCCGCATCGGCCCCGGAACCCTCAACGCTTGTCCTCGCCGGTATGGGGCTGGCCGGTGTGTTTTTTTCCGGTTTACGGCGTCGCACCCTCCCCTAGGGATACTTTTTCCGCGATAATGTTCGGTTAGCGACGCTTCTGCGAAGCGTCGGCGGAACGCTTCTGCGAAGCGTCGCTAACCGAACCCGATCTGTCCCGAAGTCGCTATGATGATCTCACCTCGCTGCCTCGCATCGCTTCTGTTCGTCCTCTTCGTTTCTCCGCCGCCGGTCAGCTGTGCCGAAGATGAACTGGATGCACGCATCAAGGAGGTTCTGGCGCGTCCGCACTACAAACACAGCCGTTGGGGTCTGCTCGTCGTCGATGCGGACAGTGGCAAGCCGATCTTCGAGCACAACCCGGATCAACTGTTCTTCCCCGCATCTGTCACGAAGCTCTTCACCTGCGCCGCGGCCTTAATAGAGTTCGGGGCCGAGCATCGCTTCCGCACCCCGGTTTATCGCCGTGGGGAAGTCGTCGAGGGCACGCTCAAGGGCGACCTGATTCTCGTGGGCAAGGGCGATCCGACGCTGGGCGGCCGAACCGACCGCAACGGCCATCTTGTCTTCAAGGATAGCGATCACACCTATGTAACTCCCACCAGCACGTTGACGGAACTTCCCGACACGGATCCCCTGGCAGGACTTCGAGACTTGGCGCGGCAAGTGCGCCAAAGCGGCATCCGTCACGTCGAGGGCGAGGTTTTGATCGACAATCGCCTGTTCGTTCCATCGCCGGCGACCGGCAGCGGACCCAAGCTGTTTTCGCCCATCATGATCAACGATAATTTGCTCGATGTCATCGTTAAGCCCGCCGACGCCTTTGGTGAACCGGCAACGGCGCGGATGCGGCCGGATAACGACTTTAGTCACATCGATGTGCAGGTACAAACAGGGGACCGCAATTCCAAGTCGCGCATCACCGTCACGCGCGTGGGGCCGGATCGCTACATGGTGCGCGGCCGTATCCAGTTGGGATCAAAACCGCTGGTGCGCATTTGCCCGGTCGAGAATTCGGAGTTGTTTGCGCGAGGACTGTTCATCGAAACACTGCGTCGCGAAGGCATCCGTGTGAACGCCAGCGCCCTGCACCCCCCGCCAGCGATCTCCCTCCCGGAGACGGACGCCTACGCCGGCCTGACGCGCGTGGCCCTGCACGAATCGCCGCCGCTGTCGGAACTTCTGTCAGTCATCTTGAAAGTCAGCCACAATCTCTATGCCAGTGCCCTTCCATTGCTGATCGCCGCCAAACATGGCAAACGGACGCTGGCCGATGGTATGGCCCTGGAAGGCAAGATCCTGGGCGAGCTGGGCATCGCGGTCAAGGACATTGCCCTCGAAAGCGGCGCGGGCGGCGGCGACTGTGATCGCCTGACGCCTCGCGCTACCGTGCAACTGCTTCGCGCCCTGTCTGAACGTCCCGACTTTCCGGTTTTTCGCGCGGCGCTGCCTGTCCTCGGTGTGGACGGCACGCTTGTGAGTGCGATCCCGAAGGACAGTCCGGCCCGAGGCAAGGTGCAGGCCAAGACAGGAACGTACGCCGATGACGACCTGCTCAACAATCGACAGTTTCTGCGCAGTAAATCGTTGGCGGGGGTGATGACAACCAAGGGCGGAAGACGCCTGGTTTTTGCCATGTTCGTGAATGACGTACCGCTGCCGCGGGGCGTAGGCTCCTCACGCGAAGGGAAGGTGCTGGGGGAGCTGTGTGAAATTCTCTACGCACATACAACGGGAGCTGAGGGAGGTCGTTGATGTCGTTGGTGTTGGTGACGGGAGCAACGGGCGAAGTGGGCCGCGCCGTGCTGCCCTGGCTCGAGGAGCGCTTCCCATTGCGTTTGCTCAGTCTCGACCCACCCGGCCAGGATCCCCGCCGAGTTCAGGCCGACCTTCTCGATTGGAACGCTCTTTCTGCGGCAATGCACGGCGTTGAAGCGGTCCTGCATCTCGCCATCGCATCGGGCCATAACGGCGTGTATGAAGACGATGCTTTTAACGATCAGCGATTTGACGTGAACGTCAAAGGCACGTTTCACGTTTTCGAAGCGGCACGGCGAGCGAAGGTGCGGCGCGTTGTCCATGTCAGCAGCTTGATGGTTGTGTGGGGCTATGGCAAAGTCGGTCCGGTGCCCGGCGATGCCGCTCCGAAGCCGATTGGCACCTACGCTTTAACCAAGACATTGACCGAGGAGATCGCTCGGAATTATGCGGAAAGACACAATATGGAGGTCATTACTCTGCGCATTACGAAGCCGCTGGACATCAATGATCCGGAACAACTTCGCCAACCCGTGCGGCCGCAACGGATCCCGGTGCCCGATC
>Ga0209810_1005665_pt1 | contig 11174 bp, 6 predicted proteins | sample Coa_R1_7_FD_187159 | JGI IMG/M metagenome (GOLD analysis project Ga0209810, IMG submission 187159) | Surface soil microbial communities from Centralia Pennsylvania, which are recovering from an underground coalmine fire - Coalmine... | ecosystem: Environmental > Terrestrial > Soil > Unclassified ...
CGTCTGCGCCACTTTGGCCAACATCCGCGGCTGATCGGGATCGAGGCCCTTATGTTCGGCGATATGCGCCGCAAGCAACTGCGCGGGAACGGCGTAAGGAATTGCCGTGAGCGCGTCCACCGGCAGCGACGGATCCTGGCCGTCCACGGACGCCAGCGCGATCACCGAACGGCGCGCGCGCGCCTCGGCGTTTCTCTCGTCGGTGATCACCAGCGGCGACGAACCGGCGGTCTCCAGACGCGCAAGCGTATCGCGGATCCCCGGCCACGTCGGCCCCGGCGGCGCGAACGCGAACGCCGGGACTCCACGCTCCGCCAGAGCAATGGGCCCGTGCAGAAAGTCCGCCGACGAGAAACTCTCGGCCACGACGTAGCAGACCTCCATCAGCTTGTGCGCGAACTCGAGGGCGTTGGCGTAGTTGAAACCGCGGCCCACCACCAGCGCCTTCTCCGCGAAGGCGTAGCGCTGCGCGCGCTCGGCAATCTCCGGCTCCAGCTGCAGCGCGGCGGCGGTCCATTCGGGAATGTGCCGGATCTGCTCCAGCGTCAGATCCGCGCCCAGACTCCACGTCAGCAGGTACATGCTCAGCAGCTGCGACACCCAGGTCTTCGTGGCGGCGACGCCGGTTTCGGATCCGGCGTGCAGCTGCACCAGGCGCTCGGCTGTGCGCGCCAGCGTGCTCGTGGGCTCGTTCGTGATTCCGATCGTGGTCGCCCCCAGCTCGCGCGCGCGCCCGATGCAGGCGTTCACGTCCATCGACTCGCCCGACTGCGACACCCCGACGTACAGCACCTCGCGGAAATCCATCTCCGCGCGATACAACGTGAACACCGAGGGCGCCGCCAGCGAAACCGGGATGCCCGTCGCTACCTCGATCAGATACCGGCCGAACTGCGCGGCGTGATCCGACGTTCCGCGGGCGGCGAGCACGACGAACCGCGGGCGCTCTTTCTCGAACCGCGAGCAGAGGCCGCGAAAGGTGGCCACCTCCGCCCGCAGCGCCGATTCCAGCACCGCCGGTTCCTGCCGTATGTCCTCCAGCATCCGCGACATGGCAATCAGTTCCCGCGCGCCGCCGCCTGCGGCGCGAGTTTTCCGCCTTCCTCCAGAACGTAGAAACGGTCGGCCGGGACATCGCGAAACTGCTGCCGCAGCCCGCTGGGCCAGATCACTTCCACTTCATCCGCGCTCCCGGCCTGAGCCAGGCCAAAGTGGGCGCGCAGATCGCTGTGCGACAGATAGCTGCCGCCGGCGTAGATTTCGCGCAGCTGCCATACACCGCCGCTCCGCAGGCGCACGCGCGCTCCCGTGGCGTCGCGGTTGCTTTTGCGTCCGACCAGACGCAGCGACAGGAAGTGGTTGCCCCCTGCGCCGTGGTTTCGAAGCAGCAGCGGCGGATCGCCGTTGTTGGCCACCACCACGTCAACGTTGCCGTCGTTATCGAAGTCTGCAAATGCCGCGCCACGGCCGGCGTACGGTGTTTCGAAGCCCGGGCCCGAGCTTTTCGTCACATCGGCGAAGCGTCCGCCGATGTTGTGAAACAGCGTGTTGATCTGCTTGTAGTGGACCTCGGGGTCGGTCTTCTCGACGCCCGGGTACACGTGACCGTTCACGATGAACAGGTCCAGCAACCCGTCGTTGTCGAAATCGAAGAAGCCGCCGCCAAAGCTCAGCAGATGTTTGGTGATCTCTCCGATGCCAACCTTATCGCTGACCTCATCGAACAGACCTTTTCCGTTGTTGTGCCAGATATGGTCTTCCGCGTCCTGGAAATCCGAGATGAAAAGGCCGAGGTTGCCGTCGTTGTTGTAATCGCCGAATGAAATGCACATGGCTGCCATGGCGATCCCGTCCGCCGTCAGCGCAACGCCCGTGGGCAGCGCGATCTCGGTGAATGTGCCATTGCGGTTGTTATGGTAAAGGCGCGCCTCGATACCGTCGTTGGCCACGAACAGGTCCGGCCAGCCGTCGTTATCGTAGTCCGCGGCGGCGACGGCGAGATTCAGTTCATTGGTGCGGTACATGCCCGCGCGCTTAGTGACGTTGGTGAACGTGCCGTCGCCGTTGTTGTGATACAGCACCGGCGCGGACCCGCCGTAAACCGACGGACGGCAGCTCGCCACCACGCCATATCCGATGGCGCAGGTCCGCCGGCTTTGCGGGCCGAAATTGGCGTACCCGCCGGCATACAGATCGAGCCGCCCATCGCGATCGTAATCGAAGAACGTCGCGCCGGTGTGGAACACGGTTCCAAAGTCGGCGCCGTCCACATGCGCCTTCGCCGTGACGTCCGTGAATGTGCCGTTGCCGTTGTTGTGATAGAGAATGTTCGTCCCGTACTGCGTCACGTACAAGTCGGGGAAGCCGTCGTTGTCGTAATCCCCCCACACGCAGCCCAGTCCGTAGGCGTTGCCCGGCACGCCCGCTGACTCGGTCACGTCCGTGAATGTCCCGTTTCTGTTGTTCCGGTACAGCGCGTTGCGCATCTGAATCCCGCGGTTGTACAGGTCGCGGCCGTTCACGAAATAGATGTCCGGGTAACCGTCGCCGTCGAAGTCGGCGACACAAACGCCCGGTCCGGCCTCTTCGAGAATCGTTGAGATACCGTTCTCGCCCTTGTAATGGCGGAACTCGATGCCGGCGGCTTTGGTTTCGTTGGTGAACTGTACGGCGGGCGCCGTTGCCGATCCCGTCACTGCCGCAGCGGATGCGATCAGGGCGGCCAACCCGCCCATGATGGCTGTAATTGCGCTGCGCGGACGGATGGCCATCGCCTTCATGGCCCGGGAGGGCCGGAGGGCTGGCCTTGCGCAGGCTGGGGTCCGATGATGCCTTCACCCACGGTCTGCTTCGCCTGCCGGGCGGCGTCCATTGCCTTGCTGTGCGCTTCGGCTTCGCGCGTTGCGTCGTCGACCCGGCCCAGCCGCCGGTACGCAACGGACAGGAAATAGTGAGGCGCCGGGTCGGCGGGCTGCAGCTTCTCCGCGTGCTGCAGCGGCGCCACGGCGTCGGCGTATTTCTCCTCGGCCATGAGGGAACGCGCCAGCCCGATCCAGGCATCCATGAAGCCGGCGTCCAGGTTCGCCGCACGCTGGAAATGTTCAACCGCTTCGGCCGGTTTGTCCGCCTGCCGGGCCAGCTCGCCCAGCACGTACTCGGCGCCGGAGTTATACGGATCGATCTTCAGCTCCTCTTCAAACTCCCGGCGGGCGTCTTCGGCCGTGGTCGCGGCTTTTGGGCGCGAGAGAATCAGGCGGCCAATTCGAAAATGAATGCCCGGAAGGTTCGGATCGCGTTGCAGCACGATCCGGTACTCGGACAGCGCCTCGTCCCACTTGCCCTGCGTCTCCAGCGCTTCCGCGTTAAGCTCGTGGACCTGAGGCGAAGCTGGCGCGGTAAACATCACTTCCTGCGATGCGCGAATGGACAGGTCGGAATACGCGTGCGTCGCCGTGTAGAGAACCTCGGGATCGTGAGGAAAATCGCGCTCCATCCAGTCGAGGAAGCGCGCGATGTCGATTTGTTGGTTGGCGCTCACGGCGCAGCGTACTCCGGCCATCCCGACGCGTCGCTCGAGTTCTTTGTCTTTGATTACGCCAATGGCTTTACGAAGAACAGGCAAAGCTTCCGCGCATCGCCCGTGCCTCGCAAGATCGATACCCCGGTCGATTCCAGCCGGCGCGGCCGGCGGAGGGGCCTGTTTTTGCGGCTCGGAAGCTGCCGCGCCACCGATGAGCAGAATGATAACGAACGCCGGAATCGCGCTGGTTCGCATACATCGATGGTAGTTCGAGGAGAGAGGGAGCCGCGAAAAAGATGCGGCTCCCCACCCGTTCGCAGACGATCAGAAATACAACTTCAAAGCCAGCTGCACCTGTCTGCCCGGTTGCGAGCTCTGCGCCAAACCGACTGTACTGCCCAGTCCGGTATTTGGCGAGTTGATGATTGGTGTGTTGGTCAGGTTTACAGCCTCGGCTCGAAACTCGAGCTTCTTTTGTTCGGTGAAGTTGAAGAACTTGCCGAGGCTGAGATCCAGGTTCTTTAAACCCGGTCCTCGCACCGTACCGACACCGCATGTGCCAAAGGTGTGCGGCGCTGGCGCCGCGTAGGAGTTCGGATCGAACCATTGGTATCCGCCCAAAGGCGAGTTCTGGTATCCGAATACGTGCGGTGGAGCGATGCAGTCCGGCCTCGCGCCGCGGGAGTTCGTGCCCGAAGCATCCGGACCGCTGAGGGTCAGCGCGAATCCTGTGTGCAGGGTGAGAATCGGGCTGATCTGCCAGCCGCCGAGGAACGCGTCCGCCACCCGATTCATGTCTTTTCCGAAGGTCCGCCCACGGCCGACCGGGACATCATAGACGGCGTAGGACGTGAGGATGTGGGTCGTATCGTAATAGCAGGGGCCCCATTCCGACTTCATGTCGTAGAGATTCTGGAAATAGGGGGAAGTCGGCGTGGTCTGACCGCCCCAGCTGCCGTAGTAACCGCTGGAGTTGGTCATGCACTTGGAATACGTGTATGCGACGGAGCCTTCCAGCCCGCCGCTGAGCCGCTTCTGCAGCACCGCCTGCAGGCTGTTATAGCTCTGGTCGCCGTTCGACGCCGTGCCCGAGATCTGGCTGATGGCGTTATACACAGTGGGGTTGCCGGACAGATACGGGCTGCCCACCACAGTGCCATCGGGGAGCAGCTGTTTCTGGAAGTAAGGCATGGGCACCATGAGGTGCGTGGTGCGCTGGCCTACGTAGCCTACCTGCAGCGTCAGAGAGTTCGTGAGCTGCTGCTGGATGGTGAAGCTCCACTGATTGGAGACGGCGGGACGAATGTTCGGATCCCAAAGGCGAATCAGAGCGCCCTGGAACGGATTCGATGTCGGCTGCAGCGTGGCGAAGCCCTGATCGAGCGTCGATCCCGGCAGCGGTTCTGAGGTATAGTTCGCGTCCGTTTCATGCGCGAACGGAGGGTTGATCGGCAGCCGCAGGTTGGTTCCGGTGCCCTCCAGATAGTTCGAGAGGGTGTACGCGCTGCGAACAACCGTGTTCTTCCACGGGTTCCAGGCCAGGCCGATGCGCGGCTGGAAATTCGTGATCCCGTTGTACTGGTTGTACAGAGCATCGCAGTTGTTATACGCGCAGCCGCTCTGGCCGGCGTAGTACACAGTCCCGGTGAACAACCCGAAATTGTCCTGGCGATTGTGCACCTCGACCCAGGGCGTGTGCAGTTCCCAGCGCAGGCCCAGGTTCAGGGTCAGGTTCGGCCGCACGTGCCAGTCATCCTGGAAGAACGCCGCGATCACGCCGGAGCGCTGGCCCCACGTGCCGCCGTTCACGCCACCGCCGATGGAAGCAGGCAGGCCCATGAGGAAGTCCGCCTCGGCCAGACCCGAACCGCTGCCCGCTACCGCGAGCGGGTTCGGACCCGCCGTGTAGCGGCCATCGAAGTTGAACGACCCTGCTCTGCCGTTGTTCCCGGAATAGAACGTGTCGATTCGCTGCCGCCATTCCTGGAAGCCGGCATGCATCGAGTGTGCGCCCCTGGTGATGTTCACCGTGTCCCCGAACTGGATTACGGTATCGGCGAATAGCTGATAAATGTCAGCGTTGCCGATGGTCGCCGCAAACCCGCCGCCGAAGTTCATGGCCGGCAGGAACGATGACGGAATATCCGGCAGTCCCACCGTTTGCGCCAGCCCGTTAACCCCGTTCGCCGCGCCGCCATTGTTGATGAACACATAGTTCACGCCGAAGCGCAGTTCATTAACTATGGTCGGCGACACCGAGCGCGTCCAGTCCAGCACGCCGTTGTGCGCCGGAAGGTTCGCGAACGAATTGTAGAAGATGGGGATGTTATTGGTGGTCGGATTCGTGATGAAGCTCTGCGAGTAACGGCCGAACAGCCGGTCCTTCTCTGAGATGTTCCAGTCCACCTTGGCGTCGCCCTGATCGCCATTGATATAGGTATGGCTGGCGTACAGCAGGTTGTTGTTCAGCCCGGAGCCGGTCGGCAGCGGGTAAATCGACGTGTCGCTGAGGATCTTCTGCGCCACCGGTGAAAGCAGGTTACTCGGGATTTTGTTTCCCGGGAACGGGTTGCGTTTGCCATTGCTGACGCTGAACGGGTTATACAGCTGCACCGGGGTCTTCAGCGAGAGCAGCGCGGAGAAGTCGCCGTTGCGCTCCGCCTGAGTCATCACGCTGGTGGCGCCCAGACTGGTGGGCGTGTCAAATCGCTGCCCCTGGTAATCGGCGAAGAAGAACAGTTTGTCCCTCTTGATCGGTCCGCCGATCGTCCCGCCGAACTCGTTCCAGCGCAGTTGTGGCCGAGGGGCGCCGTTCCAGTTGTTCGACCACGAATTCGCGTTGAGCACATTGTTCCGGAAGAACTCGAACAGGTCCCCATGGAACTGATTGCTGCCCGACTTGATCTCCGTGCTGACGATCGCGCCCATGTAGTTGCCGAACTCGGCCGGCGCGTTCTGGGTTATCTCATTGAATTCCTGAATGGCGTCCACGCTGGGCGCATACCCCACCAGGTTGTCCGAGACCTGGTTGTTGTCCATGCCGTCCAGCATGAAATTATTGGCCTGCTCCCGGTTGCCGTTCACGTACGGACGTCCGCTGCCGGAGGTCGTCTGTCCATTGGTGAAACTCGATGGGTCGGGATGCGTGCTGCCGGCCGTGAGCAGCGTCAGCTGCACGTAGTTGCGGGTCGCCAGAGGCAGGCTCTCATTGGTGCGCTGATCGATCACCTGCCCCACCTGAGTCGATTCCGTCTGAAGCAGCGGCGCCTCGGAGGTGACCTCGACCGTCTGGGTCAGGTTCCCCACCTGAAGTTGGACGTCAAGCTTCGCTACCTGGTTCAATTGCAGGACCAGGTTCGACTGCGTTGCGGTCTGGAAGCCCGCGTTCTCCACCTTCACGTCGTACGTGCCCACGGGCACGTTCGAAAGCGTATAACGGCCGTCCGGATTCGACGTCGTCGTGTACTGCGTGCCGCGCTCCGTATCCGTTGCCGTGATCTTCGCGCCCGGCACAGGCGCGTTGCTCGGGTCCGTCACCTGACCCGTAATCGTTGCCGTAACCGTCTGCGCCTGAAGCGGTACGATCGCGGCGAAGACAGCAAGAACGAACAGTGTGAGCCACACTGCTGAATGGCGCTTCGTGTGCATCAAAGCTCCTTTCCTTAACCTCATACCTGAATGGGCTCCCGCGAGACTCTCCCACTAAACCGAAGGGAGCCGATTCCAAGATCATTAATCCTTTTGTATTAGAGTTCCAGTTCGTAACCGTTGTCGGGTGTTCGGAACACGTTCGTAACACGCGCAACCGCGCCGGGAGCAACAGCTTGCGAGCATTGTTACTGCCCGCCTCCGGACGCCCCCGCTCCCCCGGACGCCGATCCGTTACAATTGCTCCAAGGGGCATTGGACGTTACTGAATGGCTGAGGGCCATATTCCGGCCATGTCGTCTCAACATGGCTCGGGCTCGGCCGCACACGTCTCCGCGGCGGATGTGCGTGAGGAACTCGGCCGCGTCCTCGGCAGCCAGGAGTTTCGCTCCAGCCACCGCAGCCAGGATTTCCTGCGGTACGTCGTCGAAAACACGCTGAATGGCAAGGGCGATTCGCTCAAAGAGCGCACCATCGGCATCGATGTTTACGGCCGGCCGCCACACTACGACCCCGCCGACGACGCCACCGTTCGGGTCAAAGCCGGCGAGGTCAGAAAACGGCTCGACCGCTACTACGCCAGTGAAGGAAGGTCCGCCAGGCTCCGCATCGAACTGCCCGCGGGAACCTATGTACCCGAGTTCCGCCCCTTCATCGCTCCCCAGCTGGGCCCCGCAACGACGCCCGTAGTTGCGCCCCGTAACAGCCGCCGCCGGTCATGGCTGTTCGCCGCCATCGCTGTCCTGATCGCCGCAGGCGCCACTCTCTGGCTGCTGAGGCCGCGGCACAAAGATACCGTCGTCGACGAATTCTGGCAACCCGTCGTACAGGGGTCGACGCCCGTGCTGCTGACCGCCGCATTCGTCCCCGTTTACAATCTGGACGCCCCTAACCACTACGTCCTGCTCAACGACCAGTTCGTCGGCGGCGGAGATCTGGTGGCCGCTTCGCGGATCATGCAGATGCTGGCCGGCATGCACCGCAGCTGGCAAATGAAGGTCGGCGGAGAGGCCACCTTCGCCGATCTGCGCAGCGCGCCCACCGTGCTGATCGGTTACTCCTATACGCGCTGGAAAGAAATCAGCCGTGAGATGCGCTTCTTCATCGATGCCGATCGCGTCCCCCGCATGGTCACCGACTACGGCAAACCCACCGCCTGGGCGCTGCCCAACCTGCCCGCGGATCGCCGTACGGATGAAGACTACGCCATCATCTCGCGCGTCTTCCATCCCGAGACCGGCGCCATGCTGGTCGAACTCTCCGGAATCACGCAGTACGGAACAAATTCAGCGGCCGAGCTGGTCACCAGCCCCGCCCTGCTCGCGGAAGCGCTGCGCAATGCGCCGCCGGCCTGGAAGCAGAAGAACCTCCAGTTTGTGATCCATGTCAAGGTAATCGGTGGCACGCCCGGCAAACCGACTGTAGTCGCCTGGCACTTCTGGTAAGGTTCCCGGGCTCGCTTCGCGCCTATACCGGCCGGGATCGTTTCCGAACCGATGTGATGGCCGCCAGCCCCGCAAACACCAGGACCAGGGAGGCGGGCTCGGGAACAGCAGTCGCGGCAGTTACGAAGTTGTAACCATCGGCGTCAAGCAGCGCCACCTCCGGCGAAGAGAGACTCAGTGCGGCTGCCTGCGAGTCAGGCCCGAATGCATCCTGCACCTGTAAGCCGTCCACGCCGCTCCAGTCACCGTAGTCGCCGCCATTATTACAGTTGTTGTAATTGTTCAGGTTGGTCACGCCGCCATTTACCGACAGGTACGCAGTGGGTGATCCCGTACAGGGCACGTCGGTGGACGTGTTCAAAGCGAAGCTGCGAACGCCGGGAGCGCTGTACCGGTACAGATCGGCTTCCAAAGGATTCGCCGGCAGCGAGCCGCCGCCGTTCGGCAGGTTTGAAGCGGTTCCCAGGACCTCGTCCATTTCGTGCTGCACGATCCCGCCAAGGCCCGCAAGCGGACTGCCTCCCGTATTCAGAGCGGCCTGACTGATGGTGATACAAGCGTCGGCGCTAAGCCCGCCGCAGTGCCCAAACGAACTCAGCGATTCGGACGTCAGACCGAGCAACACCGCCAGAGAGGTGTTGAGATCGATGTCCGTTGAGCCTGTGACCGGATTATTGACATGCGAGCCGCCGCCCAGGCTGGCGATGGCCGCGGTATCCGTCGCATCCCCTGACGAATTGGCAAGTAATGCGGTGTAATAGCTGTTGTAAGACACGGTTTGCGTCGACCACTCCGAACTCCCCCCTCCGCCGGCCTGTGACCCAAAGGCAACAGTCAGATTCAGGTTACTCGTCATGTTCGATGCATAGAAATTGACAGCGTTTTGAATCGCCGTTTTATCGGCAGTGCTGAAGCTGGCAGTTGGATCGTACAGGACAGTAATCATCGGGCTGGCCGAAGCGGAGCCGGCCATCGCCAGCGCCGCGATTGAGAGACACAGCCTTGCTCTCGTCATTCCGTTCTCCTTTTGCTGTATGTGAATCAGCTGCGCTACCGCACGAAGCAGCCACCAGGATACAAATGATCGTCGTGGATCAATCAGGGTTTGTTCACTTTTAGCATGCCGCGAGCGCGATTACAACATGAGTAAGCTGTCGCGGAACATTTCTGCATTTGTGTATGGTGATGTACTTTCGGGCTATTCGCGGGGTAATGTCGGTTACTGTCCCGCTCGCGCGAGCAGCCCGCTAAATCGCGTCGAGCAGGAACGTATCGGCCTGGAATGCCACTTGTGTCGCCGTTGTCTTACATCCGGCGGATTTCGCGGCCAAATCTTTTATACTCGTCCGCGATCTTGTCGTAGCACTCGCACGTGATTTCCCGCAGGAGTTCGGGCTTCAGAATGCTCATTCGACCGCGGCTGTACCTGATGATGCCCTGGGCTTGAAACCTGGTCGCAACCTGGTTGACACTGCCCCGGCCGACCGCGAGCATCTGCGCCAGGAACTCCTGCGTGAGCTGAAAATCGCGCCGCTTGACCCGGTCGAGCGACATGAGCAGCCAGCGAGCACAACGCTGTGTCACATCGTGCCGGGCATTGCAGATAACACCCTGGGAGATCTGCAGCATCAGACAGTGCGTATAGAGTTGCAGAACCTGCCGCAGCCACGATCCGTTGTTGACGGCGTCCCGAAAATACTCCGCGCTGGTGGACCACGCTGCCCCGGGAATCTGAGAGAACGCCGTCAGCGTGCTCTGCGCGTGTCCCAGAAATACCGAGAGGCCGGCCAACCCCTCGGAGCCCATGGTCGCAACCTCCACCACGCCTCCGTCGTCTGTATTGGCAACGACAGAGAACACACAATCGACCGGGAAGAAGACTTTACGGACAGGTTCTCCGGGCTCCTGCGAGACATCTTTGATCCCAAGTTCAATATGCTCCAGTTGCGCGAGGAATTTCGCGAACTCCCGTTCGGGCATCGCATCAAGAATTACATTGCCCCACGTTTGACGGCTCGCCATTTGGACGCGATGCCTCCCCAAACGGGGACGCTGCATATCCTCTATTTGTTGCCGTCAACCTTGTGTTCCCAATCGTGCACTGTGCGAGCGGATCGAAGTAGGATGGGTATGTGTTCTCAACCGAACATAGCGGCGGCCGTCGTTTTTCGGTTGCTGTTGCGGTAGCGTCGGCGGGAGGGCTCGACGCTTTCACCACGCTGCTCGCGAGCCTGCCGCACGCATTTCCGATACCGATCGTGGTGGCTCAGCACCTCGGCCCCACCCAGACAAGTTGCTTCGTCGATATCCTCCAGGTTCGAACCGGGCTGCGGGTCTGCTGGGCGCGAGATGGGCAACCGCTCGAGCCGTCGACTGTCTTCATAGGCCCGCCGGGCTGCCATACACTGATCGCCGGCAACCGTCTTCTGATCACGCCAGTCCGCGAGCGCGTCCTCAACGGGCGTCCCTCCGGCGACCTGCTCCTTAGTTCCGCCGCGCTCAGCTATGGTTCCGAGACGCTCGGCATCGTGCTGAGCGGATACCTGAATGACGGCGCAAGG
>Ga0209810_1005666_pt1 | contig 11173 bp, 7 predicted proteins | sample Coa_R1_7_FD_187159 | JGI IMG/M metagenome (GOLD analysis project Ga0209810, IMG submission 187159) | Surface soil microbial communities from Centralia Pennsylvania, which are recovering from an underground coalmine fire - Coalmine... | ecosystem: Environmental > Terrestrial > Soil > Unclassified ...
AGCGCAGCGCCGGGCGGTACACTGCTCATGAGGATCGGGCTCCTGGGTGTGGAGTAAGCAACCCCCAGGGTGCCCGATCTTCGTTCCTGCCGCAACACGGACTGTGATTTCTACGCTAGGGCGCTCGGTCCCAAGCAACAGAGGCACAGCCGTACGCTGCTGCCCGCAAGTCGTCCGAAGCGCGATATCCAGATAGTGCTATGCCGGCGGCACTTCCTCCGCCACAATCGAGTCATCAAAGAGGGCCCGTTACGTCGCCAGCAGACCTTCGGCCATAGCGGGGGATGAACATGGCGCGAAGTGAGTGTCCCCGGCTCGCGGTGCACAGCCGATGCGGCCAGGGCGATCTCCTCTGGCATCTGGGGTTCGAGTTCGAGCGCGGGAACCGGGACGACGCGGCGCGGGGGCGTTGAGCATGAGCCAGATTGCGCCGCGGCCCGAGCCCGGGCAAAGCTGCGTTCTCGTAGTGGAGGACGATCCCGGCGTCCGCGAAGCGCTTCTGATGCTGCTCGGTGATGCCGGCTATCGGGTCCGATCCGTGCCAGATGGGGTCGCCGGTCTGGAATGCCTGGAACAGGAAGAAGTCGACCTCCTGCTGCTCGACCTGATGCTGCCCGGCGTCGATGGGCTCGAGGTCTGCCGGCGGGTGCGGGCCCGCGCCTCGGACCTCTACCTGCCGATCGTCATGCTCACGGCGCTGACGGACGAGGCGCGGCGCCATGCCGGCTTCGCCGCCGGCGCGGACGACTATGTAGCCAAGCCCTTCGATGCGGACGAGCTGCTCGACCGCGTGCGGGTCTGGCTGCGGACGCGCGAGCGCCTGCAGTCGGCCCACGGGCGGCTGGCCGCCGAGCGGGCGCGGATCGAGCAGCGCAACCGCGAGCTGGCGCGGGCGACGCAGGCCAAGAGCGAGTTCCTGGCGGCGATCAGCCACGAGCTGCGCACGCCGCTGAACTCGATCCTCGGCTTTAGCGAACTGCTGCTCGATGATTCGAGCGGCACGCTGCTGCCGTCCCAGCGGCAGCGCTTCCTGCGCAACATCGACCAGAGCGGGCGGCACCTGCTGAGCCTGGTCAACGACCTCCTCGACCTGAGCAAGATCGAGGCGGGCCATATCGAGCTGAGCCCCGAGGCGTTCGAGGTGACGACCTCGCTGCGCGCGGTGGCGGCGGGCATCCGGCCGCTGGCCGAGAAGAAGGACCTCGTGCTGGTCACCGACGTCGGCCCGGGCGTGACAACGGTCTACGCCGACGAAGGCCGATTCAAGCAGGTGCTGTACAACCTGCTCTCCAACGCCGTGAAGTTCACCCCGGAAGGCGGGCGCGTGGAGACGACCGTGCGCCGGCTCGAGGACGCGGTGGAGTTGGTCGTCGCCGACACGGGCGTGGGGATCGCCCCCGAAGATCAGGAGCGGATCTTCGAGCCGTTCCAGCAGCTCGATCGTTCGGCGGCGCGGCGCCAGGAGGGGACCGGGCTGGGGCTGGCTCTGGCGCGGCGCCTGGTGGAGCTGCAGGGCGGCCGGATCTGGGTGGACAGTGTGCCAGGCCGCGGCAGTCGGTTCGGGTTCACCGTGCCGACCGAGGCCGAACCGCATCCTCGTCGCGGCGGCTACCTCAGCGGCGCGAAGGCCGCCGATCCGGTCGCCGCCTCGGACGCGACGCCAACCGCCGTGGCTAGCCCGCTGGCGGGGCGTCCCGCCGCCAATGGGGCCGGGCGCGAGCGGGCTGCCACGCGCACGCATGGGCCGCGGGCAGCCGAGCAGCCGACCCGCGACGGTTGCGTCGGCCCGTCGGCCGCCGGGCATGGCCAGCGGGCCGACGCCTATGTCCTGTCATTCGCGCCCTGGTGGAAGCAGCCGCCGCCCACCCAGCCGTGCCATCGCGCGTAAACGGCGAAGGAGCCATGCCGACGATCCTACTCGCGGACGACGATCCGATGCAGCACGAGCTAGTCCAGGCGACCCTGGGCCGAGCGCACCGCGTGCTGCAGGCCTGGAACGGACGCGAGGCGCTAGCCGTCGCTCGCCGCGAGCGCCCCGAGCTGGTGCTGCTCGACGTGCTGATGCCGGAGCTGGACGGGTTCGAGGTCTGCCGACAGCTCAAGGCCGACCCGACCACGCGGGCCATCGAAGTGGTGATGCTGTCCGCCCGCGGCGACCGGCCGGACCGCCGCCGCGGCGCCGACCTCGGCGCCGCCGTGTACATGACGAAACCGTTCAGCCCGTCGGCACTGCTGGACACGGTACGGCAGGCGCTGGGCGGCGACCCTGGCCAGGCGCTGCCGACGCGGTGCGCGACCCGGCCAGCCCAGTCCCCGGACGCGGCGCGGCGCCCGCTGGTGGCGGCCGCGCCCTGGGAGCCAAGCGAGCGTCCCGCCGAGCTGGTCCAGACGCTCGCGTACGCGCGCGAGCTGAGCGCCCTGTACGAGGCGGCGCAGGAGCGCGCGGCACGGTTCCGCTTCCTGGTCGAGCTGGGAAAGGACCTGGTAGCGGCACGGGGCCTGGACGCGCTCCTACGGCTCGCACTGGAGCGCGCGACCACCATTAGCGGTCACGATGCCGGGAGCGTGCTGCTGCTGCCCGGGCCAGGGGCACCGCTCGCGGATCGCGTCGTCGTCGGCCCGGTCGCCCGCGGCCCGTCCGTGTGGCTCGCCGCCCTGGACGAGCTGGCGGCGCGGGCGTTGGCCGAGCAGCGCCCCCTCATGCTTGACGGCTGGAGCCCCAGCGCCCAGCCGATAGAGTCTGCTTCGCCCGGCCGCTCGGCGGTCTGCCTGCCGCTCGTCACCCCCGGTGGACGACGGCTCGGCGTGCTGCGGCTGGAGAGCACCGACCAGGTCACGCGGCTGGACGCCCACGACCTGGACGCGCTGCAGCTCCTGGCGGCCCAGCTCGCGGCGGCGATCGAGAGCGTCCAGCTCCACGAGCGGCTCGAGCAGAGCCTGGAGGCGCTCCTCGCCATCCACGACGCCGGCCGGGTACTCAGCTCCACCCTCGAGGCCGACGCGATCGGCCGCCGGCTGCTGGATATCGTCGCCCGCGTCTCGGGGCTGGAGGCGGCGGTGATCCGGCTGCGCAACCAGCGCCAGCAGGTGCGCGTCTGGCAGAGCCGCGGGGCGGAGGCGCTCTGGCGCTGGGCGCAGGCGACCGCGGCGAGCAAGGCGGCGCGGAAGACGGCGCTGGCGACGGGCGAGCCACAGCTCTTTCCACTCGGCTCGCCGCCCGGCGGGGGGGCGCCGCTGGTCGCGTGGTGCATCCGCCTGCGGGCGCAGGACCGCGTCCTCGGCGTGCTGGAAGCGTACGGCCGCGAGGATCGGGCCGCGGAGAACACCGCGGAGTTCCTGGGCAGCCTGGCTAATCAAGCGGCCACGGCGCTGGACAACGCGCGGCTGTACCGCGAGCTGGCCGAGCGCGAGCAGCAGTTGGCGGACCTCGTCGGGCGCTTGCTGGTGGCGCAGGAGGAGGAACGGCGACGCATCGCCTACAACCTGCACGACGAGCTGGCGCAGCTCGCGGCGGGCATCTACCAGCGCCTGCAGGCGTTCGCCCACGATCACCCCCCCGCTCTCCCGGCGGCCGAGCAGCAGCTCGAGCAGACCGTCGAGCTGGCGCGCCGCATGGTCGGGGAGGCGCGCGGCGTGATCGCCGATCTGCGCCCGACGACGCTGGACGATTTCGGGCTGGCCACTGCCCTGCGCGCGCCCGTGGAGGCGCTGCGGGCGGACGGCTGGGAGGTGACCTACGAGGAGGCGCTCGGCGATGAGCGGCTCCCGCCCGCGGTCGAGACGGCCCTGTTCCGCGTCGCCCAAGAGGCGCTCGGGAACGTGCGCAAGCACGCGGGGCCGCCCACTCGCGTCCACCTGGGCCTACGGCGGCGCGACCGCGCCATCCGCCTCGAGGTGACCGACTGGGGCCGCGGCTTCCGCGTCTCCGCCGCTCGGGCGGGCGCGGGCCCCGGGGAGCGCGTCGGCCTCCTCGGGATGCAGGAGCGCATCGCCCTGCTCGGCGGCCACTGTGTCGTCCGCAGCCGGCCGGGGCGCGGCACGCGCGTGGTGGCCGAGGTAGTTCTGACGGAGTATCCGGAATGATACGCGGTGTTGGCGGAGCTTCCTCCGCCCCGGGCGCGGTCCCCATCCACGGCGGACCGCGGTGGAGTGAAGGACGACGAGGCATGGAAGCGCAGACTCAGCTCGCCAGGCGGGAGGGGCCGGCCCGGCTGCTGATCGCTGACGACCACGAGCTGTCACGAACCGGCCTCCGCGGCATGCTCGCTAGCGAGGAGGGGCTCGAGGTGGTCGGCGAGGCCACGACGGGCCGCGAGGCGGTCGTCCTGTGTCGTCGGCTGCGGCCCCACCTCGTGCTGATGGACCTCCGGATGCCCGAGCTCGACGGGCTGGCGGCCACCCGCACGATCAAGCAAGAGTCGCCGGCCACGAGCGTCATCATCGTTACGATGCACGAGAATCCGGAGTACCTGTTCGAGGCGCTCAAGGCCGGCGCGGCTGGCTACCTGCTCAAGGACTCCACCCGCGCCGAGGTAGTGGGCGCCGTCTGGCGGGTGCTCGGCGGGGAAGCGCTGCTGGACGCCGAGCTGGCGACGCGGCTGCTCCAGCGCCTGGCCCGCGATGCGCAGCGGGCCAGGCCGCCCGGCATCCCGCTGACGCCGCGCGAGTCGGAGGTGCTACAGCTCCTGACGCAGGGACGGACCAACCGCCAGATCGCGGAGGAACTGGTGATCACGGCCGGCACCGCCAAGCTCTACGTCGAGCGGATCCTCGGCAAGCTCGGCGTCTCCGATCGAACCCAGGCGGCAGTCCGCGCCGTGGAGCTCGGACTGGCCAGCCTTGCCCCCGACTAGATGGTCGTGACGCGCGCCGTCCGAGGTTGCCGTCCGGCATATGCCATCTGGCAATTGGCACAAAAAGTCCTCAACTCGATACTGACCCCAGTAGTAGACGTAGTCCATCCTCACCGGTCGAGCCCGCGATATCCGCCGCTTCGCCGCCGTAAGGATGACCCAGCAGGGGATCGTGTGTCCAGAACAGGAGTGAGCCCGATGCGCGAGCTGAGGATCAGCAGTCTGCAGTGGGCGGTTGGCGTCTTCTGCGCCGTGATCGGTGCGCTGCTCCTAGTCGTGCCCCACGAGTTCGAGAGCCCGATCGAGCAGGCGTTCGAGCTGAGCCTGCCCTGGTGGGGAACCAGCTTCCTGCTGGCCGGCTGGATCCTGATCAGCATCGCCGCGCTGAGCCACGGCATGCCCCGCTGGCTCCTGTTCGCGGCACACTTCCCTGCCGGCGCGGGCCTGACCCTCATCGCCGGCACGACGGCTAGCAACTACGGCTGGGTCGACACCGCGATCTACAGCGTTCTGGGGCTGGGCACGCTCCTGGCCCCCCTGGTCGCCTACCTGCCGCGCCCGCGGACCGCCGAGCCGCTGGCCAGCCCGCCGGACGCCGGGGCCGTGCCGAGCGCGTCCGAGCGGCTTGGCTCCGAGGCCGCGGCCGCGGGAGAGACGCCCGTCGTCGCGGAGGAGATCCTGGCCCTGGTGCTGGGCCTCGCCTCCTTCGCGGCCGGCCTGGTGCTCCTCACCGTGTCCGACCAGTTCACGGCCCCGGCCGTGGACTGGATCCGCCCGTACCTGCCGTCCTATGGGGTCGCGTTCGTGGCCAGTGGTCTAGCCCTCGCCGTCGCCCAGCTCTATCCGGCTCTGCCGCGCCCGCTGTGGTGGGCGGCACACGGCTTCGCCGCCGGCACTTTGCTGGCGTTCCTGGTCGTCCTGCCACTGCCCGAGCACGACTGGCTCGACGTGGCCTACTTCGGGGGCTTCGGTCTCCTGCTGACCGTGGTGCCCTGGTTCGCCGGGCGCCCGCGGCCGTTCGCGCCGCGCTCTCTGCGCACGCAGGTTGCTCTGGCCCTGGCGGCGGCTGCCGCCCTGCCCCTGATCGTGGTGGCCGCGGTCGTCACCGACCTGTACCAGCGCTCGGCGATGAACGAGGCGCTGACCCTCCAGGAGGCGCTCGCCGCCTCGCTGGCGCAGGACGTGTCCGACTACATCGACCTCCACAGCCAGATCGTGGCCGGCGTCGCCGGGCAGCCCGGTCTCTGGCGGATGACGCCTGCCGAGAAGCGCGAGTTCCTGCATGCGGCTAAGCCACCGTATCGGGACCTGGTGCACCTGTCGGTCTTCGACGCGAGCGGCGAGGACCTGGCCGACAGCGACGACGTGCACCGCCCCAACACTGCGCAGCGCTTGGTGTTCACGGAAGCGCGGCGCACGGTGGCGCCGACGCTCGACATGTTCATCGGGCCGACCACCGGAACCCCGATCTTCGCCTTCGGCGCGCCGATCCGGGACGGCAACGGCAACTTCTGGGGGATCATCGGCAGCTCGGTGGAGTCGACGCGCGTCGCCTCGATGCTGGCCTCGGCGAGCACCGGCGACGGGCGCGAGGCGTACCTGGTCGACGCCAAGGGGCGGATCATCGCTCACCCGGACGCGGCGCTGGCCGCCGCGCTAGCCGACTTCTCGAACGCGCCGCCCGTCGCCGCGCTCCAGTCCGAGGAGGCCGACCATGGGCGGCTGCGCTTCACGACGGCTGACGGTGAGCAGCTCGCCGGGTATGCGCGGGTGCCGCGGCTCGGCTGGGGAGTCGTCGTCGAGCAGCCCGCCGCCGCGGCGCTGGCAGGCGCCCGCGCGGGCCGTGAGCTAGCCTTCGGGATCCTCCTCGTCGTCATCGCCCTGGCTACCGCGGCTGGCGCGCTGGCGGCCGGCGAGCTGGCCGGCCCGCTGGGCAGCCTGGCGCGTGCCGTGGAGCAGCTCGCCGCGGGGAATCCGTCCACGCCGCTGCCGCGCAGCCGCGTCAGCGAGGTCGCCCGGCTGGCGGCCGTGTTCGGCGAGATGCGCGACCGGCTGGCGGCTCGGACCGCGGAGCGCGAGCGCGCCGAAGAGGCGTTGCGCGAGAGCGAGGAGCGCTACCGCCGCATCGTCGAGACGGCCCAGGAGGGCATCTGGATCGTCGACCTGCAGAACCGCACTGCCTTTGCCAACCAGAAGATGGCCCAGATGCTGGGCTACACCGTTGAAGAGATGATCGGCGCTCCCCTGGAGACGTTCCTGGACGAGACGGCGCAGGCTGCTGCCGCGGCGGAGGTGAAGCGCCGCCGCCAGGGCCTCAAGAAGCGCCACGACGCCGAGCTGCGCCGCCGCGACGGCACGACCGTCTGGGCGATCGTCTCCAAGAACGCGATGTTCGACCGGGAGGCGCGCTACACCGGCACGCTCTGGATGGTCACGGACATCACCGACCGCAAGCGCGCCGAGGAAGAGCGAGCGCAACTGCTCGCCCGCGAGCACGCCACCCGCCAGCGCCTGGAGGAGAGCAACCGGCAGCTCGCGCGGGCGACGCAGGCCAAAAGCGAGTTCCTGGCGACGATGAGCCACGAGCTGCGCACGCCGCTGAACTCGATCATCGGCTTTAGCGAGCTGCTGCTCGACGACCCCGGCGACGGGCCCGCGGGCGCGCAGCGCCGCCGCTTCGTGGGCAACATCCTGCAGAGCGGCCGCCACCTGCTGAGCCTGGTCAACGACATCCTGGACCTGACGAAGGTCGAGGCTGGGCGCACCGAGCTACGGCTCAGCACCTTCGAGGTGGCGGCGTCGCTACAGGCCGTCGAGGCGGCGATCCGCCCGCTAGCCGAGCAGAAGGGCATCACGCTGGCGACCCAGGTATCGGCGAAGATCACCTCGATCTACGCCGACGAGGGCAAGTTCAAGCAGGTGCTCTACAACCTGCTCTCCAACGCCGTGAAGTTCACGCCGGAGGGCGGGCAGGTTCAGACCACGGCCCGGCTGGCGGGGGGACTGATCCGCATCGTCGTCGCCGATACGGGCATCGGCATCGCGGCGGAAGACCAGGAGCGGATCTTCGAAGCTTTCCAGCAGCTCGACAGCTCGGCTGCGCGCCGACATGAGGGAACGGGGCTGGGGCTGGCGCTAGCGCGCCGGCTGGTCGAGCTGCAGGGCGGCCGCATCTGGGTGGACAGCGCGCCGGGCCAGGGCAGCCGCTTCGGGTTCACCGTGCCCACCTGCGTGGGCCCGACCCCGCGGCCCGCCGGCCTGCTCAACGGTGGCGCCCAGGACGTCACGGACGATCGCTCCCTGGTCCTCATCGCCGATGCCGACCTTGGCGCCCGCGAGCTGCTGCGCGCCCACCTGGAGCACGCGGGCTATCGCGTCGCCGCGGTGGCCGATCCGGCCAGCGCCGTCAGCCAAGCGCGGGCGCTCCAGCCCGCGGCGATCGCCCTCGACGTCGTCTCGACCAATCCGGAGGGCTGGGAGGTGCTGCGCGCCCTCAAGGCCGATGCGGCCAGCGCGGACCTGCCAGTCGTGGTGACGTCGATGGAGGACGAGGGGCAGCGTGCCTACGCGCTTGGCGCGGCGGCCTACCTGCGGAAGCCCGTCGAGCGGGGCGAGCTCGTGCGGACCCTGGAGCGACTGTGTGGTAATGCCCAGGAGCCCCAGGCCCAACTGGTGGTGGCCGAGAGCGTGGTGGTCGCCGCCGAGCGGGTGAGCACCGTCGTGACGCTCGAAGAGTACCGGCTCCAGCGGAACGGAGAGAGCGAGCGCTGCTAGCAAGCGCTGCCAACTCATCTCCCACGCACCGTTCAGGGCAGCCCATCGTAAGGGGAGGAGAGACTCAATGAGGCGGATCATCGCACTGGTCGAGGCAGAGCAGCAGACGCTCGAGCAGGAGCCCTTGTTCGAGTGGCTCCGACAGGAGGATGCGGACGACCCGCACAAGATCAACTTCATTCCTGCCATGTACTTCTACATCCTGGCTTTCCGCGACCTGTTGAACCTCATCACCGGCGACGAGGACGGGGCGCTGCAGACCGCGGTGAACGCCTACGTCGACGAGGACGCTGGCCACTACCTCTGGTACCTCGAGGACATGGCGACGGCCGGCTTCCCCACGGTGGAGTCGATCGAGCTGTTCGACAAGCGCCTGCTGCCGTCGCGGCGCGCGATCTATCGAATGATCGCCTACGCCATGGACCATCAGGACCCGATCTACCGCGCGACGCTGGTGACGATCTTCGAGGCGACGGGCGAGGTGTTCTTTCGCAACACGCGTCGCCTGATGCAGCGCCTGGGCCTGGACCAGCGGCTCAGCTACTTCGGCACCGGCCACTACGAGGCCGAGGTAAGCCACTCCGTGAAGATGGACGAGCTCGCCGAGATCGCGATCACGCCGGCCCAGTACGACATCGCCAGCCGCATGGTCTGCGACGCCTTCGCCGAGTATCGCGGCCTGTTCGCCTGTTGGATGGCGTCGGCGCGGTCGTTCGGCTCCGGCGTAGAGCTGTTCGAGGGGGGCCGCGTCCCGGCGCACGCCGGGCGCTAGGCAGTAGGGGGGCAGGGATAGGTTGCGCTGACGTCGGACGAGCGTGCGGAGCTCGACGGTCGGATCACGGCGCGGCTGACGAAGGACGGATTCACTCGGGAGCGGTTCCTGGCCGAGCTACGCCGCTCCGTCGGCCGGGGCGGGCCGGAGGGTTCGGGCCCGCGCGGGACGCTGGCTCGGCCGCGCGCACCCGCCTTTCGGACGACGCATCCCATCGTCCGTCTGCCGACGCCTCGGCTGCGCCGGCCCGCCTTTCGGGCGGCACCATGCGAGAGGGGGCATCATGACTCGATCGCGTATCCTGCTGGTGGAAGACCATCCGCTCAATCGCGAGCTGGCGGAGGCGATCCTGGTCCGCGCCGGGTACGAGGTGCTCGTCGCGACCGACGGCGAGACGGGCCTGACTACCGCCCACAGCTCGCGGCCGGACCTGATCCTGATGGACATCGAGCTGCCGGGCCTCGACGGGCTGGAAGCCACGCGGCGGCTGAAGGCGGACGCCAGCACTCGCACCATCCCGGTGCTCGCGCTGACCGCCTACGCCATGCGCGGCGACGAGGAGCGAGCGCGGGCCGCCGGCTGCGACGGCTACCTGACGAAGCCCATTGATCGGCAGACCCTGCTCGACGCCGTCGCGCGCTGCCTGGCGCCCTGTCAGGAGGCGTCCCGATAAGCAGGGCAACGGCGCCGACATGGGCGGACCGGGAGAGTAGCGTCCTGATGGTCGACGACTAGGCGCTCAGCCGTGAGCTGCTGGTGGGCTCGCTGGACGCTCAGCCGCGGCCTCGCCGTCCGAGACGCGGCCGGCAATGCCTACCGCACGACGGGCTCGCAGACGGACATGACGGAGCGCAAGGCCGCCGAAGCGCAGCTCCTGCACGATGCCTTCCACGACGCGCTCACCGGCCTCCCGAACCGCGCGCTGTTCATGGACCGCACGGGAGCGCGGCGAGGGCCGCTTCGGGATCGCGCTGGTAAGCTTCCCAGAACTGGAGCGGAGTGAGATAGCCGAGCGCCTGGTGGGGGCGCACGGTATTGTAGACGTGCTCCCACTCCCGCAGCGCGGCGCCCATGGCGGCGACGGTGAAGGGGGCGGCTTCGAAGTCGGCCATGAACTCGCTGCCGCTGGTATTGATCCCGCAGCTCCCGCACTGCTTCCACCTGCTCCACCGTCCAGGTCCGCGGGCGGGTGTGCCGGGGGCGGCTCGGCTGCCTCTCCAGCGTGCGCAGCTCCCGGGGATCGGACCGGCACCCCCTAGGTGCAGCACGGCTGCCGAATGATGCCGAAGCACCGACAGGTGCGGCTGACGTTCCGGTGCCGCGCGTAATGCTCCATCCAGCCGAGCCGAGTCTTCGCCTCCCGCGTCAGCTCGGGCAGGGGGGCTGGACGAGCCGCTGCATCGTGCGCGTGGTGCTGCGGACTACCTGCATCGTGCCCTCCGCCTGTGGCAGGGGCGCGGGCAGCGCGCTGCACTGCCTCATAGAGCGTCTCCCGGTGCCGCTGCATGGTCTGGCAGCTACCAGCGTAGTGCCGCGAATGGTTCTAGCCTCTTGACGCGCCGGCGGCCATTGGGCGAGGGCGGCCAGTGCGGGGCGCGACCGCGTGCTTGTGCAGCGGTCGACGCCCGAGCCGACCTTCGAAACCCGGGCGCTACCTGACGCGAACCGGCGGCTCGCGGCGCGCTGTGATAGACGCTCTCAGCGATACTGTTGGCGAATTCGGCTGGCCTGGTATGAAGCGTGCGGGCAGCGGCAGTCCCCAAGCCTTGCCGCG
>Ga0209810_1005668_pt1 | contig 11170 bp, 4 predicted proteins | sample Coa_R1_7_FD_187159 | JGI IMG/M metagenome (GOLD analysis project Ga0209810, IMG submission 187159) | Surface soil microbial communities from Centralia Pennsylvania, which are recovering from an underground coalmine fire - Coalmine... | ecosystem: Environmental > Terrestrial > Soil > Unclassified ...
TGGTACTGGCGCAGGAGCTCCTGAAGTGCTACTTTCAAAGTGTCGGCCACCGGTGGTATAGCTCATCCCTCCCTTCGGTTTGGCTTTCCTCATCCCCGAAGGGGAGCACCGGTGGCCCTTGTTGTCAAGAGGGCCTTCTCAGCGGACCTCCACCGCTACCGGTTTTACACCACGTCCTGGGACTCTAATGGACCGTTTGGCCGTTTTCGGCTCGTGGCGATGTTCGTACTCTCGCCCAACGATTGCCCGCCCGTCGTCTTCTGTCTCGACGGCCCACGTGGATCCGCTGCGTCCGAGCATCGTTTCGGCGAGACCGAATTGTGCCTCTTCTACAAGGACGACCCGCGCGAGCGACGGTGGAAGGCTGAAGACGGGCTGCTACGTCTTTTCGATCTGGCGAGGCGCCACGTTACCGGAGAGTACCTCTGGCGCGCCACGGGACGTTGGCCTGTAGAGGAAGCGCCTCATGGAGAGAGCGTGCCCGCCCTCCGTGATCCCTCGCTTGCGTTGCCCCGCCTACGGAGGCCCGGGCGTAACGAGCCCTGCCCATGTGGTTCCGGGCGCAAGGCGAAGAGGTGCTGCTGGCGGTGACGATCAAGCCCTTCCTCAGCTACAAACGGCAGGATGCAGCCGCGCTCGACCAGCTTAGAGAAGCGCTCAAGATCTACGGCGCGGGTGGTTGGAAGGACACCGAAGATCTCCGCCTCGGGGACCGCATTCAGGAGGCAATTCGGCGGGCAATCCTCGAGGAAACAGGCGGCCTGATCTGGTGTGGCACTCGGCTTGTCCTCGGTTCGCAATTCGTGAACGAGGTCGAAATTCCCACCGCCTTCAATCGTAAGAGTGCCGAACCGCTCTACCCAGTTGTACCGCTCTTCGTCGACCTTGAACCAGGCAGGGAGGCCGACAGGGAGATCATCAGGTGTGCGCTCCTCGACTACGGCGACGCTTTCCTCGACTGCAATGGATTGGTCCGACGCCGAAGCGAAACCAACGAGGAGTTCGGCCAACGCGTGGCGCGTCGATACGTGCGTGACGCGGTCAAGGCCCTCGCTGCAAGAAAAGGGAGAGACAGCCCCAGGCTCAGCGTCGCGATGCGGACACTGAGCGAGCCTACCAGCGAATGCGACTTGACCTTCGATTGGCGGAGGCTCCTCGATCCCGGATCGCGGTCGCTGGCACCAGGCGCCTTTGAGCTGATCACTGACGCGCTTGCGACGGCTCGCGACGCGTTTCAGGGCGCTTCTGCTGCCCACCTCCTCCTTGACCTCGACCTTCCGCTTCCGCTGGCCTTTCTCGTCGGGTACGAGTGGCGAATCACCACCCGCCTCCGACTTTCAGTCAGCCAGCGCACGGGCATTTCCTTCACTGAAGTCGACAGCGACGGAGATGTCGCTCGCGCTCCGGAAGCCGTCCACGAGCGTCTCGGTGGCGACGGTCCAGTAGTGGTCGTAGTCTCGTGCCTCGATGGTCTGGGAGATACCGCACGGCGCTATGCTTCCCAGGTCGGGCGCGCGAGCTTATCACGCTCCATGTTCCCGGCATATTGGATGCAGCCGCAATCCGTTCGCTGGCGCGAGCCTGCGCCCGCGAACTTCGAGCCTTGAACCACCGCCGCATTGACAAACACCTGCTGATGCTCGGACCTGTGGCGCTCGCCGTGTTTGCCGGCGCGGCAGCGAACGCCTGCGGCCCAATACGGATCCCATTCTGGGACGGAAGCAGTTACGTGCAGCCGATCGTAGTTGGAAGGGAGGAAGCGTAGCGATGTCTCAGGGAAGTGTACCGATGTGTTACAGATGAAGCATTACCACTTGTTCGTCTCCACATTCCTGCTCTCGCGCATGTCAACCGTTCCCGCGGCTTACTAACCCCAAAGAACCGATGTAATCAGGCCCTGCAGCAGAGGGAATAGGACCGCCGCTGAGGAATCTCGTCAACGTTCTTTGTGTCTGCCCAGGCACGCGGCCAGTGTGCGCCTGAGCCCCGGTGCGTCGTCGGCAGTGTGTGACGTACAGGAAATGGCGTGCCCGAGTTAGTGACACATACAGCAGCCTCCGCTCATCGCCTTCTGCGTCCCCCGTCGCCCGCCCTGGAACGTACTCATCCTCGGCTGCTGCGATGACCACTACGTCGGCGCTGAGCCCTTTGGCTTGATGCATCGTCATGATGTTAATTGCTCCCGCCTCGATCTCTTGCTCTGCGCCATCCAGCGAGACGTTGATGGCGCGTAGGAGGTCTGACAGGTCCTCCGTGGGGGCTGCGGATAGAACCCGCAGAAATATGGCAACCACACGCGGGCGCAGCTCTGGGTCGGGCACGTGCATCTCAGCCAAGCCTTCGATGTATCTGGTGAGATCGCCGTCACGTCTCCGCGATGCATCTTCTACCGCTGCCACAATCGATGTGGCATCTCGAGCGACCCTTGCCCCAAATCCACCTAGCCTCGAGGACTCTTCCCTCACAGCTGCGACGGCCTGAGCGAAACCGTAGCCCTCTCTTCGGGCCAGTTCGTATAGCCTGCCTAGTGCCTGATCCCCCACGCCGTTATTCCGAAGTTGGAGAAGGGTGCGCCACGCCAGGTGGTCCATGGGGTTCACGACAAGGCGGAGGATGCTCAAGAGCTGCCTACCTTGTTCTGTCTCCAAGGGCTCCAACGGATCGGCAACTGTAGCAACCGGTAGTCCTCTCCTCCCAAGGGCCTGACGGATGGGCTCGGAGAAGACGTGGTTGCGGTCACTCCGAACAAGGACGAGGATTTCCTGCGGGCCGATGCCTCTGTTGTCCACAAGCCAACGGCAAAGGCGGGCGATGCTGTTTGCCTCCTCAACCTGATCTGCGAACTTGAGGATCCGCACTTCACCCGTCCCGGCGCCCGCCGCTGCAACCAACCGCTTCGGTTCACGGCGAGGATCTTGTTCAGCCACGTAAAGAGCCGCATCGAGAATGCGGGAATCGCATCTCTTGCATTCCTCGAGGGTTAAGGGAGCACAAGGTGCGTAATCACGGTCAAAGCGCCTGATCCCATCGGGGTTGGCATAGCGGAAGCCGTAGATACTCTGGTCATCGTCCCCTGCTACATACAGCTCGGTACCGAAAGCCGTCAGTCTATTGATGACGGCCAAATCACATGCGTTGAGATCCTGGTATTCGTCGACGAGGATATGGACAGGCGGCTGGCTGACATCGATGCTTCCTTCATCCAGACCGTGCTTAAGCTGGTAAACGAGCTCAGCCCGGAGCGTGTATCCGAAGATCCCTCTATGCTCTCGCCACGCTCCAAGAAAGCGCGGTTGAGGGAACCGTTGCTCATACTCAGTCTCATCGGCTGTTAGGCGTTCCCAGTCGGCAGAGAGGCGCCGGAGCAGGTCGCGAGCCTCCTGCACTCTCGCCAATCCCAGGATGCTCTTGAGGTCTTCCTCAATAATCCAGCGCTCTTCGAAGTCGTCAGCGATCCGTATAGGAGTCGGTAATCGCGCTCCCGCGCCCCGGCGGAGAATCACCTTCAATGCGTACGAGTGCAAAGTGGAAATCAAAACGCTGTTCGCCTCATCAGCCAGTTCTGCTCGTACTCGTCGCTTGAGCTCGGCGGTCGCCGCGCGTGTGAAGGTAAGCGCCATAATCCGGTCGGGAGGTACCTCACGCTCTCTGACCAAGTAGACTACCCGCCGGGTCAGCGCGAGCGTTTTCCCCGTTCCCGGACCGGCGAGGACGCGGGCGTGAGAGCCTACGTGCGCGGCCGCTCGTCGCTGCTCGTCCGTAAGTGCATCATCCCATGCCAACCGGCCTAACCCCCTGTAACCTCCTGGAAGTGTCCGTCCCGCATCAGATTGTTTAGCCGGTCTCGGAGGGCGGCATAGCAATTCGGGCGCTCGCGCGCGAAAACGGGGAAGGATTGCATGACGTGGAGGAGGTCGCTGCCCGCAAGGCCATAGGCAGTCGCCACGGCCTGCTCGATGTCCCACAGCGTATCCCAGTACTCTCTCATGTCATAGATCCACGTCTTTCGATGAGGCGCGTGGACGGGCTGGATGACGTCGAGGTCTTCTAGCGTCGATGGCGGAGGCACCGCGCAGAATCTCAGGATGTAAGGACTCACGTGCTGTCCGCTGTTCTTCTGTCGGGCGAGGAAGTCGAAAGAGAATGAATTCACAAGCGCACACAGCAGTTGGAGGTGTTCCCTCGAAGTCATTACACCATTCAGCTGATGCCCGAAGCACGATTTAGGTGGCAAGACCACAGCCACGCACATCCGTTCGTCAGTATTCCTGCCACGGTCGCGCAGAACAAGTTTCGGCTCACCTGAGGGGGAACCCCCGTACTTGCGCTCGTTGGCCTCCAGACTCACCCATCGCATGATGGGCTTGAACTCAAGCACGTACTGGTGGATGTGGGCATCCTGATACAGCGGCCAGAAGCCCTTCTCGGCCATGCGGGCGCGGATCTCGGGCCAGGCCTTGGGGTCGTAGTAGGGGGGCTCGGTCGTGGTGCCGGGGACAGGGCCGAGGATCTGGCGGGGGTTGTACAGCCTGCCGGTCCTTGGCTCCGTCCACAGATCCCGGTCGTTGGTCATGTCGAATTCTCTGTAGAATCGCGCGTTCCAGGTGCCGGGGCCCTGGTCGCCGAGCAGCGGCCGGGGATTCACCGGATTGCCGTCCTTGTCGTAGCCGTACATCTTGAGCAGGATCTCCCGGTCGCGCGGGGAGCGGTATTCCAGGAAGGCGAGGGTCCCCGGGGAGAGGCGCTCGAGTTCTTTGCGCCGGATGAGGACCACGAACTCCTTGGGGCCGTCGTCGTCGAGTTCGGCCAGGTCGTGGCGCATAAAGGCCGCCCGGAAGCCATCGCCCGTGGGCCGGCCTTTTTGGAAGACGAGGTTGAGGAACTTATACCGCGAGTCGATGGGGAAGATCTTCTTGCGGTTCTCGAAGGCATAGAACCGCTCGATCTCGGCCTCCTCCAGTAGGAGATGGCGGAGGCCGGTGCAACCCTCGTTGTTGTAGAGGGCCGAGGGGACAACCATCCCGGCCCGGCCGCCCTCCCGCACCAGACGCCAGTTGCGCTCGACGAAGAACTTGAAGGCGTCGGGGTCCCCGCCCGTGCGCCGGCCGTCCACTTCCCAGGTCTCGTAGCGGTAGTCCCCGCCCTTGCGCAGGCAGGCGGCCAGCGTCTTGATGCGGGCCTCGTAGGCCGCGAAGCCGTCGGCCAGCGTCGGGTGCTCGCGGTGCAGTTCCTGAATGCGCCGGTCGAGCTCGCCGCCCACGTAGGCGCGGATCAGGACATCGTAGCGGCCGTAGAACTCCTTGCGGTCGGGTTTCACCTTGTCCCAGGGTGGGTTGCCCAGCACCGCGTCGAAGCCCGGAGGGTCGGCCAGGAAGACCTCGGGGAACTCCAGTTCCCAGTGGAAGAACCGCTCGCGGCGGCGGACTTCCTCGAAGGGGTCCCACCAGGGCCGACTGCGGGTGTGCGATTCCAGCCGGCCGCCGTCGCCGAGCAGGGTCACCAGGAGGTCCCACTCCTGCCAGATTTCCGGGATGAACGCCGAGGCCGAGCGCAGGTCGAACAGAAGCCGCGCGTCGGCGAGAACCGCCTCGGCCTGCCGGCGCCGCTCGTCTTTGAACCACTGCTCCTCGAGGGACTCGGGCTGGACGGCGCCCACGTCGGGGGCCACGTCAATGAGGCGTCGGATTTGCGCCGCCTGGCGGATGCGCTCACGGGCAGCCTCCCGGAAGAGTTCGACCTGCGCGGGCGGGAGGCCCGATCCCAACTCGGGAAGGGGCGGTGAGCCCAACCGGTCCAGCCAGGTCCCCAGCAGCGAGTTGCCGCAGCGCAGGTGGTGGGCGAAGTAGGTGAGCGGCCGGTCGCCGGCCAGCGACTCGATCCACAGCGAGACGCGGGCGAGTTCCACCGCGATGGGGTTGATGTCCACCCCGAACAGACACCGTTCGGCGATCCGCCGCTTGCACCAGGCCCGGGCTTCCGACCCGGCGGCCCGGGCCTCCTCGTCGGAGACCTGCCAGTGAACATCCCACCGGCCGCGGAACATCGGCGGCGCCTTGCCGCTGAACTCCTGCACGTAGGCGCGGTGAAGAGCCTGGGCGAGGGAGCGCATGGCCTCGACCAGAAAGTGGGCGCTCCCGCAGGCGGGGTCGAGCACGCGCAGGCGCTCGATCTCGGATGCGGTCTTGCCTTCGACCAGCGGCCCCAGGGCATGGCGCACCAGGTCCCGCACGAGGGGCAGCGGCGTGTAGAACGAGCCGGTGCCCTTGCGGCCCGGCCCGGGCACGAAGTGGAACTGCCCGCGCTCCAAGCGGCGGAGGAGGACGGCCGAGGCGCCCCGGCGGACTCCGCGTTCTTCTTTCTCTTCGTTGTCGTCCGCCTCGCTGTCGGGGGACTCCGTCTCGTCGCCGGAAGCATCGTCCTCCTCCTCCTGGGCGGCCCCTGCCTGAACGCGCAGTTGTTCGGCCTCGGTCCCTGTTGTCAGGTCAGGCTCGCCGGCGAGGGCGAGGTTCTTCTCCCGGCACAGGCGCACGAGTTCGGCCGGTGGCAGCGCATAGGTCCGTCCCTGCACGCGGACTTCCAGCGTCGTCCCAGGTGCCACCCGGGGTTCGTACTCCAGGAGACCTTCGTAGACCGCGCCCAGTTGCTCGATGTCCAGTTCGCGGAAGGAGACCCGCTCGTGCCCGACGCCCCGGCGCGCCGTGGTGGTGGTCAGGTCAAGGAGCAGGCGGGCCACGGTGGCGTCATCGAGCCGCAGGTCGTCGAGCACACGGCCAGAGGGCGTCGCTGGGTCGAACAGGTCGCCACCGCGGGCTGGCAGCCGCTCCAGCCCGTTGACCGCAGGCAGACCGCCGTGGTGGATGGCGAACAGAGCCCGAAGGCGCTCCCACAGGCCAAACCGATTGGGGGAAGGGTTGAGGCGCTTGTTCAGGAGATCCCGCACCAGACCGTCCAGCGAGTAGGAGTCGCGGTAGAGGGCGTGGGCGAGTAGCCGCTCGTCCCTCGCCTCTGCGTAGAGGATGAACAGAAGACGATACAGGCATGTCAGGGCGGCGTCGCGGAACAGTTCGAGGTCGGCGGGTGTCAGGGCGGCCGGATCCTGGGGATCTCCCTCGGCCCGGGCGGTCCGGTCGGTGATGATCGCCTGGACCAGCGCTTCGGCCGCGTGGAAGACTGCCTCCTTGAGGTCTTCGGAAACCTTCTCGGCGTGTTCGCGGCTCTCGCGTTCGACGGCCTGGATGGGCAATTCACCGTTGGGACCGGGGACGAAGTTGGCTGCCGAAAAGAGGCGGTAGGCGGCCGCGAAGGACTCGCGGTCGTCGGCCTCCAGGCAGGCGGGCAGGTCGAGTTCGAGACAGGCACCGGGCGGGCCCTCGCCCTTCCGTCGGATGAGACGGAGCCGCCCGCCGGTGACCAGGATGCCGTAGTGGAGGTCGGCCTCTGCTCGCGCGAGCGTCTCGGCCAGGGTCCGGTGCGGAGAGGACCTCCCGGCGTCCAGGTCCTCGTCCCAGTCCCCGATGTAGGCAAGCAGCAGGGGTGGCCGGCCGGCGGCCTCGTCGTTAGCCGAGAGGTACAGCGAGTAGATACGCCGGTCGCCGGCCCCGAGGTGAAATCCCAGGACGTCCCGGAACAGCGGGCGGGCGAACAGGTCCCGGACCGATGGAGCAGCGTGGGCGCGTCCTTCGGCACGGTCGTACAGTCGTCTGATGGTGCGGTAGGCGGCGTCGATCTCGCGCGTCACCAGGGTACGCTGCCGCCCGGCGGCCCGGCCGAACACGGTTCCAAGGTAGTAGTCGGAGAAGAATCCGTGCCGGTTGCGGAGGTTGGGGAAGAGCGCCATTAGCGGTCCTCCGGCACAAGGAACAGCGCGCCCACCGGCTGGGGTGGGGCCGGATCGTCCACCTGGGCGAAGGCGTCGATTTCTTGAAGGCGCGCCCTGAAGTACGTCTCCACCGCCGCCCGCCTGGCGTCGATGCTGTGGCGCGCCGGCTCCTCGCCGATGCGCAGCAGGAGCTGACCGGTGTCCTTGATGAGCCCGCGCGCTCGTATCTCTTCCTCCTCTAATTCTCTCAGCCGGTCGGCGCGGTAGGCCTCGGCGTCGGCGCGCAGGCGCCCAGCGAGATCATGCCGGTGGCGGCGAAGTTCTTCGGCGCGAACCGTGAGGCGGCGCGCAGCCTCCGCCTGGGCAGCGCGCAGAAGCTCGTCGAACCGGTCGCCGTAGGGCGCAAGTCGATCCAGGGCCACCTCGCCCGGACGGCTGCGATCCTGGAGGATTGCCCCGTCGTCCTCGGAACTGCCGACGGTCCGGCCTTCCAGATCGACTCGGACAGGCAGGATGGTTTCCTCGATCACTCCCTCGCGGTTGCGGATGACTCCATAGAACGTGAAGAGGACCCCCGCAGCCTCGCTGGCGCGAACCCGCCGGGCCGCCAGCCTTTTAGGGGGAAGGCCGCGGCTGTCAGGATACACCTGGAGGAAGCGCCGGCGCGCATCGGCGGCGATGGACTGGACGAGGGGGTGCAGTGGGGTCAGGTATTCGACCTCCCTCGGTCGCGTGCGTGCGGCCACGGACCGGCGGCAGGTCGCGCGGTCGTAGCGTTCCACCACGCCAGGGCCCCGAAAGGCTCGCGGCACCTCAATGCGAAACACGCCTTCCTCTCCTGTCGGCCGCATCGCGCTGGGGCCCAGGACGTCCAGCAGGAACTGTTCGAGTTCGGCATCATCACCCAGAAGCGGCACCGCCTGGGAGAGAGCCTGCTGGCCCTGACGGATATCATCGCGCACGTCGCCGGAGGTCAATATGATCGGTTGCACCTCGCCGATGAACTCATTGGTGCGGTCCTCGAAATCATGCAGCAGGCGCCTGGCGGCCGTCCGATCCTCTGGGTCGAGGTAGGTGAGGCGGCGTTCCAGGTCGATTCCCAAGGCAACGCCAAGAACATCGGGGGTGGACACCCGAGCTTCAGCCATCTCTTCGATCTTACTCACCAGACGAGCCAACACATCGTCCTCAGGGGAATCGGGGTAGTACAGGCACCGGATATCAGGAGGCTTTGTCTGTCCGTAGCGGTCGATTCGGCCGTTGCGCTGCTCGAGCCGGTTGGGGTTCCAGGGGAGTTCGAAGTGCACCAGGCGGTGGCAGGCGCGCTGGAGGTTGAGCCCCTCACTGGCTGCATCGGTGGCCAGCAACAGCCGCACACTGGGATCTTCAAACCGCTGCTGACGCTGCTGGCGCTGCCGCATCGTCAGGCCACCCCGCAACTCTACGTGTGCGTCAGCTAGCGGCGGCCCGGCTCCGTCGAGCGCTACTTTGATGGTTTCCAGGGTATCGAGGTACTCAGTGAAGACGATGACCTTGGCTGTCGCGTCCTCCGCAAGGACGCCCTTCAGGTACCGGACCAGGGCGGCCACCTTGGGATCCGGGGGCGGAAGCTTTGCGAGCAGGCGCTGAATCTCGGTGATTTTGCGGATCTCGGCCTTGCGCCGCCGCTCGTCTCTCGGGATGGCCGAGCGCAGGATCCTGCGAGTGACCCGCTCGGCCTGCGCGTCGGACATCGGTAGCCCGGCCTGATAGTCACGCAGCTCCCCGCGGTCGGGTCTCTCCTCCCTCTCCTCTTCTCTCTTGAGGGCGCGCAGACGGTGATCGAGAGTGCGGGCCAGGGCAAGACGGCTGGAAATGGCACGCTTCTTGATGATCTGCATGGCGAAGGAGACGAGCTCCTCGTCTTCCTCACCGCGGGCTTCACCCGCCGTGCGGCTGCAGTAGGCGGAGATGAGTTGGAAGAGCTCACGTTCCTTGGCTGAAACGCTCACCGGAATGGGCTTTACGCCTCGCCTGGGAAAAGCCTCCACCCAGTCGCCGTCTGGGCCAGGGCGTACGATCTGCCGCTTCATCCGACGGATCATCGCGCGCGCTATCCTCTCCGCCACGAGGGACCCTGTAAGAGTGGCAGCGGTGGGCTCGACCAGCTCAATCAACGATCGAAATGAGTGCGCGTAACCGTTGTGCGGAGTCGCCGTCAGGAGTAGGAGGCCCCTCGAGTGGTCGCGCAGATCCTCGCCCAGGCGGGTGCGGCGCGTGCGGTATGGGTTCTGCGGCGTTCCGGACTCAGCCAAAGCGTGGGCCTCGTCCACGATGACTAGGTCCCACGGCCTTGCCAGAGCCCGCCGGCAGACTTCATCCTTCTTGAGGTAATCCATGGAGGTGATGATGCGGGCCCGTGGGAGGTCCCAGGGGCTTATGCCGGCAGGCAACTCGGTCTGTTCGCGGGCGAGCCCAGCCGCGTTCTCGATGACCACGAAGTCCAGGCCGAACCTTTTCAGCAGCTCTTCCTGCCACTGCGGAATAAGCCCGGGCGGAACGACGACAAGTACGCGATCCGCCCTTCCCCTCGCCATGAGTTCCAGCAGACACAGCCCCGCCTCGATGGTTTTCCCGAGGCCCACATCGTCGGCGATCAAGAGCCGGGGCCTGGGCTTTGCCAGGATGCGGAGGACCGGGGCGATCTGGTAGGCTTCCAGGTTAACGCGGCCGAATCGCGCTCCGGACAGCGAACCCTCCTGGAACGCGGTCAGAGTGAGAGCCTGGTGCGCCCGGAGCCACGGCACAATGGGAGCGATCTCGTCGAGGTCGAACCGAAGTTCTTCCGGTGGCAGACGGACAACGCGCTCAGGCGGGCAGACGACAGCCAGAGGCGAAGCGCCGTCACCGCTGGCCGGCAGCAACTTCAGGAGTGCCTTGCCGTCACCCAGGTCGCGGATGTCCTCGACGCGCCAAGGGCGGTCGCGGACGGCAACACGGTCACCGACGCGAAGCATTCACACGTACTCCCCTTCGCACATTTGGCCTGGTCTCGTGAACCCCTTGGGCCCATTGTGAGCCCTTTGAACCTTTTGCGAACCCATGAGCCGGTGGCGCGGGTGAGCCTGCCGACCCCGTCCTCCCCGCGGTCTCTGCGTCGTCCGTGGGCATGGTCGCAGTATGAGTGTTGTTCTTCTTCTTGTGTTTCCCACCCCCAGCCGCCCGTCAGCCGTCCGATGGGAGGCACCCTCAAAAGGTGTGATTATATGAAAGGGCTGCGCCTCCCCGCGTAGTATCCTACGCGGGAGAGAACGAAACGCGGCAGAAGCCGCAGAGAGGAGGCGCAGCCACATGCAATATATCGCACTCGAC
>Ga0209810_1005676_pt1 | contig 11161 bp, 10 predicted proteins | sample Coa_R1_7_FD_187159 | JGI IMG/M metagenome (GOLD analysis project Ga0209810, IMG submission 187159) | Surface soil microbial communities from Centralia Pennsylvania, which are recovering from an underground coalmine fire - Coalmine... | ecosystem: Environmental > Terrestrial > Soil > Unclassified...
TGAAGAAGCTGCGCGCGCTCCCCGACGCGAGCTTCCTCAGGGACGTCGCCTAGCGAGCTTCCGGTCGCAAGGGCCCGCGACCGCCGGCCGGGTCGGACCTCCACGTCTCGCGCCGGCGCCCGGGTAGTGTCCGGCTGGTGGACGAAGCCTGGCGCGCCGAGCTGGCGGAGCTGATCGCGATCCCGAGCGTGAGCGCCGACCCGGCGCACCGCGACGACGTGCGGCGGGCGGGCGAGTGGGTCTGCGAGTTCATCCGCCGCATCGGCGGCCGGGCCGAGCTGACGCCGTTCGGCGAGCGCGAGCTGGTGCTCGGCGAGCTTCCGGCCTCGACCGGCTCGGCGGACGCGCCCACGGTGCTCGTCTACAACCACGTCGACGTCCAGCCTCCGGCGCCGCTCGAGCTGTGGGAGTCCGACCCCTTCGAGCTGGACGTGCGCGGCGACTGGGCCTACGGCCGCGGGATCGCCGACGACAAGGGGCAGCTGTGGATCGTGCTGCGGGCGGCGCAGCGGCTCGCCGAGGCGGGCGCGCTGCCGGTCAACCTCCGCTTCGCCTGCGACGGGGAGGAGGAGATCGGCGGCCACACGGTCGTCGACTTCCTCGCCCGGGACGAGCGGGGGGCCGACGCGGCGGTGATCTTCGACGGGGGCATGCTCCGTCTCGGCGTGCCCGTGATCGAGCTCGCCACCCGCGGTCTCGTCGGCGTCGACGTGAAGGTGCGGACCGGGGCCCGCGACCTCCACTCGGGCATGTACGGCGGCGCGGCGCTGAACGCGATCCACGTGCTCGTGCGCTGCCTGGGCGCGGTGCTGGCCGGGCCGGACGGGCGGCTGCCGGAGCCGCTGCGCCAGGGGATCGCGCCGCCGACGCCCGCGGAGCTCGAGGCCTGGGCGCAGCTCCCCCCCGGTGGCGAGGCGCTCGCCGAGCAGGGCGCGAGGCCGCTCGACGCCAAGGCAGCCGAGGAGTTCTACCTGCGCACCTGGGCCGAGCCGTCGGCCGACGTGAACGGGATCCTGGGGGGCAAGCCGGGCGTGCGCAACACGACGCTCAGCGTCACGGCCTCCGCCGAGTTCACGATCCGGCTCGCGCCGGGCCAGGACGTGGAGACGATCGGCGCCGCCGCCGAGCGGCTCCTGCGGGAGGCGGCGCCGGAGGGGGCCGAGCTCGAGATCTCCTGGAGCGGCTCGAACCCCGGCCTCGTCCGGCCCGACGCCCCGGCCGTGCGGCTCGCGGTGGAGGCCTTCGAGCAGGCGCTCGGCGTACGGCCGCTGCTCACGCGCACGGGCGGCTCGATCCCGCTCATGCCGGCGCTCACCGAGCGCGGGATCGACGCGATCCTGACCGGCTTCGCCCTCCCGGACTCCAACATCCACTCGCCGAACGAGCGCTTCTACGTGCCGTACTTCGCGGCCGGGATCGACACGGCTTCGGCACTGTTCACCGCGCTCGGCCAGCTGGCGGGCTGAACGGAGACGGCGGCGGCAAGCTCCGCGCGCAGGCTCGCCTGGATGAGGATCCCTCGGCGCTCTACAGGGCGTGCGGGTGGGAGCGGCCGCATGGCAGCCAGGCGTGGCCGAAGACGCGCATGGCGTCGATGATCGGCAGCAGCGACTCGCCCTTCTCGGTCAGGCGGTACTCGACCCGCGGCGGCGTCTCGGGGTAGCTGCGCCGCTCGAGGATCCCGTCCGCCTCCAGTGCCCGGAGGCGCTCGGCGAGCGTGCGCGGGCTGATCCCCTGGCAGGAGCGCTCGAGCTCCGAGAAGCGGCGCGGCCCCTCGGACAGGTCGTGGACGAGGAGCGCAGTCCACTTGGCGCCGATGATCTCGGCCGTGGCCGCGACGGCGCAGGTGCTCGCCTCGTGCACCGGGTTCATCGTCCGCACCGTCATCGGTGCTCGGATTGTACGTCGGCCGTCGCGTCCGCCCGCTCCGGGCGCGGGGCTTGTCCAGCTGCGCAGGCTGGTCAATCCCAGGGCGGCGGGTTGTGCGTCCAGCGGCCTCCGACCATCGTCGCGACCACCCGTATCTCGGGCAGCTCCTCGGGCTCGCAGGCGAACGGGTCGCGGTCGAGCACCACGAGGTCGGCGTAGCGGCCCGGCAGGAGCGTGCCCCGCCGTCGCTCGTCGTGGGACAGCCAGGCGGGCGCGACGCAGGTGGCGTGCAGCGCCTGCTCGAGCGTCAGCCGCTGGTCGGCCCGCCAGTGTCCCAGCACGGCCGCGACCACCCCGGCCCACGGATCGAGCTCCTCGACCGGCGCGTCGGAACCGTTCGCAAGCAGCGCGCCCGCCTCCAGCAGCGAGCGGAACGAGTAGGCGCGATCGAGCCGGTCGGCCCAGAAGCGCTTCGCGAGCTGCTCGTCGGAGGGCGCGTGCGAGAACTGCACCGACGCGGCGACGCCGAGCTCGGCGAAGCGGGGCACGTCGTCGGGGGTGAGGCACTGGGCGTGCTCGATCCGGGGTCGCAGACCACGCGGTCGCCAGCTCGCCTGCGAGCGCTCGAAGGCGTCGAGCGCCGCCCGGTTCGCCGCGTCGCCGATCGCGTGCACCGCGACGGGCCAGCCCGCCTCGGCCGCCTCTCGCACGAGCTGCTCCAGCTCCTCCCCGGTCGTGATCACCACGCCGCTGCCGTCCGTCACGCTCTCGTCACGGTGGCTGCCACCGTGACGGAACAGCCACGCGGTCTGCGAGCCGAGCGTTCCGTCCATGAACGCCTTCAGGTAGCCGAGCCGGAGAAGCGGCGAGCCGCCGCCGCCGCGCAGGCCGAGCGACCGCAGCTCGCCCAACCGGTCGCCCGGCGCCGACTGCCAGACGCGCAGGCACAACGCCCCCTGCTGCTCGAGCTGCTGCCAGAGGCCGATCGCGCCGAGCCAGCCGTCCTTGTCGTGGACGGCGGTCACGCCGCGGCTCGCCGCAAGCCGCACGCCCTCCCGCATCGCCTGGACGTACTCCTCGTCCGGCGGTCGAGCGAACCGCTCCTTGAACCGCCAGGCCGCCTGCTCGTACAGCAGCCCGCTCGGCTCGCCGCGCTCGTCGCGCACGACCACGCCGCCCTCGACCTCGAGGTCGCCCCCGGCCAGCGAGAGCGCCGCCGAGTTGAGCCAGAGGGCGTGGTAGTCCTTCGAGATCAGCATCGCTGGCCGGTCGGCGACGACCTCGTCCAGCGCCTGCCGCGTCGGAGGCCCGTCCGGCCAGCCTGCGTCCCGCCAGCCCTGGCCGCGCAGCCAGCTCCCCGCTGCCGGGAGGGCTCGGCGCACCCGGTCGAGCGCCTCGGCGAGCGAGCCGCAGCCCTCCAGTCGCACCTCGCCCTGGGCGAGCGCCCAGGTGGGGAAGTGGACGTGCGAGTCGGTGAAGCCGGGCAGCACGCAGCGCCCTCCCAGGTCGACCGTCTCGGGGGTCGGCAGCGCCGCTTCGTGCACGCCGACGCCGCCCGCGATCCGCTCGCCGGCGATCCACAGCGACGAGAGCGTGGGGAGCGAGGGCTCGAGCGTGCGGATCGTCCCGTTGCGCAGGAGCATCGTCGTGAGCGTACTGCCAGGACCCGGGCGGGTACGCAGTCGCCTACCGGCCGGCACGCCCCGGGCCGACGGGAGGGCGTGCGTCGAGCACGGGCGCGGGCGACGCCGGCCCTAGACTTGCAGCGTGCCCTGGGAGGTTCTGAGCGACGAGCAGCAGGAGCTCCGCGATCTCGTGCGGCAGCTCGCGCGTGAGCGGATCGCCCCACGCGCCGCCGAGATCGACGCCTCGCACGCGTTCCCCTGGGACGTCGTCGAGCTGTTCCGCGCCAACGACATCTTCGGCCTCTACTTCCCCGAGGAGTACGGCGGCCTCGGTACCGGCACCCTGCTCTCGCTGGTCGCGATCGAGGAGGTGGCCAAGGTCTGCGCCACCTCCGCCCTGATCCTCGCCGTGCAGGAGCTCGGCTCCCTCGGCCTCAAGCTCGCCGGCAGCGAGGAGCAGAAGCGGCGCTACCTGCCGAAGCTCGCCTCCGGCGAGTGGCTCCCGGCGTACGCGCTGAGCGAGTCCGGCTCCGGCTCCGACTCGGCCGCGATGCGTACCACGGCGCGGCGCGAGGGCGACGCGTACGTCCTCGACGGCTCGAAGCGCTTCATCACGAACGCCGGGGTGGCCAGCCTCTACACGGTGTTCGCGAAGACCGAGCCCGAAGCGGGGCACGCCGGCATCTCCGCCTTCCTCGTCGAGCCGGACATGCCCGGGTTCGAGGTGGCGCGCCTCGAGCCGAAGATGGGCATCTGCGGGTCGACGACCGGGGAGCTCGTCTTCGACGGCTGCCGCGTGCCGGCCGAGAACCTGCTGGGAGCGGAGGGAGAGGGTTTCAAGCTCGCGATGCGGATCCTCGACCGCTCCCGGCCCGGGGTCGCGGCCCAGGCGCTCGGGATCGCCCAGGGCGCGACCGACTACGCGCTCGAGTACGCGAAGACGCGCGAGACGATGGGCAAGCCGATCGCCCAGCACCAGCTGATCCAGGCGAAGCTCGCCGACATGGAGACGGAGTGCGAGGCGGCCCGCGGCCTGCTCTACCGCTTCGGCCGGATGGCCGACGCCGGCGTCGACGGCCCCGAGCTGACCAAGGCCTCCGCGATGGCGAAGCTGAAGTGCGGCGACGTCGCCATGTGGGCGACGACCGAGGCGGTGCAGATCCTCGGCGGCTACGGCTACATCAAGGAGTACCCGGTCGAGCGGTTCATGCGCGACGCGAAGATCACCCAGATCTACGAGGGCACGCAGGAGATCCAGCGGCTCGTGATCGCCCGCGAGATGCTGCGCGAATCGCGCGCCTTCCTGCTGGCCGGCGTTGCCTGAGCTCTGGCGCCGCTCCGAGCACGAGCCGCTCGCGGGCGAGGTGTGGGATGAAGGGCGGGTGGAGGCGGCGATCGGGGCGATCGTCGCCGACACCGAGGCTGCGTGCGACGGCGCTCGCTGGCCCTGGCACCCCGCGGACGGCGAGGACGACGGCTCGGCGAGCGTCTACCTCGGCGCGGCCGGCGTGATCTGGGCCCTGCACGAGCTGGGCTCGACGGGCTGGGAGACGGTCGCGCTCGCGCAGCTCGACCGCTACCGCGCGCAGCCCGACTACGGCCTGCGGGCCTCCCCGGGAAGCTACTGGGCCGGCGAGTGCGGGATCGCGCTCGTCGCCTTCCGGCTGACCGGGGATCTGGGCATCGCCGACCGCGTCTACGAGCTCGTCCTCGGCAACCTCGACGCTGCGGCCAACGAGGTGATGTGGGGCGTTCCCGGAACGCTGCTCGCCGTCGAGGCCATGCACGCCTGGACCGCCGAGCCGCGCTGGGAGGAGGCGTGGCGGGCGGCGTCCGAGCGCGTGCTCGCGGCCCGCGACCCGGATGGCCTCTGGACGCAGCGCCTGTACGGGCGGACGGCGCGCTTCCTCGGCCCGGCGCACGGCTACGCGGGCATCGTGCGCGCGCTCGCCAACCGGGGCGAGCCACCCTCGCCCGCCGATCTCTCCGCGCACGCGCTCCGGGCGGGCGCGCTCGTCAACTGGCTGCCCGCCGAGGGATCTCCGCCCAGCGAGATCCGCGTGCAGTGGTGTCACGGCGCGCCCGGGATGGTGGCCACGCTGGGCGACCAGCTCGAGCTGGAGCTCGCGCTCGCCGGCGGCGAGCTGACCTGGCGAGCCGGGCCGCTGGCGAAGGGCCCGGGCTTGTGCCACGGCACGGCCGGTAACGCCTACGCCTTCCTCGTCCTGCACCGGCGCACGGACGACGAGCGCTGGCTCGAGCGGGCGCGCGCGTTCGCCAGGCACGCGATCGCGCAGGTCGAGCGGCAGCGGAAGGTGGCCGGGCAGGGGCGCTACTCGCTCTTCACCGGGGACATCGGCGTGGCCCTCTTCCTCCGCCACCTGCTCGCCGGGGAGGAGCGCGTTCCGACCATGGGTCCATTCGACAGTATTGGGGGGGCGAGATGCGACTCGACGGCATCCACCACGTGACGTGCATCACCGCCGATGCCCGCGAGAACCTCCGCTTCTACACGGGGGTCCTCGGGCTGCGGCTGGTGAAGAAGAGCGTGAACCAGGACGATCCGACCGTCTACCACCTCTTCTACGCCGACGAGGAGGGGAGCGCCGGCTCCGACATCACCTTCTTCGAGTACCCGAGGGCGCGGCGAGGCCGGGCCGGCGACGGGATGATCCACACGGTCGTCTGGCGGGTCGGGTCGCCCGAGGCGCTCGAGTTCTGGGCCGAGCGGCTGGGGCGTGAGGGCTTCGAGACCGAGCTGGACGGGGAGACGCTGCGCTTCGCGAACCCGGAGGGGCTCCGCCACGAGCTCGTCGTCTCGCACGTCGCCGATGCGCCGCTCGTCGCGCGCCACCCGGAGATCCCGCCGGAGCTCGCCCTGCAGGGGTTCGAGGGCGTCCGCGCCTACGGCACGCCGAGCGCGCAGTTCCTGGGCGCGCTCGGCTTCGAGCAACGAGCGCGCCGCTGGCAGACGCGCGCCGCGACGCGCGGCGGCTGGATCGAGTTCGCGGACGCGCCGGAGGCGATCGGCATCGGCGGCGCCGGCACGGTGCACCATGTGGCCTGGGCGTCGACCCTGGACGACCATCCGGCCTGGCGGGAGCGGGTGCTCGCCGCAGGCGGCCGGCCGACGCCGATCATCGACCGCTTCTGGTTCCGCTCGATCTACTTCCACGAGCCGAGCGGCGTGCTGTTCGAGATCGCCACCCTGGGCCCGGGCTTCGCGACCGACGAGGATCCCGCGCACCTCGGCGAGAAGCTGATCCTGCCGCCGGCGTTCGAGCACCTGCGCGAGCAGGTCGAGCCGCTGCTCACGCCGCTGCCGGACCCGCGGGCCAGCTGGTCGCCGGCCTGAGGGGCGCTCCCTGGCGACGCAGGAAGCCGTTGCGGGCTAGCGCCGTCGTCGTGGGTTCCGGCCCGAACGGGCTCGCGGCCGCGATCAGCCTGGCGCGCGCCGGTCTGGAGGTCGTCGTGCACGAGGCGGCGGAGCGGATCGGCGGAGGGCTGCGCACCGAGGAGCTGACCCTCCCCGGCTTCCGGCACGACGTCTGCGCGGCGATCCATCCCCTGGCCCGGGTCTCGCCGCTCTTCCGCAGCCTCGACGTGGAGTGGATCCACTCGCCGGCCGTGCTCGCGCATCCCTTGGACGACGGGGTCCAGCTCGCCTGGCGACGCCGGCCGCCACGGTATGGACGGGCGCTCGTCGCTGGCTGCTGCGCCCACTCGGGGCAGCCGATCGAGCGGCTCGCGAGCCGCGGCGTGGGCGCCGTCTTGCTCGCGCTCGCCCACACGGTGGGGTGGCCGTTTCCGCGGGGCGGCTCCCAGGTGCTCGCGGACGCGCTCGCCGAACGGCTACGTGCGCTTGGGGGCGAGATCCGCACCTCGTCCCCGCTCGAGGAGGTTCCCGAGGCGGACGTCGTGCTCTGCGACACGCCGCCGAGCTTCGTCGGCCGCAGCGTCCGCTACGGGCCGGGCGCGTTCAAGCTCGACTGGGCGTTGGAGGGGCCGATCCCCTGGCGGGACGAGCGCTGTGCGCTCGCGGCGACCGTCCACCTCGGGGAAAGCGCTGCCGAGATCGCCGCCTCCGAGCGGGCGCCGGGCTCCGCTCGCCCGTTCGTGATCCTCGTCCAGCCCAGCCTCTGGGACGAGACGCGCGCACCGCCGGGCAGGCACGTGGCCTGGGCCTACTGCCACGTCCCGAACGGCAGCAAGCAGGACATGACGGAGGCGATCGAGCGCCAGGTGGAGCGGTTCGCGCCCGGCTTCCGCGAGCGGATCCTGGCCCGCAGCCGACTGGGCCCGCGCCAGCTCGAGGCGCACGACCGAAACCTCGTCGGCGGGGACGTGAACGGCGGCGCCATGACCGTGCGGCGGGTGTTCGCGCCTGGCTACCGGACGGCGAGGCGCGGCGTCTACCTCTGCTCCGCCTCGACGCGCCCGGGCGGAGGCGTGCACGGCCTCTGCGGGCTGCTCGCCGCCCGCCGCGCCCTCCGCGACCTCGGCCTCGCCAGGAAGCCGTGACGGAGGCGTGACGCCGACGTCCAGGTGGCTGCTACCGGCCGCGGCTCTGTGCCTCGCAGCGCCCGTCCCGTGGCAGCCACCGTGACGGAAGCGTGAAGGAAGCGTCGCGAAGCTGCAGCGCCCTCTCCGAGGATGGCGCGATGGGATGGATCCGCGACGTGCTCCGTGCCGGGCGGAGACGGTCCCGTTTGCGCGCGAGGAAGTCGTGAAGAAGCTGCGACGAAGACGTCCCGGTGGCTGCCACCGGTCTGCGGCTCAGAGCTGGATCGCGGGATAGCGGGCGCGGACGGCGTCGACGAAGGCGGCGAGGCGGTCGGCGAGCTCGGGCTCCTCGAGCTCGAGTACGTTCTCCGCGTTCGCCTCGCCGGAGTGCGAGAGGTTGAAGCTCCCCACGAAGACCCGGTCGTCGCAGACCGTGACCTTGGCGTGCATGTAGTCGTGCACCGTCCCCGGCGCGTAGGGCGTCGACCGCTTGCCGGAGAAGGGAGCCCGAGTCAAGGCGGCGCGCAGCAGCGGCTCCTTCCAGTCGGCGTTTCGGTTCTGCCGCCACTGGGCGAGCACCTCGCCGACCTGGGTCGCGTCGACCACGCCCGCGAGGTCGACCCTCCCGTCGGAGGCGACCTGCGCGAGCGTGGCGAGGATCGGCGCCGAGCTGATCACCGGCGACGCGACCCGGATGCGACGGCGGGCCGACCCGATCGCCTTCGCGATCCGGTGCGCGAGCTTGTCGCCGCGCCCCGGACAGAACCAGGGGCGGATCCCGTCGACGGGCGAGCTGTCGACCCGGCCGCTGCGCGCTACCTCGCGCGTCGTCCAGAGCTGCTCGAAGTCGTCCCGGTAGCGGCCGGCGAGGCCGGGCGAGTCGACGGTGAGGACGACGTTCTCCTCCCGCGTCCAGGAGTCCGCCGTCCAGTTCGTCGAGCCGGTCCACACCGAGGCGGCGTCGCGGACGACGTACTTGTGGTGCATGAGGTCGGGGACGCCGGGGATCGCAGCGGTCGGAACGGGGAGCCTCTCGACCGCGTCCGGGTCGGTGCGGGGCGGCGGCGGCACCGGAGCGGCCTTCCCGTGGTCGAGGTTGTACGCCAGCCGGACCGAGACGCCGCGCTCCGCGGCCGCGGCCAGCGCGCCGCCGACGATCGCCGCGAGGTCCGGCGGCAGATGGAAGTCGTAGACGGCGATCTCCAGCGTCTGCGTCGCGGCCGACACGAACTCGGCGAGGGCGCGGGCGGTCTTCTCCGCCGGCTGGCCGCCGTCGGTCAGCGTGCGGAGCGCGACCTGAGCCACTCGGTCTTGTGCGCCTTCTTCGCCGCCTGGTAGGCCGCGAGCGCCTGCGGGGAGCCGACGTCGCCGAGGGTGGGGTGCGACGGGACGAGCTCCTCGGCGACCGCGATCCCGAGCCGCTTGGCGAGCACCGCGCCGAGCGACGCGACCTTCAGCTCGCCGAACCCCGGCAGCGCGGAGATGCGCCGCCGCAGGTCGGCGCCGTCGGCCGCCTCGGTCCAGAGGCGGGACGCGTCGCCGCCGTACTCGTCTACCACCACGGCGGCGAGCTCGCGCACCCGCTCGGCCATCGAGCCGGGAAAGCGGTGGATCGCCGGCTTCTGGCGGAAGAGCGGCTCGAGATCCGCCTCCGCGACCGCGCGCGGCTCGAGCGTGCCGAGCCGCTCCTTCAGCCGCAGCGGCCCGAGGAACGCCTGCTGCACGGTGACCTGCTGGTCGAGCGCGAAGCCGACGAGGAGGGCGAAGGGATCCTGCGCGAGCAGGCGGCAGGCTTCCTCGTCGTCGGTGAACCACAGCGCCCCGGGCATGCCCGGATCCTACGCCGCCGCCTGCTGCGGGCGGTGCCGGTGCTCGTCGCGGACGCGGCGGTCCGCCACGGCGCAGACCCACGGCGGAGACCCTCGTCTGCCGGTCAGGCGAGGCGGTCGAGCAGGCCCGGGGGCACCTGCTCCAGGCGGGCGTAGCGGTCGAAGGTCTCCCGCCAGCGCGGGTCGGCGTCGACGAGCGGGCGCAGCCGCGCCGCGGCCTCGTCGAGGTCGCCGCGGGCGGCGGCGGCGAGCGCCGCGCTGAGCGCGACCTGGTCGTCGGGCAGCCCCGCCGCGCGAGCGAGCTCGACCTCCTCCTCGACCCTCGTCCGCTCGCCGAAGTCGCGCCGCCTGCGGTACGCGGCCGCGATCCGGTACAGGCGGCGCAGCTCGTGCAGCGGCTCTGCGTGGTCGTCGACCCGCAGGTCGATGACGCGCCGCCACGGCGCCTCGGCGGGATCGCCCGAGACGACGAGGAGGGCCGCGGCCTCGCGGCCGCGGAAGTCGCCGCCCGCCTCCTCGGCTGCGTCGAGCGCTGCCAGCAGCCGTTCCGCGAGGGGGCCGCCCGCCTGCTCGAAGGTGTCCGCCGCCGCGTGCCAGACGGCAGGCGAGGCGAGCATGTTCCCCTGGGCGGAGACGCCGTGCCTGCTGACGTGGCCGCAGTCGGAGACGCAGGCCCGGCCGGTGTGGGCGGCTGTTCGTCCGTCGGCGGCGAGGAAGGCAACCTGGCGAACGTCGCGCTGCCCGTCGAGGTGGAGCAGCTCGGCGAGCGCCTCCGCCGGGTCGGCGCCCGCCGCCAGCAGGTCGAGGCCCCGCGGTCCGTAGCCCGGCTCGGTGAACGCCTGCGTGGCGACCGCGCCGACGCCGGGGCGTGCCCAGGCGCAGATCCCGACCCCGAAGGCGCGGGACTGGACGGCGACCCCGAGCTCGCCCGTCGCCTCGTCGCGGCCGAGGATCGAATAGGTCACCGCGCGAGCCTACCCCAGCGCCGAGCAGGGAACGCACGTTCGGGAGTAGGCTGGTCGCGTGGAGCCGCTCGAGGTCTTCAGCCCCGCCACCCGCGCCTGGTTCGAGCGGAACTTCGCCGAGCCGACGCCGGCCCAGGCCAGGGGCTGGCCGGCGATCGCGGCCGGCGGGCACGTGCTGATCCAGGCGCCGACCGGTTCCGGCAAGACGCTCGCAGCCTTCCTGTTCGCCATCGACCGCCTCAGCCGCTCGCCGGGCGAGGGCCTACGCGTCCTCTACGTCTCCCCGCTGAAGGCGCTCAACTACGACGTCGAGCGGAACCTGCGCGCCCCACTGGCCGGCCTCGGCTCCGATCTGCGCGTGGCCGTCCGC
>Ga0209810_1005679_pt1 | contig 11156 bp, 4 predicted proteins | sample Coa_R1_7_FD_187159 | JGI IMG/M metagenome (GOLD analysis project Ga0209810, IMG submission 187159) | Surface soil microbial communities from Centralia Pennsylvania, which are recovering from an underground coalmine fire - Coalmine... | ecosystem: Environmental > Terrestrial > Soil > Unclassified ...
AAACGGCGGTCCAGAATCTCACGGTGCGTTTCAAAGAGAATTCCCGCTTCCGCCATTTTGTCTTCGTGCGCGCCGAGGATTTGGCGAAGGTTTTCAATCTCCTGATTCATGCGGTCGAGCATCTGGCGCACGGCGTTGACTTGTACTTCGCCGCGCTCGTAACGCTCGAGTGCAAAGCGGATGGCGAGGTGCTCGGCGAGCTTGATGAGCACGGATTCGTCGGGCCTGCCTTCCGGTGCCTGCGCGGCGAGAGCGGCCAGCGCTTGCCGCAGCGTGTCCTGCGCCCGGCCGGGCAGTTCCTCGACGGTTTTCTGGAACGCCGCGGCGCCGGCGGGTTCCGCAAGACCGGCGCCCGTCCCTCCAAAGCTGGTCAGGGCGCTCAGGATGGCCAGAATTTCGTCTTCACTCGGGTCCGCCGAAATTCGGGGCGGTTCCGTGAATCCGATAGAACGGCCCGCGGCAAAACTCGAAAGACCTGCGGGTCCCGAGTAAGTTGCGGCCACGTCGTTCGAACCGGCGCCGGCAGAGGTCACGACAACTCCTTCGCCTGCGCCGCTGCCCGAGGCGGAGAAACCCGCAGTTCCGGCTCCTCCTCCTGACACCGCTCCAGAACCGCCTGACGAGCCATGCCCGGAACCTGCGCCAACTCCACTTCCAGTGCCGATGCCCTGCCCGAGTCTGCCCACGGTTCCCGGCGCGCCTGCTTCCTTCGATCCCTCCGCCGCGGCAATCAATTCGAGCAGCTTCTGAGGATCGTTGAGCCACCTTTTAAGTTGATCTTGGTCGGGTCCAAGCGTGGCGGCGGCAAGTTGCGCGGCCACATTGGCGTCTTTCAAGCGGGAATCGGTGGCGACAAAACAGATTTCATTGATTCGGATGCCGTGCATCCCGGCGAGCCCCGTCTTTAGTTGCTGTGCCAGTGCCGAGGGCTTCGCTTTCCCGGTGGGAAAGGCGCGCGCGAAGCGCGCCAACTCTTCCTCAGTGACAGAAGGAAAAAATTGAATGCTTGCCAAGCCCGCTGCGGAGAGCAACTGGGCAAACTGTTTTTCCGCCGGCGAGCCTTCGAGCGGAACTCCATCCAGCAAGAGCTGCGAGCCCGTCGCTCCGAGCAAGAGTCCTGCGTCCGTTCCCTGCAAAATGGCGGCCTGCAACTCCTGCCAGGCAGTCTGAAGCTGCTCCGCAGTGCGACTGTGCTCGTGGCCGTAGAGGCGGGCGAACTTCAGCAGAATATTGAGGCTGCGCACGAACGCGCGGCCCGCCGCCTTTGGATCCGTCCTCATCCCACTCCTGCTGCGTCCCGCATGGAACGTCCCTGCTAGTACGCTAGTCTCATGAACGGAAGACCGGCAATGGTACAGAGGTTCCAGAGGCGCGGCTTGATTAACCGCCGCAGGGACGGCGCAGGAGCCTGCACGAACGGGCAGGATAAGCGCAAGAAGGGACGGGAGAAACGAAAACGCCGCCGGGCAGCAATCTTTATCCGAAAAATCCCGGATGACGTTGCCGCGGGCGTAAGTCACATCTTGGCGAAGCTGATGCGCGTGCGGCGGCGGCTGCGGTTGACCACGTTGGCGACTTGGGGCACTCCGCCCAATTCCAGCAGAATTTTGCGCAGCCGCCCGCGGTCTTCGAGGTCCATGTCCACAAACTCGAACGCCATTGCCTGCGGCCGCGCGCCGCGCACGATCGCTTGCGCCTTCAGCGAGCGCACGCCGTGGGAAAGCTTAAGCGTCAGGAGCGAGCCGGGCGCCAGATGACGCTCGCCGGAGCCGATTCCCCCGCCGAGATTCATTTCGGGGATTGTCAGGCGGAAGTTTTCACGCAGATTCGTGGTGTGCATCACTAGATTCCGCGAAAGCTTCAGACGCCCGTAGCGCCGCTGCCGGATCACTGATGAGTTGGGTTCCGGGTCCGCCGGTTCGAGGGCCAGTTCGCGGCGCTCGATGCCGGAAGCCGGCTGCTTTTCGAGCCCCGTCATTGGATCAATGCGCATCAATGCCTGCAACGCAACGACGCGGAGTTCGCTTGGATACTGCCAGCGCCAGACCTGCCTCGCTTCCAAAATCTTCTGCAGCAATACGGAGGCGGCGCTGGCACGCAGCCGGCCAAGAGCTTCGATGGCCTTGAGGCGGATGAACCCCGGCGTGGCGTCGCTTTCCGCAAGTTCGACCATTTTCGGGATGCAGTCGGGATGACCGCTCATTCCCATTTCGTCGATAGCCAGCGGCCGGATCAGCACCTCCAGCGAATCGTAAAGCGCCACGAGCAGACGCACGCGCGGTTTCGTGGGGGCAGAGGAAAGCTGCCGCACAGTGCGGTCGTGCGCGGAGCGCGGCCACTGCGAGAGCCGCACCGGAAGAATCTTTTCGACGGCGTCCGGCGCAAGCTGGCTCAGCAGACCCACCACTTCGGCGGCTTCGGGCGCGGGCGCGGACTGGAGCGTTTCCACCAGCTGATGGATCGCCTCCTCTCCCATGTCGCGGACGATTTGGGAGAGCAGTTCGCAATCCTCGCGGAAGCCCGAATGTCCGAAACGGTTAGTTACGTAATGAATTGTCGCCCGCGGCATCAGATGGAGAATGTCCATCAAGCCGTCCGGAATCTGCGAAGTGCGCACCGCTTCCTCGACGAACTCGGGAATGCGATCCTCCGCGCCGATGCGCGGGCGCAGGCTCTGGGTCGAGCCCGGGCGCTGCGCTTCCACACTGTCGAGCGAAGCCAGCGCCTGCTGCATGGCGGGATAGCAGCGCTTGGAAGCCGCTTCCTGGCTCAAGCGCACGAACGCGGCGCTCACCAGCGTCTGCAGCTCCGGTTCGCGTTCCACGGCAAGCTGATTGCCCACCCGGCGAACCGCCTCCATCAGTGCGCTGCCGTCGCCGCTGCCGTAGAGCTCGGCCAGTTCTCCGATGCCGATCGCGGTCGTGCGGCGCGCTTCCGGTGCTTCGAGAGAAATACAACCGACGTAGTGTATCAGGATTTCGTTGACGACTTTCAGCTCGCCGCGGCGCAGCATCTCTTCGAGGAAGGCCCGGACGTTCCTCGGCGGCACGCACCAGGCTTCATCGGAACACAAGACCTCTTTCTTGTTCTCTTCGGGGACTTGCGACCAGAACTCCTGGTCCAGCAATTCGGTGTACGACTGCACCTGAATGCCGGCGCTGGCCATCTGCTCTTCCTGGCTCGACAAAATCTTGCGCAGCGCTTCGATTTCCGCGTTCATGCGGTCCAGGAGCTGCTTCACCGCGTTGACCCGCAGTTCCCCGCGCTCGTAGCTGTCCAGCGCGAAGCGAATCGCCACGTGCTCGGCCAGCTTGAGCAGCATGGGCTTGTCCGGCGCTTCTGTCGGCGCTTGCGCCGCGAGCCCTGCCAGTGCCTGCTGCAGCGTGTATTGCGCGCGGATGGGCAGGGCGCTCAGCCGCGATTGAAACGTGGGCGCGTCCATCCGCGCGTCGGGATCCTTGCGGGACTTCCCCAGTTGCGCAAACAGCGTCAACATTTGCCGAATCTCTTCTTCCGCGACCGCGTACGCGGCCTCCCCGCCGCCCCCGGCCACTCCAGCCAGACCGCCGCCCCCGGCTCCGCGCAGCAGCGCCGAGGCTGTCCGCCATTTGCCCGCGGCTTGCCCTGTCTCGCTTCCGATGCCGCCTACGCCCGCGCCACCGCCGGAGCCGCCGCCAATTCCTCCGAGGCCTGCGCCCGAACCTCCCGGGCCCGAGCCACTTCCTGAGCCCGAGCCAAACCCGCCGCCTGATCCGCTGCCGACACCGCCCCCTCCTCCGCTACCGCCGGTTCCTGCTCCGCCGCCAGAGGCACTACCGCCTCCCGGTCCCCAACTGCTGCCTGGAGGTCCACCACCGGCGGGGCCATAACCGCCACCGCCCCCCGTGCCCGAACCTCCGCCACCGCTCCCCGGAACTCCCAAGGGAAACGGTCCACCCGGACCGACACCTGAACCGGAGCCTGATCCCGAGCCCGTGCCAAAACCTGTGCCACCGCCCCAAAGGCCCTCGCCGCCGGAGCCGCCCGCGCCTCCACCTCCGCCACTGCCACCGGAACCGCCGAATCCGGGTCCGGTGCCCGTTCCACCGCCGCCACCGCCGCGCGAGCTTTCCGCAGCCAGGATCATCTGCAGCAGCTTGTTGGGATCCTCGAGAAAGTCCTTGAACTTGTCGCCTTGGGCCCCCATCACCTTCGCAGTCAATTGCGCGGCGATCTTCACTCCTGCAACGGAGGAATCCTCGGCGATGTAACGAATCTCGTTAACCTTGATGCTGGTTTCGCCGGCCAGAGCAGCTTTCAATTGCTCCGCGAGAGAGGCCGGCTTGGCGTTACCGCTCGGAAACGCGCGAACAAAGCGCGCGAAGTGCGCCTGCGTGAGATTGGAAGCAAAGTGAATGCTGGCGATGCCGGAGGCGGAAAGCAATTGCGCGAAGCTGCGCTCCGCGGCAGCCGCGCCGAGCGGAACGCCGTCCAGCAAGATCTGCGTCCCCGAAGCGCCCAGCAGCAGACCGCTTTCGCCGCTCTGGTTCAGAGCCGAACGAAGCTCTTTCCAGGTCGTCTCAAACTGCGCCGCCGTGCGCGCATGTCCGAATTCGTACAGGCGAGCAAACTTCAACAAGATGTTCAGGCTGCGCACGAATTGGCGAGCCTCTGCTCTGGTGTCGCCGTTCATCGGTAAGGGCGAGAGCTCCGCCTTCCCCCAGTCCTGCTATCTACTACACTATGACGGCGGGGCGCGAGTGACAAGTTTCGCGATTCGGCTTGTTCACCTAAGACTAACAGATACCGCGCTTCCGCGGCTCCCGCGCAGAGTTGCAACCAGGAAACCGAGGCGTTCTCCGGTTGCCGCCCATACCCCTTGGCCGTACAATGAGGCAAGCAGCACAATCTTCCGCCGGATGGCTGTAAGAGCAGCGAGACCGCGCACCTTCCGCAAGGAAAAACGGGCCGACCGAATGACGCCGGACCAGCCTAAGCCCGATCGGTTCAAGCCGGACATGCCCCAAATCCCGGGTGTGCCCGCGGCAGCCGAAAAGCGCAAATCCAGCAGCGCTTTGCCCCTGGCTCTGATTGGCGGGCTCGCCGCCGTAATCCTCGTCATTTTCCTGGCGGGACGCTGGGTGCTTCGTCCCCACGCCGAAGAACCCGCTCCCCAGCAGCCGGCACCGCAGTTGGAAGTTCCCGCGCCGCCGCCCGATCCCGAAGCTTCTCTTCCTCACTCCACGGCGCAAAATCCGGAAATCGCCAGAGTCGAGCAGTTTGCCAAGCCTTGGTCTTCCCAGGCATTCATTTTTCGCGATCGCGCCACCGGAGAAAATATCCCGGCGATGCTCGTCCGTCTGCCTGCTGGTAGCGCGGCACAAGCGTCCGGTTACTGGGCCTTCAGCCTGAAAGCTCCCTACGGCACTTGCAGGTTGGAATATATCCACGACCTCGCCAAGCTGAAGAGCGATTACGACTACAGCGCCGCCAGGCATCCCATGGTCGGGAATCCCTGCACGCGAACCCTCTTCGACCCCCTCAAAATGGCGAACATGCCCGGCCATGTCTGGGCTCGCGGCGCAATCGTGCAGGGCTCCGACCTGCGCCCGCCGCTCGGCATCGAACTGCAAATCAAAGAGGGCCGGATTCTCGCCCTGCGCATGGAATAGGATTCCTATTTCTAGCCGGAACCGTGCGAAGCCTTCGTTAGTTCTTGATTCGCCTGTGCGGTGGTCTTCTTATGAGTGAACTGCGAGCATGGGAATGCGGGCGTGATGCAACTCGCTTTGTGCTGTTATCGGCCGTTACCGTGTTCAGGATCCCTGCATCCTTGCTTCGGAGCGTCAGAAACTTCGCTCTAGGCTCCCATTGCCTCGCAACGCTTCACTTCGTCGCTCATTTTTCCGGCCAGCATCAGCGCCACCATACGCTGATCCGCCCACCACGACCAGAGCGGATGCCCAAACGTCGCGGGCTTGTTGTGCTCGATGAAAAAATGGGAGAGCCAGGCGAGCGCATACGGAAACGCAAGAGCCGCAAGAATCCAATACCATCTTTGCAGCGCCAGCGCCGCGCCCAGAATCATCCATCCTGCCAGCGTGCCGGCGCAATGCACGATCCGCGTACCCGTCTGGCTGTGCGCGCGAACGTACTCTGGCCAAAACTCCTCGAAAGTCATGGGCAACCTCCACTCGTGTTCGCCCCAAGTGTTGCGGAAGGGCTCGCCTGAGCGCCAGACAAGGGCCACCACGCCCCCTCGACGCGCCGGCTTTCTGCCCGCGGAATCTACCACAACGCAAGCCGATTGGCCCCAAAAACAAAACCGGGGAGCCAGCTTCGGCTCCCCGGGAAGATTGATGAGATGGTTCTCTGTGCCCGACTAGAAGTCCAGGCGCAGCGCCAGCTGAATTGTGCGGCGGCCGTTCTTGAAGGCGTCTATATAGCCAAGGGTGTCACCTGCAGCTACGTCAGCATCGCCGCCCTGCAGGAACAAATTGGCATGGTTGAACGCATTGTAGAACTCGCTGCGGAACTGCAGCTTATAGCGTTCTGTCAACCGGAACGACTTGTAGATTCCCAGGTCCAGATTCCACTGGCCCGGCCCACGAAACGCATTGCGCGCGTTCATATTCTTCGGGAAAGGCCCAAAGTCCGAAACGCCCGCAATGGGGTTGACGTAGCTCGAATCGAAGAGCGGATTCCCGCTGCTGTCGGTGAACGGTATCCATACATAGTTATCAGGCAGTCCGGTGGGCGTAAGTGCCCCAGAGTGCTTACGGGGAATGCCCGACGTGCCCGACGCGTTCACTGCGTACATGCACACCGAGAACCCGTTCGTGCAATCGTAAATTGAGAAGGGCGAGCCTGTTTCCGCAGTAAAGATGGGAGCAACCGTCCACCCATCAAGTATCTGCTTGGCTACGCCATGCGTGTCCTTGGCGAACGGAACATCCCAGATCGCCTCCATTGCAAAGCGATGACGCAGGTCGATATAGGAGTTCCCATAGTCCACCTTGGGATTGAACGGATCCAGGTAGCCCAGGTTGAACTCGTTGCCGGAGCTGCTGAACGTGTCGCTGAGCATATCCAGCGTATGTCCATACGTGTAGTTCGCATTGAAGGTCAGACCCGTCTTTGACAGATTCCTTAGGCTGATACGGCCAACCACCGCGTTGTAATGGGATTTGCCCAAGTCGCTGCGGAAGTTGATGCTCGAATACTGCGTGGTGCGCAACCGGGACAATGGTGCTGTATCCCCAAGATAAACGTTGCCAGCGCCCGGGCGGTTGATATTCGCGATGTCATACAGTTTCTCGCCGAAGGAGCCGGAATAGTCTACTCCGACGACGAAGTTGCGCCCGAACTGATGTTCGATGGTCAAACTATAGAGATGCGCATAGGAGGTTCGGATGTTGGGGTTGACCGCGCGCAGGCTGACGCGAGGCAGTGCCTTAGTCGTCCCGGAACCACCCAGAGGGCCAGCCGGGTCCGTGGTGACTGGAAGGCCGCCAGAAGGAACGTCAACGCCGTCCTGCAGGTTGATTACCGCGTAGTTTGGCGGGTTCTGAATCACGTTGAAGGTGACGTTCCCGAAGTTCCGCTCATAGGCGATGCTGTAGCCACCGCGCAGCACCGTCTTCGCGTTGCCAAACATATCCCACGCAAAGCCCAGTTTCGGAGCAAAGTTGTTCCAGTCCTTGGCCCAGAGACCGCCGATGGGGCTTGTCGAGGTCAACGTGACGGCGCCGTTTCGGATCTGGTCGAAGATGGTTCCACCACCTCCAAGATAGAAGTTGGAATCCAGTTGGGGATTCTTGTTGTGCTGGACTCCAAAGTATTCCCAGCGTACGCCCAGGTTTAGCGTCAACCTGTTTGTCGCCTTCCAGGAGTCCATTCCGTAAAACGCAAATTCATGATAGCGGTTGCTGCGGGCAAACACGGGCTGTCCGACAGGAGTGGTCACTTGGCACTCCGGGGTAACCGTCGCTCCGCACGGGTACTTGCCCTGGGGATCAATGGCAGCGGTGAATGTGCCCAACACACCGTTCAGAAAGCGATTCACGGATGCGTTGCTAACGCTGCCGCCACCCGGAATGGAGAACGCCGCCACCGGGGTCTCGTAGGCTCCAAATGTGCGGTTGTCTCGCTGATAGTCATAGGACCCGCCAAATCGGAACGTGTGCTTGCCCCTCAAATAGCTGAGGTCCTCATAGGCCTGAACGAAGTTCTGGGGGCCCCCGAACGGGATGCCGTTGCCAGGAGTCAACGGCAGATACCCCGGCAGCATCACATCGATTCCGTTAAACGTCGATGTGGTGGCCGAGTTAAAGTAAAGACCCGGAGAGATTGGCGCAGACCCTAGCGGCTGAAAGTCATTCAACCGGTTGAAGACAAGTTTCGATTGACTAGTGAAGCGGCTGTTAAAAGAATGAGTCACAGAAAGCAAAGCATTGTTCTGCGTCACCTCTTCGCCGGTGTCGTACCCGTCGTAAGCGCTATTGGAAACCGTGCCGACAAACAGGGACTGCTTGTTTAAGGCATAGCGCACGTAAATCTGAGTCTTGTCGCTGACGTTCCAGTCCACGCGGCCAACGACCAACTCCTGATTCTGCGGGGACCCCGCACCGCTATCCGAGGGAACGCTATAGGAAATGCGGTCCAAGAAAGGCGTGCTCGGAGGCAACGACGCGCAGGGGTTGGTTGAACAACGGCCGGCATTGATAAGATCCTGAACAGTAATTACATCGCCAAGCGGACGTGCATTGGCCCGCAACTTACCAAACTTCGAAAAGTAGTCTTGCGTCGCCGGGGCAGCCTGTGCCACGAACGCGGGGTCAACCACGTACACCGTGGTGTTCGAGGAGCTGCGGATGCGGTTCCATTCTGCGTTGCCGAAGAAAAAGAGCTTGTTCTTCTTAATAGGACCGCCGAGCGAACCTCCAAACTGGTTGCGCGTGTAACCAGCTTTGGGATTTCCGTTGGCGTTGTCGAAGAACGAATTCGAGGAGAGAGCGGACACCCGGTTGTATTCATACGCGGACCCGTGGAACGTGTTGCTTCCGCTCTTCGTCGCCAGGTTGACGACGCCCGCGGAGGCGCGCCCATATTCCGCTGTGAAGTTGTTGGTCAGGACGCTGTATTCCGCAACGGAATCCAGGGGAATCGTCTGCCCAACCGTGGCGGTGAATTCGTCGTTGTTGGCCGCACCATCGAGAAGGATATTGGTTCCAGCAGAGCGCAAGCCGTTGAACGAAACGCCGACGCCGCGTCCGCTGGGATCAGCGTCCGAAGCAGTGCCGACGTTCGCCGCGAAAGTGTACGGATTGCGGTTCAGCGTCGGGAGCTGATTAACGAGTTGTGCGTCAACGACTGTCCCGATGGTAGCAGTCTCGGTGTTCACTTGAACGCCGCCCTCGCCGGACACCTCAACGACGGTAGAGGTCGCTCCCACCGTCAATTGAAAATTCAGCTCGATGCGCGAGCCGACGGTTACCTGGGTGCGAGCTTCTTTCTTTGCCAGGTTGGCTGCTTCAACGGAAACGGAATAGATTCCGGGAAGCAGGTTGGATGCGTTGTAAAAACCGTAGTTGTCCGTTTCGAGAACGCGCTGCGCACCGGTAGCCGTGTTAGTTACCGTTACTTTTGCCTTCGGGACAACCCCGCCGCTCTGGTCGGTGACGGTACCGCTGATGGTGCCGGTCTCCGCTTGACCGAATGTCGCGACAGCAAATACCCCGGCGACCATAAGCAGGATGAGACTGATAGGCACTAAGACCTTCAAATGTTTCACTATTGCCTCCATAGGAGCAAGCTGAGCCAGAGAAATACCACCAATGCATGCTGGAGCCGTTGTTGCAATTTATAAACCATACTATATACAGGACAAATTTCGGAGTATCACTCCATAACTTCTTGCTTTTTGTATAAGTTATGAAGACCTTAATGGTATTCCATTAGCAAGGCTTGGTAAAAAATCTTCCACTGGAAGTATTTAATATGAAATTTGGAATTAGACCCAAACTGCGTCGGGTATCTCTCTTAGGAACCTGCTAATGGAATTATACTAACATCTGAAATGCGTGTGTACTTGGTCTAAAGACTGTTTACGCCGGCGTTTGGGAGGTCGTATGAAAAAAGAACAGCAGTTGTCCGGCGACCGCACGGGATTCTTGCATCTAACAATCGGAGTAGGCGGCACGAGGCTTCCCGGCCCGTCCAAAGCCAGCTATACAAGCAGAGTGGAGGATCTATGCGAGTGAAGTGGTTCCCCGCACTTTTTCTCGGAGCAGTGTTGGCCGCTGCGCCCGGCTGCAAATTCGGCAAGCCCAACGACACAGCCATTAGCACCGATATCAAAGCGAAGATGTTCTCGGAGCCTGCGCTCAAGTCCGCCAGTGTGGATGTCGCAACAAAGGACGGCGTGGTGACCCTGACCGGTCAGGTTCCCGATGATTCCGCGCGGCTCGCGGCCTACAAGATCGCGAGCGAGGAGAAGGGCGTCACCCGAGTGAACGACCAGATGACCGTGCAGGCCGCGCAGACCGCTGCTGAAGCCCAGCCCGCGGAGCAGCCGGCTCCCGCGCCCGCTGCCGAACCTCGGCGCGAGCGCCCGCGGCGCAAAGTTCTGTCGAGAGATACTGTTCCGCCGCCCGCGGAGTCCGCAAGCAACGCGCCCAGTGCGCCCAAAACTCCCGCCTCCGTGAGCGCGCCGGAACCTGCTCCCGCTCCGGCGACTCCACCGCCGCCTCAACCGCGCACCTTCACCATCCCCGCGAACACCATCGTCACTGTGCGTACGATTGACAGCATCGATTCAGCGACCAACACCGCGGGCCAGGTGTTCAAGGCTTCGCTGGACGCGCCGATTGTCGCGGAGGACCGCGTGGTGATTCCGCGAGGCGCGGATGCGTACATCAAGCTCGTCAATGCGAGTTCCGCAGGACGATTGGCGGGACGCAGCGAACTCGCGCTCGAGCTGAGCAGCATCGTCTATCAAGGAAAGACCTACAACGTCGTCTCGAGCGATGTGAAACAATCCGGCGCGTCGCGCGGCAAGAACAGCGCCGCAAAAATCGGCGGGGGCGCGGTGCTCGGCGCGCTGATCGGCGGATTGGCCGGCGGCGGCAAGGGCGCGGCGATTGGCGCGGCCGTCGGCGGCGGCGCCGGCACCGGAG
>Ga0209810_1005684_pt1 | contig 11151 bp, 11 predicted proteins | sample Coa_R1_7_FD_187159 | JGI IMG/M metagenome (GOLD analysis project Ga0209810, IMG submission 187159) | Surface soil microbial communities from Centralia Pennsylvania, which are recovering from an underground coalmine fire - Coalmine... | ecosystem: Environmental > Terrestrial > Soil > Unclassified...
GCAGGCGGCTCAAGAGCCAGCGCAGGCTGAAGCCCTGCACCATGAGGGTAAAGAAGACGACGGCGTAGGTCGAGAGGACGAGGGCGTCGCGGTCGGGAATGGTGAGCGGGAGGGCGAGGACGAGGGCAAGGGAGAGCGCGCCGCGCAGGCCGCTCCAGAAGATGAGGACGCGCCAGGGGCGTTCAATGCCCAGGTGCAACGGATGGTTGAGGATGAGCAGGCCCAGCACCACAAGCAGACGGCCCAGCAGCACGGTGCCGATGGCGAGCAGAGCCGTCAGCAGCAAGGGGATGCGTGTGATCTGTGCCAGAAAACCGGCGGGGTTGAGCTGCGAGCCGATCAGCAGGAAGATGAGGGCATTGGCGATGAAGGCCAGTATCTCCCAGAAGGTATCCACAAATTCCCGCGTGCGCGGTCCCAGGCCGACGCGCCGCCCGTAGCTGCCCAGAAGCAGCGCGGCCAGGACAACCGCCAGGATACCGGAGGTGTGCAGCGCGTCGGCCAGCAGGTAGACGCCATAAGCGGTGACGATGGTGATGGTGGTCTCAATCAGCGGCTCATCGATCAGCGTCACCAGGCGGCTGACGAGGAAACCGCAGCCCAGGCCGATCACTGCGCCGCCTCCAGCTTCGAGCAGGAAATTTAGCAGGCCGTCCAGCCAGGCTTGCGCGCCGGTGGGGGCCGTGCCTTGCAGGGAAAGCAGCACGAGCGCGAGAAAGGTCGAGTATAGCGCCCCGGCCATGCCATCATTGAAGAGGCTTTCTCCCTCGATGATGGTCGAGAGGCCAACATCCACTTTCAACTGGTGAAAGAGTCCCAGTACGGCGACGGGATCGGTGGGCGAGAGAATCGCGCCCAGCAGCAAGGCGGAGAGCCAGTCAATGCCCATCAGGAAGTGGAGCGGCACGGCGATGACGACCAGCGAGATGAGAACGCCCGGCACGGCCAGCAGGAGAACGGCCAGCCAGTGCGCTCGCAAATAACTCGTATCTATCTCCCACGAGCCTTGAAAGAGCAGCGCGGGCAGGAAAACGAACAGCACCAGTTGCGGGTCCAGCCGCACGGCAGGCAGCGCGTTAAAAAAGCCGATCAGCAGGCCAACAACGACCAGCCCCAGCGTGTATGGCACGGCCAGTCGCCGCGTCACCAGGATCACGACCAGCGCGATCAACAGCAAGAGTACGAGCAGCCGCACCACCTCGTTAATATCGATGGTGACGGGCAAGGGAAGATTTGCGAGCGACATAGGCGATTAACCTCTCCACAGATGTCCATTACCGGTTTGATAGTTCATACTATCACCTCTGGATACTGCCAGTCGAGATCAACCACTATGAATACCTCATCAATACGCCGTAAAGCGACCGGCGAAGAGCGGGCCGCCGAAGAGGGATAACACGCCGCGCGCAAACTTCAGTAGAGGCTCTTTATCGTTGTGTTGATAGAACGCGGTCATGGCAAGGGAGAGTCTGGTCGCTGCCAGGGGGTCGCAATCGCGCAGATAGCGCCAGCGCCACTTGCCTTTGCCCAGCCAGTGGCGGGAATAGCCCAGGCAGGCATCAATCAGGGAGTCAACCAGGTCGTGCGCCAGGATACGCAGCTCATCTGTGTCGTCGATATCGGCCATATCGGCCATCACCGAGGTCAGGTGGTAGCGTGTTTGCGCGACCTCTTCCACGTTCAACGGGAGCGGCCCCGCCGCCATCAGTTGCTGCGCCGTCTGTTGCATCAGAGCCGTCTGCCCGTCCAGATCGAAGAGGATCCGGCTTTCCGCGCTCATGCGCAAATAGATGGGCCAGCGCCGCTCGACTTCCACTGAGAACATGTGGGCATAGGAGGCGGGTGTCATGACAAACGCCTCAATCGGCCAGCCATATGCCTCAAACGTGGCCCAGTGCGGCTGCCCGACACTGTTGAGGATCACCAGATCGAGATCGGAGCCTTTATGTCCCTCGCCGCGCGCCTGACTGCCGCTCAGCATAGCGCCCAGAGCAGCAGGATAATAGTCTCTCACAAACCAGCTAGCCGCCGTCAGCGCGTCAGGTCGCTGCATCTCCTCATCCTGGCTCATCTCGTCATCCAGCTTCTCGCCCGGCAATTTCGCATCTTTATCAAGCAGCATGGTTTCCTTTTCCCCTTCACAGCTCAAATCGCTCACCGTCCACAATCACTTCTCCTAACACGTTGAAAAAGGGCGATGCGTATGCATGTTTTTCCATCGCTTGACGCGAACCATATAAGCTTGTATGCTCAACGGTAATGGCAGGAACGTGCCTGTGCAAAAGCAAGGAAACGGGCAGCGAAGCGAGGTGAACAATGGATGCGCGTATCCGGGATATTCTCCAGCATATCCCTGAGTGGGATGTTGCTGAGGCGGTGGTGACGCCGCTGACGGGGGGCATTACGAACCAGAATTACCGCGTTGATATTGGCGGCGAGACATTTGTGCTACGTATCGGCGGCAAGGGGACGCGGCTGCTGGGCATTGATCGCAGGCGCGAGCATGCCTGCACTGCCATTGCGGCCCGGCTCGGCGTGGGCGCGGAAGTTCTCCATTTTCTCGCGGAACAGGAGGTGCTGGTGACGCGCTTCATTGTCGGCAAGAATCTTTCGCCGGAGGAGGCTGCGCAGCCGGAGATGCTGCCGCGCATCGCGGAGGCCATGCGCGCCTATCACAATGGCCCGGACTTTCCCGGCGTCTTCTCGCCCTTTGAGACTGTGCGCGCCTACCACAGACTGGCGCTGGAAGCCGGGGTCACCTTCCCCGACACGCTGCCCCGCGTCTTCTCCCTGATGGAGCGCATCGAGCAGGCCATCGGCCAGGCATTCACGCCGAGACCCTGCCATAATGACCTGCTCGCCAGCAATTTCATCGACGATGGACGCGCCATTCGCATCCTGGACTGGGAGTACGCCGCGATGGGCGATCCCTTCTTCGATCTCGGCAACTTCGCCGTCAACCAGTCGCTCAGCGAGGAGCAGTGCAGGCAATTGCTGCGCGCCTATTTCGGCGAGGTGCGGCCGGCAGATGAGGCGCACCTGCACCTGATGCGTCTCGGCTCCGACCTGCGCGAGTCCTTCTGGGGCTTCCTGCAACTCGGCATCTCCGAACTCGATTTCGACTACCACGACTACGCCCATCATCACCTCAACCGCTTCCTGCACAACGTCGCCACAGCCCCCTTTGAGCAATGGTTGCGCGACGTCGGCAGCTAAGGACAGGCAGACGAGAACATTTTTCCCTTGACATTCGTCTGGCCGGAATGTACAATTTTCATATCTCCATATGGAGATATGAAGTCACATGGCGTTCCCTACGAGCAAGGAGCAACTGGCTTATGTCCTCTACGGCTTTACAGAGTGAAGAGGCGGTGCTGGCGCGCATTCGCAGGCAGCAACTGATCGAGTCGATTGACCAGATGAGTCCGACCTACCTGGAAGGCATGAAGCGCATCCTCACCGTCTCGGCTGATACGGAACTGATCAGCGCGCCGGCCTATTACCATGCCGCCGTCCACGCGCCATCCCTGAATGCCTTCGGCTCCGCCGTCTCGATCATTCAGGACGAACTCGGCCATGCCCACATCGCCTATCGCCTGATGCGCGATCTGGGCGTCGATACCGATAAGTTGATTTTTGAGCGCGACCCGTCCCAGTTCAAATATCCCTACGCCTTCGATGTACCGCTGGATAGCTGGGTCGAACTCATTGTCGCCAACGCCTTCTATGACCGCGCCGGTTATACCCTGCTCGGCGATGTCTTCCAGAGTACCACCTTTGGCCCCTGGAAGCGCGCCCTCGTCAAGGTAGACAAGGAAGAGACTTTCCACCTGCGACACGGCGAGCAGTGGATGCGCAGGCTCAACGTCGATAACAGCGGCCACGAGGAGTTGCAGAAAGCGGTCGACTGGATGTTCATGCTGACCGTAGAGTGGTTTGGCCTGCCGGACAGCCTGAAGAAGCACAGCGAGCAGCTTGACTACGGCTTCAAGGGCCACAGCAACGACGAACTGCGGCAAATCTGGATGTCCACAGCCGTGCCGCTCTGTGAGGAATTGCAGCTCAAGGTTCCCGCGCACTACGATCAGGAGCAGCAGAAATACGTCATCGACTGCCCCTTCCCGGCGCATTTCGACGCGAAGGCTAAACGCTGGCTCTTCGAGGACGGCCCCTGCACGTGGGATGACGTGATGAAACGCTGGAAGGCGCGCGGCCCCGCCAACGAGGAGTTTGTCGGCATGGTGCAGCGCGGCAAGCGCGAGATGCTGCGCCTGCTGGAGCAGGATGAGGAGCGGGCATAGCGCCATGACCACGACCTATCCCTCGCTGCAGACACACCCGGCCAACGCGAGCTGCTGCCCGGCTCTCTGGGACGCCCTGCGCGATGTAACCGACCCGGAAATCCCCATCAGCGTCGTCGACATGGGCCTGATCGTCGATATCCAGCAGCACGAGGGCGTCGTTGACCTCAAACTCACCTTCACCGCCATGGGCTGCCCCGCTATGGATTTCATCATGGACGACATTCGCGAGCGTCTGCTGCGCGAACCCGGCGTGCAGCAGGTCAACATCGAAATCGTCTGGGACCCCGTCTGGAGCAAAAACCGGCTCAGCGAGGAAGGCATCGACATCATGCGCACCTGGGGCATATCCGCATAACCCGAAGCACGAAGCATCCTTTATCAGGAGGCAACACATGAGTTCGACCGCAAGCGAGACCGCAATGGACACGGGCCAGAGCAGCGCAAGGCCCAGGCGCGAGGCGCTCAACGAGACTGCCGTCTGGCACGTCTTCGCCCGTCGTAAATATGACGAGCCGCTGCACGAAATCGGCAACGTCATGGCCGACGACGTGGAACTGGCAAAAGTCTACGCGCGCAGCATCTACGACGAATTTAGCTGGATCGAAATGGTGCTGGTGCCGCGCCAGAGCATCGTCAAAGTCATAGAATCATAAAATGCGAGACTTCGGTCCTTCGCCCCAGGCCATCCGCAAGGGGTGGCCCTACTATACGCGGCGGCTCCACAAGGGGCATGGGACTATCGTCTCTAGTAGGGCCACCCCTTGCGGGTGGCCTGCGGCGGCTCCACAGGCGGCACGAACGCATCGTCTAGAGGAGGGCCACCCCTTGCCGATGGCCTGCGGCGGCCTTAAGCTAACGCCTGTAGGGGCAGGCCTATATAATCAGGAGAATATCTTATGGCTGGAACCGGGACACGTATCGATAACGCGGCGTTGTTCGCCGTCATCTCTTCGCTGGCCGACAACAAGCAGGCTATCGGGCGGCGTTACGCCTTCTGGTGCAATGGCGCGCCCGCGCTGGAGGCGGCGGTCGCGGCTGCCGCCATGACGCAGGACGAGCTGGGCCACGCGCGCACGCTCTACCCTCTGCTCGGCCAGTTCGCGCAGGCCGAGGCCGACCCCATCCAGATCGAGCCGGAGACACGCACGCTGCACTACTCGCTGGCCTTTCTGGATCAGGACTTTCAGGGCTGGTCGGATTTCGTCGCCACCAACTTCCTGATCGACAACGCCCTCACCACCTTCTTCGAGGCCGCGCAGGACTCCAGCTTTGAGCCGCTGCGCCAGCGTTCGCGCAAGATCGTGCAGGAGGAGCGCGTCCACGCCATGCATGCCGAGGGCTGGGTGCGCCGCCTGGCAAAGACGGGCGGGGCAGTGCGGCGCGCGCTTGTGCGTTCGCTTGAGAGGCTGTGGGACGAGACGCTCTGCTGGTTTGGCCCACAGGACGATCCCGTCATGCAGCAACTCGTTCAAGATGGCATGCTCGACGCCACGCCCGATGAATTGCGCCGCCGCTATCTTAATAAGATCATGCCCACCCTCAGCAGTCTGGACATCGAGGTGGCCGCCAGCTTCAATCCCGAAACAAAAAGCTGGGAGCCAGCTGGACACCTGCCCTGGGAAAGGTGGGACGCGGTGGGACGGAGACTGGCATGAGTATGGGATATAATACAGACAAAGGACGGTCGAAGCCTGAGATACGATGCCCGTATTGCGGCTCGACGAAGACTGAGTTGTTCTCGTTGTTCGGCCAGCAGTTGCTGACCGTGCAATATTATTGCAATAGCTGTCACACGCCGTTTGAACGTGTCAAAGATGACGACGTTCTGGACGATTACGCTGCTCACAGGACAGACAAGCGAAAGGAAGGCCAACCATGACAACTACCTCAGAACGCACCCTGGTCAACTACACGACGACCGGCGGCGTTGCCGTGATCGAACTGACCAATCCACCCGCCAACACGTACAGCTACGACATGATGCGCCAGCTGGACGAGGCTATTTTGCGGGCGCGCTTCGACGATGACGTGCATGTGCTGCTCATTCGCGGCGCAGGCGAGAAGTTCTTCTGCGCCGGCGCGGATATCGCCATGCTCAATGCCGTCACTCCCGGCTTCAAGTATTACTTCTGCCTGCACGCCAACGAGACGCTGACGCGGCTGGAGCAGACGCCCAAGCTGGTAATAGCGGCCCTGAACGGCCACACCGTCGGCGGCGGGCTGGAGATCGCCCTGGCCTGCGATATCCGCATCGCGAAACGCAACGCAGGCAAGGTCGGCCTGCCGGAAGTTGGTCTTGGTGTCCTGCCCGGCACTGGCGGCACGCAGCGCATGGCCCGCGCCCTGCCAAAAAATAAGGCCATCGAACTGATGACCGAGGGCAAGCTGCTCAGCTTCGAGGAGGCGCTCGACCTCGGCCTCATCAACTACATCTACGAGCCGGAGGGCTACTGGGAGAAGGTTATGGAGTACGCGCAGAGCTTCTGCCCGCCCAACAAAGCCTCGAAGACGGTCGGGCGTATCAAGCGCGCCGTCCAGTCCGGCCCCGAAGAGGCCCTCTCCGAAGGTCTCGCCCTCGAACGCGAACTGCAACAACTCTGCTTCCAGAGCGAAGACGCCAGAGAGGGCATCGCTGCCTACAACGAAAAGCGCAAAGCCAGTTTTGCGGCGAAATAAGAAATTTGTGTGTGTGCAAGCGATTTGCGCCCGCGCCTCGCGCCTCGCGCGGGCGCAAATCGCTTGCACACACACGGAAAGAAAACATATGCCCGACATACGTATTCGTCTCCATAAAGACATCCTGTGGCTGATTCTTGACCGGCCGCCGCTGAATATTTTGACGATTGCCATGCTGGATCAGTTGACGGGGGTGATGCGCGAGGCGGTGAAGCGGCAACCCCGGCTGGTGGTGATTACGGGCGCGGGCGAGCGCGCCTTCTGCGCCGGAGTCGATATCCACGACCACCTGGATGGACGCGAGCGAGAGATGCTGCGGGCCGTGCGCGACAACTGCGCAGCCTTTGAAGAACTGCGTTCGCAAGCCATCCCGACGGTCGCACTGGTGAAGGGACACGCTCTTGGCGGCGGATGCGAACTGGCCGCGCTTTGCGATACCGTCATCGCCCACGAAGATGCCACCTTTGGCCTGCCGGAGATCAAGCTGGGCGTCTTCCCACCCGTTGCCGCCGTCTATTTCCCCATCCTCATCGGCTATCACGCCACCATGCGCCTCGTGCTGACGGGCGAGACCATCTCCGCGCAGGAAGCCCTGCGTATCGGCCTCGTGCAGCAAGTGCTACCGGCGGCGCACTTTCTCACCGATGCCGAAGAACTGCTCACCGTCCTCTCCACACCCGAAATACCGTTAGTGCCATGAAGATGCAAACGAAGAAGGGAATGCACCTGCGCGGCGTCGGCTATGCCCTGGCCGCCACCTGCATGTTCGGGCTAGGAGCGGTGCTGGCGCAACTGGTGGGCAAAGAGATCGACGCCACCGTCGTCGCCTTCCTCTGCCTCCTACCCGGTGGCCTGCTGGTCGCCGCCTGCCTGCCGTTGAGCGGCACCTCCCTGTTGCGCGTGCTGCCCGCGCTCACGCGGCGTGACTGGCTCGAACTCTTCCTGCTGGCCTGCCCCGGCACCGCGCTGCCCTTGCTGCTCATCGTCGCCGGTTTCGCGCGCACGAGCGCGCTGGTGGGCGGCTTCATCCTGCAAATTAACGGCGTGGCCGCGCTGATCTTCGCCCTGCTGCTGCTGGCGGAGCGCGTGCGCCTGAAACAATATCCCGGCATCCTGCTGCTGCTGCTCGGCAGTACGCTCGTCATCTTAAAAAGCACACAGAGCGGCTGGAACAGCGGCCTGTTGGGTGATCTGCTTATCCTGGGCGGCGCCACCGGCCTCGGCTTCAGCTTCGTCCCCGCCAAACGCCTCTCGCAGCGCGTCGCGACGCTGGCTTTGACGGCTCTGCGGCTCCTGCTGGGCGCGTGCTGCCTGCTCCCCATCGTCATCTTCCAGTTGCTCAGCAGCGCGCCCGCGCACTCGCTGCTCTGGCAGCCATCGCTCATCACGCTGCTCCTGATCCTCCCCTGTTACATCGTCACCAACTTCTTCCTCGGCTACCTCAGCCAGCAGGAGGGCTTTCGCTTCATCAAAGCCTGGGAAATGGCGGCCATCATGCAGACCGTCCCCATCTTCTCCACCCTCTTCGCCATCCTGATCCTGCACGACAACCTCACACTGCTGCAAGCCGCCGGAGGCATACTCGCCATCCTCGGTGGCCTCATCGTCTCCCTCAACAACGAGCCGCAAACAGACACGACACCCGCTCCAACCACACAGGAGTAGCTCTTACAACCAATTACGCCCATCCATCAGCAAGGATTTCTCACTCCCTCGTTTTCTTATATAGTGACAACAATGTTGGTCAGAGTCATACCATGCTATGTTTCGGACCACCGAACGTGTCATGCTTCGCTCCACTCAGCATGACACGTTCGGTGGTCCGAAACATAGCGATACACTATCGGGAACTTTTAGACGTAATAAAACGTCTTGATATTGCGGCGATAGTGCCGCAAGCAGGTAAAACAGGGATACAAGGGTAAAGCGGACAAAGTATCTCTGTACAGGTAAATAGTTCTGTAAATGGCAAACGTGGATAGTAGGGCCACCTCTTGCGGGTGGCCTGGGGTCGTCCCCGATCACGTGGCCCTGAAGCAGCAAACGTGTATAGTAGGGCCACCTCTTGCGGGTGGCCTGTTAGGAGTGAGTGTATCATGAGTACAGCGAGCAAAGTCCATGCCATCCGGCGGAAATCATTTTTTCTGGTTATCCCACTGATCCTGGCGCTGGTGTTTCTCCTTGCCGCCTGCGGCAACGCCACCAGCGGCTCCAATCCCAGCGGCACACCGACGACGGTGAAAGGATATGGCACCTCGCACGGCTGCCCGAGCGATGCGGTAGTCTCAACGACGCCGCCCCCCCCGAATGTCACCGTGCATATGTCACAGAGCCATACTACCATCAACGCGCAGAAGGGCAATATCGTGGAGTTTGACCTGCCTTTCGGCGAACACTGGGCAGGCCCAACCGGCTCGGTTGGCGCGCTGGAACTGCAATCTCCCCCCGGCTATGCCAATACGGCCAGCAAGATGTGCGTCTGGCGTTTCTCCGTCCAGGGAACCGGCACCACGCTCGTCAACTTCTACGGGCGCGCCATCTGCAACACCGGCCAGCTCTGCCCGCAGTACGTCATGAACGTGCAGTATGAAGTCGCGGCGAAGTAGGTGTTTCCATCCCGAACGGATACAAAGGTAGTTAGAAGAGGAAGACGGCTGGCCATCCTGGGCCAGTCGTGTTTTTTCTTTACGGCCCCATTATAGCGCATCTGTCAAGCACTGCGCATCGTCCGAACGTCCGGTGTTTTTTCCCACGCTTCCGGTTATACTTCCAACGCACCACTTTTCCGTCATGAATCGCGCTTCAAAAAAGGACGTGGGAAACTCATGAAATTGCCTGTAAGACGCTACTTCGCGCTGCTGGTGACCTACCTGAAACCGTTGTGGCGGCGCGCGTTACTGCTGGCATTGTTGCTGCTGGCCGGGATTGGCCTGCAACTGCTCAATCCCCAGATACTGGCCTACTTTATTGACACGGCTCTTGCCGGTGGGGCTACGACCACACTGCTGCTGGCGGGCGCGCTTTTTACCGGTGCCGCGCTGGCAAATCAGGGCATCTCGGTGGTAGCCAGCTATCTGAGCCAGTACGTGGCGTGGACGGCCACTAACCGCCTGCGCACCGATCTGGTGGCCCACTGCCTGGCGCTGGATATGGGCTTCCACAAAGCGCACACTGCTGGCGAGTTGATCGAGCGCATCGATGGCGATGTGGATTTGCTCTCCAACTTTTTCTCGCTCTTCGTCATCAACCTGCTGACCAGCGCGTTGCTGGCGGTGGGTATTCTCGTCATGTACTTTCGCGTGAGCTGGCTCGTCGGCACGGCCATGAGCGTCTATTCGCTGCTGGTCTCGCTCGCGCTGCTCTACCTGCGCGGACGCGCCGTTCCCTATCAGCTTGCGCAGCGTCAGAGCAGCGCCCTCTTTTACGGCTTCCTGGGCGAGCAACTGGCCGGAACCGAGGATGTGCGCGCTAACGGCGCGGTCAGCTATGTACTGCGCCGCTTCTACCAGCACATGCGCGCGTGGCGGCCCATCTTCGGCAAGGCAATGGTCATCAGCCGTATCACGGGCGTGACCACCCTCTTTCTCTTTGTCTGTGGCAGCGCGCTGGCCACGCTGCTGGGCGCGTACCTGTGGAGCATTCATCAGGCCAGCGTCGGCACCGTCTACCTGCTCTTCGCCTATACCGACATGCTTTCACAGCCCATCCAGCAGATACAGATACAGCTTCAGGATTTGCAGCAGGCCGAGGCGGCCATCCAGCGCGTTGAAGAATTGCTGCGCACACCATCCGCGCTGAGCGATGACGGCGAGCAGACGCTGCCAGCAGGCCCGCTCGCCGTCACGCTCGAAAATGTCTCGTTCGGCTACGTCGCGGAACATCCCGTGCTTTCCGACATCTCAATCAGCGTACAACCGGGGAAGGTGCTGGGCGTGCTGGGACGGACGGGCAGCGGCAAAACCACGCTGGCGCGCCTGCTCTTTCGCCTCTATGATGCGCAGGCGGGACAGGTCTGCATCGGCGGCATGCCAGTACGCGAGGCGCAACTGCGCGACCTGCGGCGGCACACCGGCATGGTGACGCAGGATGTGCAACTCTTCCGCGCGACTGTGCGCGACAACCTGACGCTGTTCAACCGCGCCATTGCCGATGAGCAGATCGTGCAGGCCAT
>Ga0209810_1005692_pt1 | contig 11136 bp, 9 predicted proteins | sample Coa_R1_7_FD_187159 | JGI IMG/M metagenome (GOLD analysis project Ga0209810, IMG submission 187159) | Surface soil microbial communities from Centralia Pennsylvania, which are recovering from an underground coalmine fire - Coalmine... | ecosystem: Environmental > Terrestrial > Soil > Unclassified ...
CCGGCCAATCTCCGCGCCTTCACCCTGCCAGTCAGGAGAAAACTCTTCCACAAAGATTACAAAATGAGGATTGCCCATGGAGAGCGGGATCCCAAGGGACTCGCCGTAGGCAGTTTTTATAGAGAATGCATTCTCCACTTGGGGCTTGCCCATCTCCATTTCAAAGTGGAAGCTGTGCTCATCGCGTGAAATCAGCTGGCAATGTTTCACGCCGGCGCCGGTGCGGATTGCAATTCTCCCCGCATGTCCATTGCTGACCATGTAAGCCGCAACACAACGCGTGCCATTGCCGGAAATTTCCGCTTCGCCTCCATCCGCATTGATCAAGCGCGCATGTATGTCGGCGTCGCTGGCAGGAAAAAGCCACTCCACGCCATCAGCGCCAACCCCGTTATGGCGGTCGCAGATGCGGCGGCTGAATTCGGCCAGATCAGCCGGAGCGTAACGGCCATCCACGATCAGAAAGTCATTGCCACAGGCGGAAGCTTTGGTAAAAGGGACCATTTTTTACTCATCATCATACCCGTATCGGAACTCAAAATTCTTAAGCGTTTCTGAGCCACGCAATGTCTCCATCAGCTCTTTGTGTTCGTGGCGGGTGGCTTCCACGCTGAAATCGATGCGCTGTTTGCCGTTTCCCCGCGCTAGATGCAGGCCGTGCAGCTCTTTGCCTTGCTTGTCAATAATGTAATGGACTTCAGCCACCAGGACGGAAGCTGGTTTTTCTGACTCAACACTGTAATTGACCAGCGATGCTTTCAGGTTGAACTGCCGCTCTCCCCAACCCAATATGCGCAGGGAAAGAAAGATCAGAATGCTGGCGAAAAACGCCAATAAATAAAGTCCGCCGCCGCAAGCCATTCCCACTGAAGCCACAACAAACATGGTCGCGGCCGTGGTAAGTCCGCTTACGCCGCCATATTTTGCGTGCAGAATGGAGCCTGCCCCAATGAAGCCAATACCGGGAATGATCTGCGCCGCAATGCGGGTGTGATCCCCAACGCCGAATTTATCCGCCAGCTGCGCGGAAAGTATGGTGAACATGGCCGCGCCCACACAGATAAACATGTTGGTGCGCAGTCCGGCGGGCCTGCGCTTTAGCTCACGCTCCAGGCCAATGAATCCGCCCAATACCGCCGCCAGCAATAGGCGCAACAAGCTGTGTGCCAGTTCGCTGCTGAATGAAAGTTGCGGCAATAAATATAGAAGGCTATGGTTCATTTGCGGCAAAGCACTCGCATTCATTATTAGCGTAATGTGCAGCCGAGGGTAGCTCTGGCTGCAAGGGGAGTGCCTACTATGGCAATGAAAAGGCGCCCGGACTAATAAATCAGGACGCCCTTCATCATAAAAAGTTCAGTTTTTAAGCTTTCGCTTCCTGGCCTTTGCCCAGATATTTATCTAGCAGCAAGGCCAGCTTCTGTCGGGTGGCTGCGGGAATTTTATCTTTGTCAGTCTGGATGGCATATTTCATCGCAGAGCCGCAGGCGCATTTACGCTCTTTCGGCATAATGGCGATGGCGTGCTTCACTACCTTTGCGGCGTTCTCTGCATTCTCGCGAACAACCTTCAATACCTGGTCAACGGTCACATCTTCGTGCCCCTGGTGCCAGCAGTCATAGTCCGTCACCATGGCGCATGTGGAATAACAAATCTCGGCTTCGCGGCTGAGCTTGGCTTCCTGCAGGTTGGTCATGCCGATTACGTCAGCGCCCCAGCTGCGGTACAAATTGGATTCCGCGCGAGTGGAAAATTGCGGCCCTTCCATGCAGATGTATGTCCCGCCCTTTTTCCCGACCACTCCAATGTCTTTGCAGGATTGCGTAAATGCCTCGGCGGCTTCCGGGCAGATGGGATCGCCAAATGCGACGTGCGCCACAATGCCATGTCCAAAGAAGGTAGAAATGCGGTGGATGGTGCGGTCAATGAACTGGTCAGGGATCACAAAATCGGTTGGCTTATGTTCTTCCTTGAGTGATCCCACGGCAGAGAGTGACAAAATACGCTCCACGCCCAGGTCTTTCATGCCATATATGTTGGCGCGGAAATTAATCTCTGAAGGCATGATGCGGTGTCCGCGGCCATGGCGGGCCAGAAATGCCACCTTGCGCCCTTCCAGCGTGCCGAGCACGTAAGCGTCTGATGGTTCGCCAAAGGGAGTTTGAATTGTGACTTCCCGGATGTCTGTAAGTCCGGGCATGGAATACAGACCGCTGCCGCCCATAATGCCGATTTCTGCTTGCTGCAATGGAATCTCCTTGAATAGGTTGAATATTGATTATAACGAAACAGAACGGGCGGCATCGACGCCTGCATCAACCACGCTATTTTCTAAATAAACGTTAATAGTTGAGCGTTACGCACTCGGAGAAACCGTATGGATGAACGGATTAGCATGTGTGCAGCAAACAGGCAGGGAAAAATAAAAAAGGCCTGAACGCTTCAGGCCAAAAATCAGGAGAGATTAGTCGAGCAATTTGGATTTACAGACCGAAATCAAACTTGACGATAACAGTGGATTCTTCTGTTGCCGGTTCATACTTCCATTTGTTGATTACTTCCATCACGGCCTCAACCAGAATGGGATGGCCGCCGAGTACTTTCACATCCTTTACTCTGCCGTCCTGTGCAATGACCAACTCAACCCGCGCAGTGCCGCGGACGTTGTTTCTTCTGGCCACCTCAGGATATACAGGATCAACCCGCGTTTTCAGCTTGCGCGAATTTGCCTGAGCCAGCGCAGGGGACGAGCAAAATAATAATGTGATGAGCAGGCAGATAGTTGCGACAGTTCCAATCCATCGTGCACTTGCATGCCGTCGCATGGAACTCAAATTCACCTTTGATACTCCTGGTCGCCTGCGCTTTAGCGTGCCATGCTTACCGGAACGCAGCCGACAATGAGTGGATGCTAATCAAAGCCGTTTCAACTGACAAAGTACGAAAGTAACATGCGGTTAAGAAAGTAAGGATTTGAGGACTTCGCACTGCCTATTTTGAGCTTACAGCAGTGGATTTTTGCGCAGATTCTGCTGCTACCGGACTATTAACGTTGCTGGTCCGGCCACGCAATATCAGGTATCCTGCGGCGGAAAGTAGCGCCAAAAAGCCGGCACAGGCCATAAACAATGGCCGGATACCAAGTGCCCGCGCCAGATAGCCGGAAAGCAGCAACCCAAGCACCTGGGCAATAGAAATCAGAGACATAAAGCTGCTGGTCACGCGTCCCACCATCACAGGCGGCGTTTCCTGTTGTGACATGGTTTGTGCCGGCACCCACACAAAGGCAATGGCAAAGCCCATGGTGAAAGTGCTGAGTGCGGCCATCAATGAATTTTCAAATGACCCGAGAAGCGCTGCGCCAAGGCCAAGGGCAAATAATCCCACCAGCACAACATGGGAGCTGGCGCGGCTGCGCGTTAAGCGATTGAGAAACTGTGTTCCCGTAATCATGCCCACGCCCACCATGGCGCTGATGAATCCAAACATTTTTGGCCCCGCGTGCAATGAATCGCGAATATAAATGGAAATCAGCGGGCTGAATGAGCTCAGCACAAACATGGCTACGGCCATGGCGATAAATACAAATGCAAGTCCGGCATGGGTGAAGATAAATTTGTTCCCTGCAAGAAAATCCTGGGTAAGCGATTGAAAGGTCTTCTCCGTCTTCTCACGCGCCGGACGCACAATCAGCAGAGTGGAAATCATCAGGGCTGAAAAAACAAAGCTCGCCGTATCCAGATAGAAACAGGCCTTTTCCGTGAGCCACGCGACCAGCGCGCCCGCCGCTGTGGGAGACAGGAGCCGGACAATATAAAACGCCTGCGTCATTAAGGCATTGGCGGCAAGTAGTCCTTCCGGCGGCACTAAAGTGCGGATGGTCACAGACTGCGCCGGGGCAAAGAAGCTGGAAACCGTGCTGAGGACCAGAAATATAACGCAAATCTGCGGCACGCTATGCACAAACACCAGGAAGATGATCAGCACAGCGCGGATCAGGTCACTGGCAACCATCAGCCGTTTTACATTCCAATGATCAACAAAAACACCGGCAATCGGACTGATGATCGCGATCGGAAGCATGTAAGCGATCGTCACGGCCGTTACCTGTACCGGGCTGCCGTGCCAGCGGAAAGTGATTAAGGCAATCACTCCAAACAGCGCCAGAAAATCGCCAAATACACTCACGAACTGCGCCATCCACATGGTCCGGAACGGCTTGTTCTTAAAAATGGTCTTCATCGTATAGGGTGAAGCTGCCGGAGTTTGGGGAGAGGAAGCCATGAAAATCCTTTTTTTAGAATTGAGCTTGTTGCCCGTATCTCAAATTACTTTTCAGCAGATGAAAAGTTTCAAGGTTGCAGATGAACGCAATTTATCGCTTTGCGAATTATTTGTTTTTAAGAGGGGCAGGTTCCAACCTAAGCCCTGATGATTATTTGAGATTTTAATTGATAAGCCCTCTATCAAATTCCTAAATTATTGAAAATACGTGGCAATATTCAGCCGCCCTGTTCTAAAACCAAAAATCGATTTACAGTATGTTTATTGATTTTTTCGTTCAATGAAAGTGCTTTATTAAATGTCTCAAACCACTCCCCTTGCAGCAGCGATCCTGTTGATCGTGGCAACTGAACCGGCCCTGCGTCTGCGCCTGGAATGGCTCCAGCGAGCAGGCTATCACGTAAAGACGGCATGCAGCTTGAAAGATGTTGATCAGGCATGCCATAGCCAGCCTTTTGATGTGGTGCTCATCTCAGACAGTGTTGAACCAAGAATGAAAAAGGCAATTGGCCTCACGGTAAGGCACTATCTTCCTGAAGCGCCGATCCTGCAAATGGGCAGAATCCGCCCGGACATTGATGGAAATTCCTTTGTCACAGGCGATTCGCGCGAAGGCGTTCTGAAATCAGTCTCAAAAATTTTGCAGCGGCGCGACGAAATCCGCCCAGCGGCTATTTAGCCCGCAATAGGCGATAGACGGAGCTTTCTTCCAGCAAGAATTTTTACGAAGCGGGTGGAAACCATCCTATTTTGGAACGCTCGCATCGGCCGTCTTCATGCCAATGGCGTCGCCTGAGAGCACCAGTTCTACCCGGCGATTCTGCTGGCGTCCTTCCGGCGTGTCATTGGTTGCTACCGGCGTAGTTTTGCCCAGTCCGCGCGCTACAATCGCATCATCTGCAATGCCCTGTTGCACCAAATAGTCTCGGACGGCACTGGCGCGTTTTTCTGAGAGCTGCTGGTTATAATCGTCGCTGCCAACGCTGTCCGTGTGGCCTTCCACCTCAAGATGCAAACCCGGATGCGCGATGACAATGCCGCTCACCTTGGCCAGGCGCTCACGCGCCCCTGAAAGCAGTTCATAGCTGCCTGTTTTGAAAAGAACGTCAGACATATTGGCGATCAAGCCCCGAGCGGTGTCGCGTGTGGCCAGAATCGTATTGAGCTGTTGCAGTAACTGGGCGCGCAGGTCGGCTTTTTCTTTTTCCGCCTGTTGGCGAAGTCTCTCCGATTCATCCGCTGCTTTGCGGGCTTTTTCCGCTTCCACCGCCAGGGCCTGCTTTTGTTCTTCAGCTGCGGCGCGGGCAGCATCAGCTTCCTGGCGGGCTTGCTCGGCAGCCTGACGCGCTTTTTCTGCTTCCGCCTTCATGCGCTCCGCATCTGCCTGTGCGGCAAGCGCCTGGGCGCGTGCCTGCTCGGCCTGCTGGCGTGCCTGTTCTGCGTCCTGGCGGCGCTTGGCTTCTTCCAATGCATCCTGGCGGGCTTTGGCTTCGCGCTCCTCAGCGGCTTTTTTATCTGCCGCAGCCTTGGCCTGTGCTTCGTCTTCCGCTTTTTGCTTTACTGCCATTACGCGGGCTTCCTCAGCCGTGCCCACAGTTTCACGCGCCAGTGTTTCCACCGTGCTCTTATCGCGCTTTTGGACATAAGCCTCTTCCGCCTGGCGCAATTGTTCCGTGGCTTTTGTCAGGATCGCGGGAGCATATTTGTCGGCAGCAGCCAGATTGGCAATTCTTACCGCGTTGCGGGCTTCAAAAAGCACACGCGGCGTTTTGCGATCAATGCCGAAAATTGCATCCTGTATTTTTGTATTGGTGGAAGAGTAAGTCCCGCGCCCCAGCAGCTCATATTTGGCGTCAATGTTTTCCTGGCGGCCCACAGTGCTTGCGCCCACAATATTTTCCATCACCACCATGTTGCCGGGCTGGTTCACGGCGAAATAAGGCTCGGCTGTAACAATCATGCCGAATGTCTGCATGTCTGTGATTGCTTTTACGTGGCTGCTGTTGTGGTCCACCACCAGTTCGCCCAGGTTCACGGCGCGTCCTTCAGGAGAGATGGCCCACAGCACGAGTGAAAGATATTCCAGGCCAAATTTGGTGGGATCATCCAAGCCGTCAAACTTGGCGTCGATTTCAACGTTGCTCTTTTTACCCGAGATCTTCGCTTCACCGGAGGCATTCTGCATCAGTTCAGTCCCGTGAAAATCAATTTTCACCGTGTCTCCGCGCAGGCGGTAATTCACCGCTTTTGTTGTGCGATGAACGGGGGCTGATTGCGGCGCTGTTGTTGTCTGTCCCTGGACGGCAAGCGCAGCCCAAAAAACAAACGCAAATAATGCCTTATGCTTTTTCATGGCATGCCTCAATTCCAACGTGCTTTTCTGCGGATAAGTTCGGTATAACTTTATGTGACGCCCGGTAATATGAAAAGAAGCACCTGGTACAGCGTGTCCCATGCACTTTGGTGCTTTCGCACTGCCAGTGCGAAAGGCCGTGGCGGAACGCTTATAAAAGCACTTACTGGCTGAAATCTATTTTGTCAGGCGATAATAAATTGCCTGATCCGGAAAGGAAACGTAAACATGCAGTGCAGGTATTTAGCATTTGGAGTCTCTATTCTCATGGTGCTCATGGCGGCTTTGGCTGTCGCACAGCAACCGCCTCAGGACAAGAGCAAGCGTCCCAGTCCTCCCGCCACGGCCGAAGTAACGCTCAAAGGTAAAAAGGTCACCATTGACTACAGCAGGCCTTCTCTTAAAGGCAGAAAAGTAGGGCAGGAACTGGCGCCTTACGGCAAGGTATGGCGCACCGGCGCAAATGAAGCTACAGCGCTGACCACTGAAACTGATCTGACCATTGGCGGGGTGAAAGTCCCAGCCGGCAAATACACGCTGTATAGTCTGCCTTCAGAAGGTACGTGGAAGCTGATCATCAACAAGCAGACCGGCCAGTGGGGAACCCAATATGATCAATCGCAGGACCTGGCGCGCGTCGACATGAAGAAGAGTTCACTCCCTCAGACGGTGGAGCAATTCACTATTTCGTTCGACAAAAAAGGTGAGAATGCCGCCGATCTTAATTTGGATTGGGAAAATACGCGTGTCTCGGTTCCGGTAAAAGCAGACTAACGATTATCAGGTAGAGCGCTGCTAGGGCAAGACCAGCAGTCTAGAGGTTGCAGCCGCCACCGGAACCTGAACCCATGGAACGTGCTCCTCCCGGGTCCGTTCCAGGAGCCACAAAGGCGATGTTTCCACCCTGATCGGCGGTTACAGAGCAACGGCCTGTAGCTGCCGATTCCGGCGTGGCATTCACCGTATAAGCCATGCTTGGCTTGTTGCCATCGCCCACAATGTCAAAAATATAGCCGCTCTTTATGCCGCTGGTAAGCGAATCATCCATTATGATGCAAGCGGCTGTGCTGGTAGGCCTTTCGCAAGTAGTGCCACGGCTTCCCAGGTTGGCCAGGCTGCTGGCAAAACCTATCTCTGGATAAGTATTGTTGTACAGGATTTCAGCGGACTGAATGGTTTTTACCGATGCCAGTGCGGCAGCTTCATTCGCGCGCATCTTTGCGTGTAGCAGGCTGGGAATGGCAATGGCCGCAATAATCAGAATCACCATCACCACCACAAGCGCCTCAACCAGTGAGAATCCTGCGTGCTTCAGGGCCCGTCTCTTGCTGGCGTAATTTGTTCTTACTGTAGGCATAGAACAAAAGTAACTACTTAAGGCGAGTACTAGGATACCCCAAAATTCTTTATTTACTGAGCATTAAATCTTCTAATGATTGCTGTGATTATGCCCCAGATTATAAGTGCTTTCAATTCAACAAACGGGTTTGCCTGTTCTGGTACTTTCGTCATTATGCAGACGAATGCATAGCAGCTAGCAGCCATGGTCTTCGCCGAGCGGCCAAAGTGGGCCCGATGGTGGTATTGGCGCTACGAATAGGAACTGCCTTACGCCACGGAACGGTCGTCGCCTGTACCGGAAGCGCTTTTTATAAGCACATCCGGTGTTGGACTCCCGATGGCAGGTCCATCCTCCGTAGTCATGTCGGCTTGGGCGGCAAAGGGAAGAAACACGGTGCAGCAGGTGCCGTGATGCTGTTCGTCCACCCGGCTCCGCACGCGCAATATACCCTGATGTTTTTGCACAATGCCCTGGCTTACCCACAAGCCAAGGCCTGTGCCTTTGGAATCCTTAGTGGAGAAGAACGGCTCAAAAATGCGTGACATGTTTTCCGGACGAATGCCGCAGCCATCGTCTGCCACCGTCACGCGGATGCCAGTGCGCTCCATGCAATCATGCGCCTGCCGCACGCGAATCTGGATGTTTGCCGAACTGGCTTCAATGGCATTTAAGATGAGGTTAGAGAAAACCTGGCGCAGTTCGCTGGGAAACGCCGCTAATGGACCCACATCGCTGAAGTCCTTATGAATGGTGATATTCCCCTGTTCAATGCGCGCATCATAGGCCGCAATCACTTCCTCAAATAACTGCGGCACAGAACTCATGACAGGTGAAGAGATTTCCCGATAAAAACCAAGCGTCTGCTTGGTAATGTGGACAACGCGCGCAAGTTCTTCTTCGGCTGTTTTTACATAGACAAGCGCGGAGTCCGGAATTTTGGAGTTCGTCCGCAGGATATACAAAGCATTCATCACGGAAGCCAGCGGATTATTGATCTCATGCGCAATGCTCGCGGCAAGACGTCCGGTGGCGGCGATTTTTTCCGATTGGCGAAGCGTCTGCTCGGCAGCTTTACGCGAACTCACATCCATGGCCACGCCGAGCATGCGCACGGGTAAATCATTCATCATAATGGTGCGGCCGCGCGCTTCCAGCCAATGCAGGCTTTTATCCGGGAACACCACGCGATATTGCACTTCATACTCGCCCTTTTGCACCAATGCCTCAGTAATTGACTGGTGCACCTGCTGCCGGTCTTCCGGAACAATGCTGTCCATCCAGCTTTCGTAGCGGCCATCAAATTTTTCCACCTGAATACCATGCAGCCGGCGAATCTCATCTGACCACACAAGCTCTCCGGTTTGCAGGTCCCATTCCCAGATGCCGATACCCACATACTGCTGCGCCAGTTGCATGCTCTCTTTACCGCGTTCCAGCATTTCCTGCACGCGCCTGGTTTCCGCAATCTGCTCCTGTGCTTCACGGTACAGGCGCACGTTGTCAATGGCCACGGATGCCATGTGCGTCAACTGCACAAGAATGGCTTCATCATCGGGGGTGAATTCGCCATTGAGCTTTTGCGAAAGCTGAATCAGGCCAAGATTGCGTCCGTCGCGGGTAAGCAGCGGCGCGGCCAGCCAGCCGTAGCGCGCGGCATCCGTCGCGCGTCTCACCGGCCCCCAATTTGGCGATTGTGAACCTGCATTGAGCCGGACTGGCTTGTTCAGATTGCAGGCCAGCATAAACATTTCAGAACTCTCTTTGGCAAACTCCAGCGGCTCATGACCTTCCGCCACGGAAACACAGGTGATGCTCTGGTTCCACGCGCCTTTGGGCAGCAAAGTGGCCAGCGCCTGTCGCGCGCCGATAATATTGCGCGCCTGGTCAGTAATGACCTGCAAAAGAGAATCCAGGGCGGTCACGGAATTGATTCTTACGGAAGCTTCTGAAAGAGAGCGCAAAACGGCGGTGCGGCGCTGTTCAGCAGCAAGCGTTTGCAGGGAATCATGATAAAGGCGCGCATTGTCCAGAGCGTTGGCAGCCTGCTGCGTATAAAGCTCTACCAGGCGAAACTGGCGTTCACTGGGTAAATGCGGTTTGCGGAAAAAAGTTACAACTACGCCCAGCGCTTCTCCCCGGACATTGACGATTGGAGCGCTGAAGATGGAGCGGAAGCCTACATTTTCAGCCGCATCAACAAAGGGAAAGTAAGTCCCCGATTTATTGATGTCTTCAATCAGCACGCGACGGTCCGGCGAGAAAAAGGAAGACGGCAACTCGCCAAAGAGCTTGATTTGTTCCGGTGTAAATCCAGCATATGTGGCCACCTGCAGGGCCTTGCTGGAATGCTGTGGCAGGAGCAATAGCATGGCCAGATCGGTTTTTTGCAATGCCGCAATCGAGGCGAGCACGTCATTCAGCAGACGCTGCAACTCAAGATTGCTGGAGAGACGAACGCTGAGGTCGTGAAAGCGTTTGAGGTCGCTGCGCTGCGACTCCAATTCATCGCGCAAACGCGCAAGGTCTCTGCTCAGCCTGCCCGCCAGCATTTCCGCCGCGGACCATTTCTGGCGCGCCAATCCAATAATCAAGGCCACCGTGAGCAGCAGAGCTGACCAGAGTTCATTGTTATAAATTGAAACCTGTGGTTGGTAGAGATAAGCAAACGCGTTCAGAGCAGCAATGTTAAGGACAATACCGGCCAGTGCCGAAGGCAATCCGCCAATCAGAGCGGAGATGCAGGCGGCAGCTACAAAAAAGACCCCAATGCCGGGATGAAAAAAAGGCAAGCTGGTTTTCGCAAAAACCCAGGCTGCTCCCGGCAATAAAAATGTCAGCGCCCATGTAAGTACACGTAAACGGGCCGTAGCGGAGGAATACATTCTTTGGTTAACTCCTGCTGTAAATCGTGCATTTTTAAGACGGGTGGCAGGTTCGAGCATAACATGTAAAACTGCTATGGATACTCACTTCCGTGCGCGGTCATAAGTACAGTGTTGAAGCTGTACTGATCCAGAGTAGAAGATGAAAAAAGTTCCAGAGCAAAGGAGGCATTCTCCAACTACTTAAGAGGTAAATGCTATTAAAGTTTTTTTATAATTTAGGACTAGCCGCGCGCAAATGATTAACAGAATTCGCCTTAACATGGGTTAGCAAA
>Ga0209810_1005694_pt1 | contig 11130 bp, 12 predicted proteins | sample Coa_R1_7_FD_187159 | JGI IMG/M metagenome (GOLD analysis project Ga0209810, IMG submission 187159) | Surface soil microbial communities from Centralia Pennsylvania, which are recovering from an underground coalmine fire - Coalmine... | ecosystem: Environmental > Terrestrial > Soil > Unclassified...
GTAAGCCTCGACAGTATTTGCCGCTGCGCCGCGCTCGGCTGCCATCATTTCAAGAAAAGCGTGAATGAGGTGCGCCGCGCCTTGGAGCATGGGGCAAGCTCTACTTGTTGAGCCTCGCCGGGGGAATGGTTTGCGTCATTTCGCGCGGCTGCGGCTCGACGAAGGTCACTAGGGCGATCATTCCCGCCCAGATGATGGCCGCCAGAACGCTCACAATCAAAAGAAACCGGATGAGGGATGGCACGCGAATCTCCGCTTGCACACTCCTCTTACCGGATAAGCTTAGCGCGAAGCAAGCATGCTTGGCTGGCAGTTGCGGGTAAACATGCAGTCGGCGGATTTCAGAATCGTTAAGCGCTGGTAGAATCCCGCGGCATCGGTGCGGGTTGCGGGAAGGCGCCAAAGGGCAGCAGGGCAAGTGACTTTGGGAGAAGCAGGCTAAGGATTGACATCGCCCTCACGTCAACTTATATGCGGCGAATCGATACTTGGCCGAACGGCTGGGCCGGATGCCTGCACTAACGGGCGAGCACGTTTCAGCGATCTCCCAAACATCGACGAGCGGGGAAATTGGGCGCGGCATCGTGCCATCTCCTCATGCATAATGCTAGTGAAGGCACTATCTCAATGAATACGGGCACCGTAAAGTGGTTTAACACCCAAAAGGGTTTCGGCTTCATTCAGCCGGAGACCGGAAGCAAAGACATCTTCGTCCATATCAGCGCCGTGGAGCGCGCTGGCATGCGCACCTTGAACGAGGGACAGAAGGTTTCTTTCGACATCGTGACGGACCGGCGCACGGGCAGAGCATCGGCCGATAATCTGCGCATCCTCTGACAGGCAGCCTAGTGAGCCGCGGGGCCTTGACCACGGATGGGCTGCCAGGGCTCCGCCCCCAATTACAAATGCCGGAGTGAATTAATCAACCGGGACTTGTTTCCGCCCTAGGGCCAGCCGGGAATTGGCTGTCAGCAGCAAAGAAATGATGCACCGAGACGATCTTGGCGGTGTTCCAGGCGAGACGCCTGGGCTCGAGCACGATGACTTCATTTATCCGTCCGCCATTCCCTTCCTGCTTGTGCATGTGGCGTGCCTCGCGGCTTTCTTGACAGGCGTCCCTTATCAGGCCGCCGCAATCTGCCTGGCGCTCTATCTTCTGCGCATCTTTGCGATCGGCGCAGGATATCATCGCTATTTTTCGCACCGCGCTTACAAGACAAGCCGCGCCTTCCAGTTCGCACTTGCCTTTCTTGCGCAAAGCACGGCTCAGAAGAGCGTGCTCTGGTGGGCGGCGAAGCACCGCCATCATCATCTTTACTCTGATACGGAATCAGACGTTCATTCCCCCCGCCAAAAAGGTTTCCTTTATAGCCACTTCGGCTGGATTTTTGCGCGACGGAACGACAAGACCGACCTTGCGAAGATCGCCGATTTCGCATGCTACCCGGAACTGATCTGGCTGCATAGACATGAGCTTTTTCCCGCGTTTCTGCTGGCCCTGCTCACATTCGCAATTGGCGGCTGGCCTGGCTTGGTTATCGGCTTTTTTTGGAGCACGGTGCTCGTTTACCACGCAACCTTCTGCATCAACTCGCTTGCTCACGTCTATGGCCGCAAGCGTTACGTGACGGGCGATGATTCCCGCAACAATTGGCTCCTTGCGCTGATCACCATGGGCGAGGGCTGGCATAACAACCACCACGCTTACCAGGCCAGTGTGCGGCAGGGATTCCGATGGTGGGAGATTGATGCCACGTTCTACATACTCAAGGCGCTCTCCTGGGCAGGCCTTGTTTGGGATTTAAGATCGCCGCCCGAGGCCGTGCGCCGCAACCAGCATCAGCTCGGGGCGCGCATTATCGAGCGCGCAGCCGCGCAGCTTGCAGCGAGCTTCGATCAAGAGCGCATCGCAAAAGCTATCGCTTCGGCCTGTGCCGGGTCTTCCTTAGCCGCTCTGCAAAAGAGACTAAGAGAGACGCAGCACAGGGCTGGAGCGGTGCTCGCAAGTCTGCATTTGCCGCACGTTCCGGCGCGCCAGGAAATCTTGAGCCGTGCGAGAACCATGTTCGCCGAGACCTGCTCGATGGAGGCAATTGTGAGCCGTGCACACGCCTCTATACTTGACGCGATCGGGGCGCGGTTGTGCGCTTTTCCCTTGCAGGCCGGCTCTGGGGCAACGGCGCCTTAACGCATCCGCTCTTATTCCAAAGCTTCTCGCCGATGCGGCTCAATGCTCTGGACTGGCTCAATTTTTTCCTCGCCGATGTGCGCGGCGGGCTTGGCCCTTATCTCAACGTTTTCCTTATCACAAATACGGGCTGGAGTCAGGCGGCGACGGGCGCCGTTCTCACCGCCGCCGGCCTCGTTGGAGTGATGGCCCATCCCGCGGCCGGCGAATTCATCGACCGCACACGCGCCAAGCGGGCGCTCGTCATCGCTGGGACGTTTATGCTCGCAGGCTGCGGACTTGCGATCATCAGCTTTCCGGTGCTCCCCGTCGTCTTAGCAGCGGATATCGTCATGGCCGTGCTTGGCGGCCTCTTCGCTCCGGCGGTTGCCGCCATTACAGTTGGCCTTTGCAAGCGGGACGCGCTTGCGCGGCGGCTTGGGCGTAACGCCGCTTTCGACCGCGCCGGAAACATTTTTATTGCCGCGGCTGCCGGAGGTGCCAGTCTCGCAATCTCGCAGCAGGCGCCATTCTATCTCGCTCCTCTCTTTGCGGTGCTGACCACCCTTGCGGCGTTATCTATCCCGGCTAGCGCCATCGATCACGCAAGGGCCCGCGGCCTTCCGGTCGACAAGGTCAGCCATCATCCAGGGGCACCCGCAAGCTGGCGGATGCTCATTCGATTCCGCCCGCTCGTCGTCTTCACGGCCGCCGCAGCGCTCTTTCATTTCGCGAGCGAGCCGATGCTGCCGCTCATCGCGCAAATGCTTGCTCTCGCCAATCCTGGCTTCGAGACGAGCCTCACCTCCGCCGCGATCATCATTGCACAGTTCGCAACAATTTTCATGGCTCTGCTCGTCACCAAAGCCAATGAGCTTGGGCGCAAGCCGCTTTTGGCCCTTGCCTTTGCCGCCGTGCCTCTGCGCGGCTTACTCGCCATGTGGTCCAGCGATCCGGCTTGGCTCCTGACGCTGCAAATTCTGGATGGGGCCGGCGGCGGCCTTTTCGATGCCTTGCTGCCTCTTATCCTCGCCGACATCATGCGGGGGACCGGCCATTATAGCCTCGCGCGCGGCCTCACCGGCACCATTCAGGGAATCGGCGGCTCGCTGAGCCAGGGCGCGGCAGGCTATATCGTCACCACCGCAGGCTACCCTGCGGCCTTTTTCACCCTTGCCGCGATTGCAGTTGGCGGCCTGGTGCTGGTTTTGACCGCTATGCCGGAGACAGGAGTGAGATTAGGCCACTCCATCGATTGAGCGAATTTCATTCTCGCGGCCGCAATTCAAGCCCAATGCCCTTATTGATGAATCGGAGCGTGTAGGCGCGGTGATAATCAAGATCGGGCTTAAAAAGCCCCGTCTGCACCATTTTGGCAAAAAAGCTCTCGATGCGCTCCTCCCTCATCGCGCCGATTCCGAGTTTGAGGGAATCGCCCGAGTCGACAATGCCGTATTCCTTCAGCTTGGCGACAGAAAAAGCAAGCTGCTCGTCGCTGATGTCGGGATTGTCGCGCTTGATCAGCGCGTTGGCGGCGCGGTTGTCGCCGTAAAGAAAATGATACCAGCCGATGATCGAGGCATCGACAAAACGCTGAACAAGATCGGGATTGTTCTCAATAAGCGCGCGTGTTGTCTCGATGGTGGTGGAATAAGAATCATAGCCGTAATCGGCGATCAAAAAGACATTCGGCTTGAATCCACCTTGCCGCTCGATTTCGAAAGGCTCAGATGTCGCATAGCCTTGCTCAATGGAATTTTTATCAGCGATGAAGGGAGCTGAATTGAATGTATATGGTTTGACGTTCTCGTCCTTAAACCTATAAGCGAGTTTCAGCCACTGATAGACTGAAACGAAGCCGTCCTTGCCAATGAACGCCGTGGCCTTAGGCAAATCCTCGATGCGGTCGAGCCCAACCCCCGGATGCGAAAGCAGCACAAACGGATCTTTCTGGAACATCGCGGCAACAGCAACGGCGGGAATATTCTGTGCAGCGGCATCAAAAGCCTGGATGAGATTGGCGCCCAAATTGAACTCGACCTTGCCTGCCGCAAGCAGCAGGCGATTATTGGCGTTGGGACCTCCCTGCAAGATCGTGACATCAAGGCCGTATTCCTCGTACGTGCCATCTGCCTTTGCTTGATAAAAGCCGCCGTGCTCCGCCTCTGCGAGCCAATTCGTCGCGAAGGTGACTTTGTCGAGCGCCGCAGCTGGCAGAGGAGAAAGGGCGAGGGCTGCAGCAACAAGAGTAGTGAGCCTCATCTTCCGCCTACTCTTCTTCAAAGGCAGGCGGCAAGGGTTTCTCCTCTTTCTCAATGCGCTCGACCGGCTCATTCTCCTCGGAAGGGATCTCTGCTTCGATCTCGGCGGGCTCTTTTTCAATGAGCTTTCCCGGTTCGTCGACGCTCTCATCGTAAGAATGATGGATTTGCCGCTTCTTTGGGATCGCCGCAGCATTTGCCCCGTTTGGCTCGCACCTCATTTTTCACTCTCCCGCTTCCGCTCAGCATCAGCGGCAGCCTTAGCCCTCACCCATTCGGCCGCGAGCCCGTGTGCGCCCATCCGGATATGCGCGCCAAAGCGGCTGCTCTCGCGATCAAGTGTTTTTTGCAGCCACCCGGTGTCCTCGCGCGATGGGTGGACAAGCTGGAACCGCCGGATTTGCAGCGGCACCAATTCGAGCGCGCTGAGGTATCCGCTGTGAGGGTCGATACTCGCAAAGTACATCAAAGCAAGATCACCCCGGAACTCCTCATAGCCTGCTATTCCCTCATAGTCATTGAGAAAATCACCGCAGCCATAAAGAATGAGCCGCTCCTTATAGACTTCGATTGCCTTCGCATGATGCGAGGAATGCCCATGAATGACCGAAACCCATGCCTCGTCGATCAGCTCATGGGCGAAACGTCGCTCGCGCTCCCCGATCTCATAGCCCCAATTTGGCCCCCAATGGATCGATGCGATGACAATATCTAAGGGCCGCCTCACCTCTTCGATTTGCCGCGCAATCGCGTGGACCGTGTCCTTTGAAAAATCGGGCAAGAGATTGATGCCCGGGCGCCCGTCCCGCGCCGCCCAGTGCCGGGGCGTGCCGCTCGTGCCCGAGGCAAAGGAGAAGACGAGGATCCGTGCTCCGGCCAGAGTCTCCAGCACCGCAGGCGCGCGCGCCTCGGCAAAATCGCGGCCCGCACCGGCCGTTGCAATGCCAAGCTCTTTCAGCACATCGAGTGTATCGAGGAGCCCAGCCGCACCCCAATCGAGGACATGGTTATTGGCAAGCACGCAGCAATCAATCGAGGCCGCCGTGAGGCAGCGGGCATTGGCTGGGCTCATCCGGTAATTGATGCCCTTGGGCTCATAGGATTCGCTCAGCGTAATGCTCGTCTCAAGATTGATGATGCGCGCCGCCGGCTGCACCCGGTCGAACTCCTCGAGAGCGGCGCCCCAGACATAAGCAAAATCAAGCGGGATCCGGATTGCACCGTTGGCCCTCTCAGCAAGGCGCAAATAGCCGAGGGCAGACTGCATGTAACTTTCATGGATTTGCGGCGGGCAGGGATGCGGCAGCGCCTGATCGATTCCGCGCCCAAGCATCACATCACCGCAAAGGAAGAGAGTTGCGCTCATAGGGCTTCCCAATCCGGCCCAGTTCCGGCAAGCCTCCTCAGCTTGGCCAAAAGCCGCGCAGCGCCGCGGGCGTTGCGGCTTTGGCATCTTCAAGTTCGGCCGCAGGCAGCCAAGCCGCCAAGAGCTCGAAGACGGCGCGGGCGACCTGCTCGCAATCGATGCCGGGGTCGCGATGAACGGCCATCTCGATGCGTTCCAAAAAGGAGCTGCGGGTCTTTGCAGGAATCGGCGCCTCGGGGTGCCAGCCCTCATAGTAGAGGCCGCGCAAGAGCGCGGGCATCGGCGCCGCGACATAGACCGCCTCGTCGCGCGGCAGGCTGTCGCGCAGCACATGGAGGGTGCCGAGCAAAGCGGCGCAGGCTTTGCTGCGGTCGTGCCAGCCGAGCCGGTGCATGAGGTCGCTGATCCAATCCTCGGTCTGGCTTAAGGCCTCGCAAAGCTTCGGGGTTCGATTCATGAGGGCGCGCGCTCAGTTCGGTTAGCCCCTTTTATCGCGCTCGGGGCGGGGAGGCAAAAGGGGGTCTCGCACGAGAATGTCAGGTCTAGGGGTTCCGCTGCAATGGCGGCTGTCAGCGCATTACACTAGCAGCCGAAAGAAAACGGCGCCGGTTTCGCCCAACCCTGAAGTTGGGTTGACGGCGCAACCGTCAGAACTTGCGCCAGCAATAGTCTTGCCGCTTGCTGCGGCCGATCCATGTGATCTGGCATTCACCAATTGAAATTGATGGAAGGGCGAGTTAGCGTCTCGAATTGCACGTGTTGACACTGGACATTGGCGGAACCCGGAGAACACGTAACTTTGGCCTCAGTTGATGGAAGCTGATTGAGACCAAGGTTGGCCAGCCGCAAAGCATCCTGCCGACACGGGGATTGCGGCCGCGGCTTGCGGCGCCACTCAACGAGCGGTTTCCGGCCGCTATGAACCCACCATCGCGCGCCTCCGTTACTCTTTGGGAGGCGACCGCCCCAGTCGGAAAGCCAAGATATTTGCGGATCAGCGAACTGGCACCGGCCTGCCCGCCAATCACGTGCCGCTCGATCACCCAGTGTCCGCAATCCGCCTTGCGTTCCTTTGCAACCGGACCGGAAAAATGAAACGCCGCCAAGTCATTGACCTGACGGTGAACGGCCCGAGACATAGGTGACAGTTCGTACCGGACACAGGGGTAACACTTTCCGCCAAGCGTGCCTAGCGGGATGTGTCGATGCCCTGGAAGGAGTGTTCGGTAATGGAGGAGCGTCTTCGATTTGTTGTCCGGCTTTTGGACGGTGAGGCAATGAGCGAGGTCTGCCGCGAGTCCGGCATCTCGCGCAAGACCGGCTATAAGATCTTCGACCGTTACAAGGAGCATGGGCTTGAGGCTCTCTCTGACCGCCCGCGGCATCCGGTGCGCTGTGCCAACCAGCTGCCGACGCAGGTCGAGCGCCTCATCGTCTGCCTCAAGTGCGAAAAGCCGCATTGGGGGGCGCGCGCAAGATTCGTGAGCTCCTGGTGCGGCGGCTCGATGGCGACACAAGGGTTCCGGCCAAAGGCACCATCCACGCGGTTCTCGATCGTCATGGCCTCGTTAAGCGCGGCGGCGGGCCGCGCCACCGGGCACGCGGCCGCCGCTGCCGGAGGGCGGCCGCCCCAACGATCTGTGGTGCGCCGGTTTTCAAGGGTGAATTTTACTGCTATCCGCTGACCGTCACGGATCACGCGCTTGCCTCTCCTGTGCGAAGCACTTGATTCGGCATGCGAAGATCTTGCCATCACTGCCTTCAAGAGGTTCTTTCGCGAGCGCGGCCTGCCGGCATCCGCTCCGGCAATGGCCTGCCCTGAGCCTGCCGAAGGGGCGTGCCCTTCGCAAGCCCGGACGCCCTCTCTAGCCTGTCAAAGCTCTTAGTCTGGCGGCTCCGGCTTGGCATCGCCATCGAGCGCATCAAGCCTGGCCATCCGCAGCAGAACGGGCGTCATGAGCGCATGCATCTCGCCCTTAAGAAGGAAGCGACACGCCCGCCGGGAACGAACAGTCTTCAGCAGCAAGCCAGCTTTGACGATTTCGTGCGCGAGTTCAACGATGAAAGACCGCACGAGGCGCTCGCTATGAAACGCCCAGCCAAGGTCTACATCCCTTCATCACGGCCCTATAGAGGCCTGCCGGAATTGACTAATCCCTTGCATGACCGCGGCGCCGCCGTCACCGCTTGCGGCCGCCTCTGCCTGCATCGCAAGAGAACAATATCTCAACCGTGCCCGTCGGCCAGAAGCCCGGCATCAAAGAAGTCGACGGCGGCATTTGGCTCGCCAGCTTCATGCACTATGATCTTGGGTATTTCGACCTGGAGCAGAAGACCTTGCAACCCCTCGACAACCCGTTCGGCCCGAGGTTGCCCCCCATGTCTTAGGTACGTTCTGTTACCCATGTCTCCGGGCTGGACAAGGGTTCGGGTGGCGAGAGAGACGGGACTTGAACCCGCGACCTCCGGCGTGACAGGCCGGCGCTCTAACCAACTGAGCTACTCCCCCTCAAGGGCCCTTGGGCGGCTAATCGCCGGATAGGCTAGGCAGTCATTTAAGTCAAGCGGAGCGTTGCGCAACGGGCGGCGCGAGCACTGGCGGACTTAAGCCCTGGCCCAGTCACCTTTCACCGGCCTCCCACACTCGCCGCGGCGGTGCTGGCCATGCTTGGCTGAGCGGAGGGAGGCGCTCCCTTCTGTAAATGCAGCTTGGCGCAAGCCGCGTAGATGGGACGAAGCTCTCCCCCTGCGCCGCATGCGCGGAGCTGGTATCCCGCTACTCAGGGGCGGGTGCCGTCATGTTGACCAGAAGCATCCGACCCGAATGGGCATTCGCTCCAAACTTCGAGAATTAGAGAGCCTTTCCTTAAGCGGCTGTGGTCTATCCCAAAATTGGCAAAGCGCCGGAGGGTTGCTGGCGCTGTGTGCTCCGGGTCTTTCAGGGAGGAGTGCTATGTACGAGCTAATCATCCTTGTGTGCCTGGCTCACCAGCCGTGCGATGACCGCCATGTTGCGAAGGCGCATGGGCCAGCTAGTCTAAAGACCTGTTTATCGCCCGACATGATTCATTCGCCTGCGGAACGGGCTTTGCTGCGCAGGCTGCCGAAAGGAGCACGGATCGTTCAGGATCAATGCATTCTAACCGGGCGATGAGGCCTTTCAGTCTGCGGTAAGGCCGGGAGAGGCTGCGAGCGGCATCGCTTCTGCGCGGGAATCAAGCTTGGGATGATCGTTCTTCCACCGATGGCTGTCGCGCGTCCACCCGGCGCGCTCGCCGGGCATAGCTGGGCAGGTTTGATTCTTACTCTGTTTTATTTCAGTGCGCGAGGGCGGCGCGTGCCCGCAGAGCGTGTCTCACGCTGCGCGTCAAAGCGCGCCAAAACGCCTGACGATGGCGGGCCAATAGCCACTCCAATCGGGCTCGCCCCGGCCGGAATCGCGGCCAATATCTTGTTGCTGGCCGTATCAATGACCGCAACCTTGCCGGTGCCGGCACTCGCGACGTAAGCGCGGTGCCCATCGGGAGTCACCGCTACGCCTCTGGCGTCGATTCCGGCTTGAGCCGTGGCGATTTCGCGGGCCGCCGCCGTATCGACCACCGAGACTGTTCCGGTACTGTCGCTATGGCTGACATAAGCGCGCTTCCCGTCCGGGGTAAATGCGACGCCATAAGGAGCTGGCTCAACCTTGATTGCAGCCACGGCCTTGCTATTCCTTGTGTCCAGCACGGACACTGCGTTGGCGCGGTCACTCGGAAGATAAACGTGCCGGCCATCCGGCGCGACCGCCAAGCCGTCGAGGTTACTCGCCAGGGGAATCGTTTTCCCCAGCGCACCGTCAGACGGATTGATGATCGAGACGGCGCTAGAACCGGAGGCATCAATAATTGTGACATAAATGCGTTTCCCATCGGGCGTGATGGCGGCCGCAAATGGTTTGCCCTGCAATCTGACAGTCGCTACTACTGAGCGGCTCCCCGTGTCGATGACCGATACTGTGTTCGAACCAACATTAGTGACATAAGCGCGTTTTCCATCCGGAGAGATCGCTATTCCTCTGGGGTTCTCACCGACAGGGATAAGGCCTGCGGCCATGTTGGTTGCGGCATCTATGACGATAACAGCGTCATTCGCCACATCGGTCACATAAACTTGGCGTCCGTTCGGGCCCGCAGCGACGCCCCAGGGCGCAGACGAGGCGGCGAGCCGCACCGTGGCCACAACGGCGTCTGTCGCCGTATCGATCACCGTAACGTCATGGGAGTTCGCATTCGTGACGTACACAAATGGTGCTGCGCCGGCGCGCCCGGCACCAAGACCGGATGCGGCCGCCAGTGCAATCCAAAATGCTCGAATTCCGCAAATCGAAGGCGCCTTACGGCTAAGCTTGGCCTTACTGCGCACAATACCCTCCCCGCAACACTCCGCGAGCTGACATCTTCAGCCAAACTCTTTTTCAAGAAAATCGTTCAAACCGTGCTAGCCGGGAGGCCGTAGTTAGGCCCTCAGGCGTACCGCGTGCGGGCGAGCCGCATTGAACGAAATGCTGATATCCAGCCCCTCTGGTGGCGTGCGCAGAATCGCTGCGAGCCCCGGCGCCACCTCTCTAGCTATTTCCAGGCCTGGAATCCGGTTTATTTGCAGCCAAATTGTTCGTGATTCCGCTCATGGGTGCGGACGCGCCGCTCTCGCGGGGAAATTACCTAGTTGTCCTCTAAATAGACCTCAACTAGGCCTCGGATACGCCGCGCTGGAAATATGCTTCAAAGTATGGACGATGGCAGATCCCAACTTGTAACAGGGATCAAACAGCAAGGGGACGGCGGCCGACGACCAAGCGCAAAGAGTCTGCCGGACTTGCAATGCGGCCTTGCCGCTCAGTTTATAGCGCTGCGGGCCCGCGCCCCAATTGACACCGCAGATGCCCGGCTTCTCGTAAGCGTGCCGTACGACCTCGGCATTTGCAATCGTCCCCGGGCTGTAGCGCAGCCAATTCGGGGCGGCACGGTTGGCAAGCACGGAATATTCCGCATTGTCCAAAAGACAAAGAGCAAAGGCAGCAAGCTGCCCATTCAGGTGAATCGTCAATAAGTCTATCAAGCCCTGACCGGCATGCTCAGCAACGAACGCCATGAAGAAGCGTTCCGATGCGGGGTCGTCCAGGAAGGATCTCTGCCTCAACTGATGATCGCGGCGGCGATTGACATCTAAGATGTGCGGTAGAAACTTGAGAATTTGTTCAGGATCGCTCGTCCATGCTTCGCGCAGCTCAATGCCTTCGCGCTCAATGCGGTTGCGGGCCTTGGCGACCGCCGAACGGGTGTTGCGCGAGATGT
>Ga0209810_1005698_pt1 | contig 11118 bp, 9 predicted proteins | sample Coa_R1_7_FD_187159 | JGI IMG/M metagenome (GOLD analysis project Ga0209810, IMG submission 187159) | Surface soil microbial communities from Centralia Pennsylvania, which are recovering from an underground coalmine fire - Coalmine... | ecosystem: Environmental > Terrestrial > Soil > Unclassified ...
CATCTGCCGCCACTGATCGGCGTGACGGCGGAGCACGGAGGCGTTGCCGGCGATGTCATAGCAGTTCCAGAGGCCCTCCACCAGGTTCAGAAGCTCGTCCAGGGAGCCCCCCATGGTTCACTTGACCCCGTCCGCCCCGTCGTAGAGGTCGGCCGACATCTTCAGTGCGTCGGCGATCTGGCCCAGCCAGGTGGTGAGGTCGTTGAGGCTCTGGACGGCCTGGCCCTGGACCTGGACGTACTGGTCGTTCACCCGCCGCGTCTCGTCCAGCGGCAGCTTGCCGAACTCGCCGTCCTGGTGGGGCGTGGTGGAGATGAAGCTGTGCTGGTGAGGGTCGAAGGCGGCGAGCCGGCTCTTGAAGTAGGAGCTGACCGCGCGCAGGGCATCGGGATCGACGAAGATGTCGTAGCCCCCGGGGCCGCCGCCCTTCTTGAGCAGTTTCTTGGTCTTGCTCACCGACGCCTCCGTCCCGGCCTCAGCTCCAGCCCTTCCTGATCGTCTGCTCGGTGGCCTGGAAGGTCTGGTGGGTGGTCTGCAGGTTGCCGTGCATCTGCTTCAGCTGCCCGTGGACCTGGTCGGCGGCGGAGCGGAAGCGCCGCTGGTGGGCCAGGTAGGCGGCCTGGGCCTCGCCGCTCCAGACCTGCATCAGCTGCTGGACGTTGGCGTCCAGGTCGGCGAAGTGCGCCTGGAGCTGGCTCCAGTGCCGCTGGAGCGCCTCCACGCCCTCACCCATGGTGGCGAAGTTGACCTTCAGAACGCCCATGGCATCACTCCTCCTCGGATCTCCTCGCTCTCCAGTAGCTCAGGCGTCGTCCGACTGCAGGTAGGCCTGGTGGCTCTTCTGGAGCTGCAGGCCGATGCCGTCGAGCGCCTGCTGCATCTGCCGGTGGTTCTGCTGCCAGGTGGCGTAGAGCTGCTGGAACTTGCCGGCCTTGTTGCCCCGCCAGGTCGCCTGCATCTGCTGGATGGTGCGGTCGAGGTTGGCCATCTGCTGCCTGATCTGCGGGACCAGCCCCTGCACGTACTGGGAGGTCTTGCGCAGCTGGTCGAGGTCGACGTCGAAGCCGCCGCCAACGCCGGTCATGGTCCTGAACCTCCTACAACCCTGGGTTCGATCGGTGGCTGAGGCCGAGCATGCGGCCGACCGCGGGCGGGGACAAGACCAGGAGGCGGACAATGGCCGTGGTGGCTCAGGCCAGGCGGTGGCCGAGGTCGGCGGCGAGCTGGAAGAGCCCGAGCACGGCCATCACCAGCGGCACCAGCGTGAGGTCGACCGCCAGCTCCAGCCGGCCCAGGTAGGTCCTCCAGCGCGGCGATCCCGGATCGGCCCGGCGCAGGCCCAGGGCCAGCCCCGCCCAGGCCAGGGCCATGGCCGTGAGCAGCAAGGGGAAGGGGAGCCCGTGGCCGAGCGCCCGCTCCAGAGCCCGGGTGAGCAGCGAGGCCCCGAGCAGGGCGACCAGCGCCGGGGGGAGCACCTGGGCCCTGAACCGGTAGCGCCGGGCCCGCAGCCCGGCGGCGACCGCCAGCGCCGCCCCCAGCGCGGGGGCGAAGGGGCCAGGGGCGGCCGCCAGCGCCGCGATCGCGGCGGCGATCCCCAGCCAGACCGCCGCCAGCATCCAGGCCAGGAGCCGATGGGCGCGGTCGACGCGCTCCCCAACCCAGGAGACCGAGGCGACCGTGTCCACCGCCGCCCGGGGCAGGCCGGAGAGCAGGGCCGCCAGCCTGGGCGCTCCGTCGCCGACCGCCAGCCAGAGCACCGAGAGCACGGCCGCCGCCGCGGTCGGGGTGAGGGCCGGCGCCGCCGGCAGGTCGAGGACGACGCCGACCGGGAGCGTGGGCGCCAGCAGCAGCATCCCGGCCCAGGCCGGCCCCTCGGCGGCGGGCGAGGTGCGCCAGGCCGCGATCAGGCCGATCAGGGCCGCCGCTCCGGCGCCCACCAGGGGCGATGCGAGCCCGGCTTGGGTGGCCAGGGCGGCGCCGGCCACCGCCCAGGAGGGGACGGCCGCCAGACCGAGCACGGCGGCGGCCAGCGCCTCCCCCCTGGAGCGGGCCAGGGCGGCGGCCGCGGTCAGAGCGGTGATCGCGGTCGCGGCCCAGGCCAGCCGGTGCGCGTCGACCAGGGCGCTGGCGGCGGCGCCGGCCGCCCAGACCGCGGCCGCCCCCAGCAGCAAGCGGCAGCGCGCCTCCGGCGTCCAGCGGCCGGGCCTGGCCTCGACCGCGATCGCCACCGACTCGGGGAGGTCCTCCACCACCGGCGACGGCGGCGGCTCGGTCAGCTCGCGGAGGAAGAGCATGGCTCCGTCCAGCACCCCCTGCTCGGCCAGGCCGCGCTCCTCGTCCAGCCGCTCGCCGCCCAGGCGGAGCAGCGCCCAGCGCCGCGCCCCAGGCTCGGCCAGCCGGTCGGCCAGCCGGTCGACCAGCACCGGCAGCAGCTCCGCCACCGGCACCTCGACCGGTAGCCAGAGGTCGGCCCGCCGGGCGGGGCCGACCACCGTGACCGTGCAGAAGCCCTCGGTCATCCCTTCACCTCCGGCGCGAGGACGTCATAGTGTCCTCATGGCGGAGACCACCCCTCCCGACCCCATCGACCTGCTCCGACTCCTGGGCGAGCTGCGCGAGCGCCTCCGGCAGGGGGCGGTCCCCCCGGACCGCCGCGGGGCGGTGGCCTCGGCCGCCGGTGGGCCAGCCCCCGGTGCCCCGGTCACCGCTCCCCCGACGAGCCCGGCCGAGGAGGGGCTCGACGAGGAGACCCTCGACGAGCGTCGGCTCGACGACGCCGAGGCCCTGGAGCTGGAGGCCGCGGGCCGGCGCCGTCTGCTGGAGGCGCTGCTGCACGGCTCGGCCCGGTCCCGGCCGGTGGGGCACGGGCTCTGGTGGGGGGTGGCCGTGGCGGCCGCGCTCGCGCTCGGGATCGGCCTGGCCGCCATGGTGGGGGCGACGCTGGCCAGGGGCGGCCACGGCCATCCCACCTCGATCGTCGTCGTCCAGGGGTGGGGCGGGGACGTCCACGGCTATACCGGCGACCAGGCCACCTGAACCAGCCTGGCCTGGTTGCGGACGACCTGGAGCGCGCGCCCGGCCGGGAGCGGCTCGGGGCGGTGGTCGCCCAGCAGCGGGCCCTCCTGGGGATCGCCGCCCAGGAGCAACCCCTGGCTGTTGAGGTCTTTGAGCCCCATCAGCAGGGGCTCGAAGAGCGCCCGCGAGGCGCCTCCGGTGCGCCGGGCCAGGATCACGTGCAGGCCCACGTCGCGGGCCTGGGCCAGGTACTCCACCAGCGGCAGCAGCGGGTTCTCGGCCCCGGCCGAGACCAGCTCGTAGTCGTCCACCACCACGTACGCCTCGGGGCCGCTCCACCAGCTGCGCTGGCGCAGCTCCTCCACGGTGAGGTCCGCGGGGGGCAGCCGGGCCGTGAGCAGCTCCACCAGCTCCCGTATTTGGTCGGCCGCGGCGGCGGCGTTGCCGGCGTACCCGGCCAGGTGGGAGGGAGGGATCGTCCCCAGTAGCGTTCGCCGGTAGTCCAGGAGGAGCACCCGGGCCCGCGAGGGGGGGTGCCGGGCCACCAGGCCGAGCAGGAAGGTGCGCAGCAGGGTGGTCTTGCCCGTCTCGCCGTCGCCGAAGACCAGGCAGTGGGGGTCGCCGCCGCCCAGGTCGAGGTAGGCCGGTCCCAGGTCGTGCTCGGAGACGCCGATGGGGACACCACGTCCCCGGTCCGCTCCGGGCCCGGGGAGGTCGGTGAAGAGGACCCTCTCGGGCAGGACCCGGACCGGGGGCGCCGCCGGTCCCGGCCAGGCGCCGGCGGCTCGGGCCACCAGCCCCTCCAAGGCCGTCTGCAGGTCGGCCGTCTCCAGGCTTCCGTCGAGGCGTGGGAGCGCCACCTGGAAGTGCAGCCCCTCCCCGGTGAGGCCGCGCCCCGGCACCCCCACCGGCACGTTCTCCGCCGCTCGCCGGTCGACGGCGGACTCCCCGGGGTCGTTGAGGCGGAGCTCGAGCCGGGTCCCGATCGCCTCCAGCAGCGCCGGGCGCACGTCCATCCAGTGGCCGGCGGTCAGCACCAGGTGCACGCCGTAGCCGAGGCCGCGCAGGGCGATGGTGCGCACCATGTCCTCCAGCTCCTCGAACTCCTGGCGGAAGGAGGCCCAGCCGTCGACGCAGAGCACGACGTCGGCCAGCCCCTCGGGCACGGCTCCCGTCGCCCGCGCGTTGCGCATGGCCACGGCCGAGTCGATGCCCAGCCGCCGGAAGAGCGCCTCGCGCTCCTCGAGCAGGGCCGCGAGCTGGCGCACGGTGCGACGGATCCGCTCCGGCTCGCGCCGGTCACCGATCCCGCCGACGTGGGGCAGGCCCTCCAGGGCGGCCAGGGTGCCTCCGCCCAGGTCGATGCCGTAGACCTGCACCTCGGCGGGGGTGTGGGTGAGGGCGAGCGCCAGCACCAGGGTCCTCACCAGGGTGCTCTTGCCGGTCTGGGGGGCGCCGATCACGGCCACGTGGCCGGCGGGGCCGGAGAGGTCGAGGGTCAGGAGGTCCCGGCGCTGCTCGGCCGGCCGGTCGAGCAGCCCGATCGGCACCGTCAGCCGTCCGGTCCCCGGCCAGCCGGTGGCGGTCAGGCCCCGGCCCGCGACCTCGGCCGTCGGGCCGAGCAGTTGCCCCAGCCCGACCCGGGGCTCGAGCGGCGGCAGCCAGACCTGGTGCACGGCCGGGGTGGCGTCGCGCAGGCGCCGGACCACCGTCTCCAGCACTGTGGGCCGGCCGTCCCCGGGCACCTCGTCCCCCCTCCCTCGGGCCGGGCCCTCCGCCTCGGCAACCCCGCCGGCCGCCTCCAGGGTGTGCGGGCGCAGGCCCCGGGCAGGGCCGGCCCGGGCCGGCTCGGGGGGGCGGGAGACGTGTGCCGCCCGGAAGCGCTGGTAGGTGGTGGTCCCCGCCTTGAGGTAGCCGGAGCCGGGCAGCCGAGGCAGCCGATAGGCATCGACGGTGTCGATCGCGGCTCGACTGTCGGCGGGGCTGAAGGTGCGCAGGGCGATGCGGTAGCTGATGTGGCCCTCCAGCCCCCGCAGGCGCCCTTCCTCCAGCTGCTGGGAGGCGAGCAGCAGGTGCATCCCCAGGCTTCGTCCCAGGCGACCCAGGGCGACGAAGAGGTCGATGAAATCGGGCCTGGCGGTGAGCAGCTCGGCGAACTCGTCGACGATGATCAGGAGGTACGGGAGCGGCTCCAGGTCGGCCCCGCTCTCGCGTCGCCGGTGGTACTCCCGGAGCGAGGCGAGGTTGCCCGCCTTCCTCAGCAGCTCCTGACGCCGGCGCTGCTCGCCGAACAGCGCCTCCCGCATCCGGTCGACCATGGCCAGGTCGTCGGCCAGGTTGGTGATCAGACCGGCGACGTGGGGCAGCTGGGCCAGGTCGGCGAAGGCGGCCCCGCCCTTGAAGTCCACCAGCACGAAGGCCAGCAGCTCCGGCGGGTGGGTGAGGGCCAGGCCGGTGACCAGCGTCCGCAGCAGCTCGCTCTTGCCGGAGCCGGTGGCGCCGACCACGATCCCGTGGGGGCCGTCGCCCCCTAGCGCCGCCTCCTTGAGGTCCAGGAAGAGGGGGTCGCCGCCGGCCTCGACCCCGATCGGGACCCGGAGCAGGCCGTGCGGCGGCCGGGGCGGCCAGGGCGTCTCGCCCGCCCCCGGGTCGTCGATCCCGAGCAGGGGCAGGAGGTCCAGCCCCTCGGCGGGCGCCCGGCGCCGGGGCTCGGGCGCGGGTCGCAGCGGGGCCAGGATGCGGGCCAGCGCCTCGCAGGTCCGCGGTCCCACCCGGTCGGCCCGGGCCGGCCCGCCTCCGTCCGGGTCGGGCTCGAGACGGAGCGAGCCGTCGCCGCCGACCCACAGCCTGGCGTCCACCCGGGCGGGCTCGTGCTCACGGGCCTCGACCAGCATCAGCAATGTCACCCCCTCGGCCCCGGGCCGGCCCAGCGGCTCCACCACCTCTCGGCCGGGGACCACCCCCTCGGCCACGATCAGGAGCCAGGGACGGGCCGGCGTCGAGGCCCCGCCTCGGGCGCCCGTGCCCTCGCTCTCCCTGGCCCGGCGCAACGCCTCGACCTCGGCCCCGACCATGGCCGCCAGGCCGGCCGGGTCGTGGACCAGGCTGGGCGGCGGGTCGACGTCGCCGGGGGCACCCGGGCGCAGGTGGGGCAGCCACTTGCACCAGTCCCAGAGCTGGGCTCGGTCGGCGGCCAGGGCCAGCCCGAGGCGAAGCTCGTCCGGGGCGTGGAAGGTGACCGCCTGGCAGAGGAGGGCCCGGACCAGGGCCCGGGCCCGATCGGGCGGCCCGACCACGGTGGCGATCCGGGCCCGTCGCAGGTCGAGGACCACCGGCTGGCCGGGGAGCCGGCGGTGGGCGGCGACCAGCCTCCGCGCCGCGGCGGTCGCTACCGGTTCCGTCTCCGTGTTCGGTCCGGGGCCTTTCAGCAGCAGCCGGATCGCGAGCGGGCGCAGGCCCAGGCCGGCGCGGAGCTGCAGGAAGTCGTCGTCGCCGGGGCGCCGCTCCCAGACCCGGGTCTCCAGCCGGGCCAGGGTCCAGAGCACCTCCGGGTCGGGGTGTCGCCAGCGCGCCGCCGCCTCCTGCCGGCGCGCCACCTCCCTGGCCCGCTCCCGGACCCGGGCCAGGTGGTCGAGGCAGCGATCGCGCTCGGCCCGGACCTGCCGGCGCTGGGCCTGGCGCTGGATCACCCCCAGGCCGAGGCCGGCGGCCACGCTGCTGGAGGCGAGGAGCAGGCCGCTGGCGACGGTGAGCGGCTGGGGGTTCGTGGCCACGAAGAGGAGGGAGCCGAGGCTACCGGCCAGGGGCAGCAGGTACTGCCCCCAGGCCGCCGCGCCCGCCGGGTCCCGGGCCGGGACGGCGGGAAGGTCGATCGACTCCTCGCCCTCCGGCAGGGGTGGGGGCGGGATGCGCGCCGGCCGGCGCACGACCACGCGGCTCATGCCGGCAGGCTGCCCGAGCCCGTGGTCCCGGGCAAGCCCAGACCGCGGACAAAGGCGGTCGGTGGCGCGCCGGCTCCGCTCCGGGGCCGGCCAGCCGGCGGACAAAGGCGCCGGAGAGCGGGCGCCGGGGCGACGCCACCGGCAAGCTACGCGCTGACGTCGCTCCCCTGCCATGACCCGAGTCCTGGTCACCGTCATCGGCCCCAACGGCCGTCACCACCTGTGGCTGCCGCCCCGGGTCCCGCTCCGTGACCTCCTGCCCGCCGTCCTCCAGGCCACGGCGGTCGACGGCTCGGCGCCATGGCGGCTCCGCCCCAAAGGCGGCCCGCCGCTGCCTCCCGACGCCACCCTGGCCGAAGCCGGGGTGCTCCAGGGGGCGGTGCTCCTGCTCCAGCCCGAGGCCGGCGACGGCGCCCGTCCCGGGCCGGGGGTGGCTCCGCCTCCCCGGTCGCCCGCGTCCGAGGCGCGGGCGGAGGCGGCAGGGGAGGAGACGGTGGAGCTGGTGGTCCGCGGCGGCCCCGGGGCTGGCCGGCGGGCGCGGTTGGAGCCGGGCGAGCACCGGCTGGGCAGCCGAGGCGAGACCCCGGTGGCCCTGGACGATCCCTGCCTGGCCCCGGTCCACCTGGTGGTCCGGGTGAGCCCGGACGGAGAGGTGAGCGTGGCCCCGGCCCGTCCCGGGCTGGAGGTGGCGCTCGACGGGGTCCGCCTGGGCGAGCCCCGTCCGGTCGCGCCCGGGGAGCGGGTGGCGCTGGGTCGCTCGCTGCTCTCCCTCGAACGGCCGGGCCGGCCTGCCCCCGAGCGCCGAGACCTCGACTCGGTCCCCCGCCTCCAGGTCCCGACGCCCCCCGCCCACTCCGGGCCGGTCGGGGCGCTGGCCGCGCTCCTGGGGCTGGCCGCGGCGGGGCTGGGCCTGGGCGGGGAAGGGGGGCCGGCGCTGGCCCTGGGCCTGCTGGCCATCGGCCTGGGCGGCTGGCTGGCCGGCGGCTGGTGGCGCTTCGGGCGGGCCCAGCGGCGCTTCCGGGGGCGGCTCGACGGGCTGCACCGGGAGCTGGGCGCGGCCCGCCGGGCGCGCCTGGAGCGGCTCGAGGCCGCTGCCCCGGACGCGCCCCGGCTGCTCGCCGACCTCGCCCGCGGCGCCCTGCCCACCCCGCGATGGCGCCACCAGCCGGGCTGGCTGCGGCTCCGGCTGGGCTGGGCCGACCAGCCCTCGGGCCTGCGCCCGGTGGTCGAGCCGGGCGGCTCCCCTCGGCTGCGGGCGGAGGCGACGCTGCTGGCGGCGCGGCACGCGGTGCTGCCGGGCGCCCCGGTCACGCTCGCCCTTCCCGCGGCGAGCCCGCTCGGTCTGTGCGGCGACCGCCTGGCCGTGCTCGGCCTGGCCCGGTGGCTGGCCTTCCAGGTCGTGCTCCTCCACCGCCCCCAGGACGTGATCGTGTGCGCCGCCCTGCCCGAGACCGAGCGCGAGCGATGGGCGTGGCTGGGCCGGCTCCCCCACGCCGCCCCCTTCCGCTCGCCGCTGGGAGGGTCGACCCTGAGCTTCGGCCTCGAGGAGGCGGCGGCCCTGCACCGGCGGCTGCGGCGGCTGATCGGGGAGCGCGAGGGCCGCGACCCGGCCCTGGTGGCGATCCTCGACGCCGACCTGATCCCGGGCGGATGGGACCTGGCTGGGGCGACGGCAGCCGGCGTCCACCTGGTGTGGTTGGGGGCCGAGCGGCTCCGGTCGCAGTGCGCCGCGTTGCTCGACCTGAGGGCGGATGGCGGGCCCCTCCTGGAGCTGCCGGGGGGCGGGCGGCTCCGGCTGGGCGGCGTCGACCAGCTGGCCGGCGACCTGGCGTGCCGGGCGGCGGGGCTGGGCGGCGCCGAGCCCTCGCTGCTCGAGCTGCTGGGGGTCGAGGGCGAGGTGGAGCGACGGGTGCTGGAGCACTGGATCCGGGACCGGGCCGGCGGCGCGCGCCGGCCGGGGCGGGCGGTGCTGGGCCTCGACGCCGCCGGGCGGCCGGTGGAGGTGGACCTCGATCGGGACCTGCTGATCACCGGCTCCGAGGCGGAGACGCGGGCCGCGTTGACCTGCCTGGTGGCCTCGCTGGCGGTTCGGCGCTCGCCCAGGAGCGTGGGCTTCCTGTTCGTGGGCGACCCCGGTCCTCTGGGACGGCTGCCGCACCTCCTGGGCGTGGTCGGGAGCGTGGCCGAGGTCGGGAAACGGCCCGAGGCGGCCGAGCGCGAGCTGGTGGTCGTGATCGGCCCCGAGGACGGCGAGGCCCTCCGGGAGCTGGCGGCGCCGGCCGGCCGGGAGAGCGTGCCAGGGATGCGCCTGGTGGTGGCGAGCGCCGGGGCGGCCGGGCCCGTCCCGGGGCCGGCGCGCCGGGTCGTGGTCGGGTCGGGGACGACGGGGGCCGCCGTCGGGGAGGGGGCGGTGCGACCACCCGGCGGCGAGGACCTGCCCCGACTGGTGGCGGCCATCGCGGCCCTCGACCGTCGGCTGCATCAGGGGTGAGCCGGGTGCCCTACCCCTCCGGGGCCTCGTCCAGGTGGAGGGCGTAGCAGCGACGGCCCAGGTCGACCAGCCGCACCTCGGAGCCGACCCGCTGCAGCCAGGCCCGCATCCGTCGCGCCGCCTTGGCCTCGGTGTCCTGGAGGACGACCTCCTGCCCCAGCGCCGCGCCCAGCACCAGCGAGACCCCCACCGAGTGCAGGAAGACCTGGCCGGTGGGCTCGTGCACGGTCAGCCCCCGGCGCACGTGGAGGTCGCCGAAGCGGACGCCCATCATGCGCCGGATGCGATCGAGGAGGGGCTCCAGGCCGTCGTGCTTGGAGACGAACGTGGCGAACGGGTGCACGGCCTCGATCCGCTTCCGCTCCCGGATCTCGTCGGCCATGACCGAGTAGACGAGCACGAAGCAGCCCCCGTGCCGCTCGAACAGGTGCCGGAGCAGGTCCTCCACCGTGGCCGCCGAGTCGGGAGCCATGGACATGTCCAGGTCGAGGACGGCCAGGACCGGGTGGTTGTACCTCAGGAGGCGCAGGGCGCGGTCGGGCGAGACGGTGCGGATGGGCTCGAGGTGGACCGCCCGCATCGCGGCCGCGATCCGGTCCAGCTGCTCGGGGTCGTCCTCCAGGATCAGGGCCTGTGCCGGAGCCCTCATCCGGCAGCGGGTCCGGGCAGGGAGCGAGCGCTCATCGCGTTGGCAGGATAGCGGCCGGGGTTACGGTCCGGTCAGCCCAGGCGCAGCAGCCGGCCCCTGCGCTCCAGGCGCAGCGGCAGCCGGTTGTGGTCGATCTCCGAGCGGAGCCTGGCCGCGAGCCGGTCGGCGGCGCCGTCGTCCCGCAGCGCCAGGCCCTCGGGGGCCGCCATCAGGCCTTCGAGGTGGGCCACGTCGAGCACGATCCGCCCGTCGGGCGCCTGGAGCCCCCGGTTGCGGAGCAGCCGGACCCCGTTCCGGCCCCGGTGGGCGAGCTCCTGGAGCCGCTCCAGCCCGGCCGCCAGCGCCGTCCAGTCGGGGTGCACCGTGGGCGCGGCGGGGAGATCGGCGGGCGGCCGTCCCACCCAGTGCACCACGACGGGAAGGCCGTCCAGGAGGTCGGGGAGACCGGCCGGCGCCACCGGGGAGGTGCCGACCAGGACCCAGGGCCAGGGGCGGCAGACCCGCCAGACCTCGACCAGCTCGGCCGCGGTCGCGCTGCGCACGTAGGCCACCGCCGGGTCCAGGCGCTGGCGCAGCGCCGCCCACAGGTAAGGCTGATCGTCGAGGACGACGATGGTGCGCCCGAGGTGCTCGCGCCGCTGAGGCTCCCGACTCACCGTCATCGTCGGCCTCGCCACGCCCCGATCGCACCCGTCCCCATGGTCGGGCCAGTGTGCCCGGGCCCAGGGAGAAGGGCAAGGCCACCGTGCGGACAAAGCCGGGCCGTCATTGTCCCTCTGCTGTCCGCCGCGTCACGGGGTCGAATGGGGCACCATGTCCGCGGGCTCGCCGCCCGGCCGTCCGAGGGGCGGCCGCGACCAGAGGACCGTGACGCAGGTACGGACAGGCGAAGGGACGGAACCACGATGACGTTGCGAACGGGAGCGCAACCCGGCTCCGGCTACGTGCCGCCGGACGGGCTCAGCGGAGGCCAGGGGTTCGTGACCGACACCCACGTCATGGTGTCGGCGCAGCAGTACATC
>Ga0209810_1005699_pt1 | contig 11118 bp, 11 predicted proteins | sample Coa_R1_7_FD_187159 | JGI IMG/M metagenome (GOLD analysis project Ga0209810, IMG submission 187159) | Surface soil microbial communities from Centralia Pennsylvania, which are recovering from an underground coalmine fire - Coalmine... | ecosystem: Environmental > Terrestrial > Soil > Unclassified...
ACGCGTCGCACAGGGATTTGAGCCGCTGCGCGACCTGACCGCATCCGTGCATCTCCATGACAATCGCGGCGAAAAGGACGAGCATCTTCCGCCGTATGAAGGTTCCATTGACTGGTCCGGTGCAATTCCCCTGTTGAAGTCCGCGCCGGAGAAGAACTTACCCATCGTGCTGGAGCTCAAGGAAAAGATCGGCCCCGACGCGCCGAGCCTGGCCGAACAACTCGCCGCCGCGCGCGCCGCCATGGACCGCTTCGAAAACAACTGGAACGCGTAACTCGCTTTTTCGCGTCCGGCACAGCATTTCCGCACGCCACTTGAAACGCGATTTCGCCGGGAGCACGTACCGCGTGAATTTCTCGCCGGAGACGCCGATTTGCAGTAGAATCGCCGAAGGTGGCAGCGCGGCAAGCGGTTCCCCCCGCCGCGATGAGCCTCGAGCAGGTACATCGCTCCGTACCAACGGGCTCCTGGAGCGGTAACCATGCGCACGGCATTCTCCTCCTTCCTGTTTTCCCTTGTGTTTCTTTTTCCCCAATTCGCCGCGGCTCAAGGGACCTCCCCGCGAACCGCGGAATATTGCGGTGATTGTCATCGAGCCATTTACGACGGCTGGAAGAAATCAGCGCACGCCTCCGCAATGGAAAGCCGCCTCTTTCAAGACGCCCTGAAAATAGCCGAATCCGACTATGGGAGCGGGGCGCGAAAGGTCTGCCTGAACTGTCATTCACCCGCGGGCATGGTGCTGGGCGACCTCGCGCTCGTGCGCAAGGTGAGCTGGGAAGGAATCACCTGCGACTACTGCCATTCGATCCGCGATGTGAATGTGGCCGGGCCGAACCCGGCGGCACGCGTCGAGTACACTAATGTAAAGAGCGGCCCCTGGAAGGACGTTGTCTCGCCCGCGCACGGCACGGTCTATTCCGCGGTGCACACTTCGTCGCTCATCTGCGCCACCTGCCATGAGTACCGCAATTCGCTGGGCTTCTCCGTGCTCACCACGTACTCCGAATGGAAAGGCAGCAGCTACGGGAAAGAGGGCAAACACTGCCAGACCTGCCACATGTTTACGGTGCACGGCGACGTGGTGGACGCGCGTCTGGTGCAGACCGGAGACCACGACGTGAATCTCCACGAAATGCCGGGAAGCCATTCCGCGCAGCAGTTGAACCGGGCGATTCGGACGCAATTCTCGGTTGCGCGGGAGGCTTCGCAGGTGAAGGTCACCGTAAAGCTGACCAATGCGGGAGCCGGGCACGAAGTTCCCACGGGCTCGCCCATGCGGCAACTGATACTGGAGGTGCAACTGTCTCCATACCAAGGCGGCCAAACGCAGCGGCAAGAACGCGTCTATGCGAGGACGGTCGAGGATCAGAAGGGCGAGAAGCTGCAGCGCGAGCCGGCCGCGTTTCTTAAAGCGGCAAAAACTGTGCAGGACACGCGCATCGCGCCGCTCGAGACGCGCACGGAGACGTTTTCGTTCGACTTGCCACCCGGCAAACGGGCAAAGGTCGAGGCGAATCTCTACTATTACTACTCGCCATTGCTGGGCACGGAAGACCAGCAACGCCTGCGGTTTTTCACCGTCTCGCGGCTGGTGCAGTAGTTCGCGGACCGCATTCAATACATTCGATACTTGATTTCTTCCCTACTTTCAGGGCCTCTAAACCGCTGCCGCTCGGCGGTACGGGCACGGGTCTGCTAAACTGACGGATTAATGCAAACGCGAAGAAACTCACCATGACGACGATCATCACAATTGAGCAGGCTGGCAAATACGAAGGGCAGGAAGTCACGATTCAGGGCTGGCTCTACAACCTGCGGGAATCGGGGAAGCTGCTGTTTCCCATTTTCCGCGATGGGACCGGCATTCTCCAGGGTGTGGTTTCTCTGAAGGAGAATCCCGAGGCATTCGCCGCGCTGAAGGGGCTCACGCAGGAATCGAGCGTCATCGTAACCGGCATGATCCGCTCGGAGCAACGCGCGCCGGGCGGCTACGAAGTCGGCGTGACGGACGTGCAGGTCATCCAGAAAGTCCCCGAAAGCACGCCGTTCCCCATTCAATTGAAGGAGCACGGCGTCGATTTCCTACTCGACCACCGACACCTTTGGATTCGCACGCCGCGGCAGGCGGCAATCCTGCGCATCCGCGCCGAAGCGATCCGTGCTGCGCGAAATTACATGGACAGCCAGAGCTACACGCTGACCGATGCGCCCATATTCACACCGGCAGCCTGCGAAGGCACGACCACCCTCTTTGAAGTGAACTACATCGACGACGAAAAAGCCTACCTGACGCAGTCCGGGCAGCTTTACATCGAAGCGACGGCGATGGCGCTCGGCAAGGTGTACACGTTCGGGCCGACCTTCCGCGCGGAGAAATCCAAGACGCGCCGACACCTGACAGAGTTCTGGATGCTTGAGCCGGAAGCCGCGTATGCCGGCCTGGACGACATGATGACGCTTGGCGAAGGGCTGGTGAGCGCCATCGTGCAATCGGTGCTGAAGAACAAGTCGCGCGAGCTCGAGTTGCTCAAGCGGGACACGAAGCCGCTCGAACGCGTGAAGCCGCCGTTCCCCCGCATCACCTACGAAGAGGCAATCAAAGTCTTGAACAGGCGCGGCAACCCGGCGAAGTTCGGCGACGACTTCGGCGGCGACGAGGAAACCATTATCTCGAGCGAGTTTGACCGGCCGGTGATGGTGCATCACTACCCCGCAGCCATCAAGGCGTTCTACATGCAGCCGGACGCGGAGCACCCGGACCAGGCCTTGGCGTTCGATATGCTGGCGCCGGAGGGCTACGGCGAAATTATCGGCGGCAGCCAGCGTATTCACGACTACGAACTCCTCGTTAAACGATTGAAAGAACACAACTTACCGGAGGAGGCCTTCCAGTGGTATCTGGATCTGCGCCGCTATGGCAGCGTGCCGCACGCTGGCTTCGGCCTGGGCCTCGAGCGCACCGTGGCCTGGATTTGCGGAACCGAACACATCCGGGAAGTCATCCCCTTCCCGCGGATGATTTACCGCGTGTATCCTTAATTGGGGTAGTTGGCACCGCTCCGCAGCACCAATCGCTCTGTCAGAGAGCCCTAAACTTTCTAAGCTGATCCGGCTACAGCTCCGCTGAAGCGAATCCGCCAGTCTGCGGGTTTACGGAGCACGGATCACGGAATACGGAACTCAAATGGCACAAAAGATTCGGATTATCGGCGTTCCCATGGACCTGGGCCAAAGCCGGCGCGGGGTGGACATGGGGCCTTCGGCGCTGCGCGGCGCAGGACTGCAGGCGCGCATTAAGCAGCTCGGCCTGACGGTCGAAGACATCGGCAACCTGGAAGTAAAGCAGCCCGAAGAGATGCAGGTCGGAGAAAAGCGCGCGAAGTATCTGCAGGAGATTGCGGAGACCTGTCAGGACATTTCGAAGGCGGTGCAGAAATCGCTCGAAGAAGGGTTTCTGCCGCTGGTGCTCGGCGGGGACCACTCGATCGCCGTGGGCGTTGCGGCCGGTGTTTCCGCGCACTTCCGCAAGGAGAAGAAGCAGATTGGGTACATCTGGCTGGACGCGCACGGGGACATGAATACGCCGGAGTCGTCTCCTTCGGGCAACATTCACGGCATGCCGCTCGCGGCGATCATGGGCTTTGGCGCGCCGGAACTGGTGGACCTCGGCGGGTTTCATCCGAAAGCGGAGCCTGGGAACATTGTAATCGTCGGCGCACGCGACCTTGACGCGCAGGAACGCAAGATCGTGAAGAAATCCGGCATACACGTCTTTACGATGCGCGATATTGACGAGCGCGGCATGCGCGAGGTGATGAGCGAGGCGCTGAAGTACGCCATGGACGATACGGAAGGAGTCGCGGTGTCGCTGGACATGGACTTTGTCGATCCCGCGGACGCTCCGGGCGTGGGCACGCCCGTGCGCGGCGGCGTGACCTACCGCGAAGCGCACCTGGCAATGGAGATGATCGCGGACAGCGAAGCGATGGTTTCGCTGGAGGTGGTCGAGATCAATCCGATTATCGATGAACACAACCGCACGGCGCTGCTGGGCGTGGAATTGGTGCTTTCGGCGCTTGGGAAAAAGATTTTGTGACTTTGCGGCGCGCGAATCAGTTGTCAGTAAGAAACAGGCGAGACACTGAGAAGAGGTTCCCTCTTCGTTTTTGACATATAACTGAAAACTGGTGCGAGAGGGCCATGACTCCTGAAAAGAAACGATTGCGCGTAGGTGTGCTGTTCGGCGGACGCAGCGGCGAACATGAAGTCTCGCTGGCGTCCGCGGCGTCCGTGATTCGCGGGCTCGATCCCGACAAGTACGAGGCCGTAGCCATCGGCATCACGAAAGAGGGCCATTGGCTGATCGGCAGCGCGGCCCAGAAGATACTGCCGGAAGTCCTGAAAAGCGGACAGCGCGTCGTGATGGCGGCGGACCCCACCGACGCGGCGCTGATTCCGCTCGACCGCAGCGGCGGCGGGCAGCGGCTGGACGTGGTTTTTCCCGTCATGCACGGAACCTTCGGCGAGGACGGCACGATCCAGGGCTTGCTAGATTTGGCCGGATTGCCCTACGTGGGCGCGGGTGTGCTCGGCTCGGCCATCGGCATGGACAAGGACGTAGCCAAGCGGCTCCTGCAAGCCGCGAAAATTCCCGTCGTGCCGTGGGTGGCGGTGCAGCGCGCGGACTGGGAGCGCGAACCGAAGGAAGTCCAGCGGGCCATCGAGAAGAAGCTGAAGTATCCGCTTTTCGTGAAGCCCGCGACGCTCGGTTCTTCCGTGGGAATGACCAAGGTTCATTCGCGCGAGGAGCTGGCTCCGGCGCTCGATCTGGCGGCGGAGTTTGCGATGAAGATTCTCGTCGAGCGCGCCGTGAACGCGCGGGAGATCGAAATTTCCGTGCTGGGGAATCACGATCCGAAGGCTTCGGTCCCGGGCGAGATTATTCCGCACCGCGAATTTTACGATTACGCCGCGAAGTACCTCGAGGAGGGCACGCAGCTCATCATTCCGGCCAAGCTGGCCGCATCGCAAGTGAAGAAAATCCAACAGATGGCCGTAACCGCCTTCAAAACGCTCGAGCTTTCCGGGATGGCGCGCGTCGATTTCTTCGTGGAGAAGAAAGGCGCGCGCATTTTCCTGAACGAAGTGAACACGATTCCCGGGTTTACCTCGATCAGCATGTACCCGAAAATGTGGGAGGCAAGCGGAATCCCCTTCCGCGAGCTGATCGATAAGCTGATCGAACTTGCCCTCGAAATGCACCGCGAAAAGGCGCGCACGAAGTACCAGATCGAGCTGCCCGAAGGCGCACGGGGCGCGCTCGAAGCCTGAAAGGGTGCTTCTCTCGCGCCGTGCGCTATACTTTTAATGTACGGCAGATGGACCATTCGGCGGCTGCGCAGGCTTCCCTGTCATGGCAGGGAAGCCACAACAGGCAAGCGCCGAAGGCCATCCTGCCCGGAAACCTTCTCAGCCGAACATCGGCTGATTCCGCTCGCAGGGCAGGAGCCCCGGAATGACACTTCTCGAACCACCCCCGGAACTGCAAGAGAAGCCGCGCGCGGTGCTCTACGCGTGCGTAGGAGTCCTGCTCGTTTCCATATTCGTTCTGTATTTCGGCTTCCGCTATTTCCCCGAGAAGGAAGCTGGAGAACATTTCTTCGATGCCGTGGTCGCGGGCGACATGAATAAAGCCTACGAACTCTGGCACCCGTCACCCAGCTACAAAATGAAGGATTTCGTCGCGGACTGGGGCCCGGACGGCTACTACGGGCCGATCAAGAGTTACAGAATCGTCAGCGCTTCCGCGCCCAAAGACGCGAGCGGCGTGATCTTGGTCGTCGCGGTCAGCCCCTATTCGCCCATGCCGGACGTGAATGACGCGGAAAAGAGCAGCAAGACGCGCTTCGTGAACGTTTGGGTGGATACCAAAACAAAAGGTTTCAGCTTCCCGCCGTAGTTCCTCGCGGGGTTTTTCGGGAATTCCCGGAAAGAAGTCGAGTCTGGAACTCAGCGCCGGATTTCATCCAGCGCGGTAATCAGTTCGCGAGGGCTGACGCTCGCGGTCCCCAGTTTTCCCACGACGACGCCGGCGGCAATATTGGCAAGAATGGCCGCGTCCAAAAGGGAAGCGCCTGCCGTCAACGCGAGCGCGAGAACGCTGAGGACCGTGTCTCCAGCGCCCGTCACATCAAAGACCTGGCGGCCGGTCGCGCCGCGCTCGATCCCCGCCTGCCCCACGCGCGCGTAGGTCACTTCAAAACTCGTGGCGGGAATGGTGACGTGCCGCGGAGACGATTCCTCAAAAACGCTCATCCCCTTTTCGCCGCGCGTAATCACCACCGCGCTGCAGCCGAAATGCGCCAGCAGTGCGCGGCCCGCCTCCTCGACCGATTTTTCGTCCGTGAGTGAGCGCGTCACGAAAAACCCGGCCTCTTTGGCGTTGCAGACAATCGCGCGCGCGCCGCGGTACGCGTAAAGGCGCGACGTTTTGGGCTTCACGAAAACCGGCACTTTCAACTGGTGGCACGCGCTCAGGATGCGCTCGGCGAAAGCATCGGTGATCAGTCCCTTGTCGTAATCGGAAAGGACCAGAGCGCCCAGCCGTTTGAGGGCCGTGAAAAGCTGGCGCAGCAGTTTCTCTTCCGTTGCGGGGAGCAGGGGGTCGCGCCGTTCGTGATCGATCCGCACAATCTGTTGGTGGCGCGCGATGACGCGGGTTTTCACCGTCGTGACGCGCGATTTGTCGACAAGCACGCCGCGGTCCTCCACGCGCGCGGCCCGGAGGCACGAGCGCAGCGCGTGACCCGGTTCGTCTTCGCCCACCACGCCGAACATTTCCGCGCGCGCGCCCAGAGCGGCAAGATTGGCCGCCACGTTGCCCGCGCCGCCGAGACACTCGCTCTGCTCGGCGAAATCCACCACGGGAACGGCGGCTTCGGGGGAGAGCCGCGTCGCGGAACCCCAGAGATAGCGGTCCAGCATCACGTCGCCGACGACGCCGATGCGATTGCCCTTGAATCTTGGGACGAGCCGCTTCAGGCGCGGAACCGAGTCGGAAAGAGGACTGGGCATAAACGGTTTCAAAGACGGGCGGTCATTCGGAGGCGATCGTGGCTTCGTCCGGCAGCATCACGGGGATGTCGTCGCGCACCGGATAAACTCTCCGGCACTTCTCGCACTTCAGTCCGCTTCCATCCGGCAGAAGCTTGACCGGAGCCTTGCAGACTGGGCAAACCAGGATGTCCAGCAATTCCTGAGCAATCGCCATGAGATTCTCCGGATTCTTGGTGCCTTCACTCTACCAAATAGCCAATCCCCGAGTCGAATCACAGTCCTTTGGATTGCCGGAAGGCGCGGACCACGGCAACCACATCGCGCTGCTCGCCGTCCACGGCGTAGTTCATGCGGCGCATGTCCTCAGCAGTCAGCTTGCCGGCCAGATCGGCCAGCGCGGCGCGAAGGCCCGGGAATCGCGCCAGCACGTCCCTCCGCACGATGGGAACCGCGTCGTACGGTGGAAAATAGCTGCGGTCGTCTTCGAGCGTCCCTAGATCCTGCGCAGCGATGATTCCGTCGGTCGAGTTTCCCGCGACGATGTCCACCTGCTTCTGCGCCAGCGCGCGGTAGAGAAGGCCCAGGTCCATCTCCTTGGGCGCTTCGGCGAAGTGCAGGCCGTAACGCTCGCTCCAGCCGCGGAAGCCGTCCGGCCGCTCGAGAAATTCATAGCCGACGCCGATCCGCCACCCCGGCGCGAGCGGAACGATCTCCGAAGTCTTCCGCAAATGCAGACGCCGTGCGTCCTCGCCGCGAATCACCATGGCGAACGTATTCTCGAAGCCGAGCGGCTCCGTGACCTCGAGTCCGAAGCGCTTTTCGTATTCCTGCTTTACGCGCTGATAGACCGCCGCAGAATCGCCCTGGGGCTTTTCTCCAAGCACAGCGGTCAACGCGGTTCCCGTGTATTCCACGTAGAGATCGAGCTGACCCGCCAGCAGCGCCTTCTGCACCAAGAGCGTTCCGCCCAGGTTGGTCTTGCGTTCGACGGGCACTCCGGTTTTCGCTTCAATGTGCTGCGCCAGAAGCTCCGCAAGCACTACCTGTTCGGTAAAAAATTTTGAGCCGATGACCAGTCTCTTGGGATGTCGCGCCCGGCAACCGCAAAGCAGAAAGAAAACGAGCGCCAGGGCGCAGCAAAGGACGCGGCGCATCTCAGGTAACCTTCAAGCGGCGTTCGACGAGCGCCAGGGCACCGTCTGCAAGCAGCGCCAGCACCGCGGCGGGAATCGCTCCGGCGAGAATCACCGCGTCGCTGACCATCGCCACGCCGCGAAAGATGAAGGTGCCCAAACCGCCCGCGCCAATCGCCGCCGCGATGGTCGCGACTCCGATCGTGATGACTGTCGCAGTGCGAATTCCCGCCATGATCACGCTGAGCGCCAGCGGCAACCGCACGCGCCACAGAATTTGCCCATCCGTCATGCCCATCGCCTCGGCGGCCTCCAGCACTGCGGAATCGATTCCCGTCAATCCCACGAACGTGTTGCGCAGGATCGGCAGCAGCGCGTAAAGCACCAGGGCAACGATTGCGGTGCGCTTCCCGATGCCGCCCAGGAACGGCAGCGGGATCAAGAAGCCGAAAAGCGCAAGGCTGGGAATCGTCTGCAGCACGCTGGCGACGCCGAGCGCCGCCACACGCAGCCTCTTGTGCCGCACAATCAGCATCCCCAGCGGAACCCCCACGACGATCGCAATCGCCATGGAGACTAGCACCAGCACAAGATGGTCGAGCGTGGCCACGGCGATTTCCCGCGGATGCGAGGCGAAAAATTCCCAGACGCTCACGAAACCGCCTCCTGGCCTGCCTGCAAGGAAGCGGCGAAGGCTCTGACCTCCGGATGCTCCACGCGCAAAAACTCCGCAGGGCGCGCATCCGCCACGATTTTTCCGGATTGCAGCAACACGATGCGCGAACCCAGAAGCAGCGCTTCGCGCAAATCATGGGTCACAAACACGATGGTTTTAGAGAGACGCTTCGCGAGCGCGGCAAACTCTCTCTGCAGCTCGCTCCGCGTGACCGGATCGAGCGCGCCGAAAGGCTCGTCCATGAGCAGAATTGGCGGATCGGCGGCGAGCGCCCGCGCCACGCCCACTCTTTGCCTTTGCCCGCCGGAAAGTTCCCTCGGCTTCCGTTCGGCAAATTGCTCCGGGTCCAGTCCAACGAGTTGCATCATCTCCCGGTATCGCTCGGTCAGCAGTTCGGGTGGCCAATTCTCCAGCCGAGGAACGAGCGTCACGTTGTGGGCGACCGTGAGGTGCGGAAAAAGTCCTGCTTCTTGAATCACATAGCCGATGTGCCGTCGCAAGCGAATAAGGTCCCACCCCTTTGTGGAAATCCCCTCCACGCGAACTTCACCGGCCGTCGGCAACAGCAGCCGATTGACCAGCTTGAGAAGAGTTGTCTTGCCACTTCCGCTGCGGCCCAGCAGAACGACGGTCTCGCCCGGCCCAATGACCTGAGAGATCCCCCGCAAAATTTTCGGTCCCCGCGTAGTATCAACGCAGTATTCAACTTCGCGAAACTCGATTGTAAGCTGAGACTCCGGGCTGGGTTTCGCTATCATTTCGGTTGACAGCCCTTTCGCAGGGCGTCACCATCCTACGTTAAGCCGCCCGTCGCGCCAAAACTTTTGGCGCATCCTCTGCTGAGCCGTTGCATCCAACGTGGAAGGGGATGACCCATGGGAGCTCTCGCCGCCGCCGTCCGCACCCGCCATAATCTCCACGCCAGAATGGTTCAGGCGCGATTGCGCACCGATGAGCTGTTCGGCATCGTCCGAAAAGAAGCGCTCTACGACCGCCCCATCTCCGAGCGGCACCGGATTGTCTTTTACCTCGGCCACGTGGAAGCGTTCGACTGGAACCTGCTCGCCAACCGCGCCTTCGGCCTCAAATCCTTTCATCCAACGTTTGACAAGCTTTTCGCTTTCGGCATCGATCCGGTGGGCAGCGGTTTGCCGGAGGATTTGCCCTCGGACTGGCCGCGCCGCGCGGAGATCGAGCGCTACAACCAGCGCATCCGCGAACTTCTAGATTCCGCCATCGAACACGCGCTGCAGCATCCCGACGAAGGCCATCCTCACCTGCAGCTCATGCTGGAAACCGCCATCGAGCACCGCCTGATGCACGCCGAAACGCTGGCGTACATGCTTCATCGCCTTCCGATCGAACGAAAAATTCCAGGCGAGGTGCAGCTAAGACCCCGCCTCACGAGCGTGCACCGGCGGCTCGTCGAGATTCCCGCGGGAACCGCGACGCTTGGCCAGTGCGACTCCGAAGAGAAGTGCTTCGGCTGGGACAACGAGCGCGCCTGTCACGAAGTGCACGTGCCCGCCTTTGCCATCGAAAGTCACAACGTCACGAACGGCGATTTTCTGCACTTCGTTCAGGCCGGTGGATACAAGGACCGTTCGCTCTGGACCGAGGAATCCTGGCAGTGGAAGGAGAAAGCGGGCGTCGAACATCCCGCTTCTTGGCGGCGCGCAGGAAGCATCTGGATGTACCGCGGGATGTTCGGTGAAATCCGTCTGCCGCTGGACTGGCCCGTTTACGTGAGCCACGCGGAAGCCACTGCTTACGCCCTATGGCTGGGGCGCAAACTCCCCACGGAAGCGCAGTTTCACCGCGCTGCCTACGGATCGCCCGACGGCGGCAAGGAGCGCAGCTATCCCTGGGGAGAAGCCGCGCCTGCCGCGAAGCACGGCAACTTTGATTTCCAACAGTGGGATCCCGTTCCCACCGGCTCGCATCCCGCGGGAGCCAGCGCCTTCGGCGTGCATGATCTGGTCGGCAACGGCTGGGAATGGACTCGCACGATCTTTGCGCCTTTTCCCGGCTTCGCGCCCATGCCTTTCTACCCGGGCTACTCCGCGAACTTCTTTGACGGCAAACACTACGTCATGAAGGGAGGATCGCCGCGCACCGCCGCTTGCATGCTCCGCCGGTCCTTCCGCAACTGGTTCCAGCCGCATTATCCGTACGTTTACGCGACGTTTCGCTGCGTGGAAGATTGACTCAACCCAGCGTGGGGGCTGACATGTTGACGCGCGTTCTTCC
>Ga0209810_1005700_pt1 | contig 11117 bp, 5 predicted proteins | sample Coa_R1_7_FD_187159 | JGI IMG/M metagenome (GOLD analysis project Ga0209810, IMG submission 187159) | Surface soil microbial communities from Centralia Pennsylvania, which are recovering from an underground coalmine fire - Coalmine... | ecosystem: Environmental > Terrestrial > Soil > Unclassified ...
GCTTGTGGCGTTCCATCACGCTCCAATAGCGATCAGTGGCCTTGCCCACTTCGCCGGCCAGCCGTGGAATGCGGCGGATGGCATCGAGCGCGAGCTGATAGCGGTCGAGATTGTTGAGCACGACCATGTCGAACGGCGTCGTGGTGGTGCCCTCCTCGCGATAGCCGCGCACGTGAAAATTGTCATGATTGCGCCGGCGATAGGTGAGCCGGTGAATCATGCTGGGATAGCCGTGGAAGGCGAAGATTACCGGCCGGTCGATGGTGAACAGCCTGTCGAAGTCGCGATCCTCCATGCCATGAGGATGCTCCGACTGCGGCTCCAGCACCATGAGGTCGACGACATTGACCACCCGGATGCGGATATCCGGCACATAGCCGCGCAGCAGCGTCACGGCGGCGAGCGTCTCCAGTGTCGGGATGTCGCCGGCGCAGGCCATCACCACATCGGGATCACCGTCGTCGTTGCTCGCCCACGGCCAGATGCCGGCGCCGTCGGTGCAATGGCGCACCGCGCTATCCATATCGAGCCACTGTAGTTGCGGTTGCTTCCCGGCAATGATCAAATTGATGTAGTTGCGGCTGCGCAGGCAGTGATCGGCCACCGACAGCAGGCAATTGGCGTCCGGTGGCAAGTAGATGCGCACGATCTCCGCTTTCTTGTTGGCGAGATGATCGATGAATCCGGGATCCTGGTGCGAGAAGCCGTTGTGATCCTGCCGCCAGACATGCGAGGTGAGCAGATAGTTCAGCGAAGCGATCGGCACCCGCCAGGAAATATTGCGCGTCACCTTCAGCCACTTGGCATGCTGATTGACCATCGAATCCACGATGTGGATGAACGCCTCGTAGCAGGCGAACAGCCCATGGCGGCCGGTCAGCAAGTAGCCTTCGAGCCAGCCCTGGCACATATGCTCGCTCAAGACCTCCATCACGCGCCCGTCGGCCGCCAGATCGACATCGACATCTTCGATCGCCGCCATCCATTCCTTGGCGCTGGCCTGATAGACGGCATCGAGCCGATTCGACGCGGTCTCGTCCGGACCGAACAGGCGGAAGTTGCGCTTGTCCAAATTCAGACGCATCACATCGCGCAGGTAGTTGGCGAGCACGCGCGTCGACTCGACCTCATGCGTTCCGGAGGGCGTCACCTCGACCGCATAATCGCGGAAGTGCGGCAGCGACAGCGGCTCGAGCAGCTTGCCGCCGTTGGCGTGCGGATTGGCGCTCATGCGGCGATGCCCGGTCGGCGCCAGCGCCGCCAAATCGTCACGGAACTTGCCGGACGCGTCGAACAGCTCTTCGGGCTTGTAGCTCTTCATCCAGCTTTCGAGCTGGCGCAGATGCTCGGGATTGTCGAAGTCCGCGATCGGCACCTGATGGGCGCGCCATGTGCCTTCGACCGGCTTGCCGTCGACCATTTTGGGACCGGTCCAGCCCTTCGGCGTCGCCAGCACAATCATCGGCCAGCGCGGCCGCGGCGGCGGCTGTGCCGCGTTGCGGGCGCGCGCGGCGCGCTGAATGTCGCGGATTTGCACCAGCGCCTTGTCGAGCGCCGCGGCGAGTTGCTGGTGCACGGTGAGCGGATCGTCGCCCTCGACCAGCCAGGGATCGTAGCCGTAGCCGGACAACAGCTCGATCAGCTCGCGGCGCTCGATGCGGGCGAGCACCGTCGGATTGGCGATCTTGAATCCATTGAGATGCAGAATCGGCAGCACCGCGCCGTCGCGCGCCGGATTGAGGAATTTGTTGGAATGCCAGCTCGCGGCGAGCGGCCCGGTTTCGGCTTCGCCGTCGCCGACGATGCAGGCTACGATGAGGTCCGGATTGTCGAACGCCGCGCCGTAGGCGTGCGCCAACGAATAGCCGAGCTCGCCGCCTTCGTGAATCGAGCCCGGCGTCTCCGGCGCCACGTGGCTCGGCACGCCGTAAGGCCAGGAGAACTGGCGGAACAGCCGTCGTAGCCCGTCGCGGCTGCGCTCGATATTCGGATAGGTCTCGGTGTAGGAGCCTTCGAGATAGCTGTGCGCCACCAGCCCAGGGCCGCCATGGCCCGGACCGATGATGTAGATCATATCGAGATCATTCTCTTTGATCAGCCGGTTGAGATGGACATAGAGGAAATTGAGCCCGCTGGTCGTGCCCCAGTGGCCGAGCAGCCGCGGCTTGATGTGCTCGCGCGCCAATGGAACGTCGAGCAGCGGGTTGTCGCGCAGATAGATCTGCCCGACCGAGAGATAATTGGCGGCCCGCCAATAGGCGTCCATCTTCTCGAGCATGTCCGCCGACAACGGTCCGGCGGCCGGCTCGGCGGGTCCACGGTTCGGCACGGCGGTGTCGCGAAGTGTGGATTCTGACATGGTACCGTCTTGGCACCGTTTTGGCGCCTGTGGGCTGGACGGCGCTATTCCTATCAATCGCCCATGGCGCCCGCTGTTCCGGTATGGTTCGCTAGCACGGCATAACCACAGAGCGGGTGCTTGAGGACATGTCCAGGTTGGCGGAAATCGAACCCGTGGCGGAGGCCACCTCCGGCCTCGGCCTGATCGGCGACATCGGCGCGACGAATGCCCGTTTCGCGCTGGTCCAGCCGCAGAGTGGCACCAGCACGCCACGGCTTTACGCGTTGAACGATTTTCCCAGCCTGGAAGAAGCGATCCGCGCCTATTTGGCCGAGGCGTTGCCGGGTGGCCGACCCGAACAGGCCGTGCTGGCTGTAGCCTCGCCGATCACCGGCGACACGGTTGCGCTGACGAACCACGCCTGGACTTTTTCGATCGAAGGCCTGCGCCAGCGGATCGGACTCAAGCGGCTTCGCGTCATCAACGATTTTGCCGCGACGGCGCTGGCGGTGCCGCATCTCACCGACGCCGATCGCCTCCAGATCGGTTCTGGCGCATCGGTCGCAGCGGCGCCGGCGGCACTGATCGGGCCGGGCACCGGTCTCGGGGTGAGCGCGCTGATCGCAACACCGAGCGGCATGGTACCGCTTGCGGGCGAAGGCGGGCACGTCACGATGGCGGCGGCGACCGCACGCGAATCCGCGGTGCTCGACCTGATGCGGGAGCGCTACGACCACGTCTCGGCCGAGCGCGTGCTGTCGGGCCCCGGTCTTGTCAATCTCTACGCCGCGCTCTGCGAGTTGGCCAATGTCCCGGCGGCGCCGTTCCGGCCGGCACAGATCACGAGCCCGCGGGTCTGGGAGGAGGATGCGCGCGCGCGGGAGGCGACCGAAATGTTCTTTGCCATGTTGGGCACGGTCGCCGGTAATCTCGCTCTCACCTTCGCGGCGCGCGGCGGCGTCTTTGTGGCTGGGGGGATCGTGCCGCGGCTTGGCGTCTTCTTCGCTCAATCGGAGTTTCGCGCCCGCTTCGAGGCGAAGGGCCGCTTCCGCAGCTATCTGGCGGCCATTCCGACCTACGTGATCACGCGGCCATTGCCGGCGCTGGTGGGCGCGGCCGCGCTGCTGCAACAAGCGTAAGACGTGGGGACGCGCGGCTCAGGCCGCTTGCTCGATGAGCGTCAGCCGGCTCACGCGCTTATGCACATGAACCATCAGCGCCATGGCGAACAGCGGCGTCGCCAGATTGACGATCGGGATCGAAACGAAGGCGGCGATCAGGAGCCCGCCGATATAGACCGCGGCGGCATGACGCCGCCGCAGCGCTTTGGCCTCAAGGGGCGGGCGGAAACGCATGGCGGCAAGCTCGAAATATTCGCGGCCGAGAATGTAGGCCGTGGCCAAAAAGAACGCGAGCGCGCCGAGGCCGGCAAACAGCAAGAGCGGCGCCGCGCATAGATAAATGACAACCGCGAGCAGTGCGGTCTTGGCGCCTTCCCAGATCGCGAGCCAGAGCGGCAGCGCGGCGCCGACCGGCTCGGTGGGATAATATTCGCGCTCGACCTCCTCGCCGATGCGATCGGCAAAAAGGCTGCCGACGACCGCTGTGACGGCCGGCATCAGCAACACGCTGCCGACGAGGATGCCGAGCCCTGCGGCAATCGACAGCACCCAAGCCAGCACATCCATCGGCCAAACCGCATACGGCCCGAGCGCGCTCTCGATGGAGTCGCTGCCGACGCCGATCAAGTGCGCGAGCAGCCGCTCCAACAGCAGCGCGCAGACGATGATGAGCGCAAGGGCGAGCGCAATGGATTTCCAGAGGATGGCGCGCAGCGGCGGCGACATCATTTGCGTCAGCGCGTTGATTGCATCATCCAGCATGGCTTTGCATCGGGATTGCGGTTCGAGGAGGGGCCGGCGAGAGACGTATGTAGGCGTCCCCGCCGCAAAATTCGAGCGTGTCGATAGCCGCCGCCGCGCTTGTCTGTCAGTTCACCGTTCGCCCGGGAGCGCCTGGGGAACGCAGCTCAAGCGGCGAAGGTGTCGATCTCCGCAGCTTCGGGCGCGCGGATCGCGTCGCCGGGCGACCGCGGCAGGTCGGCCCATTGCAGGGCCTTGTAGTTGAAGCCTTGTCGGATCGTGGGCTTCACCACCATGAAATAGGGCGAAATGTCGAAGTCCCGCGGGCAGTACAGCGACGAATGGCGGATCTCCATAATCTGCTGGACCGCCTGCTGGCTGCGGGCCAGCGTGATCTTGGGCAGGATCGGGTAGCGTACGGCGGAAAATGCGTCCGCGATCAGGGCCGAGCAGATCAGCCGCGATGGATCGCCGGAGCCGAGCGCGATCATGCGCCGGCGCCAGCGCTGCGGCAGCGGCATGGGGAACAAGTAGCGCATCAGGTCGATGATGTTCTTCAGATCATAGGCGAAGCCGACCCGGGCGACGGCGTAGCTGCAGACCGTCATGCAATCAGTCTCAGTCAAGCCCACCGGCCGGCAGATGCGCGTGTGGAACTTGAAATATTTCGACAGCGGCGCCGACACGACGCCTTCGCCGACATTGGCCTCGATGAGAACGTGCGGCTCGCCCTCCGCGGTCGCGCGCCCGTCGATCGGCCCGACATAAAGCGCCGAATGCGACCAGGTCGACTGCGTCAGATACTTGATGACGCCGGCGATATGATTGTTACCCTCGACCAAAAGCACGTCGCCGGGCTGCAGCGTCTGACGCAACGCCTCGGGATCGCTCGGCGTGAACGGCTCGTAGCCACGCACGGGCTTTTGCAGGTAGCGGGCGATCAGCCGCCCGACGCCATCGAGCACCCGGTTCATTGCGCCCCTTCAGCCTCCCGGCCGGTCGCGCGGTTCCGCCGCGACTTGTTTTTAGCCATTTTATTTGCAGTCCCTTGCGTTTTGGTTCACAGCTTCCGCCGCGCATTGACCGCCCGTTAAGCAAGCGTTTGCGGAACCTGCGCGCTTCGGGCAATCTCATCCGCGCAGCAATCATCCGGAAACCATGCCGCGACTGAGCCGACGATCGTTCCTCGCCGCTTCGGCCGCGGTTTTGGCGCGTCCCGCGCGCAGCGCTCCGGCGCCGACGGCGCCGCCCGACGATATCGTGATCGTCGGCGCCGGCGCCGCCGGAATCGCGGCGGCGCGCCGGATTGGCGCCGCGGGACGCCGCGCCGTCATCCTCGAAGCCTCCGATCGCGTCGGCGGCCGCTGCATCACCGATACCCGCACGTTCGGCGTGCCGTTCGATCGCGGCGCGCATTGGCTCTATTCGCCCGATCTCAATCCGCTGACGAAGCTGCCGCCGCTCGGCGGCATCGCACTCTATCCGGCGCCCCCCAGTCAGAAGGTGCGCATCGGTCGCCGCTTTGCCCGCGAAGGCGAGCTGGAAGATTTTCTCGCCGCCGAAGTGCGCGCCGTTCGCGCCATCGGCGACGCCGCGCGGCGCGCCGATGTGCCGTGCGAGCAGGTGCTGCCGAACGATCTTGGCGATTGGCGCTCCACCATCGAATTCGTGCTCGGCCCCTATGGCTGCAGCAAGGATTTGGCCTATGTGTCGTCCGTCGATCTTTCCAAATCAGCGGAACGCACCCGAGCGACATTTTGCCGGCAGGGCGTCGGCGCGCTTGTCGCCGCGCTGGCCGAAGGCCTTAACGTGCACCTTTCCACGCCGGTCCGGGCGATCGACTCGCGCGGCACGCCGCGCGTCGAGACCGCGAAAGGCACGCTGACACCGCGTGCCGTGATCGTGACCGCCTCGACCAATGTGATCGCAGCGGGTCGCATTCAGTTCACGCCGGAGCTGCCGCACCGCAGCTTCGATGCGTTCCGGATGCTGTCGCTCGGCAGCTACGATCACATCGCCCTCGAGCTCAAGGGCAATCCGCTTGGGCTCGAGAGTGACGATCTGGTGTTCGAAAAGTCGACCGATAATCGCACCGCCGCGCTTTTGGCCAATGTCTCGGGCACGCCATTGTGTCTGGTCGACGTCGGCGGCGCCTTTGGGCGCGATGTGTCGGCGCAGGGTGAAGCCGCAATGGTCGCCTTCGCCACCGATTGGCTCGCCGACCTGTTCGGCGCCGAGATCAAGAAAGCGGTCGGCCGCACGCAGGCGACTCGCTGGAACGCGGAGCCGTGGATTCTCGGTGCGGCCTCGGCCGCGGTGCCGGGCGGCCAGGCGGCGCGACGCATCCTGCTGGAGCCGGTGAACGACACCGTCTGGTTTGCCGGCGAAGCCGCGCACGAGACGCTATGGGGCACCGTCGGCGGCGCCTGGGAGTCCGGGGAGCGCGCCGCTGATGCGGTGCTGCGTCGGATCGTGCCGCCGCGGCCCGCGGCGTCGGCGGAAAGCAGGCCCGCGCCGAGGCGGCGCGAGCCGCACGTTCGCGCCGAAGCGCGTTCGCAACGGCGCGAGGAATTTCCGCCCAACGGCACGCCCACCATCATGCGCGAGGAGCGATAGCAGCCGCTTGCACGGACATGAATCCGGCAGGATGCCCGCGGCCAGCGTCAGCCCCGTAGCACGCCGCCGGTGCGTTTTGCGACTTCACCGACGATCTTGCCGGCGAGCGCGTCGATTTCCGACTCCGTCATGGTTCGCTCGCGCGGCTGGATGGTGACGGCCACGGCGATTGATTTCTTGCCGGGCTCGATGCCGGCCCCTTCGTAAACGTCGAATACGTTGACGGACGCGATCAGCTTGCGGTCGGCCGATTGCGCCGCGCGTACGATATCGACGGCCTTGATTCTGCGCTCGACCACGAAAGCGAAGTCGCGCTCGACCGGCTGGAATGGTGACAATTCGAGCATGGGCTTGGCGCGCGTTGCCTTGGTTCGCGGCTCCGGGATGCGCTCCAAAATCACCTCGAACGCGACCAGCGGCCCTTCGGCATCGAGCGCTTCCAGCGCGCGCGGATGCAGTTCGCCGAAGTGCCCGAGCACGTTCTGCGGACCGATCTGGATGGTGCCGGACCGGCCGGGATGGAACCACGCCGGCCCGCCCGACACGATCTGGAGCGCCTGCGCCGGCGCGCCGGCCGCGGCGAGCACGGCGAGCGCGTCGGCTTTGGCGTCAAAGGCATCGACCTCGCCGTCGCGCTTCGACCAGTGCCGGCCGATGCCCGAGGGCTTGGCCAGTGCGCGGCGCACGCCGGCCGCGGCGGTGACCTGATCGGCGGGCGCGTCGCCGCGGAATATCTGCCCAACCTCGAACAGAGCGACGTCCGGAAAGCCGCGGTCGGCATTCTTCTGCGCGGCCGTCACCAAGCCGGGAATGAGGCTCGGCCGCATGTCGGAAAGGTCCGCAGCAATCGGATTGGCCAAGGTCAATTCGGGCTTGCCGCCGCCGAACAGTTCGGCCTGCGGCTTGGCGATGAACGACCAGGTCACCGCCTCGACCAGATTGCGCGCCGCCAGCGCGCGCTTGGCCTTGCGGGTGCGCTGCTGGATCGGCGTGAGCACCGGCTTGCGCGGCGCCTCGCCACGGTCGAACGTCGTCGCCGGCACGCGGTCGACACCGAGGATGCGCACCACTTCCTCGACAATATCGGCCTTGCCGTGCACGTCCGGTCGCCACGGCGGCACGGCGATCTTGACCCGCTCGCCCTGGCCGGCGACGAAAAAGCCGAGCCGCTCGAGCACGCGGCGCATTTCCGGCAGCGGCACCAACACGCCGGCAAGACGTTTGAGCTCGCTGAGCGGAAAATCGATGACGCGATCAGCCGCCTCGCCGCTGCCGGCGACGGCCACGGTCGAGGCCGTGCCGCCGCACAAATCGAGCACCATGCGGGTGGCGAGCTCTAATCCTGGCAGCATGAAGGCCGGATCGACGCCGCGCTCGAAGCGGTAGCGCGCGTCGGACGCAATGCCGAGCTTGCGGCCGGTATGGGCGATGTTGCGCTCGTTCCACAGCGCCGATTCGATCAGCACATCCACGGTCGCGTCCGAGCAGCCGGTCTTTTCGCCGCCCATGATGCCGGCGAGCGATTCGACGCCGTTCTCGTCCGCGATGATGCAGGTCGAGTCATCAAGCGCATAGGTTTTGCCGTCGAGCGCCAACAGCGATTCGCCGGGGCGCGCGCGGCGGATCGTGAGATTGCCGCGCACCTTGGCGGCATCGAACACATGCAGCGGCCGGCCGCGGTCGTAGGTGATGAAGTTCGTGATGTCGACCAGCGCGTTGATCGGTCGCAAGCCGATGGCGGTGAGACGGCGCTGCAGCCAATCAGGTGAGGGGCCGTTCTTGACCCCGCGCACGAACCGCAGCGCGAATCCGGGACAGAGCTCGGGCGCGGCGATGGTGACGGCGACCGGGCAGGGGAATTCACCCTTCACCGGCTTGATCGCCGCGTCCTTGAACTTGCCCATCTCGGCCGCGGCAAGGTCGCGGGCAATGCCGTGCACGCCGGCGCAGTCCGGCCGGTTCGGCGTCAGATTGATCTCGATCACCGGGTCGTCGAGGCCGGCATAGCTGGCGAAGCTTTTGCCGATCGGCGCATCGTCCGGCAGTTCGATGATGCCTTCGTGATCGTCGGAAATGTTCAGCTCGAATTCGGAAACCAGCATGCCGCGGCTTTCGACGCCGCGGATGGTGCCGACGGTGAGCGTCATGTCCTTGCCGGGAATGTAGGCGCCCGGCGGCACGAACACGCCCTTCATGCCGGTGCGCGCGTTCGGCGCGCCGCACACCACCTGCACCGGCTGGTCCGTGCCGATATCGACCATGCAGACGCGCAGCCGGTCGGCATTTGGATGCGGCTTGGCCTCGATGACGCGGCCGATGATGAAGGGCTTTAGCTGCTTGGCCTTGTCCTCGACGCGCTCGACCTCGAGCCCGATCATGGTGAGCTTGTCGGCGATCTCGCTGAGCGGCCGATCGGTGTCGAGATGCTCCTTCAGCCAGGCCAGGGTGAATTTCATCATGGCCGAGTTCGCGCAATCAGTTGAGTTGCGATCAGTAGACGCTCATCATCGCTCAGCATTTTCATTCGCGCCATCGCTTGTCTGGCCTGTTCTATTAGCTCGATCGTTTCAGAACGGCCGAAGGGGAACGATGTTGGATCGTAATCAGCTGTATGGCGGCGTTCCTGCAGCAAAATAAATACAGACCCTATGATGGCTATGTTGCCGCCGTACCGGCCTGAGATTCTCTTAAAGACATCCTTTGCTCTTCCGTGATCAAGGGTCCGGTAAATCGGAGCAAATACGTCCCAGCTTTCCCTCCAGCCAACTAGCTCATCTGCACAGAGGTAAGCCAAATCGTGAAAGAGCGCATAATAGGCGGTTGAGATCGCGCGCCGAAGTGAAGCTTGCCGTGGACGGCCAGTCTGCTCGCGATGCGCCAGGTCAGTCGCAAGATCCAAAAGATCATCATGCATCATCGTGACGACGTCCGTGGATGCTCGTCTTCCGGTCGCTCGTCGTCAGGGCGCTGGATGTACAAATATGACAACCGTTCATCGCCAGCCCTTTCCATCACTTCAGCTACAGCCACATTGGCTGAACCTGAAATGTCGCCAGGCATTGGAACTGGGCCTGCGTGCCGCGGCAGCACCGCCGTGACGAACAGTGCAGGTTCGCCGTCGTGGTCCAGTCCAGCCTCAAGCTCGACGTGATCAAGGCCATACGAGCCGAGCGCTTTTCTCAGAGCGGCTTCAATTTCAGTTCGAGAGGCCTGCGGCATCTGATCCTCCAAGGAATTGCCATCCCGATCGCTTCACGCGCTCAATCCTCCGGCCAGCGTCGGAAAATCGAGTGGGCGGAAGCCGTAATGCGACAGCCAGCGCACGTCGGCTTCAAAGAAGGCGCGCAGGTCGGGCATGCCGTATTTGAGCATGGCGATGCGATCGATTCCCATGCCCCAGGCGAAGCCTTGGTACTCGTCAGGGTCGAGCCCGCAATTCCTCAGCACATTCGGATGCACCATGCCGCAGCCGAGAATCTCCATCCAATCGTCGCCTTCGCCGAAACGGATCTCGCCTTTGTCGCGGCGGCACTGGATATCGACCTCAAGCGACGGTTCGGTGAACGGAAAGAACGACGGCCGAAAACGCATGCCGACGCGGTCGACCTCGAAGAACGCCTTGAAGAATTCTTCCAAAATCCACTTCATGTGACCGAGATGCGCGGCCTTGTCGATCACCAGCCCCTCGACCTGGTGGAACATCGGCGTGTGGGTTTGGTCGGAATCGCAGCGATAGGTGCGGCCCGGAATGATCACCCGAATCGGCGGTTTCCGGCTCAGCATTGTGCGGACCTGCACCGGCGAGGTGTGGGTGCGCAGCAACAGGCGCGTGCCGTCCGGCTTGGTATTGAAGAAAAACGTATCGTGCATGTCGCGCGCCGGATGATCTTCCGGAAAGTTCAGCCTGGTGAAGTTGTAGTCGTCGGTCTCGATGTCCGGCCCTTCGGCGACGGCAAAGCCCATGTCGGCGAAGATTGCGGTCAGCTCGTCCGTAACCTGAGTGATCGGATGCACGCGACCGGTCTCGAACGGCGCCTCGCGCACCGGCAACGTAACGTCGACGCTCTCGCTGTTGAGCCGCGCCTGCAGAGCGGCGCCTTTAAGCGCCTCGCGGCGTGCGGCGAGCGCGGCATTGAGACGGTCCTTGAGCCCGTTGATCAGCGGCCCCTGGCTTTTCCGCTCCTGCGGCGGCAGGTGGCCGAGCGTCTTGAGCAATGCGGTCACCGACCCATTCTTGCCGAGCGCCGCAACCCGCACCGCTTCGAGGGCGACGTCGTCCGGCGCGGCGGCGATGTCGG
>Ga0209810_1005701_pt1 | contig 11116 bp, 6 predicted proteins | sample Coa_R1_7_FD_187159 | JGI IMG/M metagenome (GOLD analysis project Ga0209810, IMG submission 187159) | Surface soil microbial communities from Centralia Pennsylvania, which are recovering from an underground coalmine fire - Coalmine... | ecosystem: Environmental > Terrestrial > Soil > Unclassified ...
CAGGAAAGAAGCCTTCGATCCAGTGCCATTGGGCGTCCGAAAGATCGGTGGTATAGGCTTTGCGGGTCGGCATGAAAGCTTATTCCATGCCGACCACGCAAACTTTCCGAGTTTTCGGACAGGCTCTAAGCCAGAAGCTGGAATGGCACTACACGCCCGAGCATGGCTCCTGGCTGAATGTGGCCGAGTGCGAACTGTGGGTGTTTTCCCGGCAGTGTCTGTCCCGTCGCCTCCCCGACCAGACGACCCTGCAAGGCGAGGCGAGGGCTTGGGAGCGAGAACGCAACGCCTTACAGGTCAAGGTGAATTGGCAGTTCACCACCCAGGATGCCCGCATTAAGCTCAGACGCCTCTACCCGAAGGTAGAACACAAAATCTGACTTGTCAGAGCACTAGCGAGCGAAGCGAGCGGGTGGTGAAAATCTATGCAGCCTGGCAGCAGGTACGCACCTACAGAAGGGGGTTCATTTTTCGGGCCGCATGACGGGGAAGAGGATCACGTCGCGGATGCTCTCGGCGCCGGTCAGGACGATCGCCATCCGGTCGATGCCGATACCCAGCCCGCCTGTAGGCGGCATGCCGTATTCGAGCGCGCGAAGGAAGTCCAGGTCCATCGGGTGCGCTTCCTCGTTGCCCGCCTCGCGCTGTTGTACCTGCGCTTCGAACCGCTCTCGCTGATCCAGCGGATCGTTTATCTCCGAGAAGGCATTGCCCAGTTCCTGCCGGGCGATGTAGACCTCGAAGCGGCGGGTCAGGGCGGGGTTGTCCGCCCGCTTCTTAGCCAGTGGCGAGGTTTCGATCGGAAAGTCGGTGATGAAGGTCGGCTCGATCAGATTCGGCTGTGTATACTGCTCGTGCAGCTTCTCGATCAGGCCCCCTAAGTTCGTCTCCTTGTCCAGATCGAAGGCGACGCCGATGCGCCGGCAGGCCGCCCTGGCCTTATCGAGTGAGGCTAGCTCTTCCGGATCGATACCCGCGTACTCCCGAATGCCTTCCAGCATGGGCAGGCGGCGCCAGGGACGCCGGGACAGGTCGATCTCCTGCCCCTGGAAGGGAATCGTGGGCGCGCCATTGACCTCCGTAGCGATGAAAATGTACATCCGCTCGACCAGATCCATGATGTCTTCCAGGTTGGCATAAGCCAGGTAAAGCTCCATCAAGGTGAATTCAGGGCTGTGCCTCGTCGAGATGCCCTCGTTGCGGAAGACGCGCCCGATCTCATAGACCTTCTCATAGCCGCCGACGATCAGGCGCTTGAGGTACAGCTCCAGGGAGATACGCAGCTTGAAATCGTAGTCGAGCGCGTTATGGTGGGTGATAAAAGGCCGCGCCGAGGCGCCGCCGGCCACCGCCTGCAATACCGGAGTCTCCACTTCCAAAAAGCCTTCGCTGTCCAGAAAGCGGCGCATGGCCGAGACGATCTTGCTCCGTTTGGTAAGGGTTTCGCGCGAAGTGGGATTGGCGAGCAGATCGAGATAGCGCTGGCGATAGCGCTCCTCTCGGTCGGCCAGCGCGCCGTGGGTATGGCCCTCCTCGTCCTGCTTGCCCAGCGGCAAGGGGCGAAGCGCCTTTGCCAGCAGCCAATATTGCTTCACATGGATGGTGATTTCGCCGGTTCTTGTACGAAAGGCCGGTCCCTCTACACCGAGGAAATCCCCAAGATCGAAGTCGGTGAAGAGCTTATAGGCCTCTTCACCGACATCGTCGCGCCGAACGTAGATCTGTATGCGCCCCGTTTCGTCTTGCAAATGCGCAAAGGAAGCTTTGCCCATATTCCGCATCGCCACGATCCGTCCGGCAAGGCGTGGAGGAACGCCTTCTCCCGTTGTATCCGCCTGATAGAGGAAAGGATGGCTGCTGCCTTCATGGTCAGGATTCTCTTTTTCGTATCGCTCAAAATCCTTAATGAGCCTGGCAGCGGTACCATTTCGCTCAAACCGCTCTACCGCAAACGGGTCGTGACCCCTGGCACGCAATTCCGCCAGCTTCTGCAGCCGGAGTGCGTGCTGGTCCCGCTGCTCTTCCTGTTGGTTTTCCTCCCGTTCGCTCACTCTTCTCTTCTTCCTAAGACACGCGGGCTAAGACTCACCCCCTCGCTTCCCCTCGCCCCTTGTGGGCGAGGGGAAGCGAGGGGGTGAGGGGATCGTTCCGTCCGGCAGGACGGTTCTTCGCGAGGCAAACGCAAGCGAGATGGCGTGTCCATGCAACCCATCCGCTCGCTACGCATACCGAAGGCCCCACAGACGGGTCTTTCAAGGCCCGGTTCTCGAGACCGTGCAGGGGTAGGCGCTCACTTACGAATATTATCGATCCGGTACTGAAGTGTACCGTTGGGCACATCGATGTGAACGATGTCTCCGACCTTTTTGCCGTAGATGGCCTCGCCGATCGGGGAGATGTCGGAGATCAGGTCGTTATCCGGGTCCGATTCGACGGAGCTGACCAGCATCAGCTCCCATTCGTCGTCGTTGTCGAGACTGGTCATTTTGACGACGGAGCCGATGCCGACATGATCCGTAGGAATCTCCGAATCGTCCAGCACCTGCGCCACCTGCAGAACCCGCCGCAGATCCAGAATCTGGCCCTCGATCAGCGCTTGATCGTTCTTGGCGTCCTCGTATTCGGCGTTCTCCATGAGATCGCCCGACTGCTTCGAATCCCGTATCCGCTCGGCGATCTCCCGGCGCTGGACGTTGCGCAGATAGTCCAGGCGCTGTTCCAGCTTCTCGCGCCCTTTCGGGGTCAAAATGATCTCGGCTTCCTGAGACATCCGTGAAAAGTCTCCTATCTCATCACTTCCCGTACCCAGAAACGGGTCGGGGAGATTCTATAAACCTAGATTACGGATAATATTCCTTCATTTGCTCCCGTTCCGGAAAGGATTTGTTCGGAAAATTGCGTCCCTGGCCCCGGCGGGAGAGTCCCTATTGTACGCTCGGCGCCCGTTAGGGCGCCTAAGTTTAGCATATGGCGATTCCCCTGTCAACGGGACGTGGGAGCGTTTTTTCCTCTAGCGCTCCCCCTCTCCCTGGGAAGGAGAGGAGATAGGCGCAGCCGCGGCGGGGTGAGGCCTCTCCAGCGGCGCGAGCTTGCCGCCGGGCAGCAAGCGAAACGGTTCCCCACGCCAGGTGATGCGGTTCCCGCAGAAGCTGGTGACGAACAACGCGAAGCTGATCAGATCGCTCACCGGTAGGAGCGGCAGATAGCGCGGGATATTGGCATCGCCGGTATAGGCCACGGCGATCCAGCAAGCGGCGGCCAGGCGAACCGCTACCGTCGCCGCTGCCACGCCCCACCCCAGGAGCGAGAAGCCCATCGCGGCTAGAAACAGCAGCGCCAGAGCGGTTCCGTAGGTCACCAGAGAGCCGGCATAACCGGCAGGGCGACAGGCGCGCACCGTGCGCGCCCAGCGCAGCCGGCGCGCCCACATCGGCCCGAACCGCTCCTTGCCCAGCACGTCGTCCACGACATAATCCGAGAGGACGACCTCATAGCCCGCCTGCCGTGCCCCGCTGCCCAGCCGATAGTCGTCGGCCAGATCATCGGCGAAGGCTTCAAAACCGCCCATCGCCTCTAATACGGAGCGCGACAGAGCGATGGTCGAGCCAAATGCAAACGCCATTCCTTCCAGCGCACGGCTGACCAACACGCTCGGAATAAAGTCAGCTCCGATTCCGAGGGCTTCCAGCATGGCCGCCAGGCTTTGGACCCGGCAGCCTCGATACGGGCAGGTCACCAGGCCGACCGGCCGGGATTCCGAAGCAGAAGAGCTTTTCCGCCCGCCAGAGCGGTTCTTGGCGAGACACGGTGCAAGCGCCGGATCGCTTCGTATGGCCGAAGGCCCTCTACTCCCTGTGGTATGATGGGGAGTGAGGTCTTGGAACGGAGCGACGATACGGCGCAGATAGTCGGGTCTCACGCGCATGTCGCTGTCGCACAGGACGAGCAGGTCGTGCCGGGCGGAGGGCAGCATCGCCACGAGATTGCATACTTTCCGGTTCTGTCCCTGCAAGGTCCCCGGCCCACCGCTGACGATGCCGATGTCCAGGCTCGGATACTCCGACCGCAGGCGCTCCGCCAGGGCAAGCGCGGGGTCGGCAGGATCGAGGGCGCCGAAAAGGATCTGCAGGCGCTCGGGGGGATAGTCGAGCCGGCAGAAGCTCTCAAAGTTCGCGTAGGCCTCCGCATCCTCTCCACGGACCGGCTTGAGGATGGTGACCGGGGGCGTCCATGCAGAATCCAGCGGCTGCCGGTCACGGCGCCAACGCCGCGCCGCCCACACAGCGATCGCCGTGTAAGCGCAGAAGGCGGCCAGGCAGAGGCCCAGCCCTATCCGTGCAGCCAGCAGCGCCCAGACCGGCAGCGCCATCACGGCTTGTGCAGGGTCGAACCCACGTCGCCCAGCCCCACGATGACGACGCCCAGGGTGATGACCAGCGCGCCGATCCAGCGGATCGGCGTCACCGCTTCGCCCAGATACATCTTCGACAGCAGGGCCCCGAACAGGTAAGAGAGCGCCGTCAGCGGCAAGACAAAGCTCAGATCCGCCCACTTCAACGCCAGCATATACAGGCCGAAGAAGACGGACATCAACACCACGCCCAGGAGGACATGGCTGTTCGTGACGATACCCCGCACCTGCAGCCAGAGCCCGCCTGTCAGCGCATTCGACTGCTTCATCCCCTTGGATAGCATGGCCTCGCCGATCGATACCGCAAGCACCGCGCAGAGCATGATCGCAAGGACTTTCATTCTATCTGCCGTCACTGCTCCTCCTTTTTCATATGTTCACTGAAGACCAGAAAACCAATCGCTTTTGCCGGTACCCGAATTGCATAACCGGTATTCTACCACACCGGACAACCGTATTCGGCGGTTCTTTTGCCTATCCCTCAAAATTCCTGCTCTCCTTGCGAAGGCGAGCAGGGGGTGAGGTTTTCCTGCCTCTATAAGACCATTTTGAATCTTTTTGGTTACACTGCAAAAATACGGAAGGAAACCGGCGTCGGCGCGTCCAATTCCTTTTTCACCGCACATTTCGAGTTGATGTCGATCCGATCCTTAAGAAGTAATAAGAGGATGTCCCAAGGAGAACCTGCGCCATGTCATTCTCTGCACGCACCCATCGTCGCGCCGAATCGCTCCGAGCGATGAGGCGACACACGGCAGCCCATACCCTGCTCAGAAGGGCGCAGCATGTAGGGGCGCTGCTTGCAGCGTCGCTACTGCTGTGCCTGGCCTTCGGGCTTGCCTCCCGCGCAGGCGCCCAGGCCAACGTCGTGACCCAGCACAACGACAGCGCCCGCACCGGCCAGAACCTCTCGGAGAGTGTCTTAACGCCCTCCAACGTCAATATCAACACCTTCGGCAAGCTCTTCAGCCTCTCGGTCGATGGCTATGTCTACGCTCAGCCGCTGTACGTGTCTGCCCTTCCCATCCAGGGAGCCATCCATAACGTCGTCTTCGTGGCAACCGAGCACGACAGCGTCTATGCTTTCGATGCCGACAGCAACACCGGCGCTAACGCCAACCCGCTCTGGCACACCAGCTTCCTCAACTCTACCAGCACTACCACCGTCACCACCGTGCCCAACCCGGATACCGGCTCCTGGGACATCGTGCCGGAGATCGGCATCACCGGCACGCCCGTCATCGATCTAAGCACCAACACGCTCTATGTGGTGGCCAAGACCAAAGAGGTCACGAACAGCACGGGAGCGGTTTCCTATGTGCAGCGGCTGCATGCTCTGAATATTACGACAGGAGCGGAGAAGACCAATTTCAACAGCCCGGTGGTGATCTCGGCGTCGGTAGCGGGAACGGGAGATGGCAGCGTCAACGGAGTGGTCACCTTCGACCCGCTGCGCCAGCACAACCGACCGGGATTACTGCTGCTGAATGGCGTAGTCTATCTGGGCTTCGCCTCCCACGGAGACAACACGCCCTATCACGGCTGGGTGCTGGGCTATAACGCGCAGACATTGCAGCAGGTCGTGGTCTATAACGCCACGCCCAACGGCAAGACCGATCCTTCTGGCTATCCCATCGGAGCGGGCGGCATCTGGATGGCCGGTTCCGGTCTCGCCTCGGACGGCAGCAGTATCTTCTTCATGGTCGGCAACGGCACCTTCGAATCCACGCTCGACGGCAACGGCTTTCCCAATCAGCAGGACTATGGCGACAGCTTCGTCAAGCTCAACGCCAATGGCACGGTCTCGGATTACTTCACGCCTTACAACGAGCTTTCTCTCGACGATGCGGATGCGGACCTGGGCTCCGGAGGCAATCTGGTCCTTCCCAACGAAGCGGGCAGCACTGCCCATCCTCACCTGCTGGTAGGAGCCGGTAAGGAAGGCTCGATCTACCTGATAGACCGAGACAACATGGGCCACTTCAACTCTTCCAACGACAACCAGATCGTTCAGGAGCTCGCCAACACCATCGGAGGCACCTGGTCGATGCCGGCCTACTTCAACGACGGCACGACCAAGTGGGTCTACTACCAGGGGGTCGGGGACGCGCTCAAAGCCTTCTCGATCGCCAACGCTCAGCTCTCTACCACACCGGTCTATCAGTCCAGCGATTATGTCGGCTATCCCAGCCCGAGCCCCAGCGTCTCCGCCAACGGCAAGAGCAACGGCATCGTCTGGACCATCCAGTCCGACGGCTACTACAACAGCAGCCCGGCCATTCTCCACGCCCACAGCGCCTCCAACGTCTCGACCGAGCTCTATAACAGCGCGATGGAAGGCGACCGGGATCAGGCGGGGGGCGCCGTGAAGTTTGCCGTGCCCACCGTCGCCAATGGCAAAGTCTATGTCGGCGCGGAGTACGAGGTAGATGTCTATGGCAATGGGCAGTTCGAGCCTACGCCCACCATCTCTCCCAACGGCGGCGCTTCCACCTCGCCGATCACCGTTACCCTGTCCGACAGTGACCCGAATGCTTCGATCTTCTACACTACCGACGGCAGCGAGCCCACGACGTCGTCGCCCCTGTATACCAATCCGTTCCTGGTGAGCACCTGCGCCACGGTCAAGGCCAAAGCCTTCCGCAGCGGCTATCACCCCAGCGGCAGCGCGGTCGCCCAATTCCTGGTCGGTCCGGGTCCCGGCAACGGCGATGGGCTGTGGGCCACCTACTACAACAATCTCAACCTCTCCGGTACCCACGTCAACCGCATCGACTCGACCGTCAACTTCAACTGGAACGGCAATCCGCCCGCGATCAGTATTCCCGGCGTTAACTGGAGCGCGACATGGACGGGCAAAGTGAAGGCCCGCTGCACCGGCACCTACACGTTCTACACCATCTCCGACGATGGCGTGCGGCTGTGGGTCAACAGCGCAGAGATCATCAACGACTGGACCTACCATGCGCCCACGGTGGATTACGGCACCATCAACCTGGTGGCCGGGAAGTCGTATACGATCAAGGCGGAGTATTTCCAGGGCGGCGGCGGCTCCGTGATGCAGTTGTACTGGTCGAACGCGGGCGAGGGCGTCGAGATCATTCCGCAGAGCCAGCTCTCCTCCGGGCATGTCGCTACCCCGGTCATCGCGCCAACAGGAGGCAACTTCTATCCGTCCGTAACGGTGAGCATGAGCGATGTGACACCGGGAGCGATCCTCACTTACACTACCGACGGCACGACGCCTACCGCAAGCTCGACCCCGTACAACGGTCCCTTCACGGTCAGCGCCACCACGACCGTCAAGGCCAGAGCGTTCAAGAACGCGCTGACGCCGTCTCTGACGACCAAAGCCGTCTTTACGCTCAACCCCAACCTCTCCAACCAGTTCTTCGCGATCAATTCGGGAGGCAGCACGGCCGGATCCTTCGTGGCGGATGAGGACTACAGCGGCGGGACTCCTTCCGCGTTCGGCGGGACCGTAGATACCAGCCTGGTGACCGATCCGGCGCCGCAGGCAGTCTACCAGACGGAACGCTATGGCAACTTCTCCTATGCGCTGCCGGGTCTGAAACCAAAGGTCACCTATCTGGTGCGCCTGCACTTCGCGGAGCTCTACTGGAACAGTCCGGGCCAGCGCATCTTTAACGTGACCATCAACGGCAAACAGGTGTTGAGCGACTTCGACATCGTCGCCGCCACGGGCAGCAGCTACAAAGCCATCGTCGAGGAGTTCAGGGTGGTTTCCGATTCGACCGGGACCATCAACATCACGTTCACTTCCGTCGTGGATAACGCCAAAGTCAGCGGCATCGAAGTGGTAACTCCCTAAAGCGCCGCCTACTTCTGCTCGAAGTTCATTATGGGGTCGCCATCGGTCTACTCAGCCGGTGCGACCTCATTTTTATAAACCGAATAGCTTTCGATCCACAGCAAGCATCTTCACTGAGAGCGTGTACGGAAACCTGCTGGCTTCTTAGCCGGGCAATGAATTACACGTCTGTGGGTCCTTCGGACAACCGTCCTGCGGACGGAAAAGCGAAAATACCGGGTTTCCGTACACGCTTTATGAATGGCAAGTTATGGATGGCCCGCTTGCCTACCTTAAATAAATGCCTCTCAGCAGTCGGCTTTTATTACTTGTGTTGTTGATACCGAAAGCCATTGTCTCATCACCGTTTGAATTTGGCAGCCAAACAAGCGTTTGCATCTGGCCGGCATTATAGACAAATGCATTATCGGGACTTGCATGATATGCTGCATAGCCTTTCCTGAAACGTCCATACGCCTACCTCCTAAATGCTAGCTTTAGAATGTAGACTTTTAGATAGCATCTCTCTCATCCTGTTGGCATGGCGACCCGGACGCTTGCCAAGCCAGTAGGTGCCTTGATCCGACAGCTACGCCGGGAGCAGGGCTTATCTCAGGAAGAGTTCGCCGACCTGTGCGGCCTGCACCGCACCTATGTCGGCGCTATTGAGCGGGGCGAGAAGACGGTCACGATAGAGACAGCGTACAAAATCGTGTCGGCCTTGAACTTAAGCCTGTCGGCGTTCTTTCTGCGCTTAGAACAGGAACTAGCAGCAAGCCAACCAGGCGAGAGCGTCTAGTTTACTTTGAGCCTACGAGAGAGCAATGGGCCTCGACATGAAGGCCGGGAGAGATAGCTAAAGATAGCAGAATTCGATTGTTTTGTCAACAAGTGTTTCAAAGGATTTTCTTCGCTTTTCCGTCCGCAGGACGGTTGTCCGAAGGACAGCGGGGAAGGGGCCCCGCAGGCGGGTATTTCAATGCCCGGCTCATTGGGCCGTTCACGGCTTGGTCAGAAACATACAGAACTTCCCTCTCCTTACGAAAGAGAGGGGGTGAGGTCTTCTTACTCTCCGCTCTGTTGGATCAATTTTGCGACCAGGGCGGTCCAGCCGGTCTGATGGCTGGCGCCTAGGCCCGCGCCGGTATCGCCGTGGAAGTATTCGTGAAAGGGAATGTAGTCTCGCCAGAGAGGATCGGTCTGAAACTGCTCGACGCTGCCGAAGACCGGACGCCGGCCATCCTCCTCGCGCAGGAACGTGTGGATGAGACGCCGCGATAGCTCCACTGAGACATCCCAGAGCGTCATCAGCTTGCCCGAGCCGGTCGGATACTCGACCTTGAGCTCGCTGCCGTAGTAATAATCGAATTTCTGCAGCGCCTCGATGAGCAGGTAGTTGATCGGAAACCAGACCGGCCCGCGCCAGTTGGAGTTACCGCCGAACAGACCGGACGTGGACTCGGCCGGCTCGTAGTCGATCTGGTAGGTCATCCCGTCGTGGGTGAGGCAGAAAGGTTGGTCTTTGTGGAAGCGTGAGAGCGAGCGGATTCCGGTGGGGGCCAGGAACTCGGCCTCGTCGAGCATGTGCGCGAGAATAGCGCGCAGCCGGTCCGGGGGAACGACCGCGAACAGCCGCCGCTCCCCCATGCCCGTCTCCATCACGGAGGCGATGTTCCGGCATAGGTCCTGGCGATTGGTCGTAAACCACTCCAGCCGCCGCCGGAAGTCCGGCAGCTTCTCCAGCACCTCCGGATCCAGCGTCTCCACGGCCAGCAGCGGGATCAGCCCCACCAGCGAGCGCACGCGCAGAAACATCTCGCTGTCATCGGGGAGATGCAGCACGTCGTAGTAGAAGCCATCGTCTTCATCCCACATGTCCGTGCCGTCGAAGCGCACCGAAGGCCGGTCGTTCATCGCGTGGGCGATGTAGAAGAAGTGCTCCAGGAACTTGGTCGCCACGTCCTCATAGGCGTCGTCCTCGCGGGCCAGCTCCAGGGCGATGGCGAGCATGTTCAGGCAGTACATCGCCATCCAGCTCGTGCCGTCGGACTGGTCGATGTGGCCGCCGGTCGGCAGGGGCTTGCTGCGATCGAACAGGCCGATGTTGTCCAGGCCCAGGAAACCGCCCTGGAAGACGTTGCGGCCTTCGGCATCCTTGCGATTGACCCACCAGGTGAAGTTGAGGAGCAGCTTGTGGAAGACGCGCTCCAGGAAGATGCGATCCCCTACCCCACGCAGCCGCCGCTCGATCTGATAGACGCGCATGGCCGCCCAGGCATGGACCGGAGGATTGACGTCCCCGAACGCCCATTCATAGGCGGGCAGTTGCCCGTTGGGATGCATGTACCACTCGCGCAGGAGCAGGAGGAGCTGGTTCTTGGCGAAGTCCGAATCCACGAGGGCCAGGGAAATGCAGTGGAACGCCAGGTCCCAGGCAGCGTACCAGGGATACTCCCAGGAATCGGGCATAGAGAGCACGCTGGCATTATCCAGATGCTTCCAGTTGTGGTTGCGGCCTACCCAGCGCTGCGGCGGAGGCGGCATCTGCGTGGGGTCGCCCTGGAGCCACTTGAGCACATTATAGTGATAGAACTGCTTGCTCCACAGCAGGCCGGCGAACGCCTGCCGCTGGACATTGCGCGCGTCCTCGGAAACCTCTTCCGGCGCGACGGTCGCATAAAAAGCGTCCGCCTCGCGTTTTCGGAGATCGAAAATATACTCGAACGGCGTCTCCAGCGCCTCCGAAGGCGCCGACTGGCGCGATAGCCGCAGGCGGATCACCTTCTCCTCGCCCGGCTGCAGATTCAGCTTGTAGCGCGCGGCAAACTTCGTACCAACGCCCTGCGGATTGACCGCGTCCGTCTTGCCGGAGACCACATAGGCGTCGATCCCGT
>Ga0209810_1005702_pt1 | contig 11116 bp, 11 predicted proteins | sample Coa_R1_7_FD_187159 | JGI IMG/M metagenome (GOLD analysis project Ga0209810, IMG submission 187159) | Surface soil microbial communities from Centralia Pennsylvania, which are recovering from an underground coalmine fire - Coalmine... | ecosystem: Environmental > Terrestrial > Soil > Unclassified...
GGTCGAAGTGCACCCCCTCGACCGAGGTGTCGCAGGTGGCCACGGTGAAGGAGCCGTCGGGCTCGCGCCAGGCGGCGGCATCGTCCTCGCCGGCGCCGACGACCAGGTCGCCGCCCCGCGCGGCCAGGTAGGGCAGGAGGCTGGCGATCAGCTCCAGCTCGTTCATCCGACCGTGGGCTCGTCCAGCACCCGGCGCCAGGCCCGCGCCTCCGCCTCCGGGTCCGCGACCTCGCTCAGGGCGCGGATGGCGCAGACCCGCCGCACCCCCATCGCCCGCAGCTCGGCCAGGCGCGATCTCTCGACGCCGCCGATGGCGAAGACGGGGACCGCCACGGCGGCGGCCACGGCAGCCACCCCGGCGGGACCGATCACGGCCTTCTCGGTCTTGATCGGGGTGGCGTAGGCGGGCCCCGAACCCAGGTAGTCGGCCCCCTGGCGCACCGCCTCCCGCGCCGCCTCCGGGGTCGCCGCCGAAGCCCCCACCACCAGCTCGCCGGAGACGCGCCGCACCGCGGCCACGCTCAGGTCGTCGGGACCCACGTGCACCCCGGCAGCGCCGCTGAGCAGGGCCACGTCGAGGTGATCGTCGACGATGAAGGGCACCCCTGCGGCCGCGCACACCGGTGCCAGGCGGCTGGCCAGCGCCGCCAGCTGGCCGCGCGGCAGCTGCTTCAGCCGCAGCTGTACCACCTCCACCCCCCCGCGCAGCCAGGCCGTCACCAGGGACTCGATCCGCTCGGGGTCGGCCTCGGGCGTGATCGCGTACAGCCGGGCGGAGCGGATCCGCTCCAGCGCCTCACGTCGGTCCAGGCTCACCGAAACCTATACTCCTCACCCGGTGCAGCTGCCGTTCCACCTCGACCCGCTCGATCCCATCCTGATCGGCGGCACCGCCGTCCTCGTCGCCCACGCAGTGCGGCGCGGCTTCGTACCCTACCTCACCGAGCTGGTGGCGTTCGCCCTCGCCCTGGCCGTGGCCCTCCCCCTCGCCTGGCCCGCGGGCCAGCTCATCCACCGGCACCTCGGCATCCCCCAGAACCTGGCCGGGTTCGGGGCCTTCCTCATCATGCTGGCGATCGTGCACGCCCTCGTCCAGACCCCGATGGGCAAGCTCTGCAGCCGGCTGGCGGCCGCCGCCGACGGCCTTCCCCCGGCTCCTCGGGCCGTGACCAACGCGGTCCCCGCCCTCGGGGTGGCGGCTCTGATCTCGGCCCTGGGGCTGTCCTCGCTCCTGGTCCTCCCCTTCAGCGGCGCCCAGCGGCTGGTACAGGGATCGCTCCTCGCACCCCAGGTCACCGCCCTGGCCGCGCCCCTGCAGGGTCCCCTCCAGCGCCTCCTGGTGCCGGGGGCCCCTTCCCCGGACCAGATCCTGGTCAGCGCCCCGCCCGTGAACCCTGGCCAGGACGCCTTCTACCGCCTGAAGTTCCCGCGCGACCTCCAGGTCCAGCCAGCCCCGGCCGACGAGGAGGCCATGCTCCAGCAGATCAACCAGGCGCGCGCCCAGGCGGGTCTGGCGCCCCTGGTGATGAACCCGGTGCTCCGCGAGGCGGCCCGCCAGCACAGCCTGGACATGTACCGGCGTCACTACTTTTCCCACCGCACCCCCAGCGGGCAGACGCCCTACCAGCGGCTGCAGGCCCTCCACTTCCGCTACGTCACCGCCGGCGAGAACATCGCCTTCGCCGAGAACCTGGAGCAGGCCTGGAGCCTGCTCATGGCCAGCCCCGACCACCGGGCCAACATCCTGAACCCCGACTTTCGCTGCGTCGGCATCGGCGCCTATCGCGGCCTCGGCGGCTACGAGGAGATGTTCACCCAGGACTTCGCCGACTGCACCTGAAGGACGTCAGGACGAAACGCCCGCGCGGGATCCCAACCGCCCTCGCCCGCGACCATCGCGCCCGATCTCGGAGCGGCGCCCGGCGGCGCCGCCTCAGGAGCTCGGCTCGGCGACCTCGGTGGCGGCCTGCTGGATCCGCTGGAGTTGCTCGGCCCGCTCCGCTCGCTCCGCCGCCTCGTCCTCCGCCTCGTAGTCGACCCGACGGGGGTCCCGCAGCCGGAACAGCACCTCCTGGGCCCGGAACAGGACGTCCATCATCGGGACCACGCGGTAACGGATGCGGATCCCGTCCGACTCGTCCCGGCCGGGCAGGGCCTCCAGGATGCGCCCGGCGCGCTGCCGCAGCGTCGCGGGCACCCGGTCCACGCCCTGCAGGTTCAGGTCCTCGAGCTGGAACAGGAGATCGTCGATCGCCCGCACCACACGGTCCAGCTGCTCCTGGCGGATGCGCTTGCGGATGGCTTCACGGGTCAGTCGCTGGATGTCTCGGTTCGCGTCCTCGAGCATGGCTCTCCACAGCCTGCTCCCCTTCCCCACAACCAGGTTACGAAGCGACGCTCATTCTAGCCAAAAAACTTAGAATCTAAAAGACCTGGTCGGCCCACGGACGCCGTCCGAGCCAGGCAGCGAGCGCCCCCGCCGGGGCTCAGGGTCAGAAGAGGATCTGGCGCAGCTTGGCGCGGAGGTGTGCCGGCGCCTCGCCCTGGTCGCAGCAGACCTTGACCAGCCGCTTCAGGTGAACCTGCAGGCGGAAATGGTCCTCACAGGGTGGACAGTCGACGAGGTGGCGCTTCACCTCCTCGACCTCCGCGTCGGTCAGCTCCCGATCCACGTACCGATCCAGTCGTTCCAGGCAATCCCGGCAGTTCATCGGTCTCTGTCCGCATGGACGATGCCGGATTCGCGGGCGTACTCGTGGAGCGCCTTCTGGAGCTGCCGCCGCGCGCGATGGAGGCGGGACATCACGGTGCCGATGGGGACCTGCAGGACCTCCGCCGCCTCCTTGTAGGAGAACCCCTCGACGTCCACCAGCAACACCACCTCCCGGTGGAGCTCCGGCAACCGCTCCACCGCTCGAACCACCTCGTCGGCGGCGATCCGGTCCAGGACCTCCGCCTCGGGCATCGCCGTCTGGTCTCGCAGCGTGTCGTACAGGGAGACCTCCCCGTCCCCGTCGAGGCTCACGTCCTCGGGCCGACCGCCCCGGAAGCGGTCCCAGAACAGGTTGCGCATGATCGCGAACAGCCAGGCCTTCATGTTGGTGCCGGCCTGGTAGCTGTTCTGGTATCGCAGGGCGCGGAGGTAGGTGTCCTGCACCAGGTCCTCGGCCTGGGCGGGATCGCGGGTCAGCCGCAGCGCGCCACGGTAGAGGGTGTCCAGGTGGCCGATGGCCTCCTCGGCGAACCCCCGGGGAGCCGTCTCCCGGTCTCGCCGGTCCCGATCCCCGTCCGCTCGGGGGGAAGGATCCGGGACGCCCCCCGCGGCAGGCCCTCCGGTCTCCGCAGCGTCCTCTGCCACTTCGACCATGGTAATCACTCCGTCCGCGCAACCGCTCCGGCCAGGCCGCTATTCCCCGGCCGGCCGGCCGCGCCCCTCGTCCGGCCCGACCGCATCCGCGGCTCCCACGTAGATCCGGCCCACCCGCCTTCCCAGGGAGGTCAACACCTCATAGGGGATGGTCCCGCTCCAGGCCGCGACCTCCTCGGCCGTGATCCCATCGCCGATCAGGGTGACCGGATCGCCAGGCCCCACCCCAGGGACGTCGCTGACGTCGACCGTGATCGAATCCATGCTCACCCGCCCGACCAGCGGGGCCCGGACGCCCCGCACCACCACCTGACCCCGGTTGGAGCGGCTCCGCATGATCCCGTCCTCGTAGCCGATCGCGACCGTGGCGATGCGCGCCGAACGCGGGGCGGTCCAGGTCCGTCCGTAGCCCACCGAGTGCCCGCTCCGCACCTCCCGGACCTGGCTCACCAGCGCGCGCAGGGTGAGCGCCGGGCGCAGCCGCCCGGCGCAGCCGTAGAGCGCGATCCCGGGACGGACCGCGTCCAGCGCCGCCTCCGGATGGCGCAGGATCGCCCAGGAGTTGGCCGCGTGTCGGATGCCGGGGTCGACGTCGAACCGGGACAGGGCCTCCAGGAAGCGCTCCAGCTGGAGCCGGGTGAAGTGGGGGTCGCTGTCCGAAGAGGCGAAGTGGGTCATGGTGCCGGCCAGGCGCAGCCGCTCCGACTCGGCGATCCTGCTCGCCAGCCGCGGGGCCTCCTCCTCCGTGCACCCCAGCCGATGGAGACCGGTGTCGATCTCGAGGTGGACGGGCAGCCGGCGCCCGGCCGGCACCACGGCCTCGAGGGCCTCGACCATCCAGGGAGCGGAGCAGACCACGGCGCAGCCGACCCGGGCCGCGGCCTCGCAGGTCGGCGGCGTCAGCCCACCCATGATCAGGAGCCGCTCGCCGCCGCACAGGTCGACCAGCGACAGCGCCTCCTCGGGCGTGGCCACGGCCAGGCCCCAGGCACCGGCCTCCAGCACGGTCGCCGCCACCGGGCGGGCGCCGTGCCCGTAGGCATCGGCCTTGACCACGGCGATGAGCCGGCAGCCCTGGGGCAGGCGGCCGAACAGTCGGCGCACGTTCTCCCGGACGGCCCCCAGATCGACCTCGGCCCAGCGGTCGGTGGCCGCGGCCGAGGCCACGGGAGCCCTCACCGGGACTCCCTCATGGTCTTCATCACCGGCGGGATCTCGCCCAACAGCTCCGAGGCCAGCACCCCGGCCGTCCCCAGCCGCGCCTCGAGACGACGTCCGGCCTCGGCGTGGACGTAGACCCCGGTGACGGCGGCGGTATAGGGATCCAGCCCCTGGGCGATCAGCCCGGCGATCAGCCCCCCCAGCACGTCGCCGGTGCCTCCCGAGGCCAGCGCGGGCACCTGGTGGGGGTCCTCGGACCGGCGCCCGTCCGGGGCGGCGACCACGGTTCGAGCGCCCTTGAGGACGACCACCGCCTCCCACTCCCGTGCGGCCGCGACCGCGACCTCCGGGCGCGCCCCCTGGATCTCGCGCGTCGACCGCCCGGTCAGGCGGGCCATCTCGCCGGGGTGGGGGGTCAAGACCCGGGGCACGTCGCCGGGCCGACCCAGCCGGCCGCGCACCTCACCCAGGGCGTTGAGGGCGTCGGCGTCCAGCACCAGCGGGCAGCCGATGCGGGGGACCAGCCGCCGCACCAGCTCCCAGGTCGCCGGATGACGGCCCAGGCCCGGACCCAGGAGCGCAGCCCGGGCGGTCCCCAGGTGCTCCTCTATCTCCCCCAGGGCGGTCGGCCCGAGCGCCCCCGGCCCTTCCTCGGGCAGCGGCGTGGCCATGGCCTCGGTGCACTTCACGGCCAGGATGGGGTAGATCCCCTCGGCGACCAGGAGGCGGACCAGGCCCGCCCCGGCCCGGACACCGGCGGTGGCGCTCAGGTACGCCGCTCCGGTCAGGCCGCGACTGCCGGCCACCACGACCACAGTCCCGAACGTGCCCTTGTGGCCATCCGGCGGTCGTTCCGGCAGCCGCACCGCTCCGGGAGGCGCCGGCGGCCGCTCCCACGGCTCGGGCATCTCCAGCCAGGCGCTGGCCATGGCCAGGCCGGCGTCGTGGGCGATGGTCACCTGCACCCGGGCGCCCTGGGCGTCGCCGAGCAGCCGGACCCGCGGCGCCCCGCCCGGACCGCTCAGGATCTCGATCCGCCGGCGCGGGAAGCAGATGGGCGTGGCGTCGAAGCACTTGATCACCGCCTCCTTCGCCGCCCAGCGCCCGGCCAGCCTCACCGCCATCCCCCCGCACTCGGCGATCTCCGCCGGCGTGAAGGCCCGGGCCAGGAAGCCCGGCCCGGAGCGGCTCAGCGCCGCCTCCATGCGCGCGATCTCGATCACGTCGATCCCGTGTCGGCGGAGCACGACCTCACCCCTCATGCTAGGGAGCCGCCGGCACGGGTTCGAGCGGCGAGCCGGGTGCCGGATGGCGAGGTCCCGCCCCGGTCGAGCCGCCGTGTCGCCGGGCGGCCCCGTCCATCCTGGGTCACTCCACCGTGACCGACTTGGCCAGGTTGCGGGGCCGGTCGACGTCACGACCCAGCTCCACCGCGAGGTGGTAGGCGAAGAGCTGGAGGGCCACGCTGGCCAGCACCGCCGAGGCCGCCTCGCCGGCGCGGGGAATCTCGAGCAGGTCACTGGCCACCCCCTCCAAGCTCCGGTCGCCCTCGGTCACCACCGCCAGCACCGGCGCCCCCCGGGCGACCACCTCGTGCACGTTGCCCACCGTCTTCTCCCTGATCGGGCTCGCCGGGCAGACCGCGATCACCGGGAACTCCCCGTCCAGGAGCGCGATCGGACCGTGCTTGAGCTCACCGCCGGAGGTGCCCTCGGCGTGGACGTAGCTGATCTCCTTGAGCTTGAGGGCGCCCTCCAGCGCCACCGGATAGGCCAGCCCGCGGCCGACGTACATGAAGTTCCGATAGCCCACGTAGCGATGGGCCAGCCGGGCGATCTCGGGCTCCGCGGCCAGCAGGCGGCGAACGGCCTCGGGGAGCGAGCGCAGCTCCGCGGCCAGCTCCTCGCGCCGCTCCGGCGACATCCGGCGCCGGGCCGCGGCCAGACGCAGAGCCAGCAGGTAGAGGCTGACCAGATGGGCGACGAAGGTCTTGGTGGAGGCGACGCCGATCTCCGGTCCCGCCTGCAGGTAGATGGCGCCGTCCGCGTCACGGGCCGCGGTGCTGCCCACGACGTTGGTGACCGCCACCCCCAGCGCCCCCGCCTCCCGGGCCGCGCGCAGCGCCACGATGGTGTCGGCCGTCTCCCCCGACTGGGTGATGGCCACCACCAGGGCGTTGCCGCCCAGCACCGGACGGCGGTACCGGAACTCCGACGAATCCTGGGCCCGGGCGGGCAGGCCGGCCCAGTCCTCGATCACGTGCTCGCCCACCAGGGCGGCGTGGAGCGAGGTCCCCATGCCCAGCAGGCGGACCTCCTCCAGCGCCCGTAGCCGCTCGTCGTCCAGCTCGAACTCGGTGAACTCGACGCGACCCTGGCGGTCCAGCCTCCCCCGCAGCGCGTTGGCGGCGGCCTCGGGGGTCTCGTGGATCTCCTTCAACATGAAGTGCGGGTACCCGCCCCGCTCCGCCTGGCTGACGTCCCAGTCCACGTGGAGGACCCTGGGCTCGACCGGGATCCCGTCCAGGGAGGTGACGGTCGGGCCCAGGGGGGTCACGGCGACCATCTCCCCCTCGCCGAGCAGCAACACCCGCTTGGTGTAGGCCACGATGGCGGCGATGTCGGAGGCGATGAAGTACTCGCCCTCGCCCAGCCCCACCACCAGCGGCGCGTTCAGCCGGGCGCCCACCAGCAGCTCGGGGTCGTCCAGGCTGAACATGACCAGGGCATAGGCGCCCCGCAGCCGCCCCAACGCGTGCCTGGCCGCGGCCACGAAATCGCCCTGATAGTGGTGCTCGATCAGGTGCGGCACGACCTCCGTGTCGGTGTCCGAGAGGAACTCGTGGCCGGCCCGCTCCAGCTCCCCTCTCAGCTCACGGAAGTTCTCGATGATGCCGTTGTGGACCACGGTGATGCGACGCCCGCAGTCGGTGTGGGGATGGGCGTTGAGCACCGTGGGCTTGCCGTGCGTGGCCCAGCGGGTGTGGCCGATGCCCAGGCGACCGGCGGGCATGTCCAGCCGCAGTTGCTCGATCAGCCGCTCCACCCGAGCGGCGCACTTGACCACGCTGGCGACCTCGGCCCCCGGCGACACGACCGCGACCCCTGCGGAATCGTAGCCACGGTACTCCAGGCGCCGGAGCCCGTCCATCAGCACGGGGGCTGCCTCTCTCGCTCCGAGGTAACCGATGATGCCGCACATGGTCGATCTCCTGGGACTCGCCGGCAGGGAAGGGTGGCCGCACCCGGCTCGCAGGTTGAACGCGGACCGGCGAACGGCGGTTACCCAAGGGGGCGCTGGGGCTCGTCGCCATCAGGGCGGGGAGGAGGGACGGGAGCTGGGCAGCGGCGACGGGGAGGGCCCGGCGGCGCCCGACCCGGCCGTCCCGGGCGTGGGCGCTGCGCAGCTGAAGGCGGGCGTCACGCTCACCACCACGCGGACGGAGGCGGGGGCGGCCGTGACCTGGTCGGAACCGGTGCGGACGGTTCGGGTGAAGGACTGGGTCGAGGTGAGGCCGCTGATGTCGACCGGGTCGAGGCCGATGCTGTCGCCCAGCCGGGCCACCTGGCTGATCGGACCGCTCACGGTGACGAAGCCGCTGGGCTGGATGTCCACCCCGGTGATCGCGTAACCGCAGGCCTGGACGCCGATCGGGCGCACGGTCAGACCCACGGTCCGGGTGGTGGTGCCGCCGACGGTCGCGACCTGCACCGTCACCACGTTCGGGGTCCAGCTCGGGGGTGGGATGGTGTGCCAGCTCTTGAGGTCCACCTGGTGCCCGCCCTTCTCGAAGAGGATGGTCTGATCGGGGCTCCTCTGGACGTTGGCGGACTGGATGGCCACGTCGTAGTCCACGTAGGCGTGGAGGCCGTCGACGAGTTCCGACGGCCCGGTCACCGTCACCTGGCAGGGTTCGTTGGCGTTGCCACAGGTGGCGTAGGTCTGGCTCGGCACCACCGCGATCCCGGCCGCCTTCCGCGGGGTGCGCACCTCCACCCCCAGCATCACGGTTCGCAGCTCCTCGATCCGGAGGTGGAGGGGGATGTCCGTGTCCTGGGGCGTCACACCCTGGACGTCCACCCTGGGCCTGGCCTCGTAGAGATGATCGCCGACGGTCGCATGGGAGAGGTCGATGGTGACCCCGGCCGCGCTCTGTCGGTACTGACGCACGTCATCCTGCAGCCCCACCACCCGCACCTGGACGCTGCTCGGAGGATCGATCAGCACCAGGTTCGAGGGCAGCCCCTGGTAGGTGACCTTGACCGGCACCGTCGCCATCTCGGGCGGGTTCTCGGAGAAGGCCACGGCGCCCAGGAGCCCCACGGCCAGCACCAGCGCCAAAAGCTTCAGGCGCCAGTTGACGACGATCCAGGCCAGGGGGGTGCTCATGCCGCCATCGGCCTCGCCTCAGCTCACGGCTTGGGGCCGGTCAACCGCCAGCCCAGCAGGTGCTGACGAGCGCCGCCCGCCGGCCGGGAGGGCTCCAGCCCGCCCGTCAACCGCCGGCGCAGGCCCTCCACGTCCAGGTTGCGGGTGATGCGACCGTTCTCGACCACGGAGATGCCCCCCGTCTCCTCGGACACCACCAGGACCAGGGCGTCCGAGGCCAGGGAGAGCCCGATCGCCGCCCGATGCCGGGTGCCCAGGCGATCGCGAACCGTCGCCTCGTCGGCGAGCGGTAGCAGGCATCCGGCGGCGAGGATCGTGCTGCCACGCACGATCACCGCCCCGTCGTGCAGCGGGGAGTTGGGGAAGAAGATGCTCTGCAGGAACTCGGCCGAGACCTCGCCGTTGATGCGCACGCCGGTGGCGGCGTAGTCCTCCAGGCCGACCTCCCGCTCGAAGGCGATCAGGGCGCCGACGTGGCGGGCCGCCAGGCGCTCCGCTGCCCTGATGGCCTCGGCGATGGCGCGGTTGAAGATCTGGGGGTTGGAGGCGAAGAGCGGCCGCCCCAGGTGACCGATGCGTCCCACCTGGTCCAGCATCCGCCGGAGCTCGGGCTGGAAGAGCACGATGATGGCGATGACCACGAAGGGGGCCGCGGTCTGGAACAGCCAGCTGAGCAGGATCAGATGCAGCCAGCTGGCGGCCAGGCCGAGCATCCCCAGCAGGATCAGGCCAACGATGAGCTGCATCGCCTGGGTGCCGCGGACCAGCCGCAGCAGCTGATAGAGGATGAAGGCCACCACGACCACGTCGATGATCTCGACCGGCCCCACCCGGGAGAGCATGGCCAGCAGCTGGTGCAGCGCCTCGGCGAGGAACGCCATCAGATCTCTCCGAAGATCGCCGCCAGCAGCGCCATCTGGGCGTGCAGGCGGTTCTCGGCCTGGTCGAAGACCACCGAACGGGGCCCGTCGATGACCTCGGCGGTGACCTCCTCCCCACGGTGGGCGGGCAGGCAGTGCATGAACACTGCCCCCGGCGCCCTGGCCATCAGCTCCGCGTTCACCTGATACTCCCGGAACCGGGCCCTCCGCGTCTGGGCCTCGGCCTCCTGGCCCATCGAAGCCCACACGTCCGTGTACACGACGTCCGCTCCCCGCACGGCCTCGAGGTCGCCGGTGACCTGGACCCAGGGCGGCATCCCGGCCGCCGCCGGCTGGTGCTCCGGGGGCGAGACCACGACCAGCCGGAACCCGACGATGGCCGCGGCCTCCATCAACGAGCGGGCCACGTTGTTGCCGTCGCCCACGAACGCCACCCGGACCGCGGGGTCGAGACGCCCCAGCGCCTCCTCCATGGTCAGCAGGTCCCCCAGCACCTGGCAGGGGTGGGAGCCGTCGGTCAGGGCGTTGATGACCGGGCAGCTCGCGGCCCCGGCCAGCGCGATGAGATCCCGGTGGGCGAACAGCCTGGCCACGATCCCGTCCACGTAGCGGTCGAGCACCCGGGCCACGTCCTCCACCGCCTCCCGCTGGCCCAGCCCGACCTCCTGCTCACCCAGCACCAGCGCGCTGCCCCCCAGACGCTCGATGCCCACCTGGAAGGAGACCCGGGTGCGCAGGGAGGGTTTCTGGAAGAGGAGCGCCAGCCGGCGGCCGCGGAGGGGAGAGCCCGACCACCGTCCGGCCTTGATCTCGCCCGCTAGGTCCAGGATGTCGCGGAGCTGGGAGGCGTCCAGCTGGGCGATGTCGAGGAAGTCCGCGCCTCTCAGGCGCTGCAACGTGCGGATCGTCACCGAGGTCACCTTACCTTGATTCCCGGGATACAGCAGGTGAGTATGCGCTTCTCCGGGCGGCGGATTCGACCTCGGCCGCCCCGGGCCCCCCGACCCACCCCGCCGCATCCGGCTCCTCCGCCTCAGAGCCGGGGTTCGACCGACTCACCGGTCCGTGGCGGCCGGGCCAGCGCCGCGGCGACGGACTCGAACTCCGGCAGTCGGCCCCGCAGGGTCCGGTCGTCGCGCAGCCTCAGGATCAGGTCCCGGCAGGCGGCCGGCTCCAGCCCGAAGGCCAGGGGACGGAAGCTGAAGCGCCGAGCGCCCCGTAGCCGGACCGTCAGACGCCCGGTGAGACGGACCTCGGGCCAACGCTCCATGGCCCAATCCCCCTGGTCGGCCAGCGTCGCCGCCTCCACCTCGTCCCA